>Ga0207984_1000018_pt1 | contig 90191 bp, 42 predicted proteins | sample ETNtaG_30_FD_185760 | JGI IMG/M metagenome (GOLD analysis project Ga0207984, IMG submission 185760) | Marine microbial and viral communities from oxygen minimum zone, Eastern Pacific Ocean - ETNP201306PF43B (SPAdes) (version 2) | ecosystem: Environmental > Aquatic > Marine > Oceanic ...
ACGCAGCTTCAGAATCAAGACCCGACGAACCCGATGGATAACATGCAGTTTTCCGAACAGCTCGCCTCGTTCGCTTCTGTCGAGCAGCTTCAGAATCTGAATTCCAGTTTCGATGAGATGCAGAAGGCGCAGCAGATTGCGCAGCTTCAGAACGTCGTCGGCAAGGAAGTCAGCTACTCCTACATCCAGGCCGGTGAGGAGGTCCGCAGCGAAGGCGTCGTCGATGCCGTGCGCATTACGGATGCTGAATCGCTCGCCCTCATCAACGGGCAGGAAATCAATATTACGGATATCGACACCATCGTCCGTGCCGGTTTTTCGATGACCGAAGATGCCGAGCCTGAAGGCGCAGCACCAGCCGATACCGAACCGGATGAAGAGTCTTCAGAAGGCGCTTCGACCGCTTCAACTCTTTCGCAGACCCGCCGCTCTCGAGCCGGCTTTTAGATTTTATTAAGCAAAGCTGCCGCGGAGCGTCAGCATCACCATCAACCACTAACCATTAACCATCTTTTACGGAGCATCTAAATGGGCATCATGAACACGGGCATCACAGGCATGCGCGCTCACAATACCTGGCTGGACGTCATTGGCAGCAACATCGCCAATATGAATACGCCGGGTTTCAAGCGATCTCGCCCTCACTTTGCAAGCCTCATCGACGTCGATGCGCTGGCTTGCGGCGGCGGGCCAGTTGGCACGGGCGTCCGGGTCAATCATATTGACCGCATCTTTACGCAGGGGCCGGTGACGCAGACTTCACGTCCGCTCGACCTGGCACTGCAGGGCGAGGGTTTCTTTGCCCTTAAGGCATCGAACAACCAGGAGGTCTATACCCGTGACGGTGCTTTTGATTTCGATAAGAATGGTATCCTCCGCCACATCGGCTCGAATGCCGCGGTGCTCGATACCAGCAGCCAGCCCATCACCGCTCCGAACGATCTTATCGATCCACCGGTCGCCACGACCGAGGTGGATATTGTCGGAAACTTTGATCCGACCCAGACCGGCCCGGTAGCCGAAGTGCTGGCGACAGCAGCACCGTTTCAGACAAACACCGGTGCACCAGCTACCGCCGGTACAAGCCTGAACGACCTTTCTGCAAACGTAAACGATTATACCGACGGGGACACCATCTCCATCACCGGCCGTGACTCGGACGGTAACGACCTCAGCTCTATTTTCACTTTCGGCAGCGATGCCAATCTGCACAACGGCACAACGCTTGGTGCGCTGGTCGGATTCATTAACGGCACAGGCACCGGCCCGGGCAGCGCGGGCGACAAGTTTCCCGGCTCGGCCCTTGCGCTCGATGCCAACGGCAATCTGTCCTTCACCGCGGATACGACCGGTGATGCAGACCTGCAGCTTTCCATCGAAGACGGCCTGACCAAGTCCAACGGCTCACCGCAGGCCGGCAGCAGTAATTTTGGGATTCACGGATTTAACGTCGATACCGAAGGCGCCGACCCGTTCAGCTTTAACACGGCCATCGAGGTCTTTGATGCCAAGGGATTACCGAGGCAACTCAACCTGGAGTTTACTCGGGTACAAGACAAGAACCCCGCCAACCCGGTGTGGGATATGACCGCCAGCGTTGAAGGCGCGGTCTTTACCGACAACATCGTCCAGGGCATCCGATTCAACAAAGACGGCTCGTTCAACGCGGTGACCGGCCGGGGTAATGGCGATCCGAACGTCACCTTCCAGATACCGAATTGCCCGCCCGTCTCGATTAACCTGGATTTCGGCACGTCCGGCGGATTCGACGGAGCGACGCAGTTCGGCGGATTCAACGACGCGGTCGCCAAGACGCAGAACGGGCTGCCCGTCGGCCATTTCCAGGGCTTCGATTTCGACAACTCCGGTAACCTGGTTGTGAATTTCACGAACGGCAACACGCAGAATCGGGGACAGCTCAAGGTCGTCACCTTCCCGAACCAGGAGGGGCTGAAAGCCGTTGGAGACAACCTGTTCCAGAAGACTTCGAGCACGGGCGAGCCCATGCAGGGAGTCCTGCAATCCGGGTCCACCACCGTCCTGCCGCACTACCTGGAAAACTCGAACGTGGACCAGGCACAGGAACTGACAAGTATGATTATTGCCCAGAATGGATTCGCCGCGAACGCAAGATCCATCAGCACCGGGCAACAGCTTTTCGAGACAGCGCTATCGCTGTTGAGGTAAGCGTAATACGTAATGAGTAATGAGTAAGAAGACAATCGCATTTGGGACGCTTTTACTCGACTCGAACACCGATTTTCGACAGGAGGTAATGCAAACGAACTGAGCGAGCTGCATTTAAGAACAAAAGGCCCTGGGGTGAGGCACAGACCCTCCTGAATTCACCCTCTTGAATGCGTCGGTGCATAGCACTAGCCCGCTCACCAAAAAGCGCAGGCCCGGCGGCCTGTTAAGGGCCGCCGGGACTGCAATTTTTAAGACAAGGAGACAGGGAGAGGGGAGACAAGGAGAGGGGAGACAAGGAGCAAACTTTCAACTTTCAACTTTCAACTCTCAACTTCCAACGCTTAAGCCAAGAACTAAAAACAACCAAGAATTAAGAACAAAAAAGATATTGCTGGTTGGGGAATGGTCACCTGAGTCTGAGGGGCAAGAAAATAGCCTTCGACTCAGGTGATTTTTTTTGGCTTGGATGGAGTGTTGGGGAGGCTGTCGTTGCTGCGACGCGCTCACGCGCATGCAGACCAAAGCGGCGCGGCGTCGGCTGATGCAGTTGTTCATCGCCAACGAAGCGTTGAAGGACAGGATTTCATTGGCGATGAGGAGGATGGGGAACGAATGACGAAATACCCAAACACCCAATGACGAAAGAAGACCGAAGCCACAACATCACCGGCCATCCAGGCCCGGCACCTTACGCCTTACGTATTACGTATTCATAAAACTGTTCTACCACGTGAAACCCCACCTTCTCATACATCCGCACTGCGTGTCCGTTATCGACGGTGACCGCCAGGCCGGCGATGGGGATGCCAGCGGACGCCATGCCGCAGAGGCTCTGCTGCATCATTGCCCGGCCGATACCGTGTCCCTGCAGGCCGGGGCGGATGGCCATGTCAAGAATCCAGGCCACCTGGTCGTAGCCCCAGCCGGGGATACCGACCACCAGGCACACCCCTGCCGGTTCGCCGCGGTAGCGCACAAATAAACTCGCCTGAGTAATGACCGGGCCGAACATCCCGCTGAAAATACGACGCTCCAGCCCGGCCCGGCTTTCGGGGCTCACAAAATCGTGATAGCCCTCCAGGTCTTTACTGATGTCGTGCGCCGCGTGGCTGATGCGGCCGGCCATATCCGCGTGTTCGACCGCCAGCGGCTCCATGGTGATATCCGATGGCAGCTCCGGCGCGGGCGGTGGAGGGTCGAGTGGGTAGGCCATCTTCTGTCGAAATTTTTCCTCGAGCCCGGCCGCTTTGAAGGCATCCCGAAATTCATCGCCCGGCCGGAACTGGATCAGCTCGAGGATTACGTCGGACATCATCCCCCGATCCACACACTCCTGCGCCAGCCCGGCCCGATACTCCGGCTGCGTTGTGTGCATGAGAAGACTGCCGTAATTCCCATGCGGCAGATCCACCCACGCAGCCCCGACGGGCCGTTCGCCATCGAACATCAAAATGCCACTCGATTCCTCCCCGCCAAGCTCCTTCTTCTTATTCTCCAACTGCTCACGAAAACCATCCGGCAGACGTCCCGCCTCTTTCCAGGCAAGCTCCATGTCATCGAAGATAACATCGATGGACGAAAGCGAAGATGCGATGGGCAGAAACATGAGACGTAATGCGTAAAGCGTAATGAGTAAGGACGGTTGTTGTCTGTTACGTCCGGTGTGGATTGGTGGTTCTTTGTTCGGACGTTGATTGTTGAACGGTTGCTCCCTGTCTTTCCCTCTCCCCCTATTCACCATTCACCATTCACCTCTCCCATCTTTGTCTCCCTTGGGAATCTTCTTCCTGCAGACGGCAAAGATTATCTCCCCACTTTTGCACGGCGGCGAATGCTTTTGAACATTCCATCTCTGCTAAACCGGCCCATAACACCACTTTAAGAGCCGTTTATACTCTCTTGCCATCCTGCCAATCCAACCCCGGCACCCACCTTGCGATTGATGCCCGGTTCAAAGAAGACCGAAAAACTGAAGGCTACCCAAATTGGAGCGGATGTTTCAACATCCGTCCCTTACTCATTACTTATTACTCATTACCCATTACGTCATGCTCATAGATCTCCTCGGCCCCGCCATCGCCGCCGAAGACAACACCTCGAAGAAAGCTTCTCGCACCAGCGACGATGAGGACAACCGCTTCGGCGAAGTTCTCGAAGAAGAGACCGGCGAGCCCGGCCCCGATCCCAAAAAAGAAATCAAACTGCCGGATTTCGCACCCAGCTTTGTGGTGCAGCAGCCGCTGCTGAGCGTCACCAGCATGCCGGCGCCTTCCACAACGCCGCTGCCCGGCCTCGAAGCTCAAAGTGCCAGCCCGCTGCCGCTGCCTGATCCGGGACACCAGATCGAGCAGCCCGGATCGAGCGGTATTGACTCAACCTCGTCGCGAAGCGCTGAGACCACGACCGAAGCCTCCAAGCCCGACGCGGGCAAAGAAGCCCAGCAGGAAGAGCGCACCGAAACCGCGAAAGCCGAAGAGGCCAAAACCGAAAAGGACAAAACTGAGGAGGCCAAAACCGAAGAGATTAAAACCGAAAAAACAGCCGCCTCTGAAAACGCCCTTGCGGATGCAGACGCAGATGAATCCGGCGAAGAATCCAACGCCAGCTTCGCCGCAGGCGCAGAGGGTTTCACTTTCGAAGGCGAAGGTGAGATAGCCGATGAAGAGCTGCAGCAGAAATTCCAACAGGCCAAATCGAATCAGCCCGCGCAACAGCAGACAAACACGGAAGCCCAGGCACAGACCGACGCGCCCGTCCAGGCTAAAACCGCTGCTGCCACAGCAGCCACCACCAGCGCGGCGTCGAACAACAACACGCAAACCGGCCAGGCCGGCGGCACCAATGGACAATCCGTCGCGCCCGCGGCCAACGTCAACGGCACGAACGCGACCAACGGCACCGCTCAAACCGAAAAGACCACCGCGGCCCGGAGGCCACAGGCGCCGCCGCCTATTCCAAAGCAGGTGCTCAACTCACTCAAAACCGCCATCGCCAACGGCGACAGTGAAATCCAGCTCCGACTCGATCCGCCCGAGCTCGGAAGCATGAAACTGTTCCTTCAGATGGACGGCGACAGCGTCCGTGTGATCCTCGAAACAAGTAACGATCTTGCCAAGCGTTCGCTGGAGGAATCGCTCGGCGACCTTCGCCAGATGCTCGAAGACGAAGGCCTGGAAGTTGGCGAGTTTGTTCTCCGCGACGAAAACGAAAACCCGGAAGCCAACGCCCAATGGGCCGGCGAAGGCGAAGGCCAGCCGGGCAGCAACGCCGAATCCGAAGAGGAGGAGGCCACCGCGGCCGAGTTGGAAAGGGCCAGCCGGGCCTATGGGTTATTCAGTGACAGGCAGGTGAATATGGTGGCCTAGGCGGGACAAGGAGACAGGGAGATGGGGAGACAAGGAGACAGGGAGCAAACGTTCAACATTCAACATTCAACGCTCAACGTTCAAGTTAAGACTGGTAGTTCCGGTGCTATTCTGATGTCGGTTCTAATTGAACGTTTGTTCGTGTCTTGACCCTGTCCAACCGTAATCACGGTCTCTACTTGAGGTGATACTCGATGCTGGTCATTCGGTTTGAGGTCTGAGCAGCCGTCTTAATTTAGCCGGTATGCTGCCCTGAAGTTCCGTCATTCAGATACTACCGCATCCAGCAACCCTGTAGTATCTGCCGCCCAGCCTACCAGCATCCAGCATCGAGCATCCAGCATCGAGCATCGAGCATCAGCCCAATAACCGATCATTTCATCCACGTCACCCCAACCACCGCTCCCACATCCTCAGACCGGTCCACCAGACCGGTGGAAAGGCCCACGTAAAAACGCAGCGACTTCCAGTGATAGCGGAACGCGCCCATGAGGGTTGAGAGCTCATTGAGAGAGTCGTCAGAAACCGCGCCGTTCACTTCGCCTGCGATATCAAACTTTTCGGTCGCCTTGTAGACGATGGCCGCACCGTAAGTAACAACGTCATCCTGCGGGGGGCCGACGAGGCGCGGGTTATCGAGGAAGCCGATCCCGATATTGAACGAGGTGCTGACTTTCTCGTAGTGGCGTCCAATAATCAGATCCAGAAAGACATCCGTCTTATCCGTGCCGAGCCGTTTTTTGTTATCTGCGTTCGGCAGTTTCGCTCCCATCCGCAGCGCCAGGTCGGGCAGCCAGCCCTCCTGATCCAGGAAGCGCCACTTGGTAAAAAAGCGCGCATCGCCGCTGCCTGATTGTCGCTCGAGTTCTGTAGTAACACCCGCCAGGGATCTCAGCGTCCCGGATTCATCGATGGAAAGATATTCATACACAAACTGCAGTTCGAGGTTCTCGGCAATTCCGACATCGAGCTCGATACGGGGAATGCTGAACTCCTCGCGATCGGGCATCCCCAGTACTGAAAGATCAAAGGGAAAATTAATGTCGTGCCGGTAATCAACAGCCACATCAAGCTCGAGCTCCCCGGCCGTCAGCGTCTTTGAGCTTTGCGTCTTCAGCGGGCGAAACGATTCTGCAGAAAGAGGGAGGACGAGGAGAAGAATGGAAAGCATGGTTGATGGTTGATGGAATGACGAAATCCGAATGAGAACGTTGAGCGTTTAACGTTGAATGTTGAACGTTATTTCTTTGTGTGTCGTATCCCGCATCGCCATCTCGACAACACCGGCACTACCAGCCTTCGTTATTCGGATTTCGCATTTCTTTCGTCATTAGACATGCGTCATTCGTCATTTTCCACCCTTTCCTACAACAGCCCCCGGCCTTTGAAGCCTTCGTCATTCGGATTTCGGGCTTCTTTTGGCATTGGGTATTTCGTTATTCGTCATTTCCCTCAGCGATTCCTCCATCCCTCTTTCCGGCCTCCAACTGGCATCCGTCTGCAGCTTTGAGATGTCTGCCCACAGTGCTTCAGGGTCGTTGGGGCGCAGCTTCGCCGGGTCGGTCTCGAGCGTTGCGGACACGCCGGCCGCATCAAGCATCATTTGCAGAATATTTTCGAGGGGGATCGCCTCGCCGCGGCCGAGGTTGTAGATGTTGCCGAACATCGCGGCCGCGCATTCGGGATTGGTCGCCTGCGCCATGGCCCGGACCGCATCGCGGACATCGAGGAAATCGCGGCGGACCTTGATGTTGCCGGTCTCGATGACGGGAAGTGGTCTTGGCGCTCCGCGACAAGATGTAGAAACACTATCCTGCCGCGGAGTGTCAGGAGCACTATCTTGTCGCGGAGCGCCAAGACCACGAAGACTCCGAATTGCCTCTGCCATCTCCGGGATAAAAAACGGGCCGGTCTGGCCGGGGCCGAACTGATTGAACAGGCGAAAAATCACGACGCGCAATCCGGCGAGCGAGAGCAGGTGTTGTTCGGCCGCCAGCTTCGCGATGCCGTAAGGCGTGGCCGGCCGGCCGGGGTCGCTTTCCTTGATGCCCCTGTCCGTGGGCGCGCCGGGCCCGTACACGTGTGCCGAGCTCGGAAAGACCAGGGCCGGTGGCGACTCCAGCGCGGCGCAGGCTTCGGCGATGTTTGCCGTGCCTCCGATGTTCACCCGGTAGCAAAGCTGCGGGTTCGCCCGGCTCTCCCTCGGCACCGTCTGCGCGGCGAGATGGAACACAACCTCCGGCAGCACTTCGGCGAGCACCTCGCGGCACCGCTGTCGGTCGAGGATGTCGAGCTGGTATGAATGCGCCCGCCGCGGAGCGTCGAGATCACGTTCCAAATACGTGCCGGCAACGTCAAGCCCGCGCGAAAGCAATTCCTGCGCAAGATGACGACCGATAAAGCTGGAAGCGCCGATGATTAGAGCAGGCATTCTGATTCAACCGATATAATAAAATTCGTCAGTGGCGCTGACGCTTCGCGGCAGCTTTCTTATCTTGTCGCGGAGCGCCAAGACCACGTAGTTCATGAGGAGGCTTTGGGTGTTTCGTCATTTTCAGGCGGCAACTGAATTTCATACATGCCGTGGGTGGTGGGAATGACCCGGTGTTCCAGGCGGTGCTCTTTGCAGATTTTTTTGACCGCGTCCGGCACGCCCCATTCTTCCATGTAATCGTGGCCGATGATGATTCCTCCGTGCTTCATCTTGGGGAAGAAGTTTTTCAGGTCAGCGTAGCACCCCTCAAAAGAATGGTCGCCATCGACGAAGAGCAGGTCGATGCTCAGGTCCTCAAAATCTTCGAATGCTTCGGTGCTCCATTTCCGGATCGGATAGATAAAGTAGCCGATGTCGGCGCCGTTGATGTTTTCCAGAAAGACGTCATAGAGTTCCCGGCTTTTGATGACGTCCATTTCCTGGTGTTCCTCTGAGCCTTCCCAGGCATCAATGCAGTAGATTCGGGCGTCTATGTTGTTCTGCTCGAAGAGGCTGTGTCCCATGACAATCGAAGAGAGGCCCATGAAGCTGCCGATTTCCACGATGACGCCCCCGAGTGGTAATTCGCGGCTTTTCATATTCAGGAATCTGATATCGTTCAAAGCGATCCAGCCGGAAACGCCGTTTACCTCGATCATGCCGGGGGCGATGGACGAGACGCCGATGACCGCGTTCTCAAGCCAGGATTTTTCCGGGGCAGGGGGAGTGACAGAGACTGCCGCGCATTCACCTCGATAGGGCCCGGCCCGTTCGGAATGTTGTACGCTTTCTTCCAGCCATGCCTGACTTTCTTTATATGCCGGGCATGCTTCAACAATGGTAAGGAGCTCCCGGCGGAAGGATTCTGCTTCTTCGTTGCGGCCGGATTCTCGGAGGATGGCCACGAGGTCTTTCCAGAGCTGTGTGTTGAAAGGCTCTTCGGTGTATGCCAGGCGGCATTGCTCGATGGCTTCCTCGGTCTGACCGAGCTGGTGTAGGAGCCCGGCGAGTTTGTGGCGAGGCCGGCCGGCGAGATCGGGCCGGGCGTCGATGGCTCGCTGGTATAGCTCGACGGCGGTGGAGGTCAGTTCTTTGAAGGTTGCGATATCGCCGAGCCAGTCGCAGCACTGGCGGAGGAGGAGCTGGCGCCGGGCATTGTCCGCCGCGGCCGGGTCGTGTATGAGCTCGGCAGCGATGCGTTCCCATTCGACAAAGAAAGCGTTGAAGGTGCGCGGGAGGATAAGCTCGCGGCACTGGAGCGGCTGGTTTTGTTCGATGCTTTGGATGGCCAGGTTGAGCGCGGCTTCGGCCGGGTCGGTTTGACCGGACATGACGTGAAGAATACCGAGGTTGTAGAGCAGGAGCGCGTCGTTGGGCCCGTGCTTGAGTCCGTTGGCAAAGGATTGTTCGGCTTTGGAGAAGAGTTCGTTCTTTGCGTTTTCGTCCTGTACGAGCTGGCTGTAGTAGCCGTTGAGAACGCCGAGTGCGTTATAGGTCTCCGTATGGGCCGGGTCATGATCCAGGACTTGGATGAGGAGCTTTTCTGCGGCCTGGAGGCTTTCGCCGTTGGGTTTTTGTTTTTCGAATGCCTGCCGGGCCTGGCGGAAGAGGCGCTGCGGTTCGGGAAGATCGAGGAAGGGCCGAGGATGGTTGATGGTTGATTGATGGTTGGCCGGGACAACGTTCCTTTCCTGCATCAGCGCAACGAGCTGTTCAAAGTGGTGGCGTTGCGTCTCCTGCTGGACGCGCTGATAGCCGGCTTCGGCGATGCGTTCGCGCTCTTCATCGTGGGTGAGGTAATACTCGAGGAGTTCTTCGAGGTTGTCTTCGTTGTAGAGCACGCATTCGACGCGATCCTGGAAGAAGTCTCGTATCTCTAAATTTTCCTCTTCAAAGAAAAGCAGTGACCCGCAAGCTGTAGCTTCGTAAGCGCGCATGTTCATTTCACCGCGGATACTGCGGTTAAAAACAATCTTGGCCTGATTGAGAAGGCGGGTGTAGTCCTCGCCGTAAATGCCGCAGAGCAGATGGATATCGAACCGATTCTTCAGCTTTGCCAGCCGGTGCAGCCAGTAGGAGCGTTCATGCTGAACGTCGTGATTAAAGTTGCCGATCATGACGACGTCGTAGATGCGTTTGGTGTTTTCTATGCGCCGGTGCTGGAAGACGTCGTAGGAAAACATGGGCCAGTAATCGACGTTTTCGAATCCGGCGTGGCGCAGCATCTCCACGCCGGCTTTATCGGTGACGATCCGGTCGAAGCGTTTGAGATCGTCTTTGAACGAGGTGAAGAGCAGATTCCAATCGCCGACCGCGGCGACGGTGGGGAAAGGCGAATGCTCGATGCCCTGGGGGATGGGGTGGTAGTGGCAAAGCCACAGGACGAGGTCGGGCTGCCAGCCATCGGGCAGCCGTTCGAGGATGTCCTGAAACGTATCCTTTTCGCACGCCCATCGGATGTCTCCCTCTTCTTCACCAACGGAGAGGACATCGTACGTCCGCGCCACGTCTTTGAGATTTTCACGAAAGGAGCCGAACGGACCGGTGCCGACGAGGATGCGCGGGGGAGGGGAGTGTGGGAGTGACATTCTCGTCAGGCGTGTTTTTACCAGTTGGGCCACTTTCTCCCGGCTGAAGTTTTCCGCCGCGTGCGCTGCCGCGGCTTTGCCTTTTTTCGTTGTTTCCTCACGGTTTTCGAAGGCGTGGCGCATGAGTGAGCGCAGGTGCCGGGTGTCGGGTTCGGCCCAGCGGCTGCCGGCGAGGAAGGGGATTTCGGCGACGACTTCGTCGGGCACGTCGGTCATCTGGTAATCGATTGGCCACGAGTTTTCAGTGGTCATGAACTCGGTATGGCCGCCCCATCCGGTAGCGATGATCGGCAGGCCGGAGGCCATGGCCTCGAGGCAGTGGAGGCCGAGGCTCTCGCCGCGGCTGGGGAGGATGAAGGCGTCCGCAGCACGGTAAAGGCCGGGACGGAGCGGGTCGATACTGATCTCGAGGTTGGCGTGGGGGCTGGAGACTTTGAGATCGTCCTTGAGGAAGCTCCGGATCTCTTCGGCCGCGTCCTGCGGGGTGACGCCGGCCGGCAGCATGAGCTGGAGCATGAGGCTGAGATCGTCGTCTGCGCTGAATTCTTCCATACAGGCGCGCAGGAGGGCATCCCACCCGCTGGCGTAGTGCCAGTCGATCACCGCGAGAAACCAGAAACTGAATTCCTTGGACATTCTGTTCAGCGGGACGTGTTCGCCGAATTTCTGCGCATCGAAGCAGAGCGGGATTTTGTGGAGGCGCTTGCGATCGACTCCGGAGAAAGCGAAGGAGTCGATATTGAAATCGGAGGGCACCCAGATTTCGTCCATCTCGTTGCAGTGGGGCACCCATTCGATAGGCAGGCGGTCGGTGCCGAAATTGGCGCGCCCGATGTTGGTAATTGCGCCGGGGGCTCTTTCATAAAAGGCCGGCGTCAGATGTATCACGTGTACGAAACGTTCGGAAAGCGGCGCATCGTGCATCTGTTCGAGCTTTTGAAGCTGCGGCTCATCGAGCTCAGCGCGCTGGCCGGTCAGTTTGACGGGCTCGATCTTTACCGGCAGACCGAGGCTTTCGAGGCCAAGCGTGAGGGAGCGTGCATCATCGGCGTCATCGCCCTGTTCGAGGAATGGGGCAGACCAGGCGACTGAAGAAAGGGGGGAGGGGAGAGGAGAGAGGGGGGAGGAGGGGGAAGAAGAGACCGATTCTGCTGAGTGCTGGAGTACTGGAGGGCTGGAATGTTGGGAGGGCATCGTTTCTTCTCCTCCCCCCTCTCCCCTCTCTCCTCTCTCCTCTCCCCTTTCCCCAAACCATGCCTTCTCCTGCTCCTCGCTTCGGTCACGCAGGTCTTCCTCTGTGGGCGGCAAAACAATCGGTTCGCCTTCAAGGATGATGCGGCAGACGCGATCGAGATTGGGCTCTTTTCCCGGGGCGAGCTCTTCTTTGCTTTGATAGCGCAGCCTTGGTGTGTAGGTGTCTACCATTTCCACAAGGGGGAATGGAATGTTCCACCGATAGAACAGCATGTAGGAGTAACGATAGGCGAGGCGTTGAGTTTCTTCTGAGGTGTACGCCAATGGAAACGTTCGTGCACTATCGAGAAGGGATTCAAACTCTTCGAATGAGTGAGGTGTCAGAGTAAAAGACTTGTCGGCAAACGATCCGGTAATGGCTATTACCTTTTTGCCCTTGCAGGCCATTTCAAGGCCGGTAGTGCTCATATAGACGAGCCCGAGAGTGGCGATGTCCATCAGGGAATAGGTGCTGATGACATCATCTGGCATAACCATACGGACGTTTGCCGGAAGCCGTTGCGCGAGTCGGCGGAACTCTTCGAGTTGAGTCTCGTTTCTGGCGATTGTCTTTTTGCCGCCGGTGTTAGGATGTACTCGGATGACCAGGTCGATCTCGGGGTATTTTTCTATGTAAGCGATGAGATGTTGGATCCATTCAAGTTGGGTTGCAAATGCCCGTTTGAATGCATCGGACCCAACCAGTTCATCTTCGGACGAAGTGAACAGAACCCAGACAGGCCGTTCCTCGTGCAGCCCTAGGCTCTGGCGAAGGCGGTCCGCTTCCTGTGGAGGAGGGCTGAAAGAAAGCACTTTTTCCTCTCTGAACTTTATGGCGCGCAGGACGACCCTCGGGCGCATCACCACCTGGCGAGGGCGATGGAGCTCAATCCTGAGTTGAGAGAGGGACAAGTAGAAAACGTTCAACATTCCAACGCTCAACGTTCAAGTGAAGAAGAAAGAACAAAGAACAAAGAACAAAGAACAAATGTGTCGGAAGAATTAGATGATCCTTGCATTAACCATCAACCATCAACCATACTTCCGAACCATTCTTCGGATTTGTCGGTAGAGTCTTTACATCGTCAGGCACGGGAGATGGTGATGCAGAACCAGATGGCGGACGCTTGCGATAAGCTTATTCATGCCATGCAGTTGTCTCCTGAAAGTTCTGGTGTTCGAAGCGACCTTGGCTGGGTTCAATACCAACTTGGGCAGGCCAGAAATGCTGAGCATCTGTGGCTGAAAGCGCTCGATCTTGACCCTCAGAATACGACCGCCAGACGAAACCTGGCGGACTACTATTTTGAATCGCGTGAACTGGATTCAGCACAGTCTCATTACGAAGAGTTACTGGATGCGCTTGGCGATCAGGCGGACCCGGAACTGCTGGATGGCCTGGCGGATGTCTACGCAGGACTGGGACTTGAGGAGAAGGCGATACCTCTTTACAAGCGTGTGCTGCATGCAGTGCCGGCCGCGTCTGCGGTCCGGGCGAAGTTGGAGCAGATAGGCAGCGTTGAGTAATAAGTAATGAGTAAGGTGCCGAGCATGGAGTGCCAATGTTGTTGTAGCGTTTCTGCTGGTAGTGCCGGTGAAGCTGAAATGGCATCAAACCGCCATCGAGCATCCAGTATCCAGCATCACTCATTCTGTCGCTTTTCAGCCCCATTTGTTGATTCTATCTGACTCGGGACTTCTGGGGTGCTAACTCATTATTCAGCAAGGGTCGAAAGGGTGAAATACTGCGTGATTTCCGGATTTTTCGGTGTATTGGAAAAGCTGCCGTTATGGCTGCATCTCACCCCCACCCGCCTTGCTATTGGGCCGATCCTGCCGCAGATGCCGGAAGAATGGAGAGTGCTTTTAACCGTAAGGCGTTGCTTCGTTTCAACTTGACGAACCTCTCCATCCCCTGTAAAAATACCAGATCTCGGTTGTCGGCTGCCTATATATTTAAAGAGAGTTTAGATAAGCTTTCTTTAGCATGTATTGGCCTCCGCTGAACGGCGAAAGAATTTTTTCTGAAAAATTTCCGTCTACCTCAGACCACACACCCTCGTTACACACATGCATCCACGCTCCCTGATTCTTACCGTTGGGTTCTGCTGTTTTGCTTTCCAGATTGAGCGGGCATACGGACAAGACCAGAAATTTGAAAAAGGGCAGACCGTCGTCGTGGCCGTCGATGAAGCGACGGTTTATCGGGGCAAGAACGCGGTCGGCGCCGTCCGCAAAGGGCAGGAGCTGCTCATCGTTGATGAGAACCTTGCCTGGCTCGGTATCGAATGGACTGCCGAAGACGGCGAGCGCAAAAGTGGCTGGCTTTTGAAAAATCAGGTCGGGCTAAAACAGGAACGCCGCACGGTGTTTGTCACCGCGAAGACCGCGGATGTTTATCGCGGTAAGAATGTGGTGGGCAAGGTAAAGGCCGGGCAGAAGCTTACGGTGGTCGATGAAAATATTGACTGGTATGGCGTCGAATGGACCGTGGCCGGCGAGACCCGCAACGGGTGGATTCGAAAGGAACAGGCCGGTGGCAGCCCGGTGCGAAGAATCGTCATTGTGAATCAGGACGAAGCGAATGTGATGCAGGGCGCGAACCTTGTCGGCACCGTGACCCGTGGGCAGGAGCTCACGGCTCTTCGTAAACGTGATGACTGGCTTGCCGTCGAGTGGACGATTGATGGTGAAACCAAAAGTGGCTGGATCAAAGAAGACCAGGTCGTGCCCAGGCCGGAGGGTGAGTCCGTTACGGTCAGCGTGGCTCAGGCCAGCATCATGCGCGGGGCAGCGGTGGTCGCGGAAGTGACGCGGGGCCAGAAGCTCATCGCTCTGCGCAAAAATGAGGATTGGGTTGGCGTGGAATGGACCACGCCGGACGGTGAAGTAAAGAGCGGCTGGATCAAAGAAGACCAGATTGAGTATCCCAAAGTGATCGTACCGATACCGGGCCCGGTGGCTGCGGCAGGCATCCTGGTGCGTTCCATCCGGCTGGAGGGGAATACGCTCATCCCGTCGGAAGTTTTGAAATCTTTCTTTCCCGATTCTCTACAGGCCGGTATCCCGATGATTGGCGTGCGCGTGCCGGTGGATGAGGTTCGCAAGGGCCTCGAATCCATCCTCAGCGCGTATCATGAATCCGGCTATCGCGGCGTGGCTGTTTATATTCCTCAGGACAATATCGAGCGGGCTTCGCCGTTGACGTTCCGGAACGACGAGTTGACCGTGAAGGTCGTCGAAGGCCAGGTCAACAGCACGGACGTTACCTACCGGGTGCAGCGCCGCTGGCGCCCGTGGCGTTTGAAGAAGACGTTCCGCCGCACGAATTACGATCGCCGGGTCGAGGCCCGTCTGGCAAAGCTGTCCCCGATTGCGCCGGGCGGTTTCCTTCATCGTGATGAGCTTGAAGGTTACGTCGAGATGCTCGAGCGCCGCCCGGGCCGTAGCGTGGCCGCGGTGGTGAAAAAGGCCGATCGGACGTCCGCGGTATCAGACGAAGCGGTCGGCCGGGATATCGATCTCGAGTTCCGAGTGGTTGATCCTGAGCCGACTTCTTTCTACCTGCAGATGAGCAACGACGGCTCGGAAGACACGGTTGATCGCTTCCGCCTGGGTTTCCTTCACAACAACCTGTTGGGCCGTGATGATTCGCTGACCCTGGATTTTCAGGGCCCGTTTGATGGCGACATTTTTGACAACTACGGTTTTTTCGGCAGCTACAACATGCCGTTGTGGGATCCGAAGTGGCGTTTGAACACGTACGGAGCGTACAACGAATTCCAGACCTCCAACATCATCGGCGATAATTCGCCCTTTATTGGTGAAGGCTTCATCGCCGGCGAAGAGCTCACCTACAACCTGGTCCATAGAGATTCGTGGTTTGTCGACGTCTTTGGCGGCCTTGAATATCAGAATTCCACGCTGGAGAGCCCTTTCTTTGCGCAGTTCGGCATCAACCCGACCATCAGCGATATCAGCCTGCTGGATGTTTCGATAGGAGTACGTGCCAGCAAAGTCAAAGGCAAGGTTCGCCCTTCCGGCTCGCTCGAATTGCTCTACAACCTTTCCGATCTCGCGGGCTTGAACGACGCGGCGGATTTTGAAGATTCCCGCTCCGACACGAAGCCAGGCTACTTCATCGCCCGTTTGTCCGGCCAGTACACCGCCCAGATCAATCAGTGGCTCAGACTTTACCAGCGGATGCAGGCAACGGTTACGCCGGATCGGCTGATTGGAGCGAGGCAGTTTTCCATGAGTCCCCGCGGATATGAGGGGACGTCAGCCCTCGGCGATGCCGGCTTTATGCTTGTGACCGAGCCTTCCATTTCCATCAACGCGCTTTACTTCAACCGTACCAACAAGACGTTCCCGTTCCGGCTTGATTTTATTCCGCTCTTCTTCGACCTCGGCGTCTCAAAGAACAACGACACCGGAGTCACAGAAACCAGCTCTACCACCCTGTACAGCATCGGCACCGGCGCCCGGGTGAGTTTCAAGGATCTGCTGGCAGGTCGCATTTTCTGGGGGCACGCGCTTCGGGACTCTGCAACGGGGAACGAGAGTGGGGACAACCGACTCCACGTAGATTTCACATTCCGCTGGTAAACCGAAGGATGGTTAATGGTTGATGGTTCATGTCCAACCATCAGCCATCAGCCATCAACTATCAACTATTATCTTTTCCAGGAGACGCCGCTGATGAGACCCAGTCCATTCGAAGTTTTTGGACGCGTGAGTCTTGCTTTTCTTTCGCTCTTTATTGGCCTTCCGTATGACGTATGGGCCGGCCCTCAGGGCGCCCAGGTAGTGCATGGCCAGGTTCAGTTTCAGAACCTTGGCGCCCACACCAATATCACCGCCAGCGATAGAGCGATCATCAATTTCCAGAGCTTTAATCTGAGCTCCAGCGAAAGCGTCCGGTTTCTTCAGCCGCACATTAACGCCTGGGTGCTCAACCGTATTCTTGCGAGATCCCGTTCTGAGATTAATGGCCGGGTGACCGCCAACGGTGGTGTGGTGTTTGTGAACCCCAACGGCATTTACTTCGGGCCGAATTCCACGATCGACGTCAACCGGCTCGTCGCCTCCTCGCACAACATCTCCAACGAGAGTTTTCTCAGCGACGAATGGCTTTTCGACAGCGGCCAGGGCGACGTCATCGTCGATGGTGAAGTCCGCGCCGCCAACGGCGCTTATCTCATCGGCCAGCACATCATCAACAACGGCAGCATCTTTGCCCCTGGTGGCGCGGTCGTCATGGCCGTGGGCGACAGGGTCATGCTGCGCGATCCGGACGGCAGCCTGATGGTCGAGGTCGACGGCAAGACCGCGGCGGAGCTGCGTGCAGCAGGCGCAAGCCCGGATGCATCCACCGATGGCCCCAAGGGCACCGCCATCAAGAATACCGGAAACGTGGAGGCCAAGAGGGTCAGCCTGTTTGTTGGTGACATGTACTCCCAGGCGTTCGAGCTCGACAGAGGCCGGATCGCCTCGGTTACCACCGACGGCAGCGGCAAGGTCGAGATGGCTGCAGAGTCCGGCAGGGTCGCGCTCGGGGGCACGATCGAAGCCAACGGCGGCCGGATTAACGTGACCGCTCCGAAGGTGACAACCACGGGAACGTTGGCTGCCAGGAACGGGGGACGCATCGAGGTAGAGGCGGGCACCGACAATGTTTTCAGAGGCGCGACAGTTGATGCCTCATCTATTGGCGAAAAAGTTGGCGGGTTTATCGAGCTGCTTGGTGTGCGGGTAGGTTTGTTTGACTCCACGACGGTGGATGCTTCCGGTGAAGCGGGCGGTGGAACGGTCCACATCGGTGGCGAGTTCCAGGGCAAGGGAGAGACCCGCCGCGCCACACAGACAGTAGTGGGCGCCGGTTCTGAGATCCGGGCGGATGCGCTCTCAGCAGGAGATGGTGGAACCGTGATTGTCTGGTCGGATGAAAACACCCGGTTCTACGGAGAAATCTCTGCCCGTGGCGGGCCTGAATCCGGCAATGGAGGCATTGTCGAAGTGTCAGGAAAATTCCTCGAATTCGCCGGCTTTGTAGATGCCAGCGCAGAGGCCGGCGTCGGCGGCAGCCTGCTGCTCGATCCGCATAACATCACGATCGCAAATACTGGGGCGGATAATGTGACTGACAATGATCAATTTAATGAAAACTCGGCGGTCGATGTCTCATTTGCTGCAAACTTGATTACCGCGATTACAAATACAGGTACGGGTGTAAGGCTCCAGGCAAATACAGATGTCCGCGTTCTGGAAGAGATCATTACCAACAATCCCGGCGGTAATGGTGGCAATATTACCATCCAGGCGGGGCGGAGCGTCACCATCAGCGCCAATATTGATACCGATGATGGTGACCTCTCTATTACGGCCAATGAAACAACCGCCAACAACGTCGATGATGGCAACCGTGACGCCGGTGCTGCGGAGATATCGATCACTGCCGGGAGCATCGATGCTGGGAATGGAAGCGTCAGCATGGTTATCAATACCGGCGCAGGCCTGACGAACAGCACCTCTGGTAATCTTACGGTCCGACGCATAGATGCGAGCGCTGGCATCACTCTTATCAATAACGGCCCCAACAACGGCGATATCATAATTAATGGCGGCCTTGACGGCGGCGCCATCGCCATCCGCCTGAATGGCGAGCTGAACGTTACCGGCGGTTCGCTCGATGCCAACGGTAACAATGTTTCCATTGACCCGATCGCCACTGTTGATACCAGTTTAAGCATCGGTCTGGGTGATGCGTCAGGCAATATCACGCTGACTGGCAGCGAACTTCAGAATATTTCAGCCAACGAATTGCAACTCGGCACAAACGCCCGATTCGGTGCCGCCAACATCGATAATGTGACCGATGCGAACAGCACCCAGATCACAACCGCTGTGGTGACGACAAGCGGCGTGACTACTTTCAGCGGCTCGAACTCCACTTTTAACGCGCTTACCGTCAATGCCGACACTTTGGCCGTAGTAGACGGTGTCACTGTTTCAGCAACAACGGGAACCATGACCCTTACGGCCAGCGATCTGAATCTGAATACCTCCGGCGCGCTGAATGGCACGATTATCGTGATTAACGAATCCAATACCGATGGCATCGGACTGGGTGATGGTAGTGCCGGAAGTGGGAATATGTCTATTTCAGGTGCAGAGCTTCAAAACATCACCGCTTCAACGAACGTCACCCTCAACACCGCCGGTGGTATAACGGTGGATGGCGTGACCGCCGACAACAGCAACAACATCCCTACCCTCTTCCTTATTGCGACCAATCAGATCACCTTCAATGGCACGACCTCCGTCTTTAACGCCCTTGATGCCGCTTCGAATCAAGAGATCGAGATCTCAGTAACTGCTACGACGGATAATTTCGGCGGGGACAACAGTATCGATGATGTGGCCTTGGCCACGGATACCGGCGACCTGATCCTTGACGGGGACGTGAATATCGTCAATGACGCGGGGACGGATTCCATTGATATCAACCAGGTCGGCGCCGGTGATGCCGCGGTGCTCCTGATTTCTGCGGGGAATCTCCAACTGAAGGCGCCCACCGGTGGTGTTGATTCCAGCGGTAACCTGACCCTGCGCGCCGCAGGCGCGGTGACTGTTGGAGACACGTTGACCGGGACTTCTACCGACCTGACATCTGGCGGCAGCTTCAATGCCCTCAGTACCGGGACGGGTGACTTCAACGGTTTCAATATCACCGTCAACAACGACGGCAATATTACGCTCGATTTTGACCAGAAGGTCGGTGCAGAGATTAATATCCGCGGCAATGTTGTGGCCAACGGCAGTGGCTTTATTCAGCTCGACAGCAGTGACAACGGCCTGTTCGGTACCGCGGCCGGCGTAGGAGGCGCTATCAGTGCGGATACTGGAAACATTACTTCCCGCATAGATGGATCTGCTACTTATCACGGTAATATCGCCGGCAATGATATTACGCTGGATGCCGGTGTGGATTTAACCCTGAGTGCCGGAACCATCACCGGTACAGGTACGATTAGCGTGAATACGAGTTCCGGCAACATGGTGTTGGTGGGTGGAGTAAATGCTACCGGCTCCGGTACAATTAATATTTCAGGGTCCGGCGCTCTCGACAATGGTGCAGGTGGCGCCATTGGCCAGATTACCTCGAATGGCGGGAATATAACGATCAATTTCCCAGGCGGTGGAGGGTTATTGACTTTAGGCACTATTACCGGGGGGCTCGGTGATGTGTCTTTTCGGAGCGGATTAGCAACTAATTTTCCTGGTATTGCCGGTGTTGCTACTCCGGTTTCGGGAAGATCGATTATCATTTCTGCTGACACTGGCATTACCTCCGCCAACAACGTTTCTTTCGAGACGGATGACGGCAATATCGATACACATACTGGTGATATCTCCCTCATTTCATTGGCCGGAGGGGTGAATATTACGGGGAGCCGTAATGATGCATTGCTGGGCAATATCGGGGTCAAGGCAGACGGTGATATTACCATCACCGCCGGAGGTGCTACCGTCGCCGGTAGCGGAACTATCAATACCTCAACTACTACGGTGCTGGAGGCCCAGGGCAATGATATTACGCTCACGTCATTCGATAACCTGGTGATCGCTCGCACTAATTCTGCCACCAATACTTTAGTCATTAATGGTGCTGTCGGAACTTTCAACCCTATTGGTGGGGTTATCTCGAATATTAAAAGTACCTCGCTGATTAACTTGGTAGCCGAATCTACCGGCACGGTTTTTTTGGTGGCCACCAACACATGGGCCTCCATAAAGGCGACCGGCAATACCGGTGTGGCTGTCCTTGCCGATCTGTCGACGGTAAAAAACACGCTTTCTGATGGGTCCACCTCGACGGGTGATATCAATTTTGTGGCTGCTGCAGGAGATGTTCGGGCGCAAGGTATTGCTGGTTCGGTAGTGGGGCCCACCTTTCGCCTGTTGTCTGCCGGCGCGTTGATTCTTCAGGCCCTTAATACGGGCAATACCAATTCCTTTGAGGGGAGTGGTGGTGCTGATATTTACCTGGGCACTATCCAGGCCAGCAGTATTCTCATCCAGGCAGACGATGATGTGAATATCTCAGGTACCGTGGATGGTACCCAGGGAGGCGCCACTGGAAACATCCAGTTCCAGGGAACGAATCTGGTAGCCAGTGCCGCATTGACCATTCAGAACGCGGTCAATGTCGAACTCACCGTCACTGCTATCACAACGAACGGCGCCTTTACGATCTCTGATATCACCGGCCAGATTGATGCCTCTTCGGTGACTGCTATCAACACCAACAACAGTGCCCTCAGTTGGACTTCTTCTCAGAACTCTTCCAGCGCTATCGATATAGGAAATGCGGTTATTACCGCGGACAGCATTTCTCTGGCAGCCACCGATTCCAATGGTGGCATCAGTGCGGGCGCCGCCGCCAGATTCAATCTGGGCGGGACGAACTTTATCAACATCAACCAGGGCCAGGATATCAGTATCGGCACCAGCGGTATCCTCCAGGCCGCGTTTGTCGATCCCACAGAGATTGACCTGATAGTCACCTCTACAAACGGTTCGGTCACGATTGATTCGGCTTTCGAATCCGGTTCAAGCCAGAACTGGAATTCCCTCACGGTGACCGCCGAGAATGATGCAACCATTTCGCAGAACCAGGATTCTACCGGTGCGATTGTGGTGACCACCACCAGCGGAGACATTAACACCTCGGGCGCGGACCTGGATTCCAGCCTTTCCATCACCCTCCAATCTTCCGGCGGCAATATCTCGCTGCAGAACATCACCGGAAATGAAATCACCATCCAGGATACGAACATCGCTTCCGACAATACCATCAGCTTCTCCGGAGCCTCCACCCTCGATGCGCGCACCGTTGGCGATATTACCCTCACAGCCGAGGACATGACCGCGGACAACAACGTGATTCTCCAGAATGTGGATGACGTGGTCCTCGATATCGATGACACCATCTCCTTCAGTGCTGGAAGCTTCACTATCACCTCGGGGGGCGAGATTACCGCCACCAATCCGGTCGCTACCAGCGTCAGCAGCGGCAACATCACCTGGACCAGCAATTCGAGCGTCGCGTCATCCATTAATCTTGGCAGCAATAATCTTCAGGCGGATGATATTACCCTGACGACACCCGAAGCCACGGGCTCTATTTCGGTAACCGACGGCACTTTCGGGGTCAATTCCGGAGGCGGCACTATCACCATCAATACCCAGACCAGCCAGACCTGGGGGGATACGACGGACGGAGAATTCCGGCTGGATAGTCAGAACCAGGGGGTCGCCAACCTCGTCATCCAGGTCGGAGGTACCAACGAGAGTGTTACCTTTAATGCCTTTGGCACCGATATCTCGGTGAACAGTTTTTCCGTCACTGCCAGTAATGGAAATATCGCCTTCCCCGGCGCTGAGCTGATTACTGCGACGAGCTCGATCTCTCTTTCCGCGCCCAATGGTGCGGTGAGCAATGCGAACCTGAGTGTTCTCACCGACGGCGGTACCGTGACCGTCAGCCAGAGCAACGATATTACGGTTGGGGGAGGCTCTGCGAGCTTTACCCTCAGCGGTACTCCGGCATTTGCCAACCTGACTGTTACCTCTACCGGCGGAGATGTAATTATTGGAGCCGATACAATTGCTCATACCCTTACAGCAACCGCTCAAGACGATATAAATCTTGGCAGTTCCTCCTTTGATGTGAATACCAATACCGGTGCCATCAGCCTGACCGCCACGACCGGCAACGTCACTGGAGATGGTAGACTCACCTCTGCTACAGATATCTCCCTGGTAGCAACAGCCGCTGGGCTCCTTAACACCGGCAACCTGACGGTAGGAGACAGCGACGGGGACGGTAACAGTGATACCGCGGCTACTTTGACCCTGACGCAGGGCAGCGGGAACCTTCAGATTGGCGGCGGCACCCTGGTGATCGATACATCGGAGAATGTAAATCTTGTTGCTACCTCCACCGGCGCCAACATTACTATTCAAGCCGACACGTTTAATTCGGTCACTGCCTCGGCTGCTAACGATATCCTTGGCAACGGAGATCTTGTTACTGATTCCGGCGCCATCAATCTCAGCACCGATGGCAGCGCAAATCCGGATAGCGATATCACCATTGCCGGAGATCTCAATGCCGCCAATGGCGTCATCATTACCCCATTCGAGGACATTATTTTTTCCGATGCTACACCAACCATCAGTGCCGGCGGCGGGGATGTCCTGCTCGGCGAAAACCAGGTAGCTGAAAACGGTAACATTAACGCCAATGCGGGTGGTCTGACCATTGCCAATGCGAATGACGTTACCTTCCAGAATAATGGCAGCATCAGTATTGCGAATGGGGATTTTATCATTTCCAGCACCGTAGCGGGCAACGTGAACGCCTCTACGGTGAGCCTTATCAGCACGGCCGGGCGCAACATTACCTGGTCCCCGGATGGCAGCATCACCACCCCTTCCATCAACACCGGCACCGGCGGAGGCAATATTTCTTTAACCCCCGATCAGGGGCAGGATGTCACATTTGTCGGAAGTGTCACTCTTACCGCCGGTACCGGCACTATCACCCTCGGGCCCGACAGCGATTTGCTGGGTGGAGACATCATTGCCACCGCGGCCGGGCTGATTATCCAGTCCGCAGCCGGCGGATTGATCATTCAGAATACGGGCGACATCACCATCGCCAGTGGTGACTTTAACGTCAATATTGCCGGCGCTATCACCATTGATGCCCTGGCAGATATAAGCGTCACCACCAGCGGTAACGATGTTTCCCTCGTATCGACAAGTGCCGCGAACGGGAATATCAGCATCCCGGACATCACCACCAACAACGGGAATATCACATTAACTCCAGGCACCGGCCGAACCCTGACTGTCGCCGGTGACAACGGCCGACTGGACCTCACGGGAAGCGGCGCCAACGTCACAATCGGCGGCGCCGATATTACCGCCACCACCAACGGCCTGGATATTCGCAACGCCAACGACGTCACCATTGCCAACACCGGTACGCTTTCCGTTGCTGCTGATAATTTTGCCATCAATACCGGCATCACCGGCGCCATTGCCATCAGCGCTGCCAATGTCGATGTCGGTGGGCGGGCGATGAATCTTGAGACGGCTAATTCCTCAGGCATCTCTATCTCCTCCACGGTGAATAATGCCGATTCCATCACTCTGACAGTGAATAACGCCACCAGTGGAACCATCAGTGGTGGCGGCACCCTTTCTGTCGATGGCGATGGTGGAGACATCAACCTCTCGCTGCCGGGCGATATCACCATTGGAAGCAGTATCGTACTGGGTGGAACCACAGCTTTTACCGATCTGAATATCACTTCGACTGCCGGCTCGGTGACCTTCGATAACGGCACCCAAACCCTCAACTCCGTTAACGTCTCCGCCAACAACGGGATTCTTATGGATACCAACGCGGCGATGAACACCGATTCAGGCAGCATCGTCATGACTACCGATAACGGCAGTATTCTGGCAACGGATGATTCGGCAACGATTGTTGCTGAGGGTGGAGTGAGTCTGACCGCCACCACCGGCTCTATTGTTACTCGTAACTCGAGAGTTGGTGTCGGTGACGGGCAAACCCTTACTCTCGTTCAGGGAACGACCGTTGGCACGTTGGTTATCGGTGCGTCCACCGGCGTCGGCAATATCTCAGTTGGCAGCACCTCCAACTCCGATGGCGTGATCCTTAACGCCACTTCATCAGACAAGCTGCAGTTCAGTGGTGATTTGACTTTCCAGTCCATCACGGCAGTTGCCGCGGACGATCTCACCGCCAACGGAGATCTCACCGCGGATGATGGCTCTATCTCTCTTACAGCCAACGGTGCTACGAGTGATATCACACTTAACGATCTCACTCTGAACACCGGTACCAGTAACAGTATCACCGTAGACCCAGGCCGCGATTTGATTCTCAGCAGCACCATCAACGCCGGAAACGGCGGCGACGTCACTCTTGGCGAGAATGACGGGGCAGTGAATGGCGACATCATTGCCATTATTGACGGCTTAAACATTACCGGAGCGGATGACGTTCTCTTCCAGAATACCGGCTCCGTCTCGATTGATAACGGCAACTTTACCGTGGACGCGACCGGGGCTATCACGATTGCCAGCCCCGGTGATATAGACCTCGATGAAAGCAACAGCCCCACCGCCGGAGCGCTGAACCTGACTACCGACGGCTCAGGTGGCGGGACAGATATTACCCTGACGGGAACGACCATTACCGATGCCACCGACATCACCCTCTCAGCCAGGGCAGGCACGGTGACGAACGCCCCGACACTTCAAATCGATTCTGTAAATGGGGACATCATTTTTGAACAGAATGGAGGGATTACTGTGAACGATACCTTCCTTGGTGGCACCACCTCGGAAGTGGATCTCAGCCTCCGCTCGTCCTCCAATACCGTCACCATTAATACCACGTCCCCGCTGACGTTGAATTCTCTTGCCATTACCGGTTTCGATGTCGCCATCAGTCAGAATGTTACTACCGATTCCGGTGGCATTACGATGACTTCCATACGTAATACTAATGACATGACTGTGGGAGGTACGGGCTCTGGTTTCTTCCTGAGTAATACCGAGATTGCTCTCCTCACCATCATCACCAGCGCCAGTAACCTGACCCTTATTGCTGATAACACCGGGCGCGACATTTCCATCAGCGGCGTCACCTCTACCGCCACTGAGAATGTCGGGGACGTCCTGGTTCAGACCCAGGGTACGGTGGTTTTCAACGGCACAGACAATGTCTTTGATGACAGCATCATCGTCCAGGCCGAAGATGGCATCACTGTGAATACCAGCATCACCAGTGCCAATGGTGGTATTACTCTTGACGGCGATTCCGACAACAATGCTGACACAGCGGACAATATTTCATTTGGCGCCGGCCAAACCTTGACGGCCGTCACCGGTATTACGCTTGATGCCACCACCGGAAACATCACCGGCGCCGGAGCGCTGAATCTGGCCTCGACCAACACCGGCATCATTATTAACGACAGCGCCACGATTGCCGGAGTGACAACCATCAATGCAGACAGCGATAATGACGGTGATGGAAATTTCACTATTGCTGCCAACGCAACACTCACAACCAGCAACAACGCTCTCAGCATTACCGCTGATGATGTTAATATCACCGGCAGCCTCAACAGTGGTACCGGCCTCATCACGTTGACGGACTCAGACGGCACCGGTATCGGCTTTGGAGATACGGCAGTCGGATTTGACGTCAGCGATGCCGAACTTGGCAACATCATCACCTCCGGCGGCCTGAGTCTGAGCACCAGTGGTGCGGCCACGGTCGATAATGTCACCGCCGCAAACTCCGCAAATATCACGGGTACTCTGACCGTCCAGAGCACCGGCAATGCCGTCTCTTTCAGTAACAACGATTCCACCTTGTCCAATGCTCTGAGCGTCCAGGCCGAAAGCGGAATCAACGTCAATCGCAATGTCACCATTCAGACCGGCGGCCTGACTCTGAACGCCGACACCAATGGCGATGGGACTGGTGACCTGGATGTTGCCGATAGCATTACCGTCAGCAGTAACGGCGATGTCATCTCTATTACCGCGAACGACATTGACCTTAATTCCACTGGTTCGATTGCTTCGGGGAACCTTTCCATCACCGATTCAGACAACACGGGTATCGGGCTTGGCGGCACGCCGATCAATGGTGGATTGAATATTTCCGATGCAGAGCTGGGTAATATCGCTGCCTCGAATCTCACGCTGAGCACCACGGGAAGCATCCTTGTGGATGGCATTACCAGTGGGAATACTAGCAACATCACTGGGGCAACCTTGCTCTCTTCCGGGTCAAACGTTTCTTTTTCCAATGCTGACAGCACCTTTACCAACAGCCTGTCAGTTCAGGCCAACAGCAATATCACTGTCGGACAGAACCTTACCAGCACCAGTGGTTCAATTGCCCTTGATGGCGATTCCGATAACAACGTAGATGGCACCATCAGCATCGGCGACGGCCTCACCATCCAGGCCGGCAATACTCTGTCGCTGGATGCTACCACCGGAGGCATCTCCGCCAGCAACCTGACCCTTACCAGTGACTCGAGCAGCGTCACCATCAATGACATCACAAATGTTGCCGGCACCCTGAACATCACCGCCGACAACGATGTCAATCTTGCCGCCAACGTGACGACCAGCGGCACGACGACGATCGATGCCGACAACAATACGGGTGACGATGATGGCGAACTGATCATCAGTGCTGTGCTGAATACCGGTGGAAATAACCTGCTCGTTACTGCTAATGACATCAATATTGCTGGCAGCATAAATGCCGACGCAGGCACGGTGTCCATTACAGATTCCGATGCGAACAGTGGCATCGGTCTTGGCGGTACTCCAGTGACCAATGGCGTGAATATCTCGGGCGCAGAGCTTCAGGCCATTACCGCCGCCGGCCTGAACCTGACGACTGGAGCAAATGGGGACATCATCGTCGACGGCATCACCGCAGTGAACAGCACTAATATTTCCGGCACAGCTCTGCTGACCGCCAACGGCGGCAACATCTCTTTCTCCAATGTGGATTCGACCTTCACCAATGCCCTTTCAGTTGATGCAGATGATGGTGTCATCGCCAGTCGAAACATAACCAGCAACGCCAGCTCGGTCCTTCTTGACGGCAATGTCAGCATTGCCCTGTCTGCGGGTATCACCCTTAATGCAAACGGCGACAGTCTCACCCTGACGGCCGCCAACGGTAATATCACCGGTGCCGGCACCCTCACCCTGAATGCTGCTGATGGTGTCACTGTCAATAATGATTTGACGACCGTCGGCACCCTTACGATATCGGCGGACACCGATGGTGGTGATAACGACGGCCTGTTGGATGTGAATGCCGCCATCAGTTCCACCAACACCACCATCGCTATCACTACTGATAATATCGACTTGACCGGTGGTAACCTGGACAGTGGGTCTGCTGCTACCACGATAACCGATTCCGATGGTACGGGAATCGGCCTTGGAGATACGGCCATCAATAACGGTCTGCATCTCTCCGATGCCGAGTTGGGCAACATCTCTGCCACTGGCCTGAACATCACCACGGCCGGCAGTATCACGGCCGACAACATTACAGCGGCCAATACCGCCAACATTACCGGCAACCTGATTTTGAATTCCGACGCAAGCGTCTCCTTCTCCAACAACAGCTCAAACATCACAAACTCGCTGATTGTCGATGCTCACAATGGCATCACCGTCGACCAGAACATCACCAGCGTAAGTGGTGCTGTTTCTCTTGATGGTGACTCCAATAACAATGCAGACGGCACGGACAACATTGCCTTTGGTAACGTCACCGTGACTTCCTCCAACGGAATTACACTTAATGCCTCCAATGGAGATATCACTTCCGGCAATCTCACCCTTACGACAGCGAATACCGGCGTGACTGTTAATGATGATCTGACCGCTTCTGGCGATGTCGTCATCGTTGCTGATAACAACAACGACGGCAACGGCAGCCTGGTTGTCGCGGCAGGGGTGACCATCAACACCGGAAGCAATACTCTGAGCATCACCACAGACGACCTTGCGCTCACTGGAAGCCTTAACAGCACCAGCACCATCACGCTGATTGATTCTGATAACAGCGGAATCGGTCTCGGTGATACAACCCTCGGGTTGAACATTTCGGATGCTGAACTCGGGAACATCATCGCCGGTAACCTGACCTTCCAGACGGGCAGTGATGTTACAGTAGACAATATCTCTGCAGCCAACAGCACCAATATCAGCAATACGGTTACGATTGATTCTGCCGGCAACATTACCTTTGCGAACAACGCCTCAACATTCACCAACTCTCTGGATATCCAGGCAGATAATGGCATCAACGTAAATCAGGATCTCACCAGCAGCAGCGGATCGATTGGGCTGAATGGTGACGCAGATTCAGCGGCTGACGGCACAGACAACATCTCTTTTGCCGGTGGTGTTAATGTCTCTGCTTCCGGTGGTATTCTGACTTTGTCCGCTTCGAATGGTAATATCACCGGCACTGGTGCGCTGGATCTGAATGCCGCCAATGGCATTACTGTTAATGATGATCTGACGACTGTGGGTACGACAAACATCAATGCCGATACCACCACAGGCGCCGGCGGCACCTTTACTCTTGTTGCGGCTTTAAGTACTACCAACAGCACTCTGAATATCATTGCGGATGATATCGCTCTCACCGGTACGACGGACAGCGGTAATGCGGACACCACGATTACTGATTCGGATGGTACGGGCATTGGACTTGGCGATACCGCACTCGGTGTTCATCTCACGGGCACGGAATTGCAGGCCATCACCGCCGATTCTCTCACCTTGAACACCGCCGGCGCGGTGACCGTTGATAATATCACCGCCGCCAACAGCTCTAACATCGCCAACACAACGACTATTGATGCCACTGGCGCCATTACTGTAGCCAACAATGCCTCGACCTTTACCAACGCCCTCGATCTCCAGTCAGATAACAATGTTGTTGCCAGCCAGAATCTGACCGTCAACAACGGCGGTATCAGCATTAATGCCGATGCCGATGCCGCGGGAGGTGGAGTGTTCAACGTGGACGCCAGTGCCACGGTTAACAGCAGCAACCAAGTGCTTTCTATCACTGCCAGTGATGTCACTCTCACTGGGAATATCAACAGTGGCACGTCGAACACCACGATTACCGATTCTAACGGTGATGGCATCGGTCTGGGCGCCACCAGCCTCGGGCTGACCGCCAGCGATTCCGAATTGGTCAACATTACAGCCGGTAACCTTACCTTCGTGACTACAGGAAACGTCACGGTCGACGGAGTCTCTTCAACCAATACGACCAATATCTCTAATACCTTCACCATTCAGGCCGGCAATCAGCTCACTTTCGCCAACAATGATTCGGCCTTCCAGAATGCCTTGGATGCTCAGGCGAACAGCGGGATAACCGTCAGCAGGAACATCTCGATTGTGAATGGAGGCATTAACCTGGATGCCGACGTAGACAACACCGGTGGTGGTACATTGATCGTGGACAGCAACGCTAATGTAGACAGCAATAATCTGGGCCTTTCCATCACGGCTGATGACATCGACATTACTGCCGGTAATCTCAACAGTGGCTCAAATACCACAACAATTACCGACTCTGATGGTACTGGTATCGGATTTGGTAATGTCACCTTGGGGCTCAACCTTTCGGACGCCGAACTGGCTAATATCTCCAGCGAGAATCTCACGCTGGAGACCGCCGGTACCGTCAATATCGACAGCATCACCGCGACCAACAGCGCTGGCATTAATGGCACTATTACGGTGGATTCCACCGGGCTTATTACCGTTGACAGCAGCTCTACATTTACCAATGAGGTTGCTCTTCAATCCGATAACGGAGTCACCTTTAACGCTGCCGTCAATCTGACCAGTGGTGATATTTCCATTAACGCGGATGCGGATGCGGCCGGTGGCGGCACGTTCACCATTGATAATCTAGTGACGCTGACGACGAATAATCAAAATGCCGTCATTGTTGCTGACGACATGAATCTCAATACCGCCGGCCGGATAAATGCCGCCGCAGGCAATGTCACTATCACCGATTCAGATGGCGGTGGCATCGGGCTTGGCAACACTGCAGTAGGGCTTCAGCTCACCGGTGCGGAGCTTCAGCTTATTGCTGTCAACGATATCACCTTGAATACGACCGGAAGCGTCACGGTCAACGGCATTACCGCGCTTAACAGCGGCGAAATCAGCGGGACGCTTACCATCAGCAGCAATACGACGGTGACCTTTGCTACCGGGGCCTCGGTCTTTGATGTCGCGCTGGTAGTTCAGGCGGATGACGGCATTACAGTTGGTGTCGGTTTGTCTACCAATACAGCCGGCGGCACCATGACCTTTAATTCTGATAACGATGCCGATGGCACCGGCGACTTTACTGTCAGCGCCAACGTGACAGTGAGCTCCAACGATGAAACCATCCTTATCACTGCTGACGATATTGTCCTGAATGCGAATGCGAGCCTTACCAGCAGCACCGCCGCGATGAACATCACCGATTCTACCGGCCCGGGCATCGGGCTGGGGGGCACTTCTGCCGACCTTGTCCCGTTCGGTTTGAATATCAATGGCGCTGAGCTGCAGCGCATTACCGCGGGTGAGCTCACGCTTACCACGACAGGGCTGGTGCTGGTGGACGGTGTTACCGCCGCGCAGAGCAGCAATACTGGCGGGAATCTGACCCTCGTTGCGGACGATGAGATTACTTTTGAAAACATCACCGTCCCGAACTCCACTTTCAATACTCTGATTGCCCTGGCGGACAACGGCATCACGGTCGAAGTCGACCTCACCACGGTTGTCGGCGCCATTACTCTCAATGCAGACGCGGACAGCAATGGTATCGGCGACCTGGAAATCTTTGACAGCCGGACGGTCAACAGCGGCGGCCAGGCCATCAATATCATCGCAAACGATCTCGATATGAATACCAGCGGCGCTATCAACAGCGGCGCCGGGCTCATCACCATCACGGAAGCCAACGGCGACGGTATTGCCATTGGCGACACGATAGACCCTGACGGGATGAATATCTCTACCGGGGCAAATGGCGAATACGAAAGCATTACGACGGCCGGCGGCCTCACCTTTGTCTCCACCGGCAACATCACTATCGATAATGTCGCCTCCTCTGATACGACCAATATCACCGGCACGACGACCATTAACAGCAATGGCGACATTCTTTTCGCGAACAACAACGCCACTTACAACGGCGGGCTCGACCTCCAGACCGATGGCGAGGTCAACGTCGCCGCCAATGTCACGATTTCCACCGGCAACAACAATATAGATATGACCCTTGATGACCTGGTCCTGGACGGCACAGTTGACGCCGGTTCGGGCACGGTAACGGTGACGGATGCATTTAATGGCGGCATCGAGTTTGGCGCTGCCGGTGGAGGAAACGTCAAGATTTCCGATACCGAGCTTGGCCGCATTACCGCCGGCACGTTTGTCCTCAGCACGGAAGCCACCATCAACGTTGACAGCATCACAGCCGCCAACAGCACCAACATTGCCAACACTATCAGTCTCGATGCGACCGATGCCACCAGCAATGACGGCACCGTCTCTTTTGGTACCGGCGGCAATGATTCTGTGTTTGCCCAGGCCCTGGTTGTGCGTGCCGATGATGGAATCACCGTCGCCGCCAACCTGACCAGCCAGACCGGCGGTATCAGCCTGGATGCGGATGTCGATACGGACGGCGGCACTTTGAATAACACTGCCGGCACCATCATCAGCACCAACAGCAACATCACCATCACTGCCAGCGATGTGGAGCTCTCCGGCGGGCTCAACAGCGGCACAGCCAACATCACCATCACCGATTCCGCAGGCGGCGGCATCGGAATCGGCAACGGCACCATTGCCGGGGGCCTAAACATCGACCGTACCGAGCTGGGCAACTTTACCGCCGACGACCTTACCATCTCCTCCATCGGCAACGTATCCATAGACGCCATAGAGCCCAACGACAGCAACAACGTCACCGGTGTGCTTACCATCGCCGCCAATGGCAGCATTACCTTTGGCGATAACGCCTCCACCTTCAGCGGCCTCGTCGCCCGGGCCGACGACGGAATTATCATCAACTCCAATCTGACCACCACCACCAGCGATCTGGATCTCGACGGCGATGCCGATACCAACGCCGATACCAGTGACAACATCGTTTTTGCTGCCGATATCATCGTCGATTCCGGCGGCAAGCTGATACTGGCCGCTGATAACGGCGACCTCAGCTCCGCCACCGGCAACCTCACCCTGATAGCAGATGACGGCATCGATCTCGGAGATGCACTCTCGGTCAATGGAGATCTCACCATTGACTCCGATAACGATGATGATTCAAACGGAGACCTCGTCATCAGCGGCGACGTCTCCACTAACAACGCGGATATCAGCATTATTGCCGATGACCTTACTCTTACCGCAGCGCTGGATGCCGGCACCGCCAATATCAGCCTCACAAACGGTAATGCCGATGTCTCCTTCGCACTGGGCAGCGCAAACAGCGATTTCGACATCACCGAAGTAGAAGGAGATTTCATCACCGCCAACGTGGTCACCATCGGCTCCGCCAACGCAGGCAATATCTCCATCGACAGCTTCAGCCCGGACAACATTACCACGTTGATCCTGATAACTGGCGACAGCGTCATTGAAGGCACTGCCGATGGCAATAGCGATCTCCGGATAACTAACCTCGGCATTCAGGCCGAAGACGGAGTCGATATCGATATCGACGTGACCAATGTCGCCATCACCAACGCCGGCAACGGAGACATCGATATTGAGAGCCTTGGCGGAGGCATGAACGTCGATACCGTCGGGGGAGTCATCGGGATCACCAACAACAGTGGAGGAAACATCACCATCACCGCCTCCGGCAATAACGCCACCACGGACGATATCTCCATCACCCAGAATATCACCGCAGCCAACGGCAACGGCGATATCGCCATCGCCGCGGCCAGCGATATCTTCCAGGCCGATAACGTCGCCGTTACCGCGGCCGGTACCGGATCGGTGACCTTTACCGCCTCGACCAATACCGCCGGCGGCGTCGTGACTCACCAGGGCAACAACGCCAGCATCGTTACTAATACCGGCAACATCACCGTCACGACAGACGGCAACATCACCCTTGCTGACCTGACCACGGCAGACGGCAGCCTTACCATTTTCACCGCCAATGGTGATATCACCTTCCTCAACGGTGGAAATATTTCTGCCGGCAATGGTGATTTCGCCCTCAGCGCGGCGGACGGCCTGGTAATGGATGCGTCGGTGACCACGACCGGCGGCAGTATCCTCCTCAACGCTGATAACGATGCCGATGGTAACGGCAACCTCACCACAGGCGCCAGCGCTCCACTTATCACCGGCACTGGCAACATCAGCCTTACCGGCCATGACCTGTTCCTGGATGCCAACGTGACCGCCGGCGGCAATGGCACCATTATAATTACTGCGACCAGCTCCGGGGTCCTGGCTGCGAGCGCCAACACCACCATCGATTCAGCTAACAACGATATCAGCCTCACCATTAACGATATCACCCTCGATGGCACGCTGGACGGCGGCACCGGCAACATCACCTTCACCCAGAATGACGCCCAAGGCGGAATCGCACTTGGCGATACCCCGTTCGCCAACGCTCTCAACATCACCCAGGCTGAGCTGCAGAGCATTACCGCCAACGAGCTCATCCTCATTTCCAATAATGTCACCACTATCGATAACATCTCCGCCACAAACAGTGACAACATCGGCACGGTGGTGATTACCACCACCGTCTCCGATGTACTGTTTACTGGCAACGCATCCACCTTCAATGCATTGGATGTGACCACCGACGATGATATTGACGTCCAGGCCAACGTTACCACCGATACCGGTGCCATCAGCTTCAATGCCCTCGGCACGGGCAACAACGACGGCCTGATTAATCCGACGAACGGCGCGATTGCCATCAGCGCGAATACTACCCTCACGATCCAGAGCGAAGGCGGCATTAATGGTGGTACCAACATCACCTCGCTCACCCTGACGGCCAACGATGGCATCTCGGTCAACGCCTCCAGTGGCAATTTCTCAGCGAACGCTCAGACCACCATCAATGCCGATGCAGACGCCAGCGGCAGCGGCAACCTTTCTCTGGGTGCAAACCAGGCCCTTACCACCAACGACGGCAGCCTCACCATCACCGCCAACGATATTGACCTGGGCACCAATGTCACCATCAATACCACCAACGCCGAAATTTTTGTCAATGATTCGGACGGCACAGGTATCGGTGTCGGCAATGTGACCCTAGCCGGAGGCATGATTCTTTCCGGCGGCGAGCTGCAGGGCTTCATAACCGCAGGCAACCTCACGCTGAATACCGCGGGCAACATTGCCGTGAACAGCATCTCCAATGCAAACAGCGACAACGTCGCCAATGTCATCCTCGATGCCGGTGGAAACATCTCCTTCGGTGAATCGGTTTCCACCTTCAACGCCATCGATGTCGAAGCTGATGACGGCATCGTCATGAGCGTTGGCCTCACCACCGACACAGGCGCTCTTTTGCTCGATGGAGATGCGGACAGCGCCAACAACGGCGATATTCAAATTGCCGCCGATATCACCCTCGCTGCGGCCAACAGCCTGACCCTGGATGCGACGACCGGCAATATCACCGGCGCCGGCAACCTGACTCTGACGGCCAACAGCGGCATCACCGTTAACGACGACCTTACCACCAACGGCGACACGACTATCGATTCCGATGTAGATGGTGTAGATGGCGTGGGTACGCTGACCCTGAATGCAAATCTGGTGACCCAGGACAGCACCCTGACGATTGATGCTGACGATATTGCCATTGCCGCAGCGGGCAGCATCGATGCCGGCAACGCAGACATCACAGTGACAGACTCCGACGGCAGTGGCATCGGCCTGGGGGGCACAAGCGTCGACGGCCTCAACATTACCGATACTGAGCTTGGCCTTATCACTGCTGACAGCCTCACCCTGAACACCGCCGGCAACGTGACGGTCAACGGCATTACTGACGGCAACACCACGAACATCGCCAGCACGCTTACCATTAACGCTAATACCAGCGGCAACGTAACCTTTGCCACGACCGCCTCTTCGATTAACGCCACACTGAATGTCCTCGCCGCGAACGGTATCGATGTTGATGAGAATGTCTCGACAACCAACGGCGACATCACTCTCGATGGTGATTCAGACGGCTCTAATGATGGAGACGACGCCATTACGATTGCTGCCAACGTCACCATCGCGGCTTCCGGCAACATGACCCTGGATGCCACCACCGGCAATATCTCCGGCGTCGGCAACGTCGACCTGGATGCCGCAGATGGCATTACCATTAATGACGACTTCACCACGAATGGCGATACGGATTTCAACGCGGATACCGATCCCGCAGGCGCGGGTATATTTACTCTTAATAACGTCACCCTCGATACCCAGAACAATCCACTGACGCTTACGCTGGCGGATCTCGTCCTTGTCCCCAATGCGAGCATCGTTGTCGGCAACGCCACGTTCACCGTGAATGAAAGCCAGAATAATGGCTTCGGTGTCGGCGAAACCACCGTGGCCGGCGGCATCAACATCTCCGGCGCAGAGCTTCAGAGCATCTTTGTCGCGGCCAACGTTACCTTTAACACCGGCGCCAGCATTGCCGTGGATAACATCACCGCTGCCAACAGTGGCAACATTGGCATCCTGAACCTCATCGCCGGCCAGAACATTACGTTTGACGATGATTCCACATTTAAAACGCTGAACGCCAACGCGGATGATGGGGTATTCATCAATACCGCCGGCTCCACTCTTACCACCAATACCGGCAGCCTGGCTATCGATGGCGATGCGGATAACAGCACCGTCGGAGGCAACCAGACCAGCAACGCCATTACCCTCGCCAGTAACGTTACGCTGAATGCAAATACCACGGTGACCCTCGATGCCACCAACGGCAACATTACCTCCACCACCGGCACCCTGACCCTGACCTCGGTCGATGGCGTCACGATTAATGATTCGCTCACCACCAACGGCGACCTGACCATCAGCGGCACTTCCAACGTCAGCCTCCTGACCGTGGCCACCGGCGCGGACGTCAGCACCACGAATAACGATATAGTGATCACCATTCATGATATCGACCTCGACGGTACACTGAGCAGCGGCGCGGACAACATCACCATCACCCAGACAATCGCCGGCGCCGATACAAGCATCGGTGATTTCTCCACCAATGTGGACTTGCAGATTGATCCCGCAGAGCTCGAGCGCATCACAGCCAACGAGCTCACCGTCAACTCCACGGAAGTCATCTCCGTCAGCAATATCACCGGCGCGAACAGCGACAACATCGGCACCGTCCGGTTGAATGCCCTGGTGTCAGACGTCCGATTCTTCGATGCGAATTCCACCTTTAACACCCTGGTAGTCACCGCGGACGATGACATTGATTTCTTCGCCAGCGTCACGACCGATACCGGCGCCATCAGCCTGAATGCGCAGGGTACAGGTGCGAATGACGGCCTGATCAATACCAATGGCGATATCGTGATTGATGCCGCCACTTCGCTGACCATTCAAAATGAGAACGGCATTAACGGCACGGCCGGCACCCTCACCCTGAACGCGGACACGGGCATCACCATCACCGGCGGCAACATCACCACCGTTGGCCAGACCACCATCAACTCCGATACCACGGCAGACGGCAACGGGGATCTCGACATCGGTGCGGAGATCGATTTCAGCACCTCCGGAAACGGCCTCAACATCACCGCCAACGACCTCATCCTGGGCACCAATTCCACCATCACGGTCACCAACGCCGATCTCGTCATCAACGAATCCCACGGCGGCGGCATCGGCTTCGGCAACGCCACCCTTGGCGGACTGAATATCTCCCTGAGCGAATTCAGCCGGATCACTTCAGGCAACCTGGACCTGAATACCAACGGAGATATCGCGACTGACAGTATTGATGAAGATCCCAATCCTCGGATCACGAATGTCACCACCCTGGACGCGGGCGGCAACATCTCATTTATTACCACGAACACATTCAACAACCTGATTGCCGAAGCCGACGATGGCATCTTCATCTTTGAAGCACTTACGGGTGCGAACCTGTCTCTCGATGGAGATGCGGATAACGCGGCCGATACAAACGATGCCATTACTATTACAGGTAACCAGACCCTGCTCAGCGGGAATACCGGCGCGTTTGTGGGGACTACGGGCAGCCTGACACTGGCCGCGACGACTGGCAACATCACCACAGATGGCAACCTGGACCTGACCATATCACAGGACACGGCGACGATGACCATTAACGACTCACTGGCCGCGAATGGTGAGATAGTCATCAACACTCTCTTATCTTCCGGCAACCTGGTTGTGGCAGATGGCGCTATCGTCAGCACCGCGAACCGTACGATTAATATAAATGTCGGCGATATCGATTTGAGCAACACCGGCGCACTCAATGCCGGCACAGACAACATCGAGATTTTCCACAGTAACTCTGCAGGCATCGGCCTCGGCGATACCCAGATTGCCGGTGGCATGAACATCTCCGCCGGCGAGCTGACCCGCATGACCGCCAGTATCCTCGATCTGGATGCTTCCAACATCACGATAGACAACATCCTGGGCAGCAACAGCGATAACATCGGAACGGTCGTCCTCGACATCAGCCGGGACGGCAACAGCACCATCACCTTCCAGGGAAGTAATTCGACGTTCAATGCCCTTGATGCCCGTGCCGAAGGCGGTATTGCCATCAATGTAGACGTCGCTGCCGATACGGGCTCTATCATCCTGAATGCGGACGATGATAATGCCGCGGACGGCAACAATAATGACCGGCTCCAGTTCGCCACAGGCGTCACCGTAAGCGCCAACACCACGCTCACTCTCACCGCCACCACCGGCGATATCAACGGCGACGGCACACTCACCCTGAACGCCAACAGCGGTATTGCCGTCAACGACAACCTCACCACCAGCAACCTGACCACGATCAATTCGGATGTCGATGGCGATGGAAATGCCGACGCCAACGGCTTCGGTGATTTGAACCTGGCCGCCAACATCACCCTGACCACCACCAACGGCGACCTCACCATCACCACCAACGACCTGGTCACCAGCAACGTCACCATCAACGCGGGCACGGGCGACATCCTCATCACCGATTCCGACGGCACCGGCCTCGAATTCGGCGCCGCGGCCGGTGGCAACAACCTCAACATCAGCGATGTCGAGCTCGGCCTGATGACCGCATCCAACCTCACCATCAGTACCAATGGCGACGCGGTGGTCGAAAACATCAGCGCAGCAAACAGCGATAACATCGCCGTCACCACCGCCCTCAATGCCAACGGCGACATCACCTTCCAAAATGGTGACTCGACCTTTAACGAGCTCCTGGCACAGGGCAACACCGGCATCATCGCCACCGTAAACATCACCACCGATACCGGAAGGCTGACCCTGGATACCACCGAGGCCAACAGCGATATCACCATCGTCAACCTGACCTCCACCGGTGACATGAACGTCGACCCGATACGCAACCTCACCATCAACGGCACGACGCTCACCGCCTCCAGCAACGGCGACATCCTCATCGGTGAGGATACCGCCGGCACAAACGGCAACATCACCGCCAACAACGCGCTGGATATTCAAAGCGCGGGCAACGTGACCATCCGCAACAGTGGCACGGTGACCGTGGCTAATGGGGACCTGACAATCAACAACAGTATTACCGGCAGCATCGATGCGGGCGCGCCGGGCCTGATCAATGTGACGAATGCCGACAGCGTGCTGACTTTCAACGGCAATGGCGATATCACCGGTACGGACATCACGACCAATTCGGGCGATATCACCCTCACCCCGGGCGACGGCCAGGATATCACCTTCGCCGACCCGGATGGGGATGGAGTCACCATCAACGCCCAAAGCAACGCCAACATCACCATCGGCGAAAACGGCGCCGGCAACGGCGACGTCACTTCAAACGCCGCACTGGATATCCGGAATGCCGTGGACGTGACCTTCCGGAGCAGCGGCAACATCACCGTCAACAATGGCGCATTTTCCATCAATACCGGCATCACCGGCGATATTGATACCTCGACCATTGCCAACGGCATCAGCGTCACCCAGGCCAATGCGGACCTGAGCTTCATTGCCGGAGACAACATCAGCCTGGCCAGCGTCACCACCAACGTGGGCGACATCACCGCTACCCCGGGCGCGGGCGATACCCTCACCATCACGGGAGGCATCCTGAATTCGACCGGTGGCAACGTCAGCCTCGGTGAGAACGGAGCAGTAGGCGATGGTGTGATTACTGCCACGGCCGCCGGCCTGAACATCCTGAACCCGAACAATGTGCTTCTGGCCAACAGCGGAAATATTGATGTGGACGTCGCCGATTTCCTCATCAGCAACGGCACTGGTGATATCGATGCCAGCACAGTCAACGCTATTACGGTCGGCAGCAATCTGTCACTGAACTGGGCCTCCAACACCGTCAACGGCAACGTCGATTACGGGGCCGCCGTGATTTCCGCCGGCAATATCACCATCAATCTTTCCGGTAGCAACAGCACGGTTGAGGAGACCACCGGCACCCTCGCCGTGACCCAGGAGGGTGGTGACGTCAGCATCACCACCGGCGGCGCTCACACCTTCGGCAGCGGCACAAGTGAGATTGCATTAGCCGGCACACTCGGCTTCATCGACCTCACCGCAACCTCCTCCAACAGCACAGTGACCATCGAGGATACCGCGCTCACCGGCGGCAGCGCGCTGAACTCTCTCAACGTCACCGGCAACACCGGCGTGAACGTCTCCGTGGACCTCGAAGCCGATGCCAACGGCAGCACCATCCTGATTACCGCAACCACCGGCGAGATCGCCGGCGGAAACCAATCCATCACCGCCAACAACGGCACACTCACCCTGAACGCGGCCCAGGCCGCGGCCACCTCGAACGTCACTATCGGCAACCTGACCGGTATCGGCGTCAGCGTGAACGCCGGTGGCAACGCAGACGGTACGATCACACTCTCCAGCACGGTAAATGCGCTGGACAACAATGTCGATATGACTGCAAGACTGCTCAATGCCACTACCAACGGCCTGGACGTCCTTAATTCGAATAACGTCACCTTCGATATCGGCACAACGATGGCCATCTCTGGTGGAGACTTCACGATTGATAACGACGTCACCGGCCGCATCGATGTCGGCGCTAACGCGTCGATTGATGTGCAAGGCACAAACAACCTGTCTTTCGTCACCAGCAGTGCAGACGGCATTGACTACGGTGTCGCCACCATCAATGCCGGCAACATTACCCTGACGCTCTCGAATGCCGCGGCAACCATCCAGGAATCAACCGGTACGCTGGCCGTCAACGCCACCGGCGGTGACGTCAACATCTCGGTGCAGGGCTCGCAGACCTTCGGTGAAAATGGCGATGAGATTGCCTTCGGCGGAACGACGACCTTTATCGATCTGACTGTGAACACCGGCGTCAACGTCGATTTCGAAGATACCGCGCTGACCGGTGCGAACGCGCTTAACACGATCACGGCCAACGCCCAGGACGACGTCAACAGCTCGGTGAATCTGCAGACGGTCGGCAGCCTCTCGCTGACGGCCGCGGATAACGTGGACGCCGCAGGCCAGAATCTTACTGCCGCAGGTACGCTGGCTGTGACAGCCGGCGACGACGCGCAGGTCAATGACCTTGATGGCCGGGGCGTCACGGTGCAGGCTGCGGATAACTTCACCGTCAACAGCATCACCGCCGGCGGGCAGGATGTGAATGTCGCTTCGCAGGACATGCTCGCCTCTGCGGCCGACCTGACCATCTCCAATGCGGACGATGTTACCTTGGCCGTTACCGACAACATCACCGTGAATAACGGCAACCTTGCCATCAATACCAGCATCACCGGTGATATTGACGCCTCTACCGCCGATACGATTGGCGTGGCCGCCGGTAACGTCACCATCCAGACCACCGGCAACAGCATCAATTACGGCGGAGCAGACGTCACGGGTAATTCCATCGCTATTACCGCTGCGAACGGTGCGATTACCCAGAATGCAAACGGCTCGCTGGCCGTGAATGCGGATGGGGGGGACGTCACCCTTTCACAGAACGCCAATCTTTCCATCGGCGATACCGCGGGCACGATTCGCCTGGGCGGCACGACCGCCGATATTGACCTGGATGCTACTTCAAGCGGGACGACGACCCTGGCCTCTTCCCTGGATCTGAACACTGCGGATGTGACCGGCGCTTCCGTTGAAGTGGACGGAGCCCAGACCACCGATACCGGAGCGGTGAACGTCCAGGCCACTTCCGGTGACATCACGGGTGAGAATACCAGCATCACCTCAAATACCGACCTCACGATGCAGGCATCCAGCGGAATCAGCGCAGACGGCACGGCCCTGACAGCCACTAACGGCGACGTAAACCTCACCGCATCCACCGGCGTCGTGACCGGTAACGTGAACGCGGTGAACGGCAATATCACGATCATTGCCAACCAGGCCAATACAAACGGCGCCTTCACCCGCGCGATCGCCAGCGGCGGTAACGCCATTATGGATGACATTACCGGCCAGATTATTACTGTCATCGCTAACAACCTGACCACCGGCAGCATCTCCGGGACGACTATCACCTTGACCGCCAGCAGCGACGGTACTCTGAGCCTCGGCTCGAGCCTCGCTTCCTCGGCCGGCAGTATCCTGCTCGATGGCGCTTCGGTCTCCGGAAGTGACCTCTCATTTACCAGCGCAGATGACCTGAACTTCAACAGCATTTCTTCGCTGACGAATACCGGTGACCTGACCTTCAACGTCACGGACGACATCCTCGCCACCTTCCTGAATCTCAGCACGACCGGCACATCCTCACTGACCGCCCAGACCATTGCTAATCTTGGAACCACCACCGGCAACCAGGGCCTGACATTCAATGTGAATACAACCACAGGCTTCCAGCGTACCGGCGAGACCGTGTTTGACGCAGATACGGGCCAGCTCACACTGGTCGGCTTCTATAACGTCATCGGCTCCCTCTTTGTTAACGGTGCTACTTTCGATTTTACCGGGGCGACCTTCGGTGCACAGACGGAACTGAAATTCATCCCGGCGCAGGAAATCGAGGGCGAGGGCGTCCAGACGACAACCGTGACTCCGGATACGGTTGACCCAACCGATATCTTCTTCGAGGTAGAGCCGGATATTACTGACTTCGAAATCGAGGTTACGCCGATCGAGATCACCAGCGAGCCGCCTACGCAAGGCATCCTCGAAATCCTGACCGAAGTCCTCCAGATTGAGGTGGAAGTCGATGAAGATGCCATTCAGCTCGATTTCTTCCCGCCGATACTGGTGGGCGAGTCAATCGTAGATAACGCCTCGGAGGTGAGTATTGGCTCTTCGATAGAACAACTGATGGATAATATGCGCACGCTGATGAGCGCGCTCAATAACGTGCAGCGCCTGACCACCCTGGCCGATCAGATTCAGGAGAATCCGGATCAGTTCAACGCTCTTATGATCTCCGACCCATGGATCAGGGATGCCAGGCAGTTCATTACGCTCGCCCCGATCTTCCTCCTCAAGGCCGGCCAAAGCACGAGCCACACCCGCGCCACGCTCATGAGGCTCATCGAGCCCTTGCGTGATACCCACGTCCGAGCCTACAAGCTCCTCTCCGACATGATCGAGGAAGAGACAGAGGACGCAGAGGAAGAAGAAGAGTAAACGCTCCGCGCTCCGCGACCGCATTTCTGCATGGTGCGGCGGTTGACCATTAACCATTAACCATCAACCATTCATCGTGCGCACACTTGTCACCGGGGGCGCCGGCTTCATCGGTTCCCAACTCGCCCACCTGCTCGCTGAGCGCGGTGGCGAAACAGTCGTTGTCGATAATCTTGTCAATGGCCGGCTGGAAAATCTGGAAGAGCTGCCGGACGGCTCGTTCCAGTTTGAGCAATCAGACATCCGGGATTTCAACCGGATGCAGGAGCTGATGAAAGGCGTTGACGTGGTCTTTCATTTGGCCGTTCTCGGCGTGCGTCACTCCATCCATTCACCGCACGAGAACCACGAAGTCAACGCTACCGGTACGCTCAATCTCCTGCGTGCGGCCCGTAACAATGACGTGAAGCGCTTCGTCAACGTCTCCAGCTCCGAGGTCTATGGCACAGCCCGTACGGTACCGATGACCGAAGAGCACCCCACGCTGCCGCACACCGTTTATGGCGCTTCCAAACTGGCGAGCGAATGCTACACCCGCGCGTTTTACGATACCTACGGCTTCCCGACCACGGTCGTCCGGCCGTTCAATGCCTACGGCCCGCGCTGCCATCACGAGGGGGACAGCGGTGAAGTGATCCCGAAATTCATGCTGCGAGGCATGTGCGGCAAACCGATGATTGTCTTCGGCGACGGCACACAGACGCGGGATTTCACATTCGTCAGAGACTCAGCCCGCGGCATCCTCCTGGCCGGTAAATCCGATGCAGCCATCGGCCATACCATCAATATCGGCAACGGCACGGAAATTTGCATCAACGACCTCGCCAACCTGATCGCCGAAGTCATCGAGAAGCCATATGGTGCTGACGTTCCGCGGCAGCAAGGGGACGCAGCGATCGTCCACGAAGCCCCGCGCCCCGGCGATGTCCTTCGCCTTTATGCGGACAGCACAAAAGCAAAAGAGCTCCTCGGCTTCGAGCCTGAGATCAGCTTTCGGGAGGGGCTGAAGATGCTGAAGGCCTGGTATGAATCCTCAGGCAAATCGCCTGAGGAATTGCTGGAAAATGAGAAAGTGAGGAACTGGGAGTGAAAGAATGAAATGATGGAGTGTTGGATGCCCGCCTCAGTACCGACTTCAATCGCCCCATTATTCCACTCTTCCACTCTTCCATTTCCATCGATGCCTGTCACACCTGACGTAAAACTTGGAGAAGACGTCCGCATTTTTCACCCGGACCTGGTCAACCTTTACGGGTGCACTGTGGGCGACGAAAGCAAAATCGGAACGTTCGTCGAAATACAGAAAAACGTCGCCATCGGTGCCCGCTGCAAGATTTCGTCCCACACCTTCATCTGCGAAGGCGTCACCATTGAAGACGAAGCCTTCATCGGCCACGGGGTCATGTTTATTAATGATGTTTATCCCCGTGCCGTGAATGACGACGGCAGCCTGCAGACCGAAGCCAACTGGAAGGTCGTCGAGACTCGCGTGGGTAAACGTGCCTCCATCGGCAGCAACGCAACGATCATGGGCGGCGTCACCATCGGCGAAAGTGCCATGGTCGGCGCTGGCGCAGTCGTCACTCGTGACGTTCCCGAACATGCGATTGTCGCCGGCGTTCCTGGTAAGGTTATTGGAGATGTTCGAGAGCGAAAAAACGCCGAATAATGCAATATCGCCTTTTCGTGTGTCCTGAGAATGAAGGTACCAATCAGGTAATTTAGGACGATGAATTTCAAAACAGCCGCCGCTCTGATCCTGTTTTTCTATCTGGGCATTGGAGACGTTCATGCCTATATCGATCCCGGCACAGGCAGCTACATTTTGCAGATAATCGTGGCGGGCATGCTGGGCGCGGCCTACGCGCTGAAAATTTACTGGGCAAAGGTCTGGCTGTTTCTGACCAGCAAATTCTCGGGTTCTCAAGATACCCCCGCCGATAAGGACAATGGCAGCGGATAGTGGCGTCCATCCCAGCTCATTCCGAGATCCAAGCGGTTTCCTTTTCACCAAAGACGGCACGCTTTACCGGCAGATAAACCGTTCTTATCAGCCGGATTTCGACCTCTTGACCAGCTCGGGACTCTACGACGCCCTGGTCGAAAAAGGATACCTGATCCCCCATAGCGAGGCCGCCCCCGAGCTCGCCCTGACAGACGAAGCCTGCAAGGTCATCGAACCCGAGCGTATCCCTTTTATCTCTTATCCGTACGAATGGTGCTTCGGCCAGTTAAAGGATGCAGCCCTGACCACCCTCGCCATCCAGAAGCAGGCGGTAGAGTCCGGCATGTCCCTGAAGGACGCCAGCGCCTACAACATCCAATTCCGAAACGGAAAACCGATCCTCATCGACACTCTTTCCTTTGAAGCCTACAAAGAAGGTGAGCCTTGGGCCGCCTACCGCCAATTCTGCCAGCATTTCCTCGCACCCCTGGCCTTGATGGCTTACCGGGACATCCGCCTAGGACGGCTGCTGCGACTTTACGTCGATGGCATTCCCCTCGATCTGGCCAGCCAGCTCCTGCCGTATCGCACCCGTTTTTCCTTCGGCTTTCAGATACATATCCACCTGCACGCCAAACTCCAGCAGCGCCACGCGGACTCAACCCAGAAACCACGGCAGGGAAATGTCAGCAAAACCGGCCACCTCGGCTTGATCGACAGCCTAGAGACCCTGATCAAAAAATTGCGTTGGAAACAGGCCGACACCGAATGGGGTGAATACTACGAGGCGACAAACTATTCCGATGACGCCATGAAACAGAAGGAAGACGTCATCCGAGAATTGCTCCAGGAATCAAAGCCATCCGAAGTCTGGGATCTAGGCGCCAACACCGGCCGCTTCAGCCGGATTGCCGAAGAGATCGGCGCAGACGTCATCTCATTTGATCTTGATCCCGTTGCGGTAGAAAAAAATTACGACGAATGCCGCCAGGGGAAGGACACAAGACTCCTTCCCCTCATCCTTGACCTGACCAACCCCAGCCCCGGCCTGGGCTGGGCCGCCAGAGAAAGAGCATCCATCTTCGAGCGCGGCCCCGCGGATACCGTCCTCGCCCTCGCACTTATCCATCACCTTGCCATCTCGAACAACGTTCCCTTTGATCGGCTGGCCCGCTTCTTCGCCTCCGTCTGCAATTCTCTGATTATTGAGTTCGTCCCAAAAGAAGACTCACAGGTTCAGAAGCTCCTCATCACCAGGGAGGATGTTTTCGGCAACTACAACGAAGAAGATTTTAGAAATGCCTTTTCGGAACCCTTCGAATTGAAGCGAAGAGTGGAGCTCAGCGATTCGAAGCGCGTCGTGTATTTAATGAGTAAGGTGCGGCAGAGATCGCGGGAATAAAACGGCGAAAATTGGTTATCAAGTGAGTTTTAACTCGGTTAATCGAGTCATTTGGCACTCAAACGGCCGCAAAGGCCGTTCAACTGACTTTATAATCATTATTATCAGGAGTGATTATACGCGGCGGCGAATTCCAGGAAAGCGGCTCGAAATCGGCAATTGCTTCCCCGGATCTCCTCTCGGCACCCTAGGGTAAACGGGGGAAACACGGTGATGGATTTCGCGGGAGATGACAAAGGCATAGAAAATAATTATGTATAAAAAGTAATTGTTGAATAAAAGAATGTTTGCATACATAAATCTTGTATCATTGTGCACATTGCCTATTACTCATTGCTCATTACGTATCCATCATGATTGGAGAACCTGTTATCGGACGTGCGCTTTCCGGACGGGATGCGCTGGCCAGGGAACTCGTTGCTTACGGAAAGAAAACGTCAGCGAAGAAACGGCACATCATCCTGGCAGCGCTGCGGAAATGTGGGCGGTCATCCATGGCCGCGGCGTTCGGCAGAAAGATTGCCGGGCGAGGGACGCGAGTATGGATGCTCGATTTCGATCAGCGGTCACCGGAGGCGATGATCGAGCATGTGATCTACTCGGCCGCGCTGCATCTTGTGCCGAAGCGTCGCGGGCAGAAGAAGGAAACGTTTCAGGAATTGCTTCAACGGCTGCCCCGTAAGCTAGATAAGGTGGGGCCCGAATTACAGGAGCTCTGGGAGCGCTGGAGCGGACGGATGAACGAGGCGGATCTGCTGGAGCGGTGCCTTCAGTTGCCCGCAAAAATTCAGAAAGCGGCTGGCGGAAATCTCTGGGTGGTGGTGGACAACTTTGATCGGCTAGCCTCGGTGATGGGTGAGGATTTTATCGGCGGGCCTTTTAAGAATGCGCTCGGTGAGAGCCGGAAAGTCCGGTGGTTTCTTGCGGGTACTCCACCCTCGGTGATGGAACGGCTGGCTTCGGATAAAGGCGCGTTTGCGGGCCTGGCGGAGGTCTTCTCATTTCATGGGCTCTCTTACAACGAGAGCATGAAGAGCCTTCAGAAGCGGGTCACGGCCAGGTCCCTTCCGCCACCGTATCGTGCTTTTCTGGCCGCGCTGACGGGCGGGCATCCTTTTTACCTGCAGGTGCTCGGAGACGCGCTGCGGTTGCGCAAGCGGGAGTTGGGCCGCCGCTCCAGGCCAGGCAAGCTCGTGCTGGATGCGCTGACCCATGAGCTCTTTGCCGGTGCGGGACGACTGAATCTTTACTTCGATGGACTTCTTGCCGGCGCCTTTAACGGCTGGCGTGCACCGGAGCTCTACATGGGGATGCTGGAGGCGATCGTGCGCGGGCACAGCTCGCTCGCGGGCATTTCTCATTTCATCCGGCGCGAGGCGCCGGCACTTTCGAGACAGGTGCAGAATCTCCTGGACTCAGGGCTCGTGAACAAGGACGGCACTCGCTACTACATTCCTGATGCGCTGCTCCGGCTCTGGCTGCGTCACGTTTTCCTTGCCCGCCGAGAGGCACATGCTCCGGGCCATTCCCGGGTGAACGCGTTTCAGTCTTACTTCACCGGCCTGCTGGATGATTTCCTCAAGACGACAGAGACCGAGACTATACGCCGTGTGGCCGGCATCCTTGAGGCCTCGGACGGCAAGGCCGCTTTGCCGGGTGCGGACGAAGACGAACAGGCCGCGCCGATCCCTCGTTTCGATCAGGTAGAGCTTGCTCAAAAAGTCGGCGAGCTCTCTTTTGATCTTGTGGCCCGTAAGGACAACGAATACTGGTTGTTTTCTGTGTACGAGACCGCACCGACTTCGAAGAAGTTGACCGCATTCGCAGCCGATGTCGCCGCGGCGCGCAAAGCCATTTCTGCAGAGCAGAACATCCAGCCGATTGTGGTTGCTTTTGGATCACCGGCATCGGCCGTCGTGAAAGCTTCCGCGAAGCACAAGCTGACGATCTGGAGGCGCAGCGATGTCAATCGCCTGGCGGAGTGTTATGGGATGCTGCCGATTGTGGGATGAAAAAGAAAGGATCCCCAATTCCTTTTACTGGCCCCCTGCCGCGAATGCCGCTGTCGTATTTAAAATCGTCGTCGCTTCGGCGACTGCCCGGAAGCCCATGCGGAGGTCGTAATCGGGGCTGAGGCCCGTGCGGACGCTGATCATGAGCTTTTTGCCGCGATCGCTGAAGGCGCCGCCGCGGGCGGGTTTGGCGTTGGCTTTGGTCTTGCCTGCGTCGTTGAGCTGGCCTTTGGCGTAGGCGTCGTCGTACCAGTCCGCGCACCATTCCATGACGTTGCCGGTAGTGTCGTAGATGCCCCAGGGGTTGGGTTTTTTGCTGCCGACAGGGGCTGTTTTGCGGCTGCGAGCGGTGGCGTAGTCCGTGTAGGCTTTGTCATCGTCACCCCAGAAGAAGGTGGTGGAGGTGGCGGCGCGGGTGGCGTATTCCCATTGGGCTTCGCCGGGGAGTTTGAAGAGCTGTTGTGAGTAGCCCTTGTTCATCCATTTGAAGTATTCCTGGGTATCGTTCCAGGTGATGCGGACGGCGGGGTGGGTGTCGTCCTGCGGGTAGCCGGGGTTGTTCCAGGCGTTGACTTTGACGGTGGGCTGGCCGAGGGCGCGGAGGGCTTCGTCGGATTCTTTTTGTTTCTTTACGATGGCCTTGGCGAGGAAGCCGGCGGCTTTATCAAAGTCGGCTACCTGGGCGCGGGTGACTTCGTATTTGCCGACGTAGAAGGGCTTGGAGATGGTGTGGGACGCGCCGCCCTCCGCCTTGAACGTACCTGCCGCGGCAAAGATGAAATGCATGCCGGTGACTTTGTGGCGGATTTCGAGGGGGAAGCCGGTGGCGTCGTCTCCGCCGGCCCGGACGGGTTTGCCCCAGGCATCGTTGCCGGTGGGGATTTCGAAGATGCCGGCGGCGGCCACGAGCCTGGGCATGATCTTCTTCTTGAGGGCGATGGCGGTCGCGTTGGTTTTGGAGTAGCCGATGGCGGCTTCGGCTTTTTTGAGCGCATCGCCGAATTTGTTGGTGGCGAACGATTTTTCACCTTCGGCGACGTGCCATTCTGCGGCCGCGGTGTTGGTGGCTTTGAGGGACTGGTTAGCCTTGTCGGTGTAGCTGCCTTTAGGGTATTTGGCGATGAAGCCGCCCCAGGTCTTGAGTGCGTCATCGAATTTTTTTGCGCCGACCAGTTTTTCCGATTCGGCTTTTGCTGCATTGAATGTGGTTTCTTCGACCCAGGCGCTGCGTTCTTCGGTGAGTTTTCTGGTGAGTGCGCCGGGCTGTTGGGTAGCGGTGAGGCTGAGGTCATATCCGCCGTCGGTGGCGCGCTTGAGGACGGAGCTCACGCTGCTGAGGGTGGTGCCGGCTTCTTTGTAGCCGGCCTCGGATTTTTTACCGAGCGCGGTGTTGAAGGCTGCGAGCTGTTCGTTGTACGCGGTTTTGTAGGCGGTGGTGATGGCGGTCTTCGCTTCTTTGGCCTGGTTGCTGAGGGGGTGTTTTTTGACGAAGGCTTCCCAGGCGGTGGCAATATCAAGCTGTGCCTTTTGCCCGGCGGCTTTGGCTTTGGCCGCGGCGTAATCTTTGGCGATGCCAACGACGTTCCTGGTGTTCGTCCAGGTCTGGCGGAGGGTGGCGGGGCTTTGTTCGGCTGGCAGGTCGAGCGCGTATCCGCCGGTCTTGGCTTCGTTGAAGAGGGTCTCGGCTTTCTTGAGTGCGGCATCGGATGCGGCGAAATCCTCGGCCTTGAGCTTGGCGGTGAATTCGGTCAGGTGCGTTTTGTAATTGGCGGCGTAATCGGCCACGTGCGCGTCGTAGCTGTATTTTTCCGCGGCCTTGGTGTGGTTGCCAAACAGGTCTTTGGGATATTTTTCGAGGAAGGTATTCCAGACGGTGATCTGTTCGGCGGGGGGCTTGTCTTTGGTGTCGCCTTCGGCGCGGGTGAACGCGGCTTGTTCGACTTCGGCTTTGCGCTCGACGAGCCGTTTGGCGAGCCCATCGGGGGAGTTGCCTGCGGCGATGTTGATGGTGAATTTGCCCGAACGCCGTTCCTGGTCGAATGCCTTGGCGGCCTGCTGGAAGCCGGTGGCATCGGCGAAGGAATTATCCGCGAGCTTGGTATCAAACTGCTGGACGATGGAGTTGTATTCTTTTTCCAGTTCGCCGGAGATGACTGCCAGCTCTTTGCCGGGGTAGTTTTTGGCGAATTCGCGCCAGACGCCGACCTTGGCTGCGGCGGTGGTGGCTGATTTGACTTTGGCCTTGGCGGTCTCGACGGCTTTTTTGATCTTGCGGACGAGGGGCGCGTTCTCGAGCTCAGTGGTGAGGATTTTTATTTCGAGGTGCGGCGGGATGGGGAACTTGGTGCCGGAGGCTTCGGTCAGAAGGCTTTCAAGCTGCGTGATGACTGTCTTTCCCTCGGTCTGTATGTCTGCGTCGCTGAGCACGTCGTCGGTCAGAATCATATAGAACTCGTCAGCGAAGGTGTTGTATTCGTCCGTGTAATAGGCGACGAGGAGGGTTTTGTTGCGGGCGCGAATATCTTTATCGAATTCGCTGCCTTTGTGGTTTTTGAGGAAGCTGCCCCAGAGCTCGACTTTGGCCTTGGTCGCAAGGGTGTCGCTGTAGGCGAGGGTGGTTTCGTATTCCGCACGAGTCCATTTTTTGAGCCAGTCGCTGATATGTTTCTTGGCCGGGGTCAGGTCGTCTGAAGGGCCAAGTTGTTTGCGGGCTCCGTCATAGGCTGCGGCTGCGGCTTTCCAGTTTTTGCTGCCTGCAGCCTGTTTGGCTTTTTTGAGCTGGGCGTCGGCTTTGGCGAGGCGGCTGGAGATGGTGCTGAGGGTATCGGCTTCTGTTTCCTTATCACTGCCGGGAAAGACGGCAGTGGCGGAGGTGAACGATTCCTCTGCGGTTGCCCAATCTCCTGAGGTCAGGCCATTGGCCCCGGCTGTCATCAGATTCTCAAACTGGGATTTGTTCTTTGCGCTGATGTAGCTCTTGACGACCACGAAGGCGATGACGGCCAGCACGGCCGCAATGGCGGCGCCGATCATCATCTTCTGCTTTTTGTAGCTGCCGGCGGTCTGTTGGAGAAATTCGTCGATACCGGGGATGACCGGGTTGAGCTCTTTGGCTTCGTTGCCGGACTCGGTGGCTGCTGCCCATTTTTTCTGGCCGGCGAGCTTCTGGCCTCTCTCGAAGTTTTGCTGGGCGATGCTGATGGTGTTTTCGATCTGGGCGATCTTGCCGGGCGCGTCTTCGTTGACGGGCTGGAGCTCGAGGACGCGATGCCAGAGGTTGACGGCCTTGGGCGGGTTGCTCTTTTCTTCGTCGGTGGCGATCTTGATGGCTTCCCTGACTTCGTCCGCGTGTGCTTTGGCCTTCTCCTGGATTTCTTCGAGCTTGAGATCCTTGCCGAGGGTGAGGCCGATGCGGGCTTCATCTTCGGCCTTGAAGAAGTGGCCGTCTTTGAGCAGTGCGGAGGATTTTTCGATGGCATCTTCGACCTTTTTGCACTGGGTCTGCGCATGGTGAAGCTGGTCAACATCGACCGATTCGATGTTAAGCTTGTACGCGGCTTCGAGCTTGCCCGCGGCTTCGCGCCAGAGGGATTCATCGTGCGCGCCGCGGCCGGCTTCTGAGAGGACTTCGGCCTGCTTGTGCGAGGCCTGCATCTCGTCGTTGAGCATGAGGGCTTCGTCGGAGATACCAATCTCGAGGGCTTTTTCATGCTCGGCGAGCGCGGCGGTGATTTTTTTCCGGCTGTGCAGTTCTTTGGAGATGGCGTACTGGGCTTCGAATTTTTCGAGAAGCTCGGCGGCTTTTTCCTTGCCTTCAAGGGCGGGGGCATAAGCGCCCCAGTACATGAGGCATTCTTCCCACTTGGTGAGGGCCTTGCCCCAGTCGCGAGCCTCGGTTTCGACATTGGCGTCTTCGATGAGAGCCTTGGCTTTTTCCATGCGGCCGTTGAGGGCTTCGTGGGCCTTGGGAGCTTCCTGGCTCTCGGGATCTTTCTCGATGATTTTTTCGAGGATGGCGAGAGCCATGTCGAGCTCGCCATTTTCTTCGTGTTGTTCGGCCTGGGCCGTCATCTGTTCGACCTCGTCGATGATGGTCTGGCACTGGGCGAGCCCGGCCTTCGCCTCTTCGCTTTCGGGCTCTAAATCGATCGCATTGCTGAACGCCTGGAACGCTTGCCGTGGCAGATAGCTTTCCCACGCGGTCTTGCCTTCTTCCAGGTAGCGGTTGTAGTCGCGGATGCGAACCCGTTCTTTGAAATCGTCGAGCCGGGTCTGCAGCTCTTCGTCGTGCGGGTGGAGCTCGAGGCTCTGATCGAGGAGGTTGACTGCGGTATCGAATTCGTCCGGATCTTCCATGCCGTCGACGCGCTCCTTCCAGGCTTCGATGCGATCCAGGGTGTCCTGGGTTTCGTCACGGAGCTTGATGGCGTCTTCGCATTCGGGGTCGGTATCGGCCGCGGCCTGGGCAAGCTCGAGCACCTGGGGTAAACGCTTTTCGGCGAGCAGGCCATCAGCCTCCTGCAGTTTTTCGGTGACCTCGAGGCCGACATTGGCCACGGGGCAACTGGCCCACAGCTCGAGCGCGGACTGCCATTCGATGATGGAGTCTTCCCACTTTTTGTTGCGGCGGAGATCGGTCGCACGGTGGACGTGTTCGTTGACTGTACTCAGGCGCTCGCTGAGGACACCGTGATACTGCTTAGCGTCTTCGTCCGCGGCATCGAGGTCGAGGATTTTTGCCCAGGTGTCACAGATTTCCTGGAGGTTTTCTTCGGGGATGGATTCGATGGATGCCTTGGTTTCGGCAATGCGGATGATGGTGTCTTCGCAGTTCTTGATGCCGATGTGGGCTTCTTCGTTGACCTCGTTATATTCGAGGGCCTTCTGGAATGCGGCGAGGGCTTCGCGGGGCTGACGATTGGCCAGGGCGTCACGGCCGGTGTCGAGGCATTCGCTGAGCTCGCGTTCCCGGATGCGTTCGGGGAGGGTCTCGAGCTCCTGCTTGAGCTCTTCATCGTGCGGGGTGATCTCGAGCGCGTTCTGGAGGAATTCTTCGATGCCTTCATAGTCTCTGAGGTGGAATGCCTCTCTGGCGTTTTCCTTGTAGCCGGAGGCTTCAGTGAGCGCGGCCCCGGCAGTCTCTTTAAACGTAAGGGCCTCGGGCGCGTCCTCCTCGAGCGCGAGGATGGCATCTGCGTCGGCAAGGGCCTCGGCAAAACGTTTTTCTTCGATGTATTTTTGCGCGCTTTCGATGCGGCTGAAGATCTCGCGGGATTCGTCCTGGTTATATCCGCAGCTCGGGCAGAATTTGCGGCCCACACGGACTTCATCTTTACACTTGCGGCATTGCTCGACCATGGAGGCGCCGCAGTTCTCGCACCATTTGCCCTCTGCACCGGTAACCTGATTACATGCCGGGCAGACTACTTGCCCCGGGCCGGCCGTCATTGTCGGTGCTGCCGGAGAGGGCTGAGGAGGCGCTGCCACCGGCGCCATGCTGGCGAGCTCGGCTTTGGACATGCCCGGGCCGCCATCGAGACTCATTTCGATTCTGGTCAGTACTTTGAGGATCTCCGTGGCCGTCTGGAAACGGTCATCTTTGCCCTTGGCCATCATCTTCATGATCGCCAGCGCCAGCTCGTCCGGCAGGCCCTGCCGAGCTTCGCGGATATCCGGGATCGGGCTCTGAAGATGCTGCAGCACGATCTGCACGAAGGACTCGCCATCGTAAGGCACCTTGCCGGCGAGCATGTAGTAGAGCATGCAGCCCATGGAATAAATGTCCGCGCGGCCGTCGACACGCTTGGCGTCTTCCGCCTGCTCGGGGGAGATATAATGGGGCGTGCCCATCATCATGCCGGACATGGTATTGCCCTGGTCGGCGTTTGTTCCGCTCTCGCCGATCTTGGCCAGACCGAAGTCACCAAGCTTGGCCTGCGGGATGCCGCCCGGGACGTCTTCTTTCAGGAAGACGTTGGCCGGCTTGATGTCGCGGTGAAGAATGCCGGCAGTGTGGCCGGCCTCGAGAGCCTGGAAGACCTGCTTGATGAGGTCGATCGCTTCGACAAGTTCGAGCGAACCTTTTTTGACAATAAATTCCTTGAGGTCGATGCCCTTGACAAACTCCATGATGATGAAGTGAACGCCCTCTTCCTCACCGACGTTCATGACGTTGACGACGTTGGGGTGATTGAGGCGGGCGGCGACACGTGCCTCACGGCGGAAACGATCAATGAAGTCAGGATTTTTTTCAGCGAGATGCTTGGGCAGGATCTTCATGGCCACATCGATATCCAGCCCTTCATGGTGGCCCTTGTAGACCGCGCCCATGCCGCCTTCGCCGAGCTTGCTGACCAGCCGGCAATTGCCGAGCACCATGTCGATGAGCGGATCGTCGGATGCTGGGATCGGGGCCTGCTCCATCATGGTGGCTTCGATTTCGTCCTCGCCATCATCGCCGGCGTCATCCCCTTCGGAATCACCGTCGCCACCGTCATCTCCGGGTTCCATCATGGTCGCATCAGGTTCGGAGCCACTGGGCTCCATCATGGTGGCGTCGGTATCACCCGGTTCCATCATGGTGGCATCGGCGCCTCCAGAGGATTCGAGTTCTTCGGTAGGGGCAACGCCTTCCCCCCCGTCACCCTTGCCTATGTCATCCAGATCAATTTCAAAATCGTCGCTCATGGGATCTCCGGAGAGCAGCGAGCTTGGCCGTGCATGCTAATGCACGGCACAGCGTTTCTTCAGAAGAAACGTATGCCGCATAAATTGGTATGAAGAATCGCGGGATTTTCGGGCCTGACAAAGACACCTTCGGACGACAGTTACTCCTGACAGGTCATATTACCCGCGGAAGACTTCGTTTCCAATGTATCAGGAATCAGGAATCAGGAATACGGTGTGCGGTGTGCGGAAGGGGAGATGGAATGTTGGAGGCAGCGAATCGTGTTCGCTCTGCTCTTGCTTTTACAAACCGGATGTCCAGCCTTTACCTGCAGTATTAGAATCATCAATCCAACATTCCACATTCCAACATTCCCTACCCATGTCCCTCGATCCCATCCACTCTCTGGACCTCCCTGACTCCGTAAAAGAAACCGCCGTTGCCAATCTGAGCAAATGGCTCGAAGACGAAGGATTCGCCGCCTACAGGCCGCAGCTCGAAGATTTGATCGAGCGTGAAGAATGGAGCTTTCTCGTTGACAGCTTTTATCAGAATCTGCCCTTTGGCACCGGGGGCCAGCGCGGCGCGGTCGGCATCGGCACGAACAGGTTTAATCCCGCGACCCTCGCCGGATCGATTCAGGGGCACGTGGAATACCTGAAGTATCAGAAAGAAGAAAAAGGCTGGCAGGACCTGTCCGTGATAGTGGCCTTTGACGTGCGGCAATTTAATGACAGCAAGAGCCTGTACAACGCAGACGTTCCCAATCCCGTGCTGGGCCTGCGATCGAGAGATTTTGCCCGCTTTGCCGCGGGCATTTACGCAGCCAACCGCGTCAAGGTCTGGACTCTCCCCGAAGACGAAGAAATCGTGCTCGCCACCCCGGAGCTCTCGTTCCTGATACGCCATCTCGGCGCGCAGGGCGGGCTCAACATCAGCGCTTCGCACAACCCGCCCGATGACAACGGCGCAAAGATCTACAACTACACCGGCGGACAGGAAGTACCACCCAACGACGAGACCATGGTGAAGCTCGTCGAACAGGTCGACGAGGTAATGCAGATGGATTTCGAAGAAGCCAAATCCGCAGGCCTCATCGAGTGGGTCACCTCCGAACACCGGCAGGCCTATATCGACGCCATCCTCTGCTGCTCACTGCAGCCGGAGAAGCGGGACGCGACCATCGTGTTCAGTCCGCTGCATGGCGCGGGCAAAAGCTGCGCGGCAAGGGCCATGGAGGCCGCGGGTTTCAACGTCATTCGCGTTGAGGAGCAGTGGGCCAACGACGGCAACTTCCCGACCGTCCCGGGCCGCGTCGCCAACCCCGAAGAGCCACCGGCCATGGTGCTTGGCGCACAAAAAGCCAAAGCCGCGGGCGCCGATATTTTCATGGCCACCGATCCCGATGCCGACCGCATGGGCGCCATCGCTCCGGACAGCGCCGGCACCTGGCATTTCATCGACGGTAACCAGATCGGTGCCATTCTCACTCACTACATTCTCTCCACTAAGAAAGCGCAGGGCACTTTGCCCCCCAAGCCGCTGGTCATCTCGACGGAAGTCACCACCTCCATCCTCGGCCGCATCTCCGCTTCCTTCGGCGCCCGCAACATCAATCACCTGCTCGTCGGATTTAAATACATCGGCGACATCCTCAAACAGATAGATGAGACAGGCGCCTTTGAAGGCGAAGCCTTTGGGATAGACGATTACGTATTCGGCACCGAAGAAAGCCATGGCTATTTAGTCACCCACGCCATCCGCGATAAAGACTCAGCCGGCGCCTGTCTTCTACTCGCCGAGCTCGCCGCCCAATGCAAGGCCGAAGGCAGCACCGTGATCGATTATTTAAATAATATCTATTCCGAATTCGGTTTTACCAGAAATTTACTAATTTCAGTGGGCCTGGCCGGCGCCGAAGGCAAAGACATCATGGAGCGGATGCTTAATTCCTATCGCGAAAAAACACCCACTGAAATAGGCAGATACAACGTCAAAGAAATGCTCGACCTGCAAGACCCGGAGGTACGCTTCGGGCCAATTAAGTCGGAAACCGACCGCGCCGGCCGCAACGTATTAGTATTCCACATGCAGGACGGCAAAAAGGGCGTCCTCCGCCCCTCCGGCACAGAACCAAAAACCAAAATCTATTTCGAGGCCACTGGCCAATCAGGTGAAGGTGAAAGCCTCGATGAATTAAAAGCGAGTGTTGATGCGTCGCTGCGAGAATTCGCCCAGGTCTTCGCCGAAGAAATGCTCCGCCGCGGCGATATCACGCCGGATACGCCAGGCGTGAAGGTGAGTGGTGTCGAGGCTTTGGATAAGAAGCTGAAGTTTGCGAAGTTTATGGAGGGGTAACCCCAATACACGTCCTTCGACGTCATGTAGAATAGGCTTCCACCAGCCTGTTCCATTGAGAAACGTGCAGGCTGGACGCCTACACTACGAAATCGTCTGTCAGCAGCTTTAATCATCGCTCCAACTCATGTCCAATCCTAAAGACCTCCTCGGTCAACATTTTGGTTTTACTGAATTTCGGCCCGGCCAGGAGGCGGTGATGGGACATCTGATGGAAGGCCGTTCGGCGGCTGCGGTGTTTCCGACGGGTGGTGGAAAGTCGCTCTGTTATCAGTTGCCTGCGCTGGCGTTTGAGGGGCTGACGCTGGTGGTCTCGCCGTTGATTGCACTGATGAAGGATCAGATTGACCAGCTCCAGCAGCGTGGGATTGCGGCGGCGAGGCTGGATTCGACCCTGTCTGCGGATGAGTATCGGAACGTGATGGATCAGGCACGGGGTGGGCAGCAGTTGAAGCTCCTTTATGTGGCGCCGGAACGGTTTAATAACGAGCGTTTTCGTGATGCGATTCAGCGAATGCGAATAGCGCTGTTTGCCGTGGATGAGGCGCATTGTATTTCTGAGTGGGGACATAATTTCCGGCCGGATTATTTAAAGCTCGCGGAGTTCAGTCGGATGTGCCGGGCGGAACGGCGATTGGCTCTGACGGCGACGGCGACGCCCAAGGTGCTCGAGGATATCTGCCGCTTTTTTGAGATTGCACCGGAGTGTGCTACCCGCACCGGTTTTTATCGTCCTAATCTGACGCTGCTCACGACACCGCTGGAACCCGCAGATCGGGATAGAGAAATTCTGGAGCGTATCGAGCAGACCAAGGGCCCGAAGATTGTTTATGTGACCCTGCAGCGTACTGCGGAGCGGGTGGCTGAAAATCTCTCTAATGCCGGCTTTCCGGCGCGAGCCTACCACGCGGGTATGAAGGACGAGGTCCGTAACGAGGTACAGGACTGGTTTATCCAATCAGACGACGCGACGGTGGTGGCAACGATTGCTTTCGGGATGGGGATAGACAAGGCAAATATCCGCGGTGTTTTTCATTACAACCTGCCTAAAAGTCTCGAAAACTATTCGCAGGAAATCGGGCGTTCCGGACGCGATGGTGAGCCCGCCATCTGTGAAATGTTTGTCTGCCTTGATGACCTTAATACGCTCGAAAATTTCGCATACGGTGATACGCCTGGTGTGGATTCGGTGCGCGGTTTACTGAATGAGGTTTTTTCTCTGGGCGACGAGTTTGACGTCAGCCTTTTTGAGCTTTCTTACAACCACGATATCCGGCAATTAGTTGTTCGGACGCTGATGACTTATTTGGAGCTGCAGGGCTATCTGCAAGGGGGTACGCCTTTTTATTCCGGATACAAATTTAAACCGATTAAGTCGTCGCGGGAGATCGAGTCACATTTTGAGGGCGAACGGCGCCAGTTTCTGCACAACGTTTTCCGCCAGGTGCGCCCCGCCAAGATCTGGATGCATCTCGATGCGACCGAAGCGGCCCGCACACTCGGCCAGCCGCGTGAGCGCGTCGTCCGTGCCATCGACTACATCGAAAGCCAGGGCTGGATAGAGCTCCAGGCCGAGGGCGTGCGGCATCGTTATCGTGTGCTGAAGCGTCCAGAGGATCTGGATGCGCTGGCCGAGGAATATTTCGGTCGTGGCCTGCAGCGTGAATCACGAGAAATCGAACGGCTCGGCCAGATCATCGAGCTCGCCGCGGCCACGGAATGCCAAGTATCAAAGCTTGGCGCCAATTTCGGCGAGCCACTCTCTTCGCCGTGCGGGCATTGTTCGTTTTGCCTGAAGGGCGCGATGGATCTGGATCAGCTCGAGCGCCCGGAGGAGCCCATCAATCACGATGCATGGTCGAAGGCACAGCGGCTGCGGGAGGAACATCCTGATCCGTTGAAAGATCCGCGGGCCCTGGCGCGCCTGCTGATTGGACTGACTTCACCGCGTCTGACACGGTCGAAGCTCACACGTGATCCGCTGTTCGGCGTGATGGATCGGGTGCCGTTTTCTGATGTGCTGGCGATGGCGGAGAATGAGGTGGAGGAGGAGTGGGGCGGGTGATCGCTTGTTTCGCGACGCTGGCGACTACTCATTACTCATTACGATCATTTTCCCCGGCAGCACATAATGCACCTCACAATCGAGGGGAGTGGTCTGCTGCTGGTTTTCGATGGCTGCTCGGATTTCGTCGGGGAAGTAGCGGGCGCTGAAATGGAAGAGGAGGAGCTCTTTGGGCTGCATCTGGCGGGCGGCGGCGAAGGCTTCGGCGAGGGTGGCGTGGTCGGCGGTGGCGCGGTCTTCTTCGGTGAGGAAGGTGGATTCGTGGATGAGAAGGCGGGGGCGCTCGCAGGGGGCTTCGACCGCGTGTTCGCTGTCGCCGGCGTAGCAGACCAGGGGAACGTTTTGGGTGTAGAGGACGGATTCGCGGCCGAGGTCTCGGATGAGCTGCCCGACGGCGCGAGGCGACCGATCTGCGAATTGTTCTTTTACTTTGTCCTGCTTTTCAAAGACGCAGTAGCCGACGGCAGGCAGGTCGCCATGCTTGACCGGGAAGGTGCGGACATAATGTTTGCGGGAAATCTGGAGCGGGTGTTCTTCGCCGGGAGCGACCTGGTGGAAGCGGGCGGTCTTCGAAAAATTGTTGGCCTTGAGGTGGCGCTGCATGTAGTCGATGTAGAGCCCGAGATTGGTATCGGCGCCGGGGTAATAAATGTCGAGCGGCGGGATGCCTTCCGGCGGGGCCAGGCGGGTGCGGGCGATGAGCAGATTGAGCAGTCCGGTAAAGTGATCGGAGTGGCCGTGGGTAAGGAAAACGGCGTCGACCTTGGTGAGGCGTCCGGCCATGCGGTAATTAATGCCTTCTCCGGCATCGAAGACGGCTCGGATCTCCGGCAGGTAGAACCAGGTGGAGAATAGGGCTTTGGAGAAACCGCGGAGAAGCATGGGGGAGAAGGAATCAGGAATGCGGGGCTGTCGTTGTTGAGAGTGATGCTCGATATCGGACGCTGGATACTGGTAGTAGAGCCGATTTTGTATAAACGCCGGTTGGTCCGTCAGGACGTCGGAGTGCAACTTCCGCCTACACAAAAATCGAGGTTTGAACCGCCGTTACACGACTGCGGGAACTGCGAGTATCGAGCATCCAGTATCCAGTATCGAGCATCCAGTATCCAGTATCAGCCCGCTTTATCCCTTTTCCCACCACGATGCCACAGGGCATAAAAATACCACCGGAGATACTTCGGCATCCATTTCCATAATTTGAAGTTGCTTTCGCCGGCGGTGCGGTCTTTCCAGACGGTGGGGAGCTCGGTCATGCGGTAGCCTTTGGCGTAAGCTTTGACGGTGATCTCGAGGGCGAGCTCGAAGCCGCCGTCGCTTTCGAATTTGATGTCGTCGATGAGCTCTGCGGAGTAGACGCGGAAATTGTTGGTGGCGTCATGGAGGGGGAGTCCGGCAAACCAGTGGAGGGTGAGGCCGGCCATGCGGCTGAGGAATCCTTTGAATGGTGGGCCGCCTTCCTGGCCGCCGCCTTTCATGTAACGTGAACCGGCGATGAGGTGGTAGCCGTTTTCGTTGATCAGTCGGGCCATTTCGTCGACCTGTGAAAGGTCGTCGGAGAGGTCGGCCATGGTGACGCATTTGGCGCTGCCGATGGATTCTTCAAATCCGGTCTGGATGGCCTGCAGGGCGCCGCGTCCGTATTTGTTTTTGACGAGCCGGACCCCGGGATACTCGTCGAGTACGCCCTGGACGACCGGGACGGTGGTGTCTTCGTCGGTGTCATACACGACGAGGAGTTCGTGCTCGGTGGAGATTTTGTCCCGGACTTCTTTGAAGACGTTGAGGATGTTTTCGGCTTCGTTGTAGACGGGGACGATGAGGGAGAGGAGCAATGGTTGATGGTTAATGGTGGATGGTTGATGGCGGCCATTCTCGTTATGGGGCATCCGGCATCAAGTGCATGAGGTGTCTGGGTATCTGGCCGCTCGCTCCGCTGCGCTTCGCGACGCCCACCGGATGGCGATACCGAATGCTGCATCACTCCATCACTCCATCACTCCATCACTCCATCATTCCATTCTTCCACTCCCCACTCCCATACTCCACACCTCTTCGTTTACGCCTGCAAATCCAGCAATCCGCCGCCCTGCCGCTGTTCTTCTTCTTCCTTTTCTTTGCTGGACTGGGCTGCGGCTTTGAGGGCTTCGCTTTCTACGGCGGTGACTTCGGCCGTATCGGGGTCGGCGCCTTCGTAGGAATCCTGGATAGCCTGCTGGGCTTCCTCGTCTTCCTTTTCTTCCTCTTCTTCTTTTTGGTATTCCTGCTGCGATTCTCGCTCTTCGGCGGCATCGTCTTTGGAGTTGATGCCCTGGACTTGAGGGGAGGCCGGGAGGGAGGGGATGCGGTTGATGTCTCCTGCGGACATGGTTTGTCCTCCTTTATACGAACCAGATAAATCAGTAAGGGTGCTGATTATTTGTGGCCGGTGTGACCAAATTTGGCCTTTATCTTGGCCTTCAACTTGAAAATCACTTCCCTGTGAATCTGCGAAATTCGTGATTCGGTGACGCCAAAAATGGATGCAATTTCTTTGAGGCGAAGGTCTTCGTAATAGTAAAGGGTGAGGACGAGGCGCTCTTGTTCGGAGAGGTTGTTGATGGCGTCGATGAGGAATTCCTTTTCCTCTTCGAGCTCCATCATGGCGTGGGCGGAGGACTGATACCCCGAATGCCTCGAGCGCCATGATCAAAAGACTGGCCCCGATACCAGAAGAGATACCGCGCTGCTTTCGTGATCGGAATCTTGAACTCCAAAGCCGGTGGGGTGTCGTCGTTTTCATCCAGAAACTCGGCCCGCCAGGCAACGGCCTTACTGCCGCACTTTGTTTTCTGCGTGCCCCATTTATGTTTGCCCAGCCGGTCGCCATCTTTGGCCTCGATGACGATTTTCTTCGGTGGTGTGTATTCGGCGTGAAGTGGGAGGAGAAGGAATATGGAGAGCATCGCAAGAATGGCGTCAGACATCATTCATTCTGGAAAACAGTCAAGAGCCCTGCAGGCAGTAGGACCAGCCGAGTCGCACAGCCGATGCTCCACCACCCCTTCACCGCAGCCCAAACTGCTTCATCAGCCGCGACAGATACGTCCGCTCCAGACCCAGCAGCTCCGCGGCTCGTGACTGATTCCCGTTCGTCGCTTCGAGCGCGGCGACGATGACCTCCTTCTTCGAATTTTCGACCGCTTCCTGGTAGGTCATGAGCCGGGACTGGCCGGGTCGGACGGCTGCCGGGTCGGGCTTGACAACTGCTGGCGGGAGGTCGGCGCGGGTGACCGTGTCGTTATCGCTGAGAGCAACCGCTCGTTCGATGACGTTGGAGAGTTCACGGATGTTGCCCGGCCAGGGGTATTTCATAAACGCGGTACGCACGTCGTCTGCGAAGCCCTGCATCGGCTTTTTCAGATCCCGTGAAAAACGGGCGAGGAAGTAATCCATCAGACTCTCCAGATCCTCCATGCGATTGCGCAGCGGCGGCAGGCTGAACGTCACCACGTTGAGCCGGTAGTAGAGGTCCTCCCGGAACGCGCCCTCCTCGATGTCTTTTTCGAGGTTGCGATTGGTCGCTGCGATCACCCGCACATCCACCTTTAACGTTTCTGTACCGCCCACCCTTTCAAATTCCTGTTCCTGCAGAAAGCGCAGCACCTTGGCCTGGGTTTCTTCGGCCATATCGCCAATCTCATCGAGGAACGCAGTGCCGCCGTCGGCCAGCTCAAATTTTCCTTTCTTTTGCTGTGTGGCCCCGGTGAACGCGCCCCGTTCGTGCCCGAAGAGCTCGCTCTCCAGGAGCTGGCTCGGGATGGCCGCGCAGTTAATCGGTATGAAAGGCTTCTTTGTACGGTCGCTCCAGTTGTGCACGGCCCGGGCGAGCACCTCCTTGCCTGTGCCGCTTTCGCCGAGCAGCAGCACGGTAATCGGGCTGGCCGCCGCCTTTTTGGCCATATCCAGGATTTCCTGCATCTCTTCATTGCCGCTGGCCAGATTGCGCGGGTAGGTGCGGGAAATCTCGTCGTTAAGGCGTTCGTTTTCTTCCTGTAGACGCCGGTTCTGCGCTTCGAGCCAGCCGATGAGCGTGTCATTGGTCTGGCGCAAACGCTGGGTGACGGACGACAGAATACTCGCGGCCACCTCGGTCGAATGATGAATAAGAAAATCAAACTGTTCACGGGGAATGCGCAGTAGTTCGCAGGCTTCGATAGCGGTCACCTCGGCCGAGCGCGGCATATCATCGAGCAGCGCCATCTCGCCAAAGAATTCGCCCGGCCCGAAATCGTGCAGCGGCTGTTTGCCGACCGACTCAATGGTCTTGGAGATCTGCACCTTGCCGTTGAGGATCACATAAAGGTGATTGCCCGGTGCATGTTCCTCGATGATCTCGTCGCCCGAAGCGAATTGCTTACGTTCCGCCTGATCGATAATGGTCTGCAATACGTCATGCCCCAATCCATGGAACAGGGATGTGCTTTCCAAAACGTTGATAACGTCACTCATGACTGAACGGGGTGGTGAACACGGAGGGAAAGGGAAGGGGGATTATAGAGGAGGGAGGGTTGGAAGGAATTAAGGAATTTGGGAATACGGAGGGCCGATGTTGCTGCGAGTGAGACTGGAGACTGGATACTCGATGCTGGTCAGGCCGATGCTGTTGTGAATGCGGGTGGCTATTGGCGTAATGAGTAAGGTATTCCTGATTTTCTAACTCCTTAATTCCTTCTCCATGCGTCGCAAACTCTTCATCCGTCTTGGCATCATGGCCGCCGCCGTGGTGGTATCGGTGCTGCTGCTGGAGATCGTCCTGCGCATTACTGGACTGGGCATGCCGCCGGGACGCCTGACGCTGACGAAGGATGGACTCATGCCGCGGCCGGTGAAAGGCCCGGAGTTCTTCGACAAGACTCAGTTCCCGATACCGATCAAATCTGAAGTTAAACGTATCTTCTTCTTCGGCGGGTCGTCCACGCAGGGTTTTCCGTATCCGGAATATTCGTGGCCGTCAGTTTGTGGGCGATCCCTGCAGGAGAAAGAGGAATCTGGAAACCGGAATCCGGAGTCCGTAAATCTCGGGATGCTGCAGGGCGCGCTGCGTGATGCGAGGCTGTTGCTGGCAGAGCTGATCGCTTTTGGCGTCCGGCCCGATGTGGCAGTGGTACACAGCGCGAACAACGAGCTCTACTACAACCGCGTCCGCATCCTCGATGAGCATCACCATCCGACGAAGCAGCGATTGAAAGGGCTCCGCACATTCAGCCGCATCGCCGACGTCATTTGCCAGAACGCCAACAGCCCGGTGCCCTCCGATCCGGAGAAGCTTCGAGCCCTGTATCCCCTGAGCGAGCCGAACCGGCAGATCCTGCTACAGGCGTACGAAACCGACCTGCGCAAGATCGTCGGCCTGTGCCGCCAGCACAAAATCTCACTGATACTGACCACGATACCGATCAATCGAGACTTCTGGGCCCCGCACTTTGCCCGGCATCCGATACCGGCCCCAGGCAGCGCCGTCGTTGCCGAAGCCCGTAAAAAGGCGCTCAAAGGAACAGAACATTTCTACAACGACAATCTGGCCGAAGCCCGGAAAGCATTCGAGAGCGCCCTGTCCACGATCCCGAACGATCCCTACTGTAATTTTTATCTCGGACGCATCCTCCTCGCCGGAGGTCAAACCGAACAGGCCCTCAGACACCTGGAGTTCGCCATCCGCTACGACACCTTCCGACCCGTCCGAGCCACCCTGGAGCACAACGAGATCATTTGCCAAGTCGCCGACTCCGAGAGTCTCCAGCTCATCGATTTCGATCGCCTCCTGCTCGACACACACGGCATCGCCGGAAAAAAGCTCTTCATCGATAACTGCCACGGCCGCCCCGATACCTATATAGAGATGGGCCTGATCCTCGCACGGTCCCTGGCCGGTAACGTGTCGGAGCCAAATATCGACAGATCCATCTCCGAAGAGAGCCTCAAGCGCGTCCGGGCTCTGGTCGAGCCACTGCAGGATGAAGAATCGGCGTTTCTGAAAGAGTGGCAGGAGGGCGTAATGAGTAATGAGTAATGAGTAAGTGTCAGCTTGGAGGGTCTTCGGCAGACCGGCATGGCAGAAACTCCATTCCGGACAATTGGCCGCGAGTGGGGTCTAGCTAACACTCCTAAAGAGTCCGTTTCCGGGGGAACCGAAAAAGCGGGATTCCTGGAGGCCAAGTAAGCTTTTCCACAAAGTTTGGAATCGGGTTGAATGTTACTATGAAAATATAATAATCGGCTATAGCTTATTAATTTAGCGTATAACTATTAGCTTGGATTGCCTCTCTTCTCCATCCGCCGTCTCAACTTCACTGGCGCTCCAAGCCCACACTTACTCATTACTTATTACTCATTACGTTTTCCCGGCCCACATATTGCATAACAACATACATCAAAACGCCTTACAGACAGTTTCTAAAAACCATACGCCCGATCACATCAAGAGTGATCAATTATGATCGGTTTTCAGCAATTTCTCAGCTTAGGCCTGCCGGTGGTAGTCGGACTGGTACTTCTGGGTGCCGTCTTTCTTGTCATCGTGATCTGGCTGATCAAGATGATCGTCGATCTTGTCAAGACCGCGGCACTGGTGATGGTGGGCCTGCTGGTGGCCGGCGCGCTGGTCTGGGTGCTGGCCACTGCCTTTCAGTTCGATGTTATTGAGTATGTGCGGCCGTATTTTGAGGGTTACCCAAAACACCATGCGTAATTCTTCGGCATCGGCTCGAGGCGGCGTATCCTCAAAAGTTAAAGCCAAACCTGTGAATTGGCTTTAAGGGGCGGGCGGCTTTCCCCTCTTAATCTTCATCTTAATCTCACTCGTAATCCCTGATCTCCCGTCGTGCAGATGCTGGAAAAGTGAGACGTAAGTCTAAGAGAACAAAGATCACGAGTGAGATTAAGATAAAGATTAAGAGGGGGAAGCTCCGCCCATCACTCCACCATTCCATCATTCCATTACTCCACTCTTCCAACCCTCACACCCTCCACCACGGGCACACTCTTTGCCCTTTCACAGCAACCTTAAAGTACGGACTCAGAAACTCGTCTATCTGGTTGCGCAATGACCGTCGCTGCTCGCGGAAACTTTTTTACTCACGACTGGCCTGAGCTTGCCGAGCTCGTTCCGGAGAATGCACGGCACATCCTTGATGTCGGCTGCCGGCCGGTGCCTTTGGCGCGCGGCTCAAGGCTTCGCATCCCCGGCGTGAGGTGATCGGTATCGAGACCCATGACGCGGCCTCGGAACTGGCGAGAGAACATTTAAATGAGGTCTTCGTCGGCCCGTTCGAGCGTACCGATCTGTTTTATGCGGATGGGCACTTCGACTGCATCGTTTACTCGGACGCGCTCCATCGACTGGCCGAGCCGAGAGAGGTGCTGCGACGGCACCGCCGTTTGCTCGCGGGCGATGGCGTACTGCTGGCGAGAGTGCCGAATCGAAATTACGTCCAGCGGCTCAAGCGTTCGTTGCATGTGCCTGAGAACGGCGGCGAGACGCCGTCCCTACAAGACTCACTGCCCGATCGATCTCTGCATGCGTTTACCCGTGAAGAGATCGAAATGCTGTTCTTTGAGTGCGGGTTCGAGGTCGAATCGATCAGTCCTGACAATCCTGCAGAGCTGGCGCAGCTCCATGAGCGCCCGGCCAAGACGATTGCCTTCGAGCGCACGCACATCGATCTGCGCGGACTCAGCGAGCAGCAGATCGTCGATTACTTTACGCCGCATTTTATCGTCCAGGCCCGCCGCCGCGCTGAACCTGCTGCACGACGTACGGTTTCGGCCATTGTTCCGGTCTGCAATCAGATCGACATCACCCAACAGTTCGTCGACAGCCTCCTCGACTACACGCCCGAACTGCACGAGATCATTTTCGTCGACAACGGTTCGAACGACGGCACTCCGCAATTCTTCGATCATCTCCTCGAAAACTGGGAAGCCATCGTCGACAGCCACGACCGCCCCGAAGATGCGGTTACCCTCTCCCGTGCCGAGACGCCCGGCGACACCATCCTGCGTGTGATTTCCAATTCTCGAAACATCGGTATGCCCGGCGCGCTCAACCAGGGCATCGACAGCACCACCGGGCAGTATGTGGTGGTGCTGCACAACGACCTTCTCTTTACCGAGGGCTGGCTCGACGGCCTCCTTCACTGCGCGGAAAACGCGCCCGGTGCGGCCATCGTCGGCCCTGTCACCAATCACGCCACCTCCATACAGGCCGACCCGCATGCGCTCTACAACGACGAGGAAGGCATGCACGATTACGCCGGTCGCGTTGCAGCCGAGCACGACGGCGAATGGCTCGAAGTCCCGGCCGTCTCCGGTTTCTGTATGCTGATCCGGAAGGATGTGCTCGACATCGGCGGTTTCGATGAGCGGTTCGGCTACGGCATTTTTGAGGACAGCGAGTTCTGTCTCCGTGCCCGTAATGCCGGCTACAGGGTCTATGTCGCGGGCGACACGTTTGTACATCACTTTGGCGGGCTCACGTTCCAGGCGCTCGGTGTCGACATGCCGGGGCTCTTTAAAGAGAACGAGCAGAAGTTTCAGGCCAAGCTCCAGGAGCCGCCGGCCGAACAAACCCCACAGCCCGCCCCCGAGCCCGAAGAGCCCAAACGCCACGGGCTCGCCCTCGTGCGTGACGAGCCGGACGAACCCGAATCCTACGAATCACTGCTCAAGGCCCTTCTCGAACGCGGCCGTGAAGCCGTACAGGCCGGCGATTTTAACGCGGCCTTCGAGGCGTTGACCAAGGCGGTCGAACACGCGCCCGACAACCCCGAAGCGAACAACGACCTAGGATGGGTGAGCTTTCGTCGGGGCCTGGTCGGACAGGCGGAAGCGTGCTGGAAGCGGGCACTGCAAATCGAGCCAGCCAACATGCCGGTCAAGCGCAACCTCGCTGATTTCTATTTCAGCAGCGAGCGCTTCGCCGACGCCATCACCCTCTACGAAGAATTACTGATCAACCGCGCCGCGGATTTCGATGTCATCGACGCGCTTGGCGACGCCTACCTCGAGCTCCACAACTACGAAGGCGCCGTTCATGCGTACGAGCTCCTGGATCAATCCTTCACCCCCGGAAACGCAACCAGCCCCCTGGCCACGCAGACGAAGCAGAAGCTGCAGCTTGCGAGAAAGAGACAGCAGGAATGCATCACGGTCTAAAAGGAATCAGGGAATCCGGAATCGGGAATCCGGAGGCTGGTGATGGCTGTGATACCGGTCTCAACTCCCCAATAACAACAGCTCCATTCCTAATTCCTTAATTCCTTAATCTCCCCCTTTGAGAAAAATCATGAGCACTAAAAAACTCACCCTTTGCATGATCGTCCGCAACGAAGAAGCTCGCCTTGCTGACTGCCTTGAAAGCGCGAAAGATGCGGTCGATGAAATCCTGGTCGTTGATACCGGCTCTACCGATCGGACGGTCGAGATCGCCGAATCGTTTGGTGCACGAATTGGCCGTTTCGAATGGAACGACGACTTTTCTGCAGCCCGAAACTTCGCTATCGAAAACGCGACCGGTGACTGGATTCTGCAGATCGACGCGGACGAGAAACTACATCCGGACAGCATTTCGCACATCCGGGGCTTTGTGGAGAACGACGAGATCGACGCGGTCTTCATGGCCATTCATAACCACGAGCGCACCTCGACCGGAGAGCCGCGGATTGTGGTGCATCCGTATCCGCGGCTGTTTCGGCGCCGCGACGACATCCGTTACCAGGGCATCGTGCACGAGTTCCTCACCAATCTGAATGCGACCGTCTTTACCGCGCTGCGCATCGATCACTACGGGTACGATTGCCCACCCGAGGAGCAGAAGAAACGCCGCGCCCGCAACGAACAGCTCTGCCTGCGCCAGATTCAGCGCGACCCCAACAACGCGGTCGCCCATTTCAATCTGTCCGGCGTCTACCTCGGCGAACAGAATATCGAGGCAGCGCAGCGACACCTCGAGCGTGCCATCGACCTCATCGATCCCAAGGACAGCCGTTACCAGCATTTTTACCTGATGGGCCTGCACTACCTCGCCGGCATCTACGGCACAAAAGGCCAGGTCGACCGGGCCGTCCAGTATTGCCAGGAAGCCATGCGCATCCGGCCCGATTACCTGGACCCGATATTCATGCTCGGTGAGATCCAGTTCCGTGCCGGAAATTTCGAGGCCGCCGAATCCGCGTTCAAAGGCTACCTCGACCTGCGCAACCACCTGGCGCAAAAGCCGGCCAAAGCCCTCTTTTCACAATCCCGTTTCAATTCGCACGACCACGTCCACATGCGCCTGGGCACCCTCTACCAGAGCCAGGGGGACGCCAATCGCGCCGAGCAGCATTACCAGGAGGCCATCCGCGCCAATCCGAATTCGATAGGCGCCAACCTGCAGCTTGCGAGGCTCTACACGCAGCGGATGGATCCGGGTAAGGCCAAGGAGTTCCTGGCGACCGCGCAGAGGCTGCAGCAGGCTGCGGAAGCGAATTGAGGAATCCGGATACCTGATTCCTCACTTACCTGGCTTCCGATAGAGCGTCATCACCTCTGTCTCCACTTCGGGCTCAAAGCCGGCGGCCAGCATGTCGTTAAAAGCGGTCTCGCAATCCATCTCTTTCCATTTTTTCTCTAAGTAGCGGTCCTGCTTAAAGACAATGATTACATCGGTCTCGCCCCAGTTGGCACCATCCAGGCCATGTAACGGCCATCCGTATCCCACTTTAAGCTTGCTGAGAGTGCCCAGCATGAAATGCACTTCGTTTTGGCCCGGCGGCAAAAGGACGGCGACCTCCCCTCGCCGTACGTGCGGTGCAAGGGATTGAAGTGACTGCAGGTTTTCCGGAAAAGACAGCCAAGGAGGGTGGCCGGGATACTTTTTGAAACTCCAGAGATGAAGGTCGCCTTGAAGATGCCCGGGTACTGCAGTGACGGCGCCAGCGAGGGTAATGGCCAATAGGCGGGTGATAGGGAAGCTGGTCGCCTCCCGGGATAAATTCGTCCAGACATAATGTCCCAGCAAGGCAAGCGACAGGACAAGAAATGGAGCGCCGAGCAGAAAGTAATGTTGATAGGGCCTCCAGGAGAACTGCAGCAGCGATAAGAGGACGGCCCAGAGCGCGTATCCGAACAGGCATCCGGCAGGTTCTTTCAGCCATTGTCTTGTTTTTTCTTTTGAAAGGATCGCTAGATACCCGGCAATCAGGCACAGGATGCTGACGCCAACCGTCCAATTCCGATCCCGGAAGAAGGAGATGTTTTCCCACCAGGAAAACTCGCGGGCATATTGGTTAGCCAGCCCCAGGCCAAAACTTATCGGCCGCAGGCCCACTCCCTCCAGAAGCACAAGCAGCAGAAAACAACACACCGATATGACCGGAATCCCCAGCGCTGCTAACCAGTCCTGTTTTTCCCTGTGCCCCCGCAGCCATTCTGAAAACACAATACTTGCGTACGCCATGGCCAGCAGCGCGCCCTGCTGCCTGAAATAAACCGTCAAACCAAAAGCAAACCCCAGCGAAATGTACGAGACCGGCAGACGGAGTGGCCTTCCACGCCAAAGAATCAGGCCGATGAGAATGGGGAGTGTCGCGAGAGGTTCTGTCTGACCCTCAAAACCTTCATACCGTGAGCAGAGGACGGCGAATGCGAGGCTGCTCCATATAGCCAGCCAAACCCGGCGGGTCACCAGACCGGTAAGCAGCCCGACCGCGACGATGTTGAAGAGCTGCAGGACGACATAGGCAACCTGGATCGAAAACAGCGTACCGCCAAAGATACGCAGAATGATCCTCCAAAACGTATAAACGCCAGGAAAGTAGACATAGCGAGATATCGGGGCTTCTACGTCGCTTAGAACGATGTCTCTTGAATTACACAGGTAAAACCAGAAATCGACCCCTTCCACTTCTATGTAGACCTGCTTCAGATAAAAAAGTGTGGCCGCAATACCGACGGGCAGAAGAATTTTGATAAGAAGGCCGCAGTAATCCTGGCCCTTTGGCCATGAGCCACGCTTTGTGGCCAAAAAAATGACGGGCAGCCCGAATACAGCCAGAAAGCCATACCAGGTATGGAGAGAGTTGATGATAGGGAAAACGGCAAGCGGCCATTCGATAATGGCCTTGAAACATACGAGCCACCAGCCACCCCAGATAGCTGCCATGTATCGGGGCGCGGTTTTCAAGCGAAGCACACAATAAATATGGGCCGTAGTGCACGAAAGATTAGTGCAGAGGCACAGAAAAAATCCGAATATTTTTGCCTTGAAATACAGGGCATCCGAGGACAAGGCTACCTCGGTTACAGACATCCAGCGCAACCCAAAAGCAAGCAAGAAACAACCGGCAATCAGGTAGGCGAAGCCCTTGCCGCTCAGCCCTTGCAGTTGATCCGTAGGCCCGATGGCCGCGGGCTCATGCCGTGAGCCGGGCTTTTGATGCTGAGGAATGGTCTTTTTCTTCCTGTGCTTTGACACGATTAAAACAGGGAGTCTGAGGATGCAGGCTTACTCATTTCATTATTCATTACGCTTTGCCAGGAGGCTACCACCACGCGATTCAGGCGCAGTCCTGCATCTCATCCTGGCCTTCCCGATTTACTTTTGCTTTCGCCAGAGTGTGAACGTCTTAAAAGAGACAGCAGGCTGAAAACCTTCATCTCTCATTTTTTTGACGGCTCTATCGCATTCGAAACTGTTCCAGTTTTCCTGGTCGCCGGGGCCGAGGTCGTTGATGACCAGAATATCTCTCAGGCCAGGCATGGAGATGGTTTCATACAGCAGCTCGGCATCCGGAGCCCAGTTGTAACCGTTGGCGAAAGATCTGGGACTTGTGCCAAGGACGAAGTGGACGGAGCTGCGCCTTGGCGGGATTACCAGCAGGTTTGTGCTGGCCGGGATGAGGTCTTTCATTTCAGTCAGATCTTTTGAAACGTTCGGCTGTTCATACCAGCACAATGGGCGGTAGGGCTCAGGCTTGAGCCAGTCGCGAAGAAGCCTGGCGTTTCGAGGGTCGTCGCCTCCCCACAGCAGCGGCAGCGCGGCCAGATGAAGAAGAAGCATCGCAGCCAGCGGCGCTTTTCGAACGTGGTCGGGGAGCCGTCGAAAGGCGTCGTTCACTGCGATGATGGCCGCCACCACGATGAAAGGCAGACAGAGCAGCGCATAATGCAGATAGGGTCGCCTCATAAACTGCACCAGAGTTCCCGAAGCCGCAAGGATGGCAAAGCCGGCTACGGCCATCCCCCCGGGGGCGCCGGCGGGACACCGGCGAAACCAGGGGACGACCTGGAATAATATCCAGTATGTGAAGGCGCCGAAGGCCGCAAACACGATCGTTTTATCGTTTGGGATGATGCTCTTCAGGTTATCCAGAGCAGAGCCTTGGGTTTCGTAGCCTTGGGCAAAACCGAGCCCGATACGCAATGGATCAAAGCCGTGCCCTTCCAGGAGAATGAGCACGAAAAACAAAAACACCGCAGCCGCCCCCATCAGAATGGCGAGAGGCAGTTGGTGACGGTTTTTCTTCGGGCCGTCAAAGAGCCCCGGCAAAAGTGAGAACGCGCCCATCCAGAGCAGCCCTCCCTGTTGTTTACCGTAAAGGCAGAGTGCGAGCCCGGCGCCGAGCGCGGCGGCGTATTTGATTCCCTCATTGTCACGCAGAGGCCGGCCGCCCCAATACCAGAGGCTGCACAGCAGCGGCAGTGTGCACAGCGGTTCGGTTACGCCAAGGTCGCCTTCGAAACGGGTGCACAAGACGGCATACCAGACCGCGCCGAACAGCGGTGCGAGCGCCGAGCCGGTCATCCGGCGAACGACCCCTGCCACCGCAATCGCATTAGCGAGCAGCAGGCCCACATAAGCCCACTGCAGCGCGCCGAGGCTCTGCCCCGCCACATGCATGACCGTTCGCCAGAATGTGTAGATGCCCGGGAAATGCGCGTACCGGCTCATGTGCGCGGTTTCGTTATCTTTGATCTGGTCGCGCGCATAACAGACGTAATAAAAAAAATCGACGCTCTGGATATGCGGCCGAATCGCAAGATAAAAACCAGCGACCGATACGATGGACAGGCAGGCATAAATGGCGATGACCGTCCTGGTATAGATTTGTGCTCCGCGCTGGTCATCCGCTGAGAATCGCAGCGCCACCGGGAACGTCACCACCGTCCCAATCATCAACAGAAACGCGACTGGATGATGCTGCGGATACAGGCAGTCCGGCCAGGAGACAAAACCTGCCAGGGCCAGTAAAGCCCAGGACGCGGGCAATAAGAGATCTGTTGAGAAAGGGCAGTTTTGCCGCGGAGCGTCAGCACCACTGATGAGCGCGTGTGCGAGGATGCCTGCCAAAGCAAAGAGCGTGGTGATCCCGATCAGACCGTGGATGGTGGATGGGAAGTCCCAATTGCGCAGTAGTTTTGTTGTCGCGACCAGGGCGACGCAGAGCCACATTGCTGGTGTCAGCAGCGCGTGTCGCTGTGCGTTTTGTGGCGGGTTGTCCTGTTCGGTTTTTGTCACGATGCCTGGCGATCAGGGCATGAGCTATCCGTGCAGGTATTGTCCACGAAAGCTTCAGGTTACTTGGATGTCTCAAACCTCTTCAGAGATTCAATAACGTGCCCCTGATCGGTTTTGCTGAGATCATTATAAAGTGGCAGCCGCAACAGACGGGCGCTTGCCTCTTCAGTAACTGGACAATCACACTGCCCGCCACCGAAACGCAGGCCCATGGGTGAAGAGTGCAGAGGCTGATAATGAAACACAGCCAATATCCCGCATTCTTTCAAATGCTCAATGAGGAGTGTGCGATCCGCCTCGGATGGAAGCAGGATGAAGTACATGTGATAAGGCTGCTCACAGTCCTCCGGCACAATCGGCTGTCGGATATGGTTCGAGGAAGCCCAGCCTTTTAATTCCCGGTGATAACGATTCCATACCGCGGCCCGTTTCACCCGTATCTCATCCCGCTTCTCCAACTGGGCCAGCAGAAACGCGGCCAGCATGTCAGAGGGAAGATAGCTCGATCCCACATCCACCCAGGTGTATCTGTCCACCTCCCCGCGAAAAAAACTGGACCGGTTCGTTCCTTTCTCCCTCACGATTTCGGCCCTTTCTATAAACACCGGGTCGTTGATCAAAAGGGCCCCACCTTCACCGCAAATAATGTTCTTTGTTTCGTGAAAGCTCTGCGTCGCCATGCAGCCAAAGGTGCCCAGGTATTGCCCCTTATACCGGGCGAACAACCCATGCGCGTTATCCTCAACAACAGGTATTCCAGCATTCCGAGCCACATCCATGATAGCGCTCATTTCACAACCCACACCGGCATAATGAACGGGCACAATAGCCTTCGTCTTTGCGGTAATGGCTTCCTGGATACGCCGTTCATCCAGATTCAGAGTGTCCTCACGGATATCGACAAAAACCGGCGTAGCCCCATGCAAGACAAATGCGTTAACAGTCGTAACGAATGTAAACGAGGGGACAATCACTTCATCGCCAGGTTGAAGATCCAAAAGAATGGCCACCATCTCCAGCGCATGTGTGCAAGAAGTCGTGAGCTGGCATTCAGGCACACCCAGAAGCTCTTCCAACAGCTCGTGACATTTTTTAGTAAAGGCGCCGTTGCCGGAAATATGCCCCTCCTCGAGCGCCTTATAAACATAATCGATCTCTCTGCCCACCAGAGAAGGCCTGTTGAAGGGAATTCGAATATTCATGTATGTCTCAATCACTCATCTCTTCGTCTAGCTGAAATAGCTTTATAGTCCCCCCATAATTCCATCGGTCTAAATATCCTTCGAATCATTGATATGATAATTTTGGATTGTTTTCCTCCATTTTTGTCATTGTCATTGATGAATACCGGCTGTGGTTAAGGATGACTTCTGTGCCGTTAACGCGACCGGTAATGCTCCATCATGTAATGCTCCATCATGGCCGGATTTCCTCGAAGCCATTCCAGCGTCTTCAGAAGGCCGTCTTTTAATGACACCTCGGCTTTCCAGCCGAGGAGGGATTGGATCTTTCGGCTGTCGGCGACCCAGCATTGCGTATCCCATTGACGGTTTTCCATGGAGCCCCATTCCGGTTCGGCTGAGATGTCCAGGAGGTCACGTACGAGCTTGACGATCTGGCGGATGGAGGCCTGCACTCCGGTGCCGACGTTGTAGATTTGATCGGGTAGTCCCGACGCTCCGCGACGGGAACATTCAACGTGATGGTTCGCCGCGAGGAGGCAGGCATTGACCATGTCGTCGACGTGTACGAAATCGCGAGCAATGTCGGGATCGACGAGCGGCGGTAATTTGTCTTCCAGTCCGTGAACCAGCAGCGTGGGGATGAGGCGATCAGGCTCTTCGTAAGGGCCGTAAATGGAATAAGGACGCAACGTCACCATATGGAATGGTTGATGGTTGATGGTTGATGGTTGATGGGAATGGCAATGCATCGTGGCCGCGGCTTTCGTTATGGCGTAATGGCTGTTGGGTTCGAGGTGTTCGGTTTCGGCGGGGGCGCTTTCCTTGAGGCCGTACTCCGATGACGAACCGATGTTGATGAACGCGCCGACATCCGCAGCATGGCACACTTCGACGAGGTTGGCCGTCCCGATGAGATTGGTCTCGACCATCTGTCGGAAATCGGTCTGCCAGGAGTAGGCACCGTACGCGGCAAAATGAAAAAGGCAGTCAGGTCGAATGTTCTTAATGCCGCTACAGAGGTTTTTCGCGTCCTGGATATCCACCTCCAGAATGGAAACCTGATCGGCGAGACCTGCCAGCCGCCACGTGATATAGCCGGGCCGCAGGATCAAATGGACATCATGTCCTTCTGCGAGCAGACGCCGAGCGAGGTTGTTTCCAATGAAACCTGAAGCTCCGGTGACGGCGGCGCGCATGGGAGGAGATTAGAAATGTGAGGCTGTCGTTACTGAGAGTGATACTGGATGCTGGATACTGGCAGTGCCGATGTTTGTGTATCGACGGTTTCTACTGTGATTGATACTTGGCGCTTACTGCGCTTGAGCGAAAAACTGTCTTTGGAGCGCGGATTTGAGGCCGCCATCACAGCAGCAACGGCACTATCAGTATCCAGCATCCAGTATCAGTCACAACAACGATGCATGCTCAGACCATGTCCTGATAATCAAAGACCTCCAGGAAATGCCCCGCCCGCATCCGCACCTCCTCTTTTTCTTCGTCGGAGAGTTCGTTTGCCGTGGCGATGTTGGCGGCGGGGGTGGCTTTGCGGATTGTGCCCCAGGGGTAGACCTCTTCGAGCTTGGTGCCGTTCCAGCTTGGTGTCGAGAGTGAGTCGGACGTATCGAGGCCGATGTTCTCGCAGAACTCGCCGAGCGTGACGGGCGGGTCGGCCATTACATCTTCGATGCGGATGATGTGAACGTTATCCGGATATTTCTGGCGGCAGAGCAGAGCGTGGTGCTGGTTGATCACCCAGCACAGGATGTAATTGGCCAGCGAAAGCGGCACAGCGCGCTTCTTGGTGTCCGCGTAGGCCGACCACGGATTGCGGACGATGTGGAGGATGTGCGCGTCCGGCATGTCCTGCATGATTTTCTCGCCGTCGACGATGATGATCGGGCTGTACCCGAGATGGATCTGCTCGTCGCCGGTGCGTGCGTAATCCTTCCACGCATCAAAGGTCGCCCTGAAAAAGGCGGCCAAGTTATTGCCTCGGCTGCGCCCAGATTCCTCGACATATTTTGTGTAAATCTCGCAGCGTTCGTCGTCACTGAAATCGAACGGCATGTGCCGAAACTTGCTGACGTTGGGCGTGCGTGCGCGCACCTTGCACTCTTCATCGATGATGCTCTTGTAGTCCTGATACGGGGTGGCGCTCAGAGCAAACTCGGGCCAGCGATACTTGACCGGAAACATCGATGTGAGGCTGTCCTGCACCAGGCGCGTCCCCGGCTGAGATTCGAACGGATAAGTAAAAATCTGCGGATGGCCGTCCAGAAAACGGTGGGTCGTATTGCCCCCGTTTTCATACATGGCGCTGATCATGAGGAGGCGGAATGAATTCATGGTTCCCTTGATAGCCTTTTAACAACCACAGAGGGCACAGAGAAAAAAGAGTTTTCTATTTTTATTCGTTTGTCTCTATTCGTTTGACCTTCACGGGTATCAGGGGCGTCAGACGAATGGGGTCAAACGAATAAAACCGTTTCAAAAATCTTCTGCTCTGCTTTCTTCCTCTGTGTCCTCTGTGGTTGTTTATTCTTCCTTTGAGCCCGTCTCAAACGCGTAAAAGAGCTGCTTCACCTTTTCATTCTTCTCCCCCTGCTTAAAGGGGAAGCCGGTGACTGCACCCGCACTCACCCAATCGACTGCGAAAATCTGGCTGCCGTATGGCCAGGCCAGGCTGCCCAGGATGGCGCCGGTTTTCGTATCGACTGCGTGGACTCCGCAGATGCTTGTTTTGACTTCGAGTCCGGGAGCATACCGGCTGAACCGCGGGATCACACGTGAGGTGGCGGCAAAGGCAATCTGGTTGTGAAAACAGAGCCCGCGAGTCCAGCCCGGAAGACGTGCGACGGCCTGATACGAACCGTTCTTCGCGCACCCAAGCTCGCCGTATCCGCTGTTGTTTACCCAGAGCTTGCCTCCATAAAGCCTGGCGGAATGGGGGCGGGTAAGGCCGCGAACAATCGGCTCTCGCGTCTTGCCCGAAAAGATCACCCCGCGGCCATCGACAGGGAAATTCAGGTGTCCCGGCCGGCGTGCGGTGACCTTGTCCGCGGATGCTGAAAAGTAAGAGGATTTCAAGCTGCGTCCCGCGGCGATCGAATTTAATTGCAGATGATTCTTGTCGAAGATCGGGCCATCCGGGGTCTCGATACATTTGGGCCACCAGATACGTTCAAACCCACCTTTGTCGTCGAGTCTCACAATGGCGTTGTGGCCGACCGCGTTCGCATAAAGACTTTTCCCGATCAGAGCCAAGCCGTGCATATAAAGACAGCCGGGCAGAAATCGCGACCGCACCGGCACGAGTAATTGGTAATCTGCCTCCTTGCCTGTCGGCATGGGCATGTCGCCCCGTTTTTCCACACCGGTCACGGGTGCGAGGTCATACACCTGGTTGGGATTCCGAGTGCTGGCGATATGGACGAGTGTCTTGGTTCGGTCGACCGTAAGCCCGGACGGATGGGGCATCCGCATGAAGGAGATTGCCGGCCGGCCCTTTGCACAATGGATGGCCATGACCAGGTGTTCATATTCACGGGTGACGAGCAGGGTGATCTGTGCCTGTGACAGTATGCCCCACCAGTCGCCGTGGGTTTCGTATTCGAGCAGTCTCGGGTCGGTTTCGTTTGCCTCCTGCCACTGGCTTGCGATCTGGGCCGGTTCGCGCCATTCGGCATGATGGCGGTGCCAGAGCTCGTCCTGTTCCTGCTCGGTGATGCGTTTCATTTCCACTGCCTCCACATTTTGTATGCGCCCCAGTAAAGCCGCACCGCGGTGCCGTAGTTTGTCGTGCTTTTTCCGCTGCGTCGGCTGGTGGAAAAGATGGGCACTTCGAGCATGCGGTATTCTTCCCGGCGGCAGATGGCGTTGAATTCGAGGTCGATGAGATCATCGTCCCGGGTCAGCGAGAGCAGGGGGGCAAAGCTTCTGGGGAAGACCTTCGGTGTGCCGTTGATATCCCAGTAGGCCAAGTCAAAAAGCATGCGGCATTGCAGATTGTAGATGAGCGAGCCGAGCCGGCGGATGAGACTCTCCCGAATCTTGCGGTTTGCCTTGACGACCGTATCCGGGAAGGCGACCGCATAGAGCAGGATCAAAGTGAGCTCTTCCGCGGTCGTCCGCGCCAGGTTGGAATAACAGAGGAGGTCACCTTCCGCGCTTTGTAACCCATGCTTTACTGCTCTGCCCCAGCCGGCCTGTTCGCTTGGTTTTACTTTGATGGTCTCGTATTCGGCGGCGAGCTCGTTGCACACTTCTACAGAATTATCTGTGCAGCCGTTGGGCACGAGAATGATCTCGTATGGATGCGGCAGCCGGGAAAGCGCCTCTTCATACTGTTCGACCGCCGAGCGCAGATGATCGGCCTGGTTGTAGACCGGAAACACAATGGAAAGCGAAGGCTCACTCATCAGCACCCTCGTTGAGCACCAGTTCCGCCAGGGCCGTATTCCTAAGCGCGTCCGCGGACAGCCCATGCTGCTGGCGGAGATAACCCTGGCTGCCGGTCACGCCGTCGGGCATTTTGTCGACACCGCATCGGACAACCCGGCATGACAGATTATGCTCGGCGATGATTTCAGAAACATACGAACCGATCCCGCCGTTGGTGTAGTGGGCTTCGACGGTCATCACTAATTCGAAATCGCCAAGCAGCGCCAGCAGGTCGGCATCCGGAGACGGATTTAACGAAGAAATGATCGCAACGCTGGATTGCACGCCCCGTTCCCGAAGCTTGTCTGCTGCATCGGCGACCTCCGGCACGATGTTGCCGATGGTGACGAATAGAAGGTCGCCGCCATCGCCGAGCCGCTGCAGCCGTCCCATTTCAAAACGGCCTTCGAGTCCGGGGACGATGGTTTCGTGATCTTTGCCGAGTCGAAAATAGATCGGAGACGGCGCGTCCCACGTGGCCTTGAGCGCCTCCGTGGTCTGAAGATGATCGGCCGGCGCAACTACGGTCATGCCTGGCTGCGTGCGCATGATGCCGATGTCTTCGAGACCGTAATGGCTCACGCCGTTGTGCCCATAATCAAAACCAGAGCCGACGCCGACGATCCTGACCGGCAACTGGTGCACGAGCGGCCCGTTGCGGATGAATTCGAATGGCCGCAGCGTGGCGAACGGAATGATCGAATAAACAAAGGGAATAAACCCGGCGTCGGCAAGGCCGGTCGCCAGCCCGACCATGTTCTGTTCGGCGACGCCCACGTTGATGAACCGTTCCGGAAACCTATCGATGAACGGCTCGAGCACCATGTAGCCGAGGTCGCCCGTCATCAGGAGGATTCGGGGATCCTGTTCGGCCAGTTCAACAAGTGTCGCGGCGAATGCTTTTCTCATTTACATCATTCCAACACTCCATTATTCCAACATTCCACTTCTTCCATAGCCTGTTCATATTCTTCATCGGACATGGGCCAGTAGTGCCATTTGATTTTGCTCTCCATGTACGAGACGCCCTTGCCGAACGTGGTGTGCGCGATAAGCACGTGCGGTTGTTCGCAGGAAAGATTTTCGATGGTTGATGCGATCTCCTTTTCGTTGTGCCCGTCGACCTCGTGCACATTCCACCCGAACGCTTGCCACCGATTGGCGAGTGGTGAAAGACTGATGACCTCTTCCGTGTAACCGAGCGCCTGCTGGCCGTTGAGATCGACGATGGCGCAGAGGTTTCCGAGCTTGTGATGCGCGGCAAACATCGCGGATTCCCAGACGCTGCCTTCATTGCATTCGGCGTCACTGAGAAGAGCAAAAACGCGCCTGCCTGATTTCTGCATCTTTGCACCGAGCGCCGCGCCTGAGCCCATGGAGAGTCCCTGCCCCAGCGAGCCGGTCGCGAAATCGACTCCTTTCAGGCCGCGCTCCGGATGCACACCGAGCAGGGTGCCGTCCCCGCAGAATGAATCGAGATCGGATTCGGACATCCAGCCCTTGAGAAACAAAGCCGCATAAAGCGCCAGGGCCGCATGCCCCTTGGAGAGGATAAACCGGTCACGGTCGTGATCTGAAGGCTCGGAAATCCGAAGCACGTCCCGGTAAAGAACCGCGATGATATCCGCAATCGAAAGCGACGAACCGATATGCCCTACATGCGCGCGATGGGATTGCTCGAGGATGATTTTTCGGATGTCTCGCGCCTGCATGGGCGAAGTTGTCGGGGGTGGATGAAGAGGTGTTGAGAATACTTAGAAGAAGGGGAATTAGGAATTGAGGAATCAGGAATACGGGGAATTAGGAATTGGGAAGGCAGGGCTGTCGTTGCTGTGAGGCACTCGAAAGAGAAAGCGGTGACATCAAGCCCACAGCGGCCGTTTCAGCTCAATCCGCCTTACCAGCATCCAGTATCGAGCATCACCCCACGGCGGCCGTTTCAGCTCAATCCGCCTTACCAGCATCCAGCATCCAGCATCCAGCATCACTCACAGTAACGACAACCTCCGCATCACCATTCACTATTCACCTCATCCCCTCCCTCTCATCGCCTCCACAAACTTCAACGTAAATTCATCCTTCAGCAGCCACGTCACCACGGCATAACAAACAATCGAAACGAGGATGGCTGGTATCGATGCGTATGGAATTCCGGCATTAAAAACGAACCAGGCCACAGACAACGCCACCGCGCTGGAAACGATGCTGCGCAGCAAAGCGGCGGGTACGCCGGTGTACATACCCGGGCCGAGCCTTTTGCGGATGACGAGCAATTGGATTACTGAATTCAGGATGTAGTAAACGGAAGTCGCCAGCACGATGCCTTCCACGCCGTGTTCCGGCCCCAGAAGAATTTTTAAGACTGCCCCCACGGTAAACCCTATCGACTTGATGATGACCGGCGTCCAGGTGTCCTGAATGGCAAAGAATATTTTGGCGGAGATTTCGCCAAGGCCGGCCCCGATCACGACTCCTACATAAATCGCCAGAAGGAGGCCGACTTTGGCGGTATCGGATGCTTCGAACTGCCCTCGCTCAAACAGATCGCGCACAATTGGCCGGCTGAAGAACGCCAGACCAAGCCCGATCGGCACAAGAATGAACGCCAGAAACCGGATGGCGAAGGCGATCTCCTTTTTCGTTTCCGATTCTCTGCCGGCAACAAAATGTTCGATCAGAACCGGAAAGATGACGATGGAGAGCCCGCTGGTGCAGAGGATCAGAACGCCATTGATCAATCGCCAGGCATACCCGAGATGCGCGATGCTGCCTTCCGACATCTTGGAAGCCAGATACCGATCGACCAGGGGATCGAGGTTGTAATAGAGCGCCCCAACGATCAGGGGCCACAGCAATCGCATGCATTTCTTAAAACTCGCGTCGAACGAAATTCGAAGCTTGAAATGGCGCAGATAAAGCGGCGACTGGATCAGGTTGGCGAGCACCGCACCGGCGACGACTCCGCTTGCGCCGGCCAGAATCCCCCATTCTTCGTGCAGCAGAATCGTCCATACCACCGTCAGCGCCACGCCGGCCAGGGGCCCGATCGCGGTCGGCGTATAACGCTGGTAAGAGTGATACAGCGCCTGCAAGAACGTGGTCATGCTGTTCGCCAGCGTGAGCCAGCTCAAGACCCGGAAAACGCGCACCGTTTCGTGAAGTTGTTCGGCCGAAAAACCAGGATGCAGCGCCTGCATGATCGGCCCGGCCAGCAGGCATCCTCCCACGGAAATCCCACCGGTGAGCAGGACGAGCAGGAGCCCCACCGAATTGGCGAGCTTCCACGCCTCTTCCTCGCCGGCCTCGTGCATCCGTTCCAGAAAAGTGGGCACAAAGGAATACCCCAGCGAACCGACCAGCGTGGTGCAGATAACAATCGGCAGCGCCATCCCCGCGGCAAACGCGTCCATCGCCACGCTCGCCCCGAAATGCTTGGCCAGCACCACCTGAAAGGCGAACTGCAAAAACATCTGCCCCAACGAGCACAGGCTCAGGAGGGAGACGGATTTCAGGGAGCTGGTGGGCATGGAAGAAAGGAATGGTGGAGTGGTGGAATGGTGAGCTGTCGTTGCTGAGAGTAATACTGGAAGCTCGATGCTCGATGCTCGATGTGCCGGTGTTGCAGGGACAACGGTTTTTCCTCAGAGTGATTTTGATTCCACGAAGGCATCGTCTTCATAACAACGGCGGCACTTATCGAGTATCCAGCATCCAGCGTCGAGTATCATCGAAAGGCCGCCATCACAACAACGCCGGGCTACCCAGTATCACTCTCAGCAACGACAGGCTCGCCATTCCATCATTCCAACATTCCACTCTCTTTGAGTGCCTTCCAATCGATCTCAATCTCCACGAATCCATCCTTCCGATCCGCCGCCTTCCATTTCTTTTCCAGGCGGCCGATACGCTCTGCATCCGTCGGGTGGGTGTTCAGGATAGAGGTCGCTTCCTCTACGGTTTGGATGGCGCCGCCTTTTCTCTGCTGGATCTTTTTAAAGAACTCGGCCAGACCGCGAGGGTCGATGTTCGCGCGCTGGAGGTAGACCCAGCCTTCATCGTCGGCTTCGCGCTCGAAGTCGCGAGAGAATTTTCGGTTTACTAAAAAGGTGCCGTAATCCGCGATCACCGAGATAAGGCCGCTCGCATCGCCGAGGATGGCCTGGACGATGATGTAGAGTCCCGCGGATTCAAAAATCTTGCGTAGGCTGTGCTGGTGGGTGACGTGCGCTATTTCGTGCGCCAGTACTCCGGCCACTTCTTCCGGCGAATCGGCCGCGAGCAGCAGCCCTGTGTGGATGACCACGTGTCCGCCCGGCATGGCGAACGCGTTTATCTGTTCGTTGCGTGTGATGTGGAAGGTGAAGGTGTAACGCTGGCTGGCGATGCCCTTGACCAGCGGGTCGGTGAGCTTGGCGATCTCGGCATCGAGCGCGGGATCTTCAATGAGATCAAGTGTCGTGGTCTTCAACTGCTCGAACGCGGTCTCGCCGAGCTTTTCTTCCCAGGCCGGCGGAACGTTCGACGCGGCGATTCTGGCCAGTGGGCTTTTGGCCAGCCACGCCAGAACGATAAGCCCAATCGCCAGCACAATGATGCCGGCCAGTACACTCCACCAGACCGTCTTCTTGCGGCGGATGCTTTTGACGTGTTCGCCGATGTGCGGGTCGTTCACCAGCGCCGGGTGATCGAGGATGCCGTGATCGAGGGTGTAGATGGAGACGTCCGCATGGCTCGGATGTTTGAGAAAGATCATGGTGTCCGCCGCGCCGCCGACCGAAACCTGTAAATCGATCATCGAAAACTGAATCGTCCGATGTTCGCATTGAAACATGACGCCGGTATCGGAAACCTTGACCGTCCCGGAAGCCTTGCCCTTAGGCAGTTCGGGGTGAAAGGCGCCGCCTTCGTATTCGTTGGGGTGTTCCTGGGTGAAGGGGTTGGGCATAGAGGGAGTCTGTCGCTGTTGTGAGTGATACTGGATGCTGGATACTCGATGTGCCAGCAACATCGGCATCCAGTATCACTCTCAATAATGGCAGGTTCACAATCCAATGAACCTTCCGACATCGAGTCCTGTATCGAGCACGTATTACTCGAAAGTATAGACCGCTGTCACAATAACATCGGCACTCATCGAGTGCCCAGCATCCAGTATCGAGTATCACTCTCAACAGCGATAGCCTTCCAATACCTGACACCTCTACACCACCGTCCCTTTCCCAAAAACATTCCACACGTCCACGACAACCTTGTCCTCCAGCTCCAGCTCTCGATACGCTTTGTGCGGAACGCCGACGATGAGGATGTCGCATTCGTCGAGCACCTGTTCGAGGGGGACGAGGTCAGCATCGCTCTGCACGTAGGGGTCGGTGGTGAGGACGTCTTCGCAGACGAAGGAGAGCTGCTTTTTGAGCTTGTAGCTGAGCGAGGCGCGGGGGTCGTCGCTTTCGGCTTTGAAGGCCATGCCAAGGATGCCGACCTTTTTTGTCGAGAGGTCGTGCTGAGCCTTGAGGCGTGAGACCAGGTAATAGACCAGCCCCTCGTTGATCGACATCGCGGCCTGGCCGAGCGCGAAATTATTCTTGTTGAACGCGGCGAGCTGCATGGTGTCTTTGAACAGGCACGGGCCCGCGGCAAAGCCGGGACGCGGCAGGTCGCTGGCGCGGCCATAGTCGTGGGTGATCGCGTGGTGGATGCGGCTGAAGTCGAGCCCGAGGTCGTTAGCGATCATGTAAAACTGGTTCGCCGCGGCGAACATCAGGTAACGCCACGAATTGGTGAACAGCTTGGCCAGCTCCGCCTCCATCGGCTCGACCTCGACGATCTCATTGGTCAGTTTTTTGAATAGGTCCGCAGCCCTCTGCCGTCCTTCGTCACTGAACGCGCTCACGATCTGGGGCAATTGAAATACCTCTCGAAGCGCGTAGCCCTGGGCGATGCGTTCCGGGCAAAATGCGACCTCGACACCGAGATTATTTTTCTGCATAAACTTCTGCGTCCACTCACTGATACCCGGATAAACCGTGCTGCGCAGGATGAGGAGCTGTCCTTCGTGCATGAACGGCACGAGCCCCTTGAGGCAGCTCTCCATCAACCGGATTTCCGGATTCAGATACTCGTCAATCGGCGTGCCGACGACCACGATGACGATGGGCGTCTCCTTCACGATTGAAGGATCGCTGGTGAGGATCAGTTGATCCTTCTCGAGCGCATCCGAAAGGAATTCTTCGCCGTGAATTTCCATAAACGGCATCTCGCCGCGCCCGATGGCAGCGAGCGCGTCTTCGTTGCGGTCGACGACACCGACCGTGAGCCCTTTGGAACAGAATGCCAGAGCAAGCGGAAGCCCGACGTGGCCGGCGCCGCCAATGATGCAGAGATCAGGGGAAGGCATGGGGGAATGGTTAATGGTTGATGGTTAATGGTTGATGGAATGATGGTGGAATGCCGTAACTCCATCAACGTAATGAGTAAAGTTGAGAGTGCCGGTGTTTCTGTGACGGCGGGCTGAAAATGGGGAATTGGAATTTGCGAGATGGGAGTCTGTTGTTGCTGAGAGTGATACTGGATACTGGATGCTGGGTAGTGCCGGTGTTACTGTGATTTCGATTTTAGCTGAACGCCGCATCGGGCGTTTCGAACTGAACCGTATAACCCAGTATCCAGCATCCAGTATCTGTATCAGCACCGATCGATGTTGATACTCGGTATGACCAGCATCGAGCATCGAGCATCCAGTATCACATCCCCTACGTGTTACTCATTACGCCTCGAACTTCGGCGCCCGCCCAGAAACGTTCTGCCGCCTGAGTGTCAGGGTCCGGTCTTCCACGGGTAGCTTTACTTTGGCGCCGCCTCGGCGGTGGGATTCGATGAAGGCGAAGATGAGCTCCATGTTGGCTTGGGCGACCTTGATGCCGCCACGGGTTGGTTCGCCGGTGTCGAGCGCGTGAACCAAGTCTTCGACGAGTGTGAGGGTCGAACTGTAGCGTTCGATCTCGGGAAGGGCCTCCTGGAAGAGTCCCGTGCGGCTGGCGGAATCGTCCATGGGCGCGTTTTTGTAGAGTTCCCAGGTCTGGCCGTTGTTGCGGGCGGTGACGGTGCCCTGCTCGCAGATGGCTTCGTAATCACTGGATCGGCTGGTGAGCAGTGCGTAGCCCTTGACGCCGTTGCGGAACTGAATGACGCCCTCGGCGACCGGGTCGGTCTTGAGGGTGTCGCCGTCGAAGAGGTCTTCGTCTTTGCCGCGCAGGTTGGCCTGCACCCAGTCGACCGGTTCGTCGTTGTTCATGCGCAGCATGAGATCGAAGGTGTGGCTCGATGTGTTAAAGAGCGTGCCGTTGTTGTAGATGATGATGGACTGCAGCGGGCCGATTTCGCCGCTGTGGATGATCTCTTTCATCCGGTCGTACCCGTTATCCCAGCGTCGGTTCGTGCCCATATTGAAGATGACGCATTCCCGCTCGATTGCGGCGGCCATGTCGTCGGATTCCTTGAGCGAGGCGCAGAGCGCCTTTTCCGCGTAGATGGCTTTGACGCCGTTGTTCGCGGCGAAGATGACGATCTCCGCGCGGTGCTCCGGCTGCGTGGCCACGCTGACGATGTCCGGCCGTTCCTTTTCGATGAGTTCCTTGTAGTCGGTGTAATGTTTCTCTTTCGGGACGCCGTAGGTCTCGCCGAATTTTTCCATCACGTCCTCACGGAGATCGGCACACGCGACAATCTCCGTGCGCGTGCAGGCCGCGTAACCGGCCGCGTGCGAGTAAGGCAGGTGGACGGCTGCGTAACCGACAACTTCGTTATCAATAAACGCCCCCATGCGGGAGCAGCCAATGAGTGCGGCGCGGAAGGTAGGCATGGTAATACGTAATGAGTAATGAGTAGGTGTGAGGGCGGAGTGCGATTCTTGCTGTGTGCGGCCGTGGGAATCGGGATAATCGATACTGGATGCTGGTCATACCAGGTACCAACACCGGTCGATGCTGATACAGATACTGGATGCTCGATGCTCGATGCTGGGTTTATGCGGTTCAGGCTCGAAACGACCGATGCGGCGTTCAACTAAAACCGAGATCATAGTAACACCGGCACTACCTCATTACTCATTACGCTCCGCTTCCTTCATCCTTTGGTAGCCTTTCTCGAGAGTGTCATCTACGCCAGTGACTTTCATATGCTCGGCTGCGGGGATTTCGTCCAGCACACAAAGGATGTTCGTTTCCATTGCTGTGCCGACGAAATCTTTCTCCCGGCCAGTGTAATTTTCAGGATTGAAGTAATTGGTGAAATGCCAGTAGGCCATATAGCCGGCGTCAAATACAGCTTCGAGTAAAGGGCCGGAGGTCTCGGGCCGGTTGTTTTCCAGAAAGAGGATGGGCTTGCAGCGTTGGATCGTTTCCCGTGCGCCTTTGAGGACGCTGCGTTCCATGCCTTCTACATCTGCTTTGATCAGGTTGCACCGGTCAAGCTCCAAAGAATCGATCGGGATCATGTCTACGGGTATACCCCTGGAGTGTTCCTCGAGAGCCATCCTGCCGAAGTTTTCTCGGACGGTCGGGTCGAGCTCCGGCACTGCAACCTGGCCATGCGCGGCCCCGACCGCGTTTTGCAAAGTGGTCACGTTTGTCAGGGCATTCAACGTGATATTCGCGCAAAGGGTCTGAAACGGAATACGCTGCGGCTCGAAGGCAAAGACCCAGCCCTTAGGGCCGGCCTTGTTCGCGAAAAAGATGGTATGCGTACCGATATTAGCCCCCACATCGAGAACCACATCCCCCGGTTGGAGAAGCTGTCCAAGCAACTGAAGCTCACCTTCACACCATTCCCCATACACCTGCAGTGAGCGGCCGATGACTGTGTCATGTTTGTTGGAAATGAGGTAGCCGTGGCGGCACTGATGGAGAACCATGTGATCCTGTTCCAGGATCGGTTTTCTTTCTTTGCTCTGCTTTGCCGTTTTTTCGCTTTGCTTTGTCTTCTCAAAGGTGACCGCAGGATTTTCCATCAGCTCTCGGCGTTGCTCCCGCGCCGGCTTGATGGCCTTGAGAAGAACGGTTGCCTGCTCAGCGACATTGCGCTGCGTATGCAAAAGATCCAGAAGCTCCTCTGCGCTTTTATTGCCGAATTTATTGCCATCGACATCGATAATAATGCCAATCGGTTGCCAGTCTGCCCGGTAGCCATAGTCAGCCCGCCAGTATGTGGGCTGAGCGAAATACGCGAATGAGTTCAGGAAGTATTGCCGTACGTGCGTCGGGTCTTCGATTGCTTCATCGCTTGAGCCATAAGGAAGTTTGAAAATCAGCTCTGCATCGGGCTTCGCTACCCGATAGAGCTCGTCCATCATGGCTAACGGATTCTTGATATATTCCAGAAGATGCGAGCCTAGAAACCGGTCGATGGAATTATCTTCCAAAGGAAGAGGGGTGCGTTCGCAGTCATTGAGGTCGGCGACGATATCGACACCTTCTCCAGTGACCAGATCGAGATTGATCCAGCCTTCCATGATGTCCCGCCCGCATCCGAGATGTAGGAATGGCATACGAAGAGATGGTTGATGGTTAATGGAGGCGGCTCGATCATCAACCATTAACCATCAACCATCAACCATTCCCTCCTGTGGGCTCATCCCGTAGGGTTTCTTATACTTGCTGGTGTTGTACGGCGTGACGTGCCGTGCTTCTTTCTTTTTTACCGATGAGTTTTATCGATGAGACTTCATTTGCCTCTACTTTGTTCGGCTGTCGTTTCTCTTTGCGTTTCTCTGTATGCGGAGGATAGTGAGCTTCTAAAGGTCATTACTGACGGAGCGGAAATAAAAGGCGGCAGGACCGTCATCGCTACGCTCCCCGCGGGTAAAGGCGTGGTCAGGATCAAGGAAAGAGGCAAGTGGGTCGGCGTCCGATTTTTTCAAGACGGGCTCATATACAAGGGCTGGATACGCAAGGCCGATGTGCAGGCGCACGACGGCGTTTTTCCAAAAGCCGGGGCTGTCGCAGTTCCGACCGTCGTTGCCAGGGCTGTGCCGGCGGGTGCTGTGCCTGCTCCAGGCAATGTGCCTGAAGCGGTCGTAGCCAAAGCAGCTATCCCTGCCGATGAACCACCTGCTCCGGCCGATGAGCCACCGGCACCTGCGGACGAACCACCTGCTCCGGCCGATGAGCCACCGGCACCTGCGGACGAACCACCTGCTCC
>Ga0207984_1000019_pt1 | contig 89623 bp, 63 predicted proteins | sample ETNtaG_30_FD_185760 | JGI IMG/M metagenome (GOLD analysis project Ga0207984, IMG submission 185760) | Marine microbial and viral communities from oxygen minimum zone, Eastern Pacific Ocean - ETNP201306PF43B (SPAdes) (version 2) | ecosystem: Environmental > Aquatic > Marine > Oceanic ...
ATTGCTTTTACAGGTTGTGAGCAAAAAGGCGAAAAAGCTGAACAACCCTATCAAATGAAAAAGTATGCCAAAGTAACTCTAACAGCCGACTTAAGCCATCTTAGCGATAATCAAAAAGATATGTTAAAATTACTTTTCAAGGCAGCTGATTTGATGAACGACATATTTTGGGTTGAGAATGTAGAAGCGAAGGACGCTTTTATGTTAGGAATCAACAATGAAAAAGACAGGCAATATGCTTTAATAAATTACGGACCCTGGGATGAAATGAATAACCTTGCTCCATTTATTAAAGGTTATGGAGATAAACCGGCAGGAGCACAATTTTACCCGGAGAATATGACTGTTGAGGAATTTGATAAATTTGAGAACCCAAATAAAACAAGTCAGTATACATTAATAAGAAGAAATAACAAAACCAGAGAGTTGGAAATAGTATGGTATCACGAAGGTTTTAAAGAAAAAACTAAAGCAGCGGCAGAGTTACTATTAGAAGCTTCAAAACTTGCTGAGGACCCAGGTTTTGCTACTTACTTAAAACTCAGAGCTCAAGCTTTACTTATCGACGATTATTTTGCAAGCGATATTGCATGGCTTGATATGAAAAACAACCTTATTGACTTCGTTGTTGGTCCTATTGAGAATTACACCGACAAGTTATTTGGCTATAAAACTGCCCATGAAGCATATATTCTAATAAAAGATGTTGAATGGAGTAATAAGTTAACAATGTATGCGAAATATCTTCCCCAGCTTCAAAAAGAGCTACCAGTTGATGCTGCATATAAAATGGAAACTCCTGGGTCTGATGTGGAGCTCAATGCTTATGACGTTATTTTTTATGCTGGTGATTGTAATATGGCTGGTAAAACCATTGCCATTAATCTGCCTAACGATGAGCAGGTACAGCTTGAAAAAGGAACTCGTAAGCTTCAGTTAAAAAATACTATGAAAGCGAAGTTTGATAAAATACTTGTACCTATTTCAGATGTACTTATAAGTGAAAACCAACGCCAAAATATTACTTTCAACGCATTCTTCTCAAATGTAATGTTTCATGAGGTAGCACATGGTATGGGTATTAAGAATACAATAAATGGAAACGGATCTGTACGAAAAGCTCTAAAAGAAAAAAATTCAGCAATAGAAGAAGGGAAAGCTGATATTCTGGGTTTATTTTTAGTTACGAAATTAAATGAGATGGGTGTGTTTACGGAAACCGATTTGATGGATAACTATGTAACTTTTATGGCAGGTATTTTCCGCTCAGTAAGATTTGGAGCATCTAGTGCTCATGGAATGGCCAATATGCTGCGCTTCAATTATTTCCTTGAAAAAGGTGCTTTTACAAGAAATGAAGATGGCACATACTCCATTGATATCGACAAAATGAAGGCTGCATCTGCAGAACTCACACAAAAGATACTAACGCTTCAGGGTGATGGCAATTACGAAGAAGCAAAGTCCTGGATTGAATCCGAAGGAAAAATCAGTCCGCAATTAAAGGCTGATCTTGATCGTATAAACGAGAAAGGAATTCCAGTGGATATATATTTTGATCAAGGACCTGAAGTAGTTGGCTTGAAATAGCATAATGTTGGAATAATAACAATTGTACGAAATAAAGATGTACATGTCCATTTTTGAACAATCATCCCACAAATAATTTTTGAATATTTTTGTAAATACATAACCATCAATCCTGTAACATTGATGGTATAATTTATGTTAAATTGCTATGTTTTAATTAATAAATAAATCTAAAATGAAAAAATTATCTTACTTATTAGCACTTATAATAATTATTTCCGGAATAAAAGTCAAAGCCGACGAAGGTATGTGGCTTCCTATATTTCTTGAAAGATTAAATTATGTGGATATGGAAAAAATGGGGTTACAATTAACTCCTGACGAAATTTATAGTGTTAACAATGGTAGTTTAAAAGATGCTATAACCGGGTTATCAAATAGTGCTGCACCGCAAGGGTTTTTCTGCACCGGAGAAATTGTTTCAAATGAAGGACTGATGTTTACAAATCACCATTGTGGATTTAATAATATCCAAAAACATAGCACAGTAGATCATGATTACCTTGCTGATGGTTTCTGGGCAATGAGCCGTGATGAAGAATTGCCAAACGAAGAACTTACAGCATCAATTCTCTATAGGATGTCTGATGTTACTGATAGTATTATACCAAACATCAGTGATACTCTTATGGGGCAAGCACGCACTGCTGCAATTCGAAAAATTACATCACGTATGAAGAGTAGTGCGGCAGAAGATGGAAAATATAATGTTGTTATTAAGAGTTTCTTCAGTGGTAATGAGTACTATATGTTTGTTTACGAAACATATAAAGATGTTCGCCTTGTAGGAGCACCACCTTCATCAATTGGAAAGTTCGGTGGTGACACCGATAACTGGATGTGGCCACGTCACACCGGTGACTTTAGCATATTCCGCATATATACTGCACCTGATGGAAGTCCGGCTGAATACAGTGAAGAAAATATACCGCTTGTACCAAAACACTTCCTGCCTATATCTCTCGACCCTGTTAAGATGGATGATTTTGCAATGATATGGGGATTTCCTGGAGGTACCGAGCGGAACCTAACGTCATCCGGTATTGATTTTAAGGTTGAAAACTTCTACCCTCCTATTATTGAAGTTTTTGGCAAAAAACTGGAAGTATGGAAAGAACACATGAGTAAGGATCAGGAAGTTAGGATTAAATATGCATCCGATTATGCCAGTATTGCTAATATGTGGAAATATTTTATCGGACAAAACAAAGGTATTAAAGATCTTGATGTTGGTGGTTCTAAAAAAGCATATGAAAAAGAATTTATGGCATGGGTTGAACAAGATTCTGAAAGAAAAGAAAAATATGGTGAGGTATTATCTATTATCGATAATGCTAATACGGAAAAAGCAAATGGATATTCTACCCTTATTTATGCGAGTATAAGTGGGGTTAGTGGCGCTGATATAATTGGGTATGCAAGCGATTTTTCAGCTCTCCAGTCATTTATGGAACAATATAAAGAGGAAAAGGACAAGAAGAAAAAAGAGAAAAAACAAAAGCAAATCGATAATGAAATTGAAAAACTCAAAAACAATGTTTCTGAGCAATTTAAAAATTACGACATGGCAACTGACGAAGATGTTTTCGCTGCTATGATGGATATGTATTACAATAATATTCCTGAAGCTATGCAACCTGAATTGCTTAACAAACTTGTAAGTAAGTATAAGGGAGATTTTAAACAAATTGCAGAATATGTATACTCTAAATCGAACTTTTCAAGTGCAGAAAAAGTTATGGCATTCCTTGATAATCCTTCACTAAAAGCCCTTGATAAAGATCCCGCTTTCAAACTATCGTCCGAATTTATGGCTTCACTTATGGAAGCTTCATCAAATATAAAAAGAGGCGGAGACGAGTTGAGAGTTGCCAATACTCTTTTAATTGAAGGTAAACGAGAAATGCAACCTAACAAAAGTTTCTACCCTGATGCAAATTCAACCCTTAGGTTTTCATATGGAAAAGTAATGGATTATTATCCCGCTGATGCTATTCATTTTGACTATATAACACACCTTAGCGGTGTAATTGAAAAAGAAGATCCTGACAACGACGAATTTATTGTTCATGAAAAACTAATTGAATTGTACGAAGCAAAAGATTACGGACAATATGGACAAGATGGTAAGATGATCGTATGCTTTTTAACTAATAACGATATGACGGGCGGAAATTCAGGTTCGCCGGTTGTGAATGGTAAAGGTGAGCTATTAGGTCTTGCATTTGATGGCAATTGGGAAGCTATGAGCAGCGATATTGCTTTTGCCCCAAACTTGCAGAGAACAATTGTTGTTGATATACATTACGTACTTTTCATTATTGATAAATTCGCCGGTGCTAAAAACATTATTGATGAGCTTACAATTGTTAGAACTTCTCCTCCTTCGCCAGCTCCACAACCTATTGAACCCCCGGTTCCGGTAGCAGTAGAAGTTGAAGTGACTACGAATTAAGTTTATATTTTCTAGAATGCTGAGCCATTCAAGTATGAATGCTTGAAATAGAATTATAGAGCCATCTGAAATAAAAAACGGGATCAGTTAATCCAACTAATCCCGTTTTTTATTCTTGTAATATTAATTATTTCACAACCACCTTATATCTAAAACTATTAGAATTTTCTGTGATATTTAATAAGTAAATACCATCCGAAATACCATCCAGATTAATCTGATGTTTATTAACTCCCAGCGTTGTAAAATATCTTTCTTGCAATATTATTCTACCTGATATATCTGCAAGTGTTAAATCAAGATTAGTATTTTTCATTGTACTAAAAGATATGTTTATTTGATTATCTGCAGGATTAGGATATATGTTGATTTTACCAACTACAAATAAATCATCAACAGTACTATTATCAATTACCGTGAAATATACTTTTGCAGTCGCAAAAAGTGTTGGTTCTGCCTGGTATGCAATCTTGTATGTAACAGAATCTGTACCATAGAATCCTTCACTTGGTTGATACCTAATTACATTCGGACTGGCGTAAGGGATAAAAGAGACTCCATTTGTGGCATGTGTTTCAATACTTAATGAAACAGGAGCAATAAACGCGTCATTATTCAACACCTCAACTGTAACCAATTGGTTAATCATGGTTTCAGCATTGTCGTTAACAGCTGATGGAGGATCCGTTAGTTCGTCCAGAACTCCATGATTATCAACAAAACGCTTAACAAATTGCTGGTAATAAATATTAGCCATTGTTGCATCATGGATAATCAACGTATTTTCATCATTATCATTATCTGCGGCAGCACTCCAATTGTGAGAACCTGTAAAAATCATAGGATCGGAAGAAGGTGCACCTTGATCTATAATCATATATTTATGATGCATTATCCCCGGTGAAACATCATCAAATGTATAATGTGTTGTCAAAGAAGCTTCTAGCATCTCATTTACGGTTGAGTTGTTATTTCCTTCAGCATTCGTTATCATATTTACTGCAACACCTGCTGACTTGCGGTCAACTATGTCATCTGCAATTACAATTCGTGTTATGAGCATAGTTGCAATGCTTAAATCGTTATCTGAAGAATTGATTACTTGCACAATCTTGCCATTTACGCCACCAGTCGGACTAAAGTAACATTCAACACGTTTGCCATCTATAATGAATTCGTGTGGTGTATTGTTTCTTTTTGTCGATCCAAAGCGAGCATTTGCAGCATTGGGTTCCTCACCATGAGAACCCCACATTTCCTCAAATTCAATTTGGTATGAACGTGCCAAACTTTGATCCTGTACAATGATTACATTGTTAGCGTCAAGATTAATTTGACCGTTGGTGAAGTTGGTTGAGCCAGTCCATACAAGTGGTTCGTCAGGATCTTCTGATTGTGCATCAAAAACAATAAATTTATTATGCATAATACCAGTGCGTTGAGAATCATCCGGACCAATAAGTACATTAACAGCTGAGCCAATTAGCTCGTCAATCCCTAAATTTGCGGTAGTTCCACAACCAATCACCCGAACACGAACACCCCTATTAGCAGCAGCTTTTAATGCATCACTAATGTTACTGATACCGCTATTATTAAAATTGTAAATAGTAAAATCGATGGTGTACTTTGCACGATTAATATAACTTATCAAAGTGTCGTCCATGGTTTCTGGAAGATATATTGCATCAACTCCGGTAGAATAAGAAACATCAACAGGGCTATTAAAATATGCTTTCATATCGCCTGATGAATTTGAAATAGTGGCGAAGGGAACTATTGCCGATTTAGCAGTATCAGAACCACTAATCGAAAAAGCCTGTACCCATGTAATTTCACCAGCATTTAAACCTGTTATGCCAATATGATGAGCACTTGGAGTGCCAGGTAAAGAAATAAGGTTGGATGTTACGGATTCTTCTGTTGGACCATAATACATTTCCGTTGTTCCATCAATATTTGTAATCCATTCAAAATCAAGCGTGTTGTGTGTAAAATTAGTATTTGATAAAGCATCAATAAAATAGATAGAACTTGGTATGAATATGTCATTCAAATCGCGGGGCAATACCTGATAGCCTTCGTTGGGATTGCTAAAATCAAATTGAGAGCAGATGGCTGTTAATTCAATCGGTGTACTCGGTATAATCGTTCCAACAAGATCCTGTCCGTTTTTAACATAAATATAGCCCGTTTCACCGTTAGCAGTAAATGTGTATAAATTATTTCCTGTAAAATCTTGTCCACCATCATTAAAAATGACATCGTTAATTTTAACCAACTGAGCTTCATAAGGTTCTGAAAGTTGTATTGGTGTCAATAAAATTGGATCCGGCAACGTGTTACCACTAGAATAAACAGTTACATCAATTATTGGATCGAGTTCCAAAAGTTGATTATATAGTTTAAGGGTTCCTGTAACCGAAATTGAATCTCCTCGGTTAACAACTCCCATCGCTGATCCGTAAGCAGCAATTCCAGCAGTAGCATCCTGTATATATCTAATTATTCCTAACTCCGAACCATTAGTTGCAATCCCTTTTATTGTAACAACTGTACCAATTGGCATTCCGCGTGCTTCAAGAATATTGTTCTGGGCATAACAGATTGAGAAAATGCCCGTGATTATTAAGGTTGTGATAATTATTTTTTTCATTTTATAAAGATTGATTACGATTAGTTAAATGCAATTAATAATAGTGTTAGTAACATTATATCATTTATTGTTGTCTACGCAAAGGCAAAACATATTGTTCTATTTATTATTTGTATTTTGATTTCAAATAACAACCCTATGATTGATTTTTGATCTATCTAGTTGCTTAAGATAGTTTTTAATCATGTGTTTTTAATAAATTTTAACTTCTATTAGAAAGTTATACTTAATGAAACATTAAACCTTCTCCCCATTCCCATAAATACAGTAGCTGAATTTGCATCAAAACTAGTAGATGGTATTGCAGCATATGTATCATTATTTTGAGCATCTGTTATAAAAACACCATCCAGTGCGTTAATGATACTGCCACGAATTTGAAAACCAAAGTTTTTAATCCTCCAATAATAACCTGCATGAAAATCCACCATGTAGTAGTTTGGAATTTTCCATGACTGGCGCGGATTTCCATTTTCATCAAATGCATATGCACTATTTGGGTCTGATGGGTTGTAATCCATTGGATTAAACTCCGCATAATGCTTTCCAAACCAAGTAAATGAGCCGGATGTATATAACCCGTTTGTGATTTGCCACCTTAGACTCTCTCTATTTTGAAATTGAGCAGCATCACCAACATATAGCCCTTTGGCATCAAATGGTCTTTTACCAACAAACACCCCATTATCATCGTATAAGATGGCAGTATCAGCAGATGTCCATTTCCAATCACCCAATGATAGTAAACTCTCAAACATGAGGTTATCGGTTATTCTGAAAGCAAATTCAAATTCAACACCCATATGCAAAGCATTCATGTCATTTATGTTTATTGTCAATCTCTTAGTGAGGTCACTTGGATCTGGCATGGTTTGTCTTCTGTCGCTTGGTTTGTTCTCCCAAACTGTATAATAAGCATTAGCATTGAAAGTAAAACGGGGTTTAACATAACTAAACCCAAGTTCAATTGCCTTTACTTTTTCATTCTTAATCTCTAGGTATAACTTATTGCTTCTATCGAAAACATTCTGAAATCTTTGTGCTTTCGACAAATATCCTAAATTCATGAATACATTCATAGTTTCGCTGATGTTATAGTTAGCTCCACCTTTAACAGTAAAACCAGGTATGTATTTCCAGTCTGTTTCATTTACACTTCCATCTTCAAATTGAGGGATAAAGTAGTCGATTCTTTTAAATCCTGACAATGATCCTGTAACATTAATAAAAGATGTAAGATTTCCGCTTTTGTATTTCAGTTGCGCAAACAAACCTCCCCAACGAACTAAAGCATCATTATAATAACCTATCTTATCGCCAACATACTTTTTTGTATTGTTATCTTCATTTTTATTACCATCATCTCTAAAGAATCTTCCACCAAATAAATCCTCAACTTCACGATAATGTTCCCCCTTATACGTTCTTAAATCAACACCACCCGAGAGAGAAAAAGATTCATCTATTATATAATCGAATGTTGAAAGTAATCCTAACCAAAAATGATTATTTACTGCATTACGCATAATCTCAAATGATTGAAGAGAATCGTTGAAGCCATATATATTTGCATTTGTGTTGTATGGAACTTGAAGGTTCTGCTGGTTTGTTTTAAGGTCGAGCTGTGGTGTGGTAGAAAATGACTTCCCTCCACCAGAACCAATAGAAAGATACAATACATTTGATATGTACAAGTTACTATTAACACTCCAAAAGTCGCGAAGACTAAAAATTGGTTTATGATAGTAATTGCTGGCTGTGCTGGTTGCAACAGTATCAGGGTATATTACGCTAGAATTATCTATGTAAGCGCGACTTAAATAACCCCAATTTGGATTGTAACGTAAACCCATATTAACAGGTACATTTTCCATTCTTAAAGTATCGATTAAGCCAGTTCTCATTCCTGATTTAACAGCATAAGCACTATCAAACATTGAAATATTTTTTTTATACCTTCTCTGTCCATGTTTTTGTGGAGCGCCCATTACTGATAAACTAATAAGGTGCTTTCCAAACTCCTTATCAACACGTAAAAAATAAAACCAGCCCTCAGTAAAAGTTTGATCAACCCAACCATTACCTCTTTTATAGGAACCTGCAAAAGTTACTCCCCATCCGTTTTTAAGTCTTCCTGTAGTCAATCCCACTGAGGTTCTTAAGAAACCAGCTGTACCAACCTCTTGTTTAACACTTATGCTTTTTTGGTTTTCAATACCTTTTGTTGTAATGTTAATTGTTCCACCAACTGCCGGAATTGCCAACTTTGACATACCAAGTCCTCTTTGTATTTGTGTTCCTCGCAGTACGGCATCAAGTCCAAACCAGTTAGACCAATATACCCAACCATTCTCCATATCGTTAACAGGAATTCCATCTAACATTACTGCAACATTTCGTTGGTTAAAACCTCTTATATTTATCCGAGCATCACCGTCGCCACCCCCTGATGGTGTTGCATAAACACCTGGAGTTGAATTGAGTATAAGAGGAATATCTTGGGCAGCAAGTTGTTCTGCTATTTTTGTGGCGGATATGTTTGAAAAAGCGACAGGTGTTTCTCTTGTTTGAGCAAGATCACCAATAACCTCAATTTCATCTAAAGTAATAGTAGTTAATGCAAAATTAATAAATAGGTTTTTATCGTCTACCGAAATATGTTTCTTTTGAGCGATGAAACCAATATAAGAAATTTCAAGATCATACTCTCCCGGATCAAGCTTTAAAATAAAAACTCCTTCAACATTTGTAATAACACCTAATCCAGGACCATAAACAACGTTAACACCAATCAAAGGTTCGCCAATTACTTTATCAGTTACAATACCACTTACAGTTTTTTGTTGTGCTGTTGTAAATAATGAAAAAGTAATTAATGCCAGTAATACAAATATTTTTTTGCTCATTAAAGTGGATTTTGGACAAACTAAAAAATCCACTAAGGCCATAAATATTGTCATCTAAATCCTTCAAGTGGATAGTAACCTCTTTTGTCTTATTTAAGTAATAGTTTTTTGGTTTGGGCTCTTCCTGTCTCAAATTTAACAGTTACAAAAAGTAATCCAGTGATTTTATTATCTAAAGTAATTTTCTTAGAGTATGTATTTGGGTCACTTGCAATTCTTTCAGTAACTCTTCCAGAAAGATCAAACATTTCAATAGATACTATTGGTTCACTGGCCTCGACGGTAAAGCTATTATCCAGCGCTGGATTTGGGTAAATTTCTACATTAACAATAGCTTGATTTTCTTTAATGCCAAATGTTGTACAATTACAGTTATGAAATCCTAGAGAATCGAAAGTATTTATGGGTATTGAATCCCATTGCTGAAAAACCATAAAAGGGTCCGGGTTTTCAGTAACCCCAAAAGAAATATCAGGTTTTCTGATTAAAGTGTGGTTTCTTGTCCATGACAACCAAAAGAGTGGCCCAACTCCATAATCCACTATAGTATAATCTTCAGGGATTCCCTGATTATTCCATGTAATAGTTGTATCTGTAATATTAGTCCATCCATTATCGGTATCTGGTGGTCCAATTTTAGCAAAAAGATCAATGATTTGACCTGCTATTGTTTCAAGTGTAACAGCATCGTTTCCATTAAAATACATCATTTTGTTAATATTATAAACAGGACATAAAAAAATATCAGCCTTTTCTTGTAACGCAGAATCTACAGGTTGTTCAAGACCAGTACCATCAGGGTCGCGTTTGTCTAAAACTACCACAAATGTACTTTTTGGTTCTATGTTTCCTGTTAGGTTAACTGGGTTAGGTTGTGGACTGCCATTAGAATATCTAACTAACTGGTATAAACTTAAATCAATTGCTTCATTTGTCGGATTGTAAATCTCTATGGCTTTATTGTTTCCTGAACCTTCAACATATTCTGTGATAAATAAGTCTGTGCATTCTTGAGCTAACAATCCTGCTCCCATAATTAACGCAAGAATGAATAGTAATGATTTTTTCATCTGTTTAGTATTTTTTATTATTAATACATGATTTATTGTAGCAAATGTAATATTAATTACTGATCTGAAATTTGACAAATCAGTTAATTAATTCACAAAAAATCGATTAAGTCATCCAACTCAATTACTGTAATAATAATCTAAGGTTAGTCACTTTCGTAAGAGTTGTTACCAATTAACATATCAATGTTTGGGTAGTTTAAGTTATATTTGCGACACACAAACTACTAATGAAGTATCAAGTTAAAATAACGGTAACATTATTGATTATAGCCACAATTGCATTGATTTCATCATGTTTTCGTAACTACAAACATTCCAAAGAACGTAACATATATTCTTCGCTTGAAACTCTTTCAAAAGATAAAAAACACTTTGTAGCTGATAGCAATAGTAAATATATTTTTAAAGGCGGAAATTTTCAATCCGGGATTCAAAAAAGAAGCGGTAATTTTTCGGTGATAACAACTCCAAAAAACGCTTTTTCATTATCTATTGGACTACCCAGAATAAAACAAGACAGTTATGTTGAAGCTTCTGTATGGCGAAAAGGTGAATTCGGCCATCTTGTAGCTGTAACCTCTGGACCCACAGCTTATATTTCCACCAGTGATGCTGTTGAAATTGATAATAATGGATGGAGCAAACTAAGTTTACAGTTTTATATGCCACCAGTTAAAGATTTCCAGGAGCTAAAGGTATATGTGTGGAATTCAGGAAAGGATACTGTATTTTTTGATGATATTAGTATTAATGTTATAGATAAAAAAATATTTCCTGCGTTTAGAGAAGATGCACTTCATATTGAGATGGACACATCAGAATATCTTAAACTTATGGATGTGAGAAAACGAGCATTTAATGCTGGTATACTTCAAACTACTGATGACGACTGGATAAAAGGGATGGTTTTTGCAGATGGTGGTCTTATGAAATCGAGCTTACGTCTTAAAGGCGATTGGTTAGATCATCTTCACGGCAACAAATGGTCGTTTAGAGTTAAACTAAAAAAAGGAAATTCATGGAATAACATGCGTGTATTCTCAGTCCAAAACCCAATGGCGCGCCTTGGAGTTAACGAATGGTTCTTCCATAAATTCTTAATAACAGAAGGATTGCTAACCACGAGGTATGGTTTTATCCCAACAACAATAAACGGAGATAATCTTGGTCTATATGCCTGGGAAGAACATTTTACAAAACAATTGGTAGAATCACAAGGCCGCAGAGAAGGCCCAATTGTAAGATTTCAGGAAGACGCACTTTGGGACACACGCGTTTTTGACAAAAATGGAAAAAGAAACAATTTGAAAACTCCAAATTTTGAAACATCTATTATCAAACCCTTTTCTGGCTCGAAGATAATCGCTGACAGCATATTATTTAAGCAGTTTTTAATTGCACAGAATTTAATGTACCAATACAAACACCGCCTCATGCCAGCATCCAAGATATTTAATATCGAAATGCTTGCCAAATATTTTGCCTCGGCTGATGTGTTTCTTACCAGACATAGTACCAAAATGCATAACCAGCGTTTTTATTATAATCCTGTACTCTGTAAGCTTGAACCTATTGCGTATGATTGCTATTCGGATATAGAACGCTATATTAAAAGCACAAATCCGATTTATGGTTACTTACATTATGATGCCATTGGAAGCCTTGATGATGAATACCTTATGGCAAGGGAATTATTTAATGATACTTTATTTACTCCTTTGTATATCAATTATTTGAAAAAATATTCATCAGAAAAATTCTTGGATTCATTATTTGATCATTACAAAAATCAGATTTATTTTTACGATTCATTGATTAGTATTGAATTCCCTGAACAATATTTTTTTCAATATGAAATACTTGAAAATGCAACTAATATAAGAAATGAACTTCCTGCATTTAAAAAGCAGTTCGTTACTATGAAAAAGGAAAACCGGCATTGGAAAAATACATCAAAAACAATCATTAATTACGATACAATCCTAAAAGATTTTATGGCTCCTAACCTTATTACATGCTATAGGCAAAAAGATTACGGAGACTCTTCATACTATAAAATCTATAATTTTTATCCTGATGACATTATTGTTCTTGGTTTGGGCACAGGAGATAAAAGAATCAAAGAAGTTATTGTACCTGTACCAATAGTAAAGGGATTTGCCGATGGAAAATCAGGAACTGTAATGTTTTCTGCCGAAAACGCAAATTTGAATTATTTGTTTTTTAGCATTAAAGACCATAATGAAATTATGACCACTGAAATAATGCTTTGGCCAGAGCCTACTGCCGAGCAAACACCTCTTCAACAAATGCTTACAGCATATCCTTTTCCTGATACAAACATCATAGAAAAAGTAGAAAATGACAAAGTGTGGATTAAGCCTGGAAATGTAACAATGAGTAACACAGTTATTATTCCGATGGGATATCGGGTGTATTTTCATGAAGGCACAACACTCAACATGATAAACAAAGCTGGCTTTATTTCATATTCACCGATTAATATAAACGGCACAAAACAGAAACCAGTAACTATTACATCCACAGACTTTTCCGCCAATGGTTTCACCGTGCTACAAGCTAATGGGATGTCGCAAATAAAAAATACGTCATTTAATAATCTTAACACACTCAACTATAGAGGGTGGACTCTTACAGGAGCTGTTAATTTTTACGAATCGGATGTAACTATTATAAACACTACATTCTACAGGAATCAGTGCGAGGATGCACTTAACATAATACGGAGTAATTTTACATTAGAAAATTCAGTGTTTGATTATATACAAAGCGACGCTTTCGATTCAGACTTTAGCGAAGGAAAAGTACTTGAAACAAAATTTACAAATATTGGAAATGATGCAATCGATTTCTCAGGAAGTCAAATAGTTATTAAAGATGTTGAGATAAATAATGCAAATGACAAAGGAATCAGCGGAGGCGAAAACTCAACACTATTAGTTGAAAACACAACTATCAAAGCAGCAGGCATTGGACTTGCATCCAAAGATTTATCAATCATAGAAGTTAATAACTGTATCATAACAGATTGTAATTATGGTATTGTTTTACTTCAAAAAAAACCTGAGTACGGCCCATCAACATTAATACTTAATAATACGCTGCTTCGTAACTCAAAAACCCGTTCACTTATCGAACTTGGTTCCATAGTAATCGAGAATAGCGATACCATTCGAGGAACACAAAAAAATTGTGCTGAATTATTTTATTAATTGTAAACTCAGTTACTCAACCAATTCAAATATAATCTCTTTTTGCTCGAGCAAAGAAATTGCATGGTTAATCTCTTTCACAAATTCGATAGAATCCTTGCTTATCTTCTTTGCTCGAATATTAGTGTTACAATTCAGTAATACTTTATTCTCACCAATTTGTTTAATCAAAAAGCTAAAGTGACCATACTTATTTGTGATAGTAACTGTGTCTAGAGTGGAGATTATATTAATGGGGTTTTTAAATTCGAGCATATAAGAATAGCTATCAGAGCCAACAAAATCCGGATAATAATCAAGAAACCTGGGTTCATCGCAAATTCCCTGTGAATAAATTATTTTAAACCAATTTCCAGGTTTCAAGACATATTGTTTATTTTCTACTGTAAATAGTTCATTTGCTATATATTCTGCTGTAATTGTGATTTTAAATGGATAATAAATCATAGGATGTTGTGGTTTTATATTCTTTATTTCCACATTATCAGATATTTTCCAAATTGGCACAAGGTATTTTGCATCTATGGTTGAATCAACAGGACCAGAACAATATATACTCCGTGTGAGAGTTGAATATTGCCCAGATAGTATTACCCTTGTTTTGAATTCACCAATGTTATTTTCCAGATCGATGGTCACTTTACTTTGTATCTTGCGATAATTGTCTTTCCAATTACTTGTAGGTGTTTTATATTGTCTAAAATCAGTATTAAAATTTCTTTTCTCTAATTTATTCGGATAATCTGTATAATGTAATAACAACACCGGGATATCCTCATAATAGAAAGGGACTTCCTCGAAATAATAATTATTTTTATCAGATTTTGGAATAACAAAGCCCAGTGTTTTGTCTTTAAGCGCAATAGCAAACAGTAGGTCGTTTTCCTTTACTGTTGGAGTATATTGAGGGCTTATTTCTCCTACCCTCTTATCAATAGGATAAGCAGTGAATATGTCTAATCCTAGCTTAGGAACTATATTCCCATAAATACGTTCAAGATTATTGTCTTTCAACAAACCTGCCCAAAGTTCAAACCCGGCCCTTTGTTTTTTCTGATCTTCATCATGGTTGTACTAATTAATAGCTGGATCATATTTAACACTATCTATCATATATTGTTGAAAGTATCTCATTTGCCCTGTACCTAACTTATCATCTGGAGCTAATGCAACGATTTTATCTGCAACATTCTGGTAACCCCTATTGTTTTTATTCTTGTTTCCTATAACATTATCCCAATTTTCGGCCCAAAGTTCATCTTGTCTTTTACTCGCCTGAAGAAAATATGGGGGAACAAATTCCTGTTTATATGAATTAAAATGAGTATACTCAAAATCATAAGATTGAGGAACAAAAACAAAATGTGGTAACGTCTTATAAGGTTTGCTTCCAGGTTCATCAAGACAACCTGGAAGGTTATTAAAACTCCAATGATAACAGAATTTGTTACCTTCCAAACTCACTTCAGGAATATCATGATTAACAAAAAGGGAATCTACCTCAAGGTCTTGATTATGGCACCAAGATAAACTATATGATTTTTTTGGGTATTTTCCATGGAAAAAGATTCTGTTTGACAATAATCTAATCCAATTGACCTTAAATGGTATTTCGATCTGATAGGATAACTGTAAAGTATCTCCTACTTGTAAATTTTCAAGAAAGTATTCAAACTGATCTATGTAACCAAAAAAGCCCTTCAAATCAATTACTCTTTTTCTTTTTACGTGTCGAGTTATCCTAACATCATTAGAATTGGGATGGCCACTTATTATATTGGCATTAAAGTATTGAACACTACTTTTTTCGTAATCCCAATCAATATTCCTTACTGATGGAGCGTGATAAATGTATAATTCATCAACCTTCTTTGGTAGTGTAAGAGGCTGAAATTCACTTAATCCATTGGGAGTTTTTATAACAATAGTTAAATTATTCGTTATACTTGCAATCATCAGGTATGTTTTTCTACCTGTAATATTTATCTCCAAATCTTCACTAAGAATAATAAGATCCTCGTGCTCACAAGATAAATCAAACAGGCTGTCTGATACTTGAGAAAATGAGTTGATACTAATTATGATAAAAAAAAGTATAAGACTAATGACCCGGGCTCTATCTGTCATTTTATTTAGGTTATTTGGTTAATAAGTCGATAAAATTAACAAAATATCCTATAAATAATGAAACCGCAACATCGGACTTTCAGTCAAAGATTTATTTAATTGTACAAACTAATAATTGTAATGCTATAGATTGCAATTATAGTGTTGTAAAATTTTAATAATAACAAAGTATACAAGAAAAGTAATACAAAAAAACTTTGCAGGGTTGTTCTATTATTTAAAACAAGAAACAACACCTTCTTCAGGATTGAAAATCAAGCAAGATCCCTGCAAAAGTTTGATTTTATTGTTAATAACCTTCTAAAAAATAAATATTATTCGCATTTTATCAGGCAATCTTAATAATAATTTAGCAGAATAACTGTATTAAGTACTTAAATATTAGTAAGATGAAAAAGTTAGTAAGATTATTTATTGGATTATTCTTAATCGGAATTGTACTCACAGGTTGCCAAGAGGCAAAAGAAATTTTAAATGTCAAGTTTAATGCAGATTATCAAACAGAGTTTGATGTGGTTGTACCTCCTTCAAAAGGAACTAACTTCAGCATTAACAGCGTGTTTGCAGTAAGTGAAACCATTGATCCTACAAGCAATCCCGACTTCCAGCTTTATATTGACAAGATTCTGGAAATAAGCATTGAGGAAGTTAAAGGTGAGGTTCTAAGTATTAGCAAAAATGTAATACTCGAATCAGCTCTAATAAGTGTTACGAACGAGAATCATAATGCCAGTTGGGAATTTACAAATGAGGCTATCATGGTTGGAACCGTATTAACATTAGACAACAACTCCGGACAATGGGATGCAATCGAGAACATCCTGCTGGACAAAAAAGTTCTTACTGTTTCAGTTTCGGGACAAGTGGACGAAGATGATGTGGAATTTGAAGTCCGTTTTTCGCTTAAATCAGATGTTATTGCCAATCCTCTGGATTAAGATGCAATATTTAGTAGTGGAAGAGTCGTTGAAATAATGACCTTGCATAGGTCTTGTTTTTTTATAAATTTGCAATCTCTAATTTTATATCAAAATATCAATCATAATGAATGACAGGTGGGGATTATTTCAAAAATTTCTGATAACTCAGGAGCAACAGGTATCACTGAGCGATTTCTTAATTAATTCGCTAGTCATCATAGTACTTGCAATAATTTTGGAATATACGTATGTAAGAGCTGCACGGACTATATCAAACAGAAAACAGTTTGCCGGTACTTTTTTGCTCATTGCTTTTACAACAATGCTAATTATTTCGATTGTTAAAACATCCTTGGCATTGTCACTCGGACTTGTTGGTGCTTTATCAATTGTTAGGTTTAGAGCTGCCATTAAAGAACCTGAAGAATTATCCTATATCTTTTTTGCTATTGCACTAGGTTTGGGCTTAGGCGCTAACCAAACGATTGTTGTTATTGAAGCTTTCGCCATTGCGATGGTTATTATTTGGGTAAGATATTTTATATCAGGAAAAAGCACAAGGCAGAATTTGTACTTGAACATTTCTGCAAAAGCTGGTGAAGTAGAACTAAAACAGGTTATAGATATTGTTAAACGTGAATTTGGTAAGTTCCATCTAAAAAGGTACGATGAAAGCAACCAGATAATTGAAGCCTCTTTTATGGTTGATTCACCTAAGCCTGAGAAGTTACAGTCTCTTACCGAAAGCTTATCAAAACTAGGTAGTGACACACGTGTTTCATTTGTTGAAAGCAAATCTTTTTAATTTGTTCTGCTAAATATCTCACAATTCTTATCTATGTACTTTCCTCCTTTTAATTTTGAAAAAAGTCGTTTTGAGAGAAAGTTTGCTGTTAAGGATATGTACTACCATGAGATTGTGCAACAGATTAGAAATAATAGAGCTGCTTTTTTATCTATCTATCACCCGCGCTATATCAACAATATTTACTTCGATACAAACGACATGGACTTTTATTCTGATAATGTATCTGGGAAAGGGAGTCGTAAAAAAGTCCGAATAAGATGGTACGGCAATTTAATGGGCAATATTTCCCATCCAGTACTTGAATTCAAAATGCGTGAAGGTATGGTAGGAAATAAATTGTCATTTCCGTTAAAATCATTTTCACTTGACGAAAGTTTTACTGGTGACTATATTCAAGATATTCTTCGATTATCAGAGCTACCTGATTGGGTAAATTCAGTAATGTTAATGATAAAACCCGCACTACTAAATTGTTACCACAGACAATATTTCATTAGCTTTAATAATAATTTTCGAGTAACACTCGATAACAAATTAAGTTATTTTAGTATTGGAAATGGAGTTAATAATTTTATTAAAAAGCATACAAACGACGATGTTATTGTAGAACTCAAATACGATAATCAACATGATGGAAAAGATGCCGCTTATGTTACAAACGATCTACCATTTAGATTAACTAAAAGTTCGAAGTATGTAAATGGGTTTGAGATGTTACACCCAATGGTAACTTAGTATTAATTTTTTTGTCTGACTTGTCAGCTATTCATGAAAATAAATACGTTTTACCCTTCGTGATATCCTACTTAATATTTCATAAGGTATAGTATTTCCAGCTTCAGCTAACTTAGTAACTGAATGCTCATTATTAAAAATAATCACATCTTCATTTTCTTCAGCATCAATACCCGTAAGGTCAACCATACACATATCCATGCAAATGTCACCAATAACAGGAACAGGTTTCCCTTTTACATATAAAGAAGCTTTTCCGTTACCCAACGACCTTAACATGCCATCAGCATAACCTATGGATATAATACCGATCCTGGTATCATCTGGAGCAATCCAACTTCGATTATAACCTACACTCTCTCCCTTTCTAACTAGTTTAATCTGGCCCAATATTGATCTCAATATAAGAACACTCTCCAAGCCTGTCATATTTTTTGTTATGCCATATAATCCTATCCCGATCCTAACCATGTCCATATGACTTTCCGAAAATCGGTTTATGGCTTCTGAGTTAGCTATATGAAACAAGACTTGATGATCAATTTTTTGCTTAAAAAGTTTTTTTATTCCATCTAGTATATCAATCTGTTTTTTAGTAAAGTCATCAAAAGAGGAATTATCGCTAGCTACCAAATGCGAAAAAACTGATTGAATATAAATAAGCGGATTATCGCTAAGTCTATTTAACAACTCTGGCACATCTGATTGCATAAATCCAAGGCGATGCATACCAGTATCAATCTTAATATGGATTTTAACAGGTTTGTTTTGAGGTAAAGCAATTCTTTTTATAGTCGTTTCCAGGAGACTTAGTGTTCTAAAACTAAAAATTTCCGGTTCAAGCTGATGACGAATCATTGTGTCAAAGGCTTGCTCTTCAGGACTCATAACCATTATTGGCACATTTATACCTGCTTGTCTAAGCTCAATACCTTCATCAGCATAGGCTACAGCAAGATAATCAACATTGTGATATTGAAGTACGTTTGCAATTTCGAGGCTGCCGGCACCATAAGAAAAAGCTTTCACCATTGCCATTATCTTCGTTGTTGGTTTAAGCTTGAGTCTGAATTGGTTGAGGTTATCTATCAAATTGTTTAAGTTTACCTCAAGCACAGTTTCATGAGCTTTCTGTTGTAAAATTCGGCTCAGCTTTTCAAACTCAAACACGCGAGCACCTTTTAGCAGTATTGTTTGATTTACAAAGTTCGCAAATGAATAATTTTTAATAAAATCATCAGTTGTTTCAAAAAAGTACGACTCCATGTCAAACTTATCTGCCTGCTTGCTAATTGAAGATCCAATACCAATGAATTTATGAACATTTTTATTTCTCACCAAATTAGCAACATTAGTATAAAGGTCAATGCTATCTTGCCCGCTTTGCATAATATCTGACAAAACAACTACTTTTTCATGATGATGGTTTTGCTGATTCATAAAGTCAAGGGCTATTGCAAACGAATTAAAATCAGAGTTATAGGCATCATTAATAATTGTGCAATTATTAATTCCCGCTTTTAATTCCAATCGCATAGCAACCGATGCTAATTCAAGCATCCTCGATTTAATAATCTCATTATTGTAACCTAGATAAAGCATTGTTGCCCAACAATGAATAGCATTTTCAATTGATGCTTGATCGGTAAATGGAATAGTGATATCCAATTTTTTGTTGAAACAGAAACCGTGAATAGTTGAGTTTTGGTCTTTAATTACGATTTCACTAATCTCTAAATTGCAGGTACTATCTTTTCCCCAACAAAAAGTAGTGATATTCTCTAATATACCGGATCGAATAACAGCACCATGAACTTCCTTATGATCAATATTATAAATAAGTGTATTTACTTTTTTAAACAGATTTAATTTCTCACCTGTTTTTTGTGTGGTGTTAATGAAATTTTCATTATGTGCCTGACCTATATTAGTAAAGATACCAATATCAGGGTTTATAATCGATTGAAGTTTCTGCATTTCTTCAGGTTCAGAAATTCCAGCTTCAAATATTGCAAGTTCATGTTTTTCGTTCATCTGCCAAACCGAAAGTGGAACACCAATCTGCGAATTGTAACTTTTAGGACTTCTAACTATTTTCTTGTCCTCATTCATCAATTGATAAAGCCATTCTTTAATAACAGTTTTACCATTGCTTCCGGTTATGCCTATTACTGGAACTTTAAATTGCTTTCGATGACTGGCGGTTAATAACTGAAGTGCTGTAAGAGTATTATCAACAACAAAAAAAGAAGTCTCGGGCAGTTTTAAAATTTCATCACTAAGATTACTTACAACAAAATATCTTATACCCTGTTTATGTAAACTCCCGATATAATTATGCCCATCATTTTTATTAGTGACCAACGCAAAAAACAAAGTTGAATGAGCGGTAATAAGTCTTCTGCTATCGATAAGAATATCACTTATAATGATGGAATCAGGTTTAGCAGACACTAACTTTGATTGTATAATCTCCGCTACCTCAAGACCTGTATAATCATTATGTTGCATATGAAATTATTCCTCCGAGGAGTTTACTTCTTTATTATTTTCACCATTCTTCACGTCGTTAAGCAGATTATATCCGAGTGGATTTTTATTCATTTCCGCATATCTCTGACGGTTCTGATAAATATCAACTGCAAGATACATAGCACTTCTAATAGATTCAGGGGAAGCAACATTTCTTCCAGCCATGTTATAAGCAGTACCATGTGCAGGGGAGGTTCGTACATAAGGTAATCCGGCTGTATAATTTACGCCATCTTCAAAGGCGAGAGTTTTAAAAGGAATTAAACCCTGATCATGATACATGGCCAAAACAGCATCGTATTTAGTGTATTCATTAGCAAAAAAACTGTCGGCGGCAAAAGGACCAAAAACAAGTAGTCCATTTGTCTTTGCTGCAATTATGGCAGGCGATATAATATTTTTGTCTTCCAATCCTATAGTCCCATTTTCACCAGCATGAGGATTTAATCCAAGTACAGCAATTTTTGGTTTTTCGATACCAAAATCTTCTTTAATAGAGTTTTCAAGTACCGTAATCTTACTAAGTATTTTTTCTTCCGACAAAGCATTAGCCACTTCTGCTAAAGGAATATGACCGGTGACAATTCCTATTTTGAGCTTTTCGAAAACCATTAGCATCAGATAATCGTCCGTTTCAAAACTGGAAGCAAGATACTCAGTGTGTCCTGGAAAATTGAACTCATCTGATTGTATATTTTCCTTATTAATTGGAGCTGTTACAACAACATTTATCTGATTGTTTTTCAAATCTGCAATAGCTCTTTCCAGGGCGATATGAGCAAATTTACCTGCGTCAGTACTCGATTTACCATATTCAATTTTAATCTCTTCCTCATTTAAATTTATCAGATTAACCTTATTATTCCTTATTGTTGTCGCATCCCTGGCTGAATTAAAATTAAAATCGTGAAGATTCATATTTTTTCTGTTATACGACATTACCCTTGATAATCCGTATATAACGGGCGTAAAAAAATCCAATATCCGATTATCGGATAGTGCCTTAATTATTACTTCGTAACTTATTCCGTTAAAATCGCCATGAGTAATACCCAATCGGATTTTTCTTTCATGTTCTTGATTGAATTTTTTATGCATTTTCAATTTAGTTTATGCAAAAATAAGATTTTTGCTCTCGTTGTTGAAATAATTTACACTTTTGCAAAATAACCGTTCAGATCATCAAAACATCAATTTATCATGGCAACATCCAATTTTGTTGATTACGTAAAAATATATTGCCGTTCTGGAAATGGGGGTCCAGGATCAGTACATTTCAGACGAGAAAAATATCTTCCAAAGGGTGGACCTGATGGTGGTGATGGAGGAAAAGGAGGTGATATAATCCTACTTGGCAATGCTAATATGTGGACTCTATTACATTTACGATTTACTCGTCACTTAAGGGCTGAGCATGGTAGCAATGGCAGTAAACAAAGAAGTACAGGAGCAGATGGGAAAGACATCATTATTGAAGTTCCACTGGGAACCATTGCTAAAAATCCTGACACTGACGAACTTATGGCTGAAATAACTGAAAACGGACAACAATTGGTGTTGCTTAAGGGTGGCCGTGGTGGTTTAGGCAATGAACATTTTAAAACATCAACCAATCAGGCACCCAGATATGCTCAACCCGGTGAAGAAGGAATAGAACAAAATGTTGTTTTTGAGTTAAAAATACTTGCCGATGTTGGCTTGGTAGGATTTCCGAATGCAGGTAAGTCAACTCTTCTTTCTGTAGTGTCAGCTGCAAAACCAGAAATTGCCGATTATCCTTTTACAACATTACGTCCTAATCTGGGCATTGTTGCTTATCGCGATCAATACTCATTTGTTATGGCCGACATACCTGGGATAATTGAAGGTGCGCATGAAGGTAAAGGGCTTGGCCTAAGGTTTTTGAGACATATTGAAAGAAATTCGATCTTGCTATTTTTAGTGCCTGCTGACAGTGAAGACATAAGCAATGAATACGAGGTATTGCTAAATGAGTTAAATAAATATAATCCAGAATTACTTGATAAAAAGAGAATACTTGCCATAAGTAAAACTGATATGCTTGATCAGGAACTTATAAAAGAAATTAAACCGACACTTCCCGAAGATGTGGAGACTGTATTTATTTCTTCTGTGGCTAATATTGGAATTGTAAAGCTAAAAGACATTATTTGGGAAGCTCTGAAGAGTTAGACTAATTGATTTAGTAGAAAACGGAAGAAGATTATCACAGAATATCTACCATAGCACGTAGCAATCTATACACTCAACTCAATAATCAAGATGAATAATATTAGTCTTTATGGCAAACTTAACAAGATCAACAGTGGTTTTAAGACCTATCTTCTTCATAATGTTAGTTTTATGCGTTTCTACTGTACGAATACTAATAAAAAGTTCATCCGCAATGCTTCTGTTTGAGTTTCCTTCGGCAAAGAGTCTGAAAACTTCCATTTCCCGCACGGAAAGATCTTTTTGTCTATTTTCTTTTTCTCGCTTGTTCAAATTTTTATCGCTTATATAACTGCTTAAGAGTATGTTAGTTATAGTTTTTGCGTAAAACTCATAACCATTTCTTAATGTGTAAATAGCTTCAAGAATTTCAGATCTGTTTGTGTCATAACTTAGATGCCCTTTGGCGCCAGCCTTTATCATCTTAAGCACTTGTTTTTCATCATTAAACATTGACAACACTAACAGTTTAATATTAGGATATTCAAATGCAAGTTGCCTGATATCTTCTACATTTATATCGTCGGGTTTATAAAAAACAGTGATTACAATATTAGGTTGGACGTCGGCAATAACCTCTGCAAATTCTTTAAATGATCTACTTGAGCCGGCAACCATAACATCATCTACATCAGAGAGTAAGGCTGTCAGCGCATCACATATTACAGGGTGTTCATCGATAAGTGAAACTTTAATCATACAGACTTAAATGAAGTAGATTCATAAAAAAAGCGAAAGTACAAAATGTAATCGAGAGTTCTTAGAATTGTAGGCCCGATAGTTTTAAATATTCCTAAAATATTATTCTCAGCTAGTCTATGTATATTTGCGAGTAAATAAGTATCATTATGAAGGAAAGTCAATCATACAAATATGTGAATCTACTTGATGTGATTAGCAACATAAACCGTATAGTTCGACAAAATAAGAGTATAGATGAGACCTTTCTGAAAATTGTTGATGCTATTCATGTGTATAGCAAGCGGTCATCACCAATATCCTTAGCTATTTATTATAATAATGCTGAATATCTCTCAAGGGAATATACTGACGATTTCGTATGTATGGCTAGTAACTTTATTACGAGTTCAGGAAATAAAGGGAAAATAAAAATCTGTTCTAAGCAAAAAGCAAAAAACCAGAGTAGTCTGGAAATGAGTGAGAATGATTATTTCTTAAAAAGTCTTGTTAAAATTATCACACAATATCTAAATGATCTTGAACGGACAGCAGGATTATCCAATCCGATTAATTTAGATACAACAGAAAAAACTAACGGACCAGTCAGCAGCAGGTTCCTTCAAAGGTTTTTAAATAAATACACATATAATCGTGACATTTATCATGATTTAATGCCCTTTAAAGTAAAAGAAATTCTTCTAATCTCAAGTTTATATGATGCTTATGCAATTGAAAGCGAAGGAAGGTTTTCAGAGCATATGTTAGGTCAATACGGTCAGTTAAACCTTACTACTTTTCCCAGGATAACTGGGGCCACTAACCTGAGCCAGGCAATGGAATTACTCAAATATAAACACTTTGAGTTAATAATTTACATGGTTGGTGTTGAGAAAACCACACCACTTATTGTTTGTGAACAAATAAAGAAAACATTTCCTTTTATACCGATATTTCTATTGCTCAACAACAGTGCTGAAACGGATTATTTTAAACGAAAACTTGAAAGTATTACCTATGTTGATATGTTGTTCACTTGGAATGGTGATGCAAACATTTTCTTCTCAATGATAAAATTGTTGGAAGATAAAATAAATGCAGAAAACGACACTCAACTTGGAAGGGTTCGCATTATTCTATTAGTTGAGGACTCGCCCACTTATTACTCAAGATATTTATCGTTTTTGTATAAGGTAGTAATGGAGCAAACAAAAAGAATAATAGATGACGTGAGCACCGACGAATTATATAAAGTATTAAGGATGCGCGCCAGACCAAAAATACTGCTTGCAACCAATTTCGAAGAAGCTACAGACATTATTAAAAAGTATAGAGATTATATTACATGCCTGATAACCGATGTTAAATTTGAACGAAAAGGTAAATTTGACGAAGATGCAGGAATTAAATTGCTTGAATACACTCAGAAGAGACTAAGAAACCTTCCAACTATATTACAATCATCAGATAGCTCATATGCCTCGGTTGCAAAGGATTATCATTCATTATTTATTCACAAGCATTCTGATACACTTTATCAGGATTTTGCACATTTTATAAGAAATTATCTTGGTTTTGGCGATTTTGAATTTAAGGATGGCAAAGGTGAAACTATTGCCGTAGCTTCAAACATGAAAGAATTTGAGAGTTTCCTAAAGAAAATTCCTAGCGAATCATTATTGTATCATGGTAGTAGGGATAATTTCTCAATGTGGCTAATGGCTCGAGGTGAAATAATTGCAGCAAGTATAATAAATTTAAAAAAAGTTGATGATTTTGAAAATGCTAATGAACTGCGTAAAGACTTGCTTAACATGCTTAAGGAATATAGGAACGAGCGTGACTCAGGCAATATTATACCTTATAAGAGCAAAAAGGAAATTACTGAAGAGAATGTTTATACGCTTGCCGGCGGTTCACTTGGAGGCAAAGGTAGAGGTTTAGCATTTATTGACGCATTAATTAACAATTTTGATTTTTCAAAATTTATTCCAGATGTTAAGGTACGCACACCGAAGACTTTTGTAATAGGAACACTAGAATTTGAATCTTTTCTTAAAAACAATAACCTTACACAGGGACTGCTAGACAATAATGACTATGCTGAAATAAAAAAACGTTTCATCGCCGGACAACTATCTGATGAACTTTTAAAAAACCTGTCCGAATTACTTGATGATATTAAAAAGCCTATTGCCGTTAGATCATCAGGCATGTTCGAAGATTCATTAACTCAACCTTTTGCAGGAATATTCGAAACCTATCTATTGCCTAACAGTAACCCGGATATTAATGTGCGCCTTAGTCAGGTCGCAGATGCTATTAAGCTTGTTATGGCCTCTGTTTATTCAGATACCGCTAAAGGTTATGTAAAAACTATCGACTTTAAAATTGAAGAGGAAAAGATGGCAGTAATAATACAGGAAGTAGTAGGAAATAAATTTGGCAACCTATATTACCCTCATCTAAGTGGTGTTGCTCAATCCTATAACTTTTACCCATTTGCACATATGAAACCTGAAGAAGGATTTGCTATTGCAGCTGTTGGACTTGGTAAATATATTGCTGAAGGGAATAAAGCCTATAGGTTCTCTCCGAAATATCCTACCATCGAAATTAATACTACAAAAAATCAATTGAGGAATTCACAAGTTAAATTCTATGCAGTTGACCTGAAAAAAGAAAACCTTAATCTTCTTGAAGGAGAATTGGCAGGATTATCTGAAAATGACGTTAGTGTGTCGGAAAATCAAGGTACTCTTAAACATCTGGCATCTGTTTATAATCCAGACAATAATACGGTATATCCTGGGATTACTAAACCGGGTCCTCGTATTATTAATTTTGCCAATATTCTCAAATACAACTATATTTCTCTTGCTAAAACAATTGAACTCGTGCTTAGGCTTGGCAGAGATGCAATGGGAACAGTTATTGAAATTGAATATGCTGTTGACCTTACAAAAGACGATGACGGAAAAGCTTCATTTTATATTTTACAGATAAAACCTTTGATACAATATGGCGTCGATTGCAATATCGAATTAGAAAAAATAAATAAGAAATCCATAGTGCTGTACTCCGAGAAAGGAATGGGAAATGGTATAATCGATGATATTACAGATGTAATTTATGCTGATGTTGACAGGTTTGATAAATCGTTTACTGAAGACATGGCCAGAGAAATTGCAGAGATGAATGCATCTATGATCAAGCAAGACAGAAAATATGTGTTAATAGGTCCTGGAAGATGGGGTACTCGCGATAGGTGGATTGGTATTCCTGTCAAGTGGCATATGATATCGAATGCAAAAGTTATTGTGGAATCCAGTCTCGACAAGTTTCCGTTAGATGCCTCATCTGGTTCTCATTTTTTCTATAATGTAACAAGTATGAATGTTGGTTATTTTACTGTTCAACCCGAGCTCCATAAAAGCTATGTTAAATACGATAAATTAAACGATCAACAGATTATAAGGAAAGGGAAATACTTTAACCATGTTAGGTTTAAACAACCTTTAAGCATTAAAATGGATGGCAAGAAGAGGATTTATATGATAAATGAGAATGAGAATAATAAAAAAGAAGAAGAGTAATAATACTCAACAAACAATTTCCAAGCCTAATGCAAATATACTTCTGAGTCAACTACAAATAACTTTCCTGTCAATCAAGTAATTCTTCAATATGAAATGGAGGTTTTTTATTTTGCACTGTCTGAATCCGACTTAAGTATCCGCCAATTATTCCCAGACTAAAAACTATAATACCAGTAGAAAACAATATGGCAACAATAATTGAAGTATACCCTGTAGGTACATCATAAAAAAACTTTTGAATAATAAACTTCAAAGCCAGAATAAAACTCAGTACAGAAATTATCATACCTCCATAAACCATTAATTTTAGTGGAATATTTGTATAATAATATGTGAGATCGGAAGCAAGGTTAAAAAGCTTTCTGGTACTATACCCAGATTTATTATGCTTTCTTTTTTTATGTTCAACATCTGCAAATGAGATGTTTCCTGTATACCATTGTAATACCTCATCTATAAAAATAAAGCTGATATTATGCTCGAGGAGTCTTTTAACAATTTTATGGTTAATGATTCTAAATGATGAACCTTTACCCGTACCCTTCATAAAAAATTTTGATGACTTTTTCGCACTTTTGCTCATCACGTTTCGGGCAAAAATATGCTGCTTTTTTGTGTAAATACCATATGTGACATCACTACGATTATTTTGATAGTTTTCGAATAATTTTTTTATTTCTTCGGGAGGATTTTGTAGATCATCATCAATTGTAATAATCTTATCACCTTTGGTAAACGTAAATCCGCACATAGTGGCATTATGTTGTCCGAAATTCTTATTAAGCTTTATTGCTTTTATTAAGTCAGGAAATTCATGCTTTAGTTTTTTTAGAACATTCCAACTATCATCTCTTCCACCATCTTCAACGAAGATAACCTCAAAGCTACTTCCTAACTCACCAAATACAACGACTAACCTTGAGAATAACTCTTCAAGTGTTTCCTCACTATTGTGAACAGGGACTACAACCGAAAAATCAATCATAATAATATCGATTATTTTATGCAGCTAAGTTAAGATATTTACTGCACTACGCCTCCCATTAAGAGATTTGTACCCGAGATCCATCTTGATTCATCCGATAAAAAGAACACAATGGCATTCGCAATATCTTCTGATTCACCCATACCCATTGGATACTTTTTAATATATCGTTCTAATGACTCGGTCATAAGTTCCATTTGTCCTTCACTTACAGGTTTCTTTATTAATGGGGTATTAACCAAACCAGGTGATAAACAATTCGCCCGAATACCCTTCTTAACCAGTTCTAAAGCAAGTGTTTTTGAGTAGGATTCAATTGCTGATTTTGCACTATTATACAACGCACCCCCAAAATAAGGCATTTGGGTAGCGATTGTTGACATGAAGACTATTGAAGAATGGTCCATCAGTTTTTTAGAAAGGAGTATACTTCCTGTCAGCAAAACCGGAACTTCAAAGTTTATCCGCATCAACATCTCAATATTTTTCTTTCTGATGAACTTTGCTGGTGTGGGTCCAACTATTCCTGCACAATGTACTAATCCATTGATTGCAGATAATTCCGAAACAAAGCTAGATATCTCTTCTTCGTTTTCCAGGTTAGCAACATGCATCTTATGATTTTCTCCGACAAGGCTATTAAACGTATTTGTCAAGCGTTCCTTGTTGCGTCCTGTTATAATTAATGTTCCTCCCTGTTGAGAAATCTTTATAGCAGCCTGTTTTCCAATACCTGATGAAGCACCAGTTACTAGAATGGTTTTATCTGACAGATCACAATAGCTCATATAATTAGTCTTTATAAATAAGTAGCTTCGGACATACAATATTTTCAGTCTCCAAAATTACACTCCCCCAGGATAATCCAACCCCAAATCCCGAAAGAAGTAATGTTAACTTACTGTTTTTAACTTTATCAGCAAGTTCTGTTACAATGGTTAGGGGTATTGAGGCCGAACTCGTATTACCAAAACTCTCTAGAGATGAAGGAACTTTTTCCGGGTCAAGTTTTAGCTGCTTTCTGATGGTTTCATTCATCAGTTTATTAGCCTGATGAAAGACAAAATAATCAATATCATCATTAGATAATTCAAATTCCTGCAATAGCTTATTGATATTTGGTTTAACCTCTCTTAGCGAGAAATTAAAGACCTTGATACCATCTAATGCAATGTTAAAATTGTTCCTAAATATACCATCGCTAATTTTATGATATTCAAAAGAAGTGTTTTTATTTGCAAAATTCCTGATACCCCCATCTGGAATAATAATTGCATCGTAACCACTCCCATCAGTTTGAAGATTGAACATCATCGAGTTAGCATCATTATTCAACTCAACCGCAGTGGCAGTACCTGCATCACCAAAAAGCGGAAACGCACTTTTGTCCTGATAAGATGTGTTTAGAGTGCTGATATCACCTGTTAAAAGTAATCCTTTTTTTATTCTTCCAGTTGCCATCATACTACCAATAACCGACAATCCATAAACATAACCCGAGCAGCCGAGACTGATGTCAAATGCAATACATGTATGAGAAAGGGAAAGTTTTTCCTGCAATAGACCAGCAGTTGCAGGAATTATGTAATCACGCGATTGCGAAATAAATATCAATAGATCTATTTCTGCACGGTTCCAATTAAGATCATTGATCAGATTGTCTGCTGCGATATTACATAAATCAGAAGTAGTGGTTCCTTTTTTGGCGTGTCTCTTTTTTTCTACACCGATTGTTTTGATCAATGTCTCCCGTTCTTTTTCACTAATCCAATCATAATTATTGTTATCAAACTCAGCTTCTGGAACGCAGGCTGATATACCAACAATTTTAATATTTGGAACCTGAAAAATGGCCACTTACTCTGTTTTTTGATACTTTGACTCGACTAGTACGAATAAATCATTTACAGTTACAGATTTGATAAGTTCATCCGCTGTAATTTCAACATCATATTCAACGTTAACATGAGCTAAAAAGATTAACGCATTAATAGAATCCCATGTGAATTTATCTTCTAATATATCATTGAGTGATAAGCTGTTCGGCTGTATATCTTCAAACTCTTCTTCTATCTTTTTTATAAAATCCGTAATGTTCATATTTATTTATTTTTCGGCAAAAATAATCTTTAATTAATAACTTCAAGTTTTTATCAACCATTATAAGCATTTTAAAAACATTCATTCTGATCGTATCCTATTCCTTTTTATTAACTGTAGAATAAATTCCCTTTTTAGCCTTCCCATAATCAGGATGTTTAATATATTTCCATATACGATCTGTTCGATTAACATTCAAAAAGTATTTCCAATATGCTTCTTTTGTCATGCTATCATAATGCCCCATTCCATTGTTAAACTGCCAAACCATAAAACTATTTAAAAACACTAAGAATGCTATAATAGGCACAATGATAATTTTCAACACTTTTTTATCGAAAACCCATGAAAGAAAAGTTGCCAATGGTATTGATAGCAATGCATAAGATTCGATGAACGCACGATTGCCGTAGCCTACATACCACCAACACCACCATGATAGAATGATGTAAGCATTAATGATGGTGAACATTAGTATGGGAATGAAAAACTCCTGATGACGCTTGATCAACATAAATATGCCAACTAGAGCAAAAACAATTACAGGCGTATATGTTAACCAGCCATTTCGATAACTAAATAATCCTCTGTAAATTTGTGGATTACTAAAGAAAAAACCTTCATCAAGGTAGGAGTAATACAAATAGTTTCCGCTAACCGATTTCCAGTAAAGTATCTGTGGTATCCAAATAATAATAGAAAAAAGAAGGAATATCAAAAGTTGTTTATATTCTTTTAAAAAGAAAATTGCTTTATTCTTAGCATCAGTCACGCTAAATATATTATAAAATATGAAGAACAAAATAATTACAATGTTAGATGGCCGTATAAGGGTGATTACCCCTGAAAGTACACCTAAAATTATTGATCTTTTAAAATTGGGTTTTCGATGCCACATTAGGGTGAAATAAATAAAAACTGAATAAAGTGCAAAACTGTATGCATGTGAAACTGGTGCCCTGTAGGTGACATATTGCAACAGGTTTGTTCCAAATACTATTACAATAAGAGTTATGGAAACTGTTATTTGATCAAAATAAATCAACAATAACTTTCTAAGAAACAACAAACCAATAGATAAATAAATAAGACTGCTTATTAACAATGCAAACTGATACGGGATACTAAATCCCGAAGTATCAAGTCCAAACATGTGTGAATAAAAATGACTGACAAAAAAGAATGGACTATAAAGTATTGCCATACCCATGGAATATTTCAAAGCTCGTTTACCAGTAGTCGTTGGATGAGTCCAAATTTTAGGATTGGCTTTTAAATCTATTGTAACCGCTGTGAAATCACTATGTATAAAAGTAATTGGTAAATAACCATAATAACTAAGCACATCGTTAACAAATACCTTGTCGGTGTCTTTATAAAGACCTGTCCTGAATATAATTATGCACAAAGAAATTATTAATACAATGATTGTAGCAAGAGAAATATTTGTCTTTATGAACCTTAATAATCTCTTCATATTTTAAATTAATAAAAAATCTCACCTAGATTCTTCTCCTTACCATATATTGTGCTATCATTAACATTTACCTTACAATTATCTTCAATTAGCATTTCAACTTTTAAATCCAACATAAATGTATTCTTCAGAATCATTATTGATGGTCCGTACTCAGGTTTTTTTTGCAGAAGTACAAGGCCATAGTTACAAGCTATCACTTTCGAATCAATCATCTCAATAATTGACAAATCTTTCGAAGCAACGCCAATATTCGAATTTAGAATTGATGTATTAATAATTGTGAGCTTTGAATTTTCTCCACCGCTAATACCCTTATCTTTTGCGCCATAAACTTCTGAATCTATAATTGTAATTTCACTTCCCGAAAAGTCCATTGCATCATTACTAATGTTGGTATAAAAATTATTCTCAACTATTCCGGTACTAAAATCTGCATCGAATGCATCACTATAAATATTGTTGAATGACGAATTACTAAGTATAAAATCTGATCTTATAATATTTAAAGCATCCTCGCACTGGTTACGATAAAATTTTGTGTTAATAATGGTCACATCCGATTCATAAAAAGTAAGAGCGCCTGTTAACTTCCAGCTGTGGTAATTAAGTGCATATAAATTCTCAAATATTGCATTCTCTATTATCGACATTCCGTCAGCTTGAAGTATGGTAAAACCATTTCCTGAAAAATCAGAAGATGTAATTACCACAGGATCATCTTTTGTACCTTTCATGTGAATTGCTGAATAAGAGATAATCATTGCACTATCTACAAGATTAATTCTTGTGCCCGCTGAAAAATTAACTGTGTATCCACCTGGAATTATAATTGGTTCATCAATTGTAATCATTCCACTTTTAACGTAAATATTATTTCCAGAGATCTTTTCAAAAAATTCATTATTCAGATCAATCTTTTCCCATAATTCCTGTTGAGGAGTGATACCTTTTGGAAATGGCCATGGCATTATTGGAACTGAATAAGTGTCCATCAGTCCTCTAATCATAAAAAACATGTAGTTAGCCGAAGTATCTGCCTTAATATTAAGTATTTGTCCAGTCATACCACTTGAAAAAGCTGACAGTGTTGGCGTATCTATAAAGTAATCCGTAATTAGCTTATTGACCTCTCCTGTTCCTAGAAATACTAATTCACGCGGGAAATAATTATAAATACTCAAACTTGAAGTATCATCATTTTTAGATTCAGTATAAACATTAACGAAAAACTCTGGTGTATTCTCATACACGCTCGAATCACTAAAAACTTCATGAACAACTTTAAAATCAAATTTACCATCACCTAAACTGTCATTAATAATTTCTTTCAACTCCGGTATATAATCCCTGATGGCTTTAGCACTATTAATCAATAGGCTATCATTATAATGATAATACGGAAATTCCAACCTCAATAATGAATCATAATATAATACTTTGGGTTCTGAAGATTTCATAAAGGTTCTGATAAACTCAGGATTACTATATTTAACTAAATAGTGCAAATAACTGTTAAGAAAAAGCGTATCAGCAAATAAATTTAAAATAAGGTGATCCTGGACTATTAAAGGCTCTTTATGTGTAAAAGCTCTGTAGGCCATATTATCATCAATAGTAAGGTTAGGCTCATCATGATCAGTATAACCATCAAACGCTATGGGTTCAAGTTTGCACAGTACGGGATTGTAATACATCCTTTGATTATGCCAAACCATACCATGCCGGGCGTGAGTAAGTTCAAGCATAGCATAGTAACTGGCAATTCTATCAAGATCAAATATTTCAGAAGGTGTTTTTTGCTGATATTTATATTGATTCATGAGTTTTTGAGCATTAAGAAATTGCTTGAAAAGAACAGGATTTTCAACGGTTCTCGTTTTTCCAAATGGTTCGATAGTTGCAGCCTGATAATATGGGAAAGCCGGCCATTTTTTAGCATTAATGTTTATCAATTGAATCTGCCAGAAGGGATCCTCAGAGAATTTCACAATTGGTCCTTCACGACGATTATTCCATTCTGGGAGCTGTTTGGTAAAATGTTCTTCCCAAACATAAATACCTCTTGGTTCATTATTAAATTTCAGTGGGATAAATCCATAACGAGTTGTTAGATTATCATTTTCGCGATATAACCTATGTGTTAGCCACTCCATCAAAAAATTTCTTGACGCCGGTGTTTGCAATGAGAAAGTTCGTAACTGGTTAAAAGTATTTTTCTTTCGCATTTTAACTCGATAGGACCATTTATCGCCCCATAAGTGGTCTAACCAGTCACCTTTAAGTCTTACTCTGGCTTTCATGGCCTTATCATTATCAACAATAATACTTTTGACCCAATCGTTATCAGATGTTTGTAAAATGCCCTTTTCAAAGGCTCGTTTTCTTTTCTCAATTATTTTCAAATAATCTGAAGAATCAAGCACGATTTCCAATCCTTCAAAATAATTGTAGTCCGGATATTGCTTATTGGGTTTCGGTTCTATTACAAGATCGTCGAAGAACACATCATAGGCACTATTATTCCAAACATATATCTTTAATGTATCACCCTCAAAATCTGGCGGAGTATACACATCAACTTCCAGTTTTTCCCAACCATCATCAGATATTTCAACAGGCGTCTTGGAGGCATAATATAGGATTTCATTATTATTGCCAGTTATAACAAGTACTCCATTTCCATCTTTCGACTTGCGCCAAATGCTAACATTAATGTACTTATCAGGTATATTACATTTTATTATATATTTCAACGCATAAGGGCTCTTTTTAGGAGTTGTAAGAACTGAATATTTTCCTGAATGAGCTTCAAGATTAGTTCTTAACTTTCCACCAGTAAAAAATTCAGCAGAATCGTTGGCAGCAATAAATAAATTTCCTGTTTCTGTAAGTTTCTCAGCATCGCAAATAACTTTTTTATCAAAATGAAAAACAGTATTTCTCACACATGAGGACAACACCATCAAAAAACATAATCCGGTTAATATATTTGTTAGTTTCAGATATTTATTAGAAATAATCACTTCTTAAAAGAGTATTTATCGATAATTTAGCGATGTTACAAAGATATGATTTTGTAACGAGCTAGTATCTATAATTAGAAGTGTCAGTAGTATATTTGACTACATCCTCCATTTAAGGAGAGACTTGGGTAATTTATTGGGAACTTGAACGCTTATTTTATCTTTTTTTATCCCTGGGATAATAATGTTTGAATTGAGGAAAAAGCCGTTGATTTGATGAGTTAATTAACGATTAACTTCATTTTACTTCCTCCGTCAGAAATCACAATGTAAATTCCCTTGTTATATGCAGAGACATTAATTTGATTAGAATTATTACCCTCACCAATAATTTGTCCAAAGATGTTGTAAACTTTGTAGTTAATATTCTTACTCATTGTAACTACGTCACCTGAAACAGGATTTGGATAAAGTACGAACTGATCAACTCCGATCACATCACTAATTCCGTCAGGAATATTTGTTGAGCCTGGTGTAGGTGTATTAAATAATACCCAATTAATATTTCCATCATATTTTCTACCATAAGAAATGTCTGTAGTTTGTTCACCAAAAACTATCTCATCAATAACACTCTGGTTTTCTGTAAAAATGCCAACATCTTCACCATCTTTGCTAAGCTTAAAATTTGTATGAAATTCACCTGCTTCAGGATCACTATCCGCCCAAAACAGCACAAAACCACCTGATCCTAATGTGAAATCCGGCATTAACCATTTGTTCGATGCATCAAGGTTATCAGTTAAGTAAAGATTGCCAAGCCAAATTGCATTATCACTACCATTGTATACCTCAATCCAGTCGTTGTAATTGCCATGTTCATCTGCTATGGTACTTTCATTTGAGGCCATTATTTCGTTGATAAAAAGTAGGGGAGTTTCATCTACAGCATTGATTATGACAGGTTCACAAGGCATTAGATTTGAATTACCATGTGAATCATCTGCAAAAATCTGATAAAGAGTTTCATTATCTTCAATCATTCCTGTTATAGTTGCACCATAAATCATATCTCCGGCAAGGCCATCATTGTGATTTCCATCGTCATACATGATTGTCGAATTCCAATTACTGCCATCTAATGAAAATTCAAGACTCACATTTGCCGGGTTATTCTGAACCTCAATAAATGCAACAACCTGAGCCTCTGTTGGTGAAATTTTTTGATGTTTAATGTACTTTATAACCGGATTCATTTCCGTGTTTTCCAGCTGGTTAATAATTGAACTCATTCTTGTTTGCAGGTAAGGAAACAAACCATAGTCAACATGTCCACCGAGGGCATTGTTGTATGAATTATAAAAGTCATCCATATTGTATCCATAATCTCTTGGATAATAAGAGTCATTTACTAAATACGGAGCAATCATATCTCTACGCTGCTCAATTGCTGTAATCAATGAATCAATATCAAGGGTTTCGGTTACAATTCGGTTCATATAGAATGTGTATTGGTCACGTAATTCCTGATCACTCATCAATCGTTCATATAATGGTCTGTAATTGCTACCATGTTGAGCCCAATCGTACATGTTACGTGTTCCCCAATCACGATTCAACCAATCTATACCAAGTGTGTTGTCATAGTCGTAAGGGATAAACTCGAATTTGTTACTAACTGTGTTATTGTATAGATAAAAGTTGTTTTGATTGTATATATATCCATCCCAATTACCAACGAGTATGTCTGCCGCGATAACTTTTAAATAATCATATGTATTAAAAACTTCATCCAGGTCACATTTCAATTCATTAGATACAGTATTGTTTAGTACATCAATAAAGTTCGCAATATCTGTATAATCATCAGCTTCTTTATTTATTTTTAGATCATATGCTCGCCTGCCATATGGTTCAAACTTATATAGATCAGGATCTTCACCTAAATAATTTAGATCTGCAGGGTATAGGCATTTAAAAAGGTTGCCATCATTGTTTGTGAAACGCGATTTTACAAATTCTTCATCGATGTGTTCTACACTAATATATAAGCCATAATAATCGTTATTGATATATACCTCCACATGATTTGACCTGGGAGCCGGGATGTCTAGTTTCCGAAATATATCCCAGCATACTTTTGATCGTATTACCGATGGATCATTATGTTCTCCATTAAGATTGAGCTTTTCTACTCCAAAATATTTTCCTCCAGAAGTAAATCTATTAAATGAAACTTTGAATGATTTCTTTTGGGAATATCTGGAAGTATTACCCCTTAACCTGAACCCAACAGGTTCGATAGTATCGAGGATTACACCATTGTTAAAAATGAATCTTGCAGTAAATTCTATATCACTTTCCAAATTTTCATTTTGATACAACCAATTCAGTGTATCAGGATTAATCGTGATATCAATTCTTGGAACTGTTGTATCAACAAATAAAGGTCCATTATCCGGAAAAGTTGGTTGGCCTTTAAGAGCTGTTACTCCAACCAATAACAAAAATAATATTATAAACCAGCGCATTACTAACTTGGATTTTAGGTTGTAAAGATAATTAATAACATAAGGGAAACTTTAATATTGGTTACTATTGAACTGCCGTTAATTGACTCACTAGCATGAGTTAGTTGGCACTTTGATGCAAACGTTTGTTAACCTAAACACTAAATTCTGAATCTAACAACAATTCCATCAATCGCTTTTCACGGGTAAGTTTTCTAATGGATGAAAACAAAACAATCAAAAACTACAAGTTGGATAATACATTTATTAGTTCCAGATATATATTGGAAAGGATGACTAATAAAAGAGTATTTATTGTAAATTTAGCCCATCTTGCAAAGACAGGATCTTGTAACTAGAACGTACCTAGAGTACATTGGAATTTAATTTAAAACTGAATTACATTTGATTGGCCTACCATTAATGAAATTTTTAATATCAATATTATTTATACTAATTGTTAATTTAGTTATTTCCCAAACAAATCCACAAGCAAAATTTAGTGAGTCAAATAATAAAATAAGTTTCTTATTTTCCGGACATGCCTGGCAATCAGGTTCTAATGGCAGTAAAACTGACTATCGTTTGGAACAACTCGATAAAAACTTATATACTGGTGTTTGGTTAGGCGGGGATGTATGTTCAGAAGCCATGTTAGAGTATTCCACCATTCAATATGTTGATAGCATATTTGATCTTGGTAATCCTGATACACATTGGGCACTTGGCAATCATGATGCCCGAAACGGGAATTGGGAATGGTATGAAGAATTTACAGGAAGGAAAACATATTATGCATATAGTTCATTTGGCATAACCAGGATTGTAATGAACACAAATTTGGTTCCTACAAAGTGTGAAATGATAGTTGATCAATATGATATTATAAGCTCAGTATGTGATACTATTCAGCAGTCAAGCTATTTAATATTACTGATGCACCACAATTTATGGAGAGATATTCCGAATTTACCAAATCCCTTTACATATTCTCAAAGTGACTTGAGATATTGGAATGCCAATTGTGATTCTGCGAACACAAACTTTGTTACCATAATTTATCCTAAACTCCTTGAAGTATATCAAAGAGGTATTGATGTGATATGTGTACTTGGCGATATGGGATCTGGTCCTAAAAAGTTTCAAATGGATTCTGAAGATGGCATACATTTCTTAGGTTGCGGATTAGACCAAAATAATCCTGACGATCTAATATTAATCTTCAATTATGATTCTGTAACTAAACAATTAGAATATGATTTTCATAATTTGGATTCATTACTGTCGGTTCAAAATAGACAGCAAGAATTAAAATAAAAAATATGAGGTACACCTTAATAGTAATATTAATACTAATAGGTACTTCATCGATCAGCCAAGTTACATTTATTTCTATTCCATTAGATAAACAATTAATTGGTAGAGATCCAATTACTAATTTGGGAAATATTGCTATTGACGGAGAAGTTGATAATTCAAACATATCCTATGACTCAATCCTGATTGAAGTCTTTAGAAATAACATACTGCATCAAAAAACTTCTCAGTTCTTAAGTTACTCTTCTCATATTGCTTCATTTAATTTTAATATTTCCATTGTTGCCGAATTAGTCAATTATTCATTAAAGATCTATGGCAAATCAGGGTCTATTGCAACCCTTCAAAAACAAGTTGATTCTATTGTTGCTGGCGATGCTTACATTATACAAGGTCAGTCAAATGCAGAAGCCAGAATGCTTTCTGGAAGTGCCAACAGTAATCAAAATGAATTTATACGAGTATATGCAAATGGTACACATTTCAAAGATACTCTCTTAAACAATGATAACTGGTATATTGGAGAAGGTGATGGAAACAGAAACACAAATGGCAATACAGGCCAATGGGGGTTAAAATTAGCACGTATGCTTATTGATTCGTTAAACATACCTATTGCCATTTTTAATAGCGGTCACGGTGGCAAGGATATTGCCTTTTTTCAAGCGCCATCTGATTATCAAACTTCACAGGAATCTAATTATGGAAGACAATATTACCGACTAAATAAAACAGGTCTAAAAGATTTCGTTAGAGCTGTATTTTGGTCACAAGGAACATGGGATGGTGAAAATTACTCAAATACTTCTACTCTTGAATACAAAAATTACTTTTTATCGCTTAAAAGCGACTGGTTAAGAGATTATCCATCTCTTGAAAAATATTACATTTTTCAAACTAAAAATGGGTGTGGAGGTTTCTTGCATAAAATTAAAGAAGCACAACGTCAGCTAGCTTTTGAAAATCAAGATATTTCTATTATGTCTACAGCGGCACTAATCCATTATGAGGATGATTGTCATTTCCCCTTTATTAATGGATATGAAAGCTTTGCAAAAAGAATCTTCCCATTGGTGCTACGCAACTTCTATGGCATAACAACTTCAAATGAAATTGATCCCCCAATGATTGTTTCTGCTAATCTAATAAATGACACCACTTTAATTGTCGAAACCGATGCTGACGAATTATCAATTCAGACTATCGCTGAAGATTTTGAGCTTACAAATGTTGAATCATCTACAATAACTAATATAGAAGCATCTTCCAATAAAATTATTTTTACACTTTCAAACAATCCTGGAAACGGAGCAACAATATCATATTTGGCTCAAGATACAACGCTTGGTAATTTTATCACCAATCAGTTGGGTTTAGAATTGCTTTGTTTTTATCAGTATCCAATAGTAGACAATTCAGGTGGTGCAGATAGCGTATTAAAAGATGTAATAAAAGTATACCCAAACCCAACGGATGGACTATTACATATAGAATTACAAGTTAATATTAGCATAGCAACAATTACTTTAATAGATTTCTCAGGCAGAGAGGTATTAGCTAGGCGATTTAATACAAATAAAGTGGAAATTAGTCTACCTGAAACTAATGGAATTTATTTATTAATAGTTGAAAGTGAGAATGGTAGTATTTACATGAAAAGAATCGTAAAGCAGTAACACGATTTTCCCACAACTAAAAACAGTATCAAACCTAGGGTTCACTCGATTTGTTTAATAAACTATTAGTTTACCTCTATATTCATTAGTAGTTTTGTTAGTATCTGATAATTTGTACACATAAATACCAGCAGGTAAACCTGAAACATCAAATGTGAAATTTGGTAATGTTAAAATGTATTGTTTAACAAAAACACCATTAGCGGAAGTAAGTTCAAGCACTTTGGAAGTACTGGGATTATTGTCATCTAATATTATCCGTCCTGTTTGATGAATGGGGTTTGGTGCAATTACCAACTGGTTACTATATTTGGAATTAATATCATCATACAGGTTTTCAATCATTCCATATTGATTCACTTTTGCAACAAGCATATCTGAACCACCGGAACCAAAACTCTCTGAACTACCAATAACAACACAACCGCCTTCAATAGTTGCAAGTACTTTATTGCCATTATCTGCCATATCCCCACCTATAGTGAGTTCCCAAATAGGATTACCGAGTGAATCTGTCTTGATAAGGTAATAGTCTACACTTCCGTTTTCACCAAAGCTTTTAGTGCAACCGAGAAGGAATAAATCACCGCTCTCATTATTGTCAATGGATAATCCATATTCGTAATGTTCACCTCCATAAGTTTTTTGCCATATTAATGAGCCATTTTCATCTATTTTAATAAGACACATATCAAAGCTGCCTGCGCCATAACTTTGAGTTGATCCAAATAGGAAATAACCACCTGAAACTGATTTATTTAAGGCATATCCAAAATCGTGACCCTCTGCACCATATTCCTGACGCCAAAGTTCATTACCATTTTCATCTATTTTAAGTAGAAACATGTCGGCATCAGGTACTCGAAAATTAACATGTACATCATTAAAAAATCCATTTTTAGTTCCGAAAATCATTAAACTTCCGTCATCATTTTCAACAATGTCCAAACCATAATCATCCATTTCATACCCATAGTGGTTTTGCCAAAGTTGGTTTCCTTCAGCATCTGTTTTTATAATAAAGATGTCACCGGGATCATCAAATCCGCGGCTATATCCAAGTATTATCAGATTTCCGTAAGAAGTTTCCAATACTTTAAAACCCTTTTCATCATTATTAGTGCCAAATGAAATTTCCCAGATGCGCTCACCAACACTATTAATTTTAATCATTTTAATATCAGTGCGTTTACTAAAATCAATCCATTGGTCACCAATAAGGATATAAGCATCATCAGATGGAATAATTGAACGTACAAAATCCTGATGGCTGCCTCCATAAGTTTCCGACCAATTAAGATGTCCAAATTCATTAAGTTTTATCAGATATAAATCTTCACTTCCCTTACCATAACTACGAGTAGTTCCGGCCAACAAATATCCTTGATCATTTGTCAGGCATAATGAATATCCACAATCGTTATTAGTACCTCCAAATGACAAGCCAGGGTTGGTTTGTGTAAAACTAAATTTGCAGAAAAAAAGCACAGAAAACAAAAGAATAAATATTGTTTTCATACTATTTATGATTTGAATTCATCGTCAGGACAATAGTGAAGAAGATTCCTCAGTTAGATACGTAATGAAACCGAAAAACAAATATACGTATATTGGATGAGCATTGGTTATTGCTAAATATATGAAAAAATATTTTCAGTAGAAAGAAGATGATCTGTGAGGCTTAATGATAAATAAATGAGTAATATATTTCTAATTAGCTTCTCGAACCGTCCAAATTTATCAAATATTTGTATTTATTAACATTAATTGAATTTAATACATTTGCAAAACATATCTATTTCCTGATTAATTTTAGCGCAACAAAATAAATTTAGAATTAAACTAATTATATATATATTTTCGCCGAACACAAAATTTAACAAATGCCCAAAAAACTATCAATCCTAATTCCTGCCTTCAATGAAGCGAATACAATCCTACAAATACTTGACAAAGTATTGGACGTAAAACTAAAAGATAAAGTGGAGAAGGAATTATTGATAGTTGATGACTGCTCAACCGATAGCTCTATATCAGTTATTAAGGAATATATTGCTAATCACAAAGATATATCCATCAAACTATTTGAGCAACCCACAAATATGGGGAAAGGAGCTGCTATTCATCGCGGCATCAAGGAGTCTACGGGTGATTTTATTATTATACAGGACGCCGATCTGGAATATGATCCTAATGAATACAACAAATTACTCAAACCAGTGTTAGATGACTTTGCAGATGTTGTTTATGGTTCAAGATTTATGGGTGGTAATCCTCATAGGATACTCTTCTTTTGGCATTCCTTAGGTAACAAATTCCTTACGTTTTTATCAAACATGTTTACAAATCTGAACCTTACAGATATGGAAACTTGCTATAAACTTTTCAGGGCAGATATCCTTAAATCAATACCTCTCAAAGAGCAACGTTTTGGTTTTGAACCAGAAGTAACAGCAAAAATTTCAAGGGTACCCAATATTCGTATTTATGAAGTAGGTATTTCATATTATGGACGTACTTATACCGATGGCAAGAAGATTGGTTGGGAAGATGGGCTAAGGGCAATTTATTGCGTCCTTAAATATAATTTGTTATCCAGATAACATGAATTAAACTTACAACTCCTTTATAAGTTTATGAAAGTTCAAAATAATAAGTTTACAATCTATGCTTTCTTAGCGCTTAGTTTTTTTGCAGGGATTATTCTTATACTTACTACCCAAAACAGTTTTGGAGGAGGTGATTCGATCCAGCACTACAGTATGGCACATTGGGGTTGGAAGTACCCCAAACTACTATTTGATCACTGGGGTAAACCAATATTCACTATTCTAATTTCACCGTTTGCACAAATCGGCATTAACGGGGCTCGAATTTATAATCTGTTGTTAGGTTTTGGAACTGCCATTGTAATATGGCAGATCGCACAAATATTAAAATTCAAGAATAGTACCATTAGTATATTTTTTGTATTGTTCACACCAATTTATTTCATTTTAATATTTACGCCTTTAACTGAGGTGAGTTTCAGTTTTTTTCTTGCATTATCAATACTGGTCTTCTTCAAAAAGAAGTACTATCTTTCGGCAATAATATTATCCTTCTTACCATTAATTCGCACAGAAGGTATAGTGTTACTACCATTATTTATTTTAGCTTACTTCTTCAGAAAAAAAATTCTTGCAATTCCATTACTTTTGAGTGGATTTTTAATAATTAGCCTGGCAGGTTATTCTTACTATGACGATTTTTGGTGGCTTATTACAAAAATGCCTTACTCGGGAGATGCTATAGACATTTACGGAAGTGGTTCACTTTTTCGTTTTATTAATGATACAAGAGGAATATTGGGATATCTTTTGGGTGTCTTGTTTATTATTGGTTTAATATTTTCATTGATACAATGGGTACAAAAAGATAAATTTAAATTTTCAAATACTTTCTATTTTCTATTACTTGTTCCTGGTTCTTATATTGTTTTTTTATCGGCACATTCTTTTGCATGGTGGCTTGGAGTTGGTAATTCTCTTGGACTCATAAGAGTTATAGGGTCGGTTACACCATTGGCAGCTTTAACAGCTTTACTCGGGTTTAATTTAATTATTGACCTATTAAATAGAAAGAACAAGTTTATTGGTAAAATAATCACTTATGGAATTATTATTTGGATTATTGCATTCGGAATCGGTACTCACCGAGGTGGTTTTAAACTGTCCGATAATCAGGTGCTAATCCAACAAACTACGACATTTCTCAAAAACAATAACCTTATCAAACATAAGCTATACTATTTTGATCCATTTGTTGTTTACGAGTTAAGTATTGATCCATATGACGTAACTAAATGTTCTTGGGGTATTCCTAATGTAGAGAAAGCTTCTTTGGGAATTCCTGATAGCAGTATAATTATTTGGGATGCGCATTTTGGCCCTAATGAAGGAAGAGTCGCTCTAGCATCCTTACAAAAGCAAAAATCACTAAGTACAGTTAAAATATTCAAACCTAAAAAACCTACTATAGTATTAGGAGGATATAACTATGAGGTGCATGTTTTTATGAAAGACAAAAGTTTAACGAAGAATTAATTCCTTCAGCTGAAATGAGAATGAAATATTTGATTCAAAACAAGAGTTTTAAAATTTCGTAATAACAATGATAACTTTGACAAGTTAATTTAAGCACAAAACCTATCAACCTAATTTAGGTAGTAACAATTGACAAACTACCAATTCGCATTCGCACTCTAACCCCTCCTCTACGTGTTTTACTTAATTTAATACGGGATACCCTCAATTAGTATACTTAAAATGAAATTGCGGTGTTATAATGACTAATATTGACAAATATTATTAAACACTCGTAGTGTAATAGTGTTGAAGCAAAATTGTTTAATCAAAAACATATAAAAGATGTCGAATATTTATGAACAAAAGGTAAATGACTTTATGGCTAAAGTTATTGCCAAGAATCCAAGCGAAGTAGAATTCCATCAGGCAGTTCACGAAGTTGTTGAATCAATTATTCCTTTCATTGAAGAAAACCCACAATATCAGGATGCAAAAGTTCTTGAGAGAATGGTAGAACCAGAAAGAGTAATTATGTTCCGCGTTCCATGGTTGGACGACAAAGGTGAAGTACAGGTAAACCGTGGTTTCCGTATTGAAATGAATAGCGCTATTGGTCCATACAAAGGTGGATTACGCTTTCATCCAACTGTAAACCTTGGTGTTCTTAAATTCCTTGCTTTTGAGCAAGTATTTAAAAACTCATTAACTACCCTTCCAATGGGTGGTGGTAAAGGTGGTTCTGATTTTGACCCAAAAGGAAAATCAGATAATGAAGTGATGCGTTTTACTCAAAGTTTTATGAGTGAACTTTTCCGTCATATTGGTCCTAACACAGACGTTCCTGCCGGTGATATTGGCGTGGGTGGTCGTGAAATTGGATTCATGTTTGGACAATATAAAAGATTAAGAAATGAGTTCACAGGTGTTCTTACCGGTAAAGGAATAGAATGGGGTGGATCATTAATTCGTCCTGAAGCAACAGGTTATGGTACCGTATATTTTGCAGAAGAAATGCTCAAAACCCGTGGTGATAGCATGAAAGGTAAAGTTTGTACAGTTTCTGGCTCAGGTAATGTTGCACAATATGCAACTGAAAAAGCGACTGAATTTGGAGCTAAAGTTGTTACTCTTTCTGATTCATCAGGTTATATATATGACCCTGAAGGAATTGACGCTGAGAAATTAGCATTCATTATGGATCTTAAAAATGTAAGACGTGGTCGTATTAAAGAATACGCTGACAAATATGGTTGTGAGTTCTTCCCAGGACAGCGTCCATGGGGAGTTAAGTGTGATGTTGCTATGCCATGTGCTACTCAAAATGAAGTTAGCGAAGAAGAAGCAAAAGCTCTTATTGCTAATGGATGTTTCGTAGTAAGTGAAGGCGCTAATATGCCTTCGGTACCTGAAGCTGTTACAGTATATCAGGAGGCTAAAATTCTTTACGGACTTGGTAAAGCTGCCAATGCTGGTGGTGTTGCTGTTTCAGGCCTTGAAATGAGCCAAAACTCAATGCGTTTCAGCTGGACACGTGAAGAAGTTGATGCAAAACTTCACCAAATTATGAAAGATATCCATGCAACATGTGTTGAATGGGGTAAAGAAGGTGATTACATAGATTATGTAAAAGGCGCAAATATTGGCGGTTTTGTAAAAGTTGCCGATTCAATGATGGCACAAGGAGTTGTTTAGTAAACACCAAACAATAATAAAAGAAAGCCGTTTGGGAAATCCCAGACGGCTTTTTTTTATCTATTAATTGTATAAAAAAAGCCCCGTAAATTACGAGACTTTACCCTAATGTTTAACTAAATCTATTTATTTAGAAGGTGGTGAATAAATTTTTGAATCATTTCTATATCCACTCAGATCCTCATACCAATCAGTAAAAAGAGTACCTCCGCTTTCAGCCCAATCAGCAAATTTTAAATATGCAGTAGTAATTTCCTTCTTCTCTTGAGGATATTCAAACAAAACTGGCAAATTAATAGCCCAGGGTAAATTGTTTGAAGTTGTGTAATATCTTTGCTGACTTGCATCACTATCATCGTCGAAAGTTCCATATATTGTTTGGTCAGCAAGATCAGATGGTGTAAAATCAAGCAAATGCACCTCCACATCTCTATCTTGACGAACAATAATGAAAGGATTAAAATTACCAATATCAAGATCATCATAACTAACTGGACCTCCAGATGCAAATGATCCATTATCAAAGAAAACCATTTGAAGCACAACGGAATCAATCGCAACATATGGAGCAGATTCTTCAGTATTAACACCAATACCAACACCAGGGTGTGTAAGAATATTGTATGAATCATCATAAACAATAACTGTCGCTGCAGATTGGTTATCTTCAAGTCCATTGGAAGCTAATGTAAAAATGCTCCCCGATTGAATTTCATATCCACTAACACTTATTAACTGATCTGGGTCAACATTTGGCAATGTAAATCCAAATCCATTATGGAATGATGCTCCATAAGCGTAAACAGTAAATACTCCAGTTATGTTTTGTATATAATCATCGTCATCTTTGGTAACAGCAAAGTCATAATCAATAATTAAGTCATTAAAATCATAATCACCTTTTCCTGGCCAAAGATCCTCATAAGCCAAACAACCATCAAAATTAACTGTTGTTGTTACTGGTGGATCTACTGGTGGTGGCGGTGGTGGTGGATCTGGTGGTGGGCTTCCACATAATGGCAGATTATTTTTACTAATTCCTGATATTATTGTGAAGTCATCATAAACATCGCCTGCTTCTAGAGGAACAGAACAACTAGTATGCATAGTTGAATTTTTAACCCCATCCACGTAGAAATAAATTGTATTATCAAATCTCCCGTTCTTTTTTGAACCACCTGTAATTGTAAACTCCGCATCAGGGCCAACGGTACCACAATAAATAACTACGCTACATTTCTTCTCTTTTACTTTTATCTGGGCCGATGAACTTCCGGTATAACGCATGGTTAAACTAAATAGGCCCCCATTGCAACCACAATCGTCAGCACTTTTTCCATTAACGATTGATTTACTGGAGTTGAAGTTATATACAAGATTTCCTCCAACATCAACAAGTTTAGGCTCAGCAGCCTGATCAAACCCATAAATAAGCATTACCTCAGTTACACTTGTTGGGATTGTAATTTTTGTTGACAGTATATCGTTATTTGTTGCATAACCTGTATAATATAGCTCTTCACCACTAATTGAATAAATATTGACTATTTGAGAAAAATCATCAGTAGGAAGAGTTATAGAAACATCAACTGTTTTAGTTGTTCTCCAATCAAAATTATCACTAATAATCAAATCATTCATACCCTTAGCCGGATCATCATCATTTTGGTCCTCTTTTTTGCTACAACCTGTAAATCCAATACTAATTATTAGCATTACGCCGAGTAAATAAATAAATTTTCTCATAACATTATGGTTTAGATTCAAGATTCAAGATTCAAGATCAATTAATATGCCGTACAACATAAATAGTTTATACAAAGTTGTTTTTCAGGTATTTAACTTACCTCCATCCTTCTAAGTGTTAGGATTAGAATATTCTAATAATAATAATATCTTCCCATGTTGGGAAATTCAATGCTAAAGACTCTCAATTAAATTTCCGCATAATGCCAAATATAGCACATTCTCACCCTAGAAATCGTCAATCTAAATAAATCTATTGACAATTTGATATTAATTACTTCACAAAAAAATTAATAATTAATTAACCCTATATTTGTTTTGCAGCATTTTGTTTTTGCAAGAAATCAATAAAAGAAAATTAATATCACTAAGAAGTAATTGTATGCTGAAAAAATTAAATGAAATATATGACTACATCATAATCGGTTCTGGATTTGGCGGATCTGTTTCAGCACTTCGGTTATCGCAAAAAGGATACAAAGTATTAGTAATTGAAAAAGGTCAGTGGTGGAAATCGCAGGATTTTCCCAGGACAAATTGGAATCTTAAAAAATGGTTTTGGTTACCTTCATTACGATTTTTCGGCTTTTTTAAGATTACATTCTTAAAGCATGTAGGTATACTAAGTGGAGTTGGTGTTGGTGGCGGGTCTCTGGTTTATGCAAATACTTTACCTCGACCACGTTCAGCGTTCTTTAAATCAGGAAGTTGGGCAGAAATCCAGGATTGGCAGTCGACACTTGAGCCATATTACATAATTGCAGAAAAAATGCTGGGTGCTACTCTAAATTCTCAACTGTTTGATGCAGACCTCGCGTTAAAAGAGCTTGCAAAACAAACTAAGTGCGAAAAGGGATTTGAATCAACCAATGTAGGCGTGTTTTTTGGTGAACCGGAACAAATCGTACCAGATCCATATTTTGAAGGTAAAGGCCCCGATAGAGAAGGATGTCGTTATTGTGGAGCTTGTATGACGGGCTGCAGGCATAATGCCAAAAACTCATTGGACCTAAACTATCTTTACCTTGCTACAAATATTGGTGCTGAAATTATCGAAAAAAATATTGTTACTAAAATTATACCTAATAGCAACACTGACGGTTCAGATGGCTATACTGTAACTTTTAAAAATTCTTTTTCGTTTTTACCTACAAAGAAACATCATGTGAAATCAAGAGGTATAGTGTTCTCTGGAGGAGTATTAGGCACAGTGAGGCTACTTCTTAACATGAAAGAAAAGCACCTACTAAAACTTAGCAACAAAACCGGAGAAGATATCCGAACAAATAATGAAAGTCTGATTTATGTTGTTTCAAAAGATAGTTCCAAAGATTTCTCAAAAGGTGTGGCAATAGGATCAATCTTTCCTTCTGATGAGAACTCTCACATTGAACCAGTACGATACGGCGCAGGTTCAAATTTTTGGAAACTTATGGGTGTACCCCTTACTTTTGGTAGTAATATTTTCGTACGAATTGGGAAATTACTATTTGACTTCGTAAGGCATCCTATTTCTTGGTTAAGGATATATTTCACAAAAAAATTCTCTGAACGATCAATTATCTTGTTATTCATGCAGCATCTGGACAGTACTGTGAAATTTAAAAAGGGATTATTCAACTTGACTTCTCATATTTCAACAGGTATAGCTCCATCAGCATTTATACCTGAAGCTAAAGAATTAGCAGAAAATGCATCAAAGATTATAAACGGCAAACCATTTGTCCTTTGCACTGAAGCCCTTACAGGAATACCTACTACAGCACATATATTGGGCGGTGCAGTGATTGGAAAAACTGCAAAGACAGGAGTGATTGATGAGAATCATAAAGTTTTTGGTTATGAAAATATGTATGTATGTGATGGGTCAGCAGTTTCAGCTAACCCGGGTGTAAATCCCTCCCTTACAATAACTGCTATGACTGAGATGGCTATGAGCAAATTTCCTCATAAGGGAACTTAATAATCTAGCAACAATTACCAAAGTTAGTTAAGCACAATTGTAATTTAATCACCCTAAATACTTAGCCACAATAGGCATCCTCCTGCCCATACCAAATGCTTTATTTGATATTCTTAACATTGGAGGAGTTTGATGGCGTTTGTATTCATTTGTGTTAACAAGTTTCAGGATCCTATCAACCAAAATCTTCTCAAAACCCATATCTACAATTTCTTTTGGTCCTTTTCGCTGTTCGATATATTGATATAGGATTTCATCAAGGATATCATAGTCTGGTAGTGAGTCGGAGTCTTTCTGGTTGGGACGAAGCTCGGCTGAAGGTGGTTTGGTTATGATATTTTCAGGAATTATCTCCTTTTTGCGATTTATGTAACGAGCAAGTTCGTAAGCCTGAGTTTTATAAACATCACCAATAACCGACAGCCCTCCGTTCATATCGCCATATAGAGTACCATACCCTACTGCAGCCTCGCTTTTGTTGCTTGTATTTAAAAGTATATATCCAAATTTATTCGATAGCGCCATAAGAATTACACCACGCGTACGTGCCTGAAGGTTTTCTTCGGTTATGTTAGCCGGAAATCCTTTAAAATAAGGTTCAAGTATATTTTCAAATGAACCAAATGCCTCCTCAATATTGATAATATCATAGGGCATATTTAGGTTTTTGGCTAGCTGAACTGAGTCATCAATCGAATGATCTGATGAGTATCTTGATGGAAGTAGAACATTATATACATTTTCTCTGCCAAGAGCTTCAGCAGCAAGGACAGCCGTTAATGCAGAGTCAATACCTCCTGACAGTCCAAGTATAGCTTTACTAAACCCAAGTTTCTGAAAATAATTACGAATACCCATAACCAACGCATCGTGGATATCTGCAACTTCTATCCGATCCAACTCTTTATATTCTGATAGTTTGTTTTTTGCAACCTCATCAGTATCAAAAACTTTGAAATCTTCTTCAAAATAAGACAGCTCATCAACAATTTCACCATTAGAATTCATAACCAGTGAACCACCATCAAATAGTAATTCAGTTTGAGCACCTACATGATTAACATAGTATAATGGCATATTATACTGAATGGCATTCTTTCTTAGAACTTCCTTTCTGACCTTTGTTTGATGATAATTATATGGTGAGGCAGCAATATTTATCATTAAATCAGGAGACTGACTCATTAGTTCATCCATAGGATTTATGGTGTATAGTGGATTATCCTGTACGTTCCACAAATCCTCACAAATAGTGATAGCTATTTTACAACCTTTATAAACAACGAGATTAAATTCATTATTTGGTTCAAAATATCGATACTCATCGAAGATATCATAATTCGGAAGAAGTGTTTTATTAGTGAGCGATTTTATCTTGCCATCTGCCAAAAATGCTGCAGAATTATATAATGGTTTGCCTTTTTCATTATGATTAAAAGTTGGCAAGCCTACCACTGCAGCAGTCTTTGTACAATATTTAACAATTTTGTTTAGTGATGATATGCATTGTTCAACAAAATCGGTGAACTCTAAAAAATCACGGGGAGGATAACCGGATATTGCTAGTTCAGAGAACACAACAATATCAGATCCTTCTTTCTCACCACGCTTAATAGCTTCTATTATCTTGGAGGTGTTACTATCGAAGTTGCCGATATGATAATTTATTTGTGCTAAAGCTATTTTCATTCTCAACTTTCAACTTTACTCAATTACTTAATCAAGCATATATTAAGAGGGTGGTGTATGTTTATTGTACTTTCTTAATCCCAACAGATAATGTTTAAAATAGAATACCTATATCAAGGGCAATGAAACGTTTCTACCGTTATTCTTGGCTGACGTATTTACAGTATTAAAACCACGAAGTATGTTTATAAAAGCATTATCATATACTAGCCCAACACGAATAATTGTAGAACCATGCAAAGGGATTTCCATACCTGCCCCTAGTATTAATGATTCACGTGTTGGAAGCGAATCATCATAAATATTATGTTTAGGTGTTGTGATATGTTCCCCATTATCGCCCGTGAAATCATCTTTGGCCTTTGCAGCGAAGAGAATACTTAAACCAAAACCAACTTGACCATAATATTTTACACCTTTAATCTCATTGGTTTTCATCGTAAAAACAAAAGGAATTTTAACATACTTTGTTCTATAACTTCGCTTCAAAGTGCCAGAAATTTTAACAGATGAAGTATCATATTCATAAACATCAGGATATGACATTGTACCATTGAGATAAACAATATCAAAACCTGTGGAAAATGAGTAATTTTCCATAATAAAGAAATCGGCAATAAATCCCCAAGAACCACCAAAATCTACTCCTTTATTTTGATAATTATCAGCCGATGTACTAAACCATCCCATATTTGGTCCTGCTTTAATACCAAACTGAAATGGCTTATTTTGAGCCATTAGGCTTATCGATATTGCTATTAAAAATATAGTAAGAATCCTCTTCATAAACATTAGTTTAACAATAAATTTATTGGCCAGTATGGCAACTATTCTACGTTATTTTCTTTAATAGATTACAAATATAATTAATCGCGCTAAGTAAAGTATCATTACTATAGGTTTTTTGTTTATTTTTGGTAATTCAATAATTAAAAACAAATATTATGAAAAAAACAGCCCTTATAATCTCCGCTATATTAATTGTATTCTCTATCCAAGCTCAATTACATTTTGGTCCACAGATTGGATTCTCCTCTTCAAAACTCACAAGCAATGTTGATAGTATTAAAACCTCGTTTAAAAACAATTTCATGTTTGGAGCATTTGTGAGGATCGGGGAAAAAATATACGTTCAGCCAGAAGTAAACTGGTTAACACAAGGTAGTGTTTTTAAATATCCGGAAGTTGACCTAGGTGGCTCAGACCTAAGTCCATTTGAGCAAGATATTAAATTAAACTCAATTAATATACCAGTTTCAGTTGGATGGCGAATGATAGACCTCAAGGTTGTGAACATAAGGATATTTATTGGCCTTAACACTAATATTGTCACAAAGAAAACTATAAATAATTCTGAGGATGTTAGTGGTGTTGATGAGGAACTATTTAAACCAATAACTGAATCAGACATTAAAAATTTAACATGGAATTATCATGCTGGAGTTGGAGTTGATGTACTTATGTTTGCGCTCGACGTGAAATACATAGGTGCTTTTGGCAAACCAATTTTAGGTAATATCAAATATAATAGTGCTACACATAGTATTAGTTCAAGCTCAAGTATGTTCCTAGTAACACTTGGATGGAAAATATTTTAGTTATTAGCGTTCCCAGAAAACCTAAAATATTTTTAACATAATTCATAAATGTCAGTATTTTTGTGCTGACATTTTTTTATGATTATGACAAAATTTAATCGTTCGATCATATTACTTTTATTTGCATTGTTGTTACTTCAATCATGTGATAACAATGCATTAAAAGGCCCTAAAATTAACGAGTCACTTCTGAAGAAACAGGATGTTAAAATTCACCGCTACGGCAAAGCACTCTTCGAAACTGATACAACTGACTTTCTGAATGAAATACATGAAATTCAAAACGAATTTTCCTTGTTCCTAGGAAATAATATTGATGCCCCTGAAGTATTAGCTCCTTTATATGAGTACGTTACTGACACACAGCTGATAGCAATTAGTACCGCAGCAATGGAATTATTTCCTGATTTGGTTAATGAAGAAAGTCAATTATCAGATGCTTTTAGCAGGTATCACTATTTCTTTCCTAACAAGAAAATACCTGTTGTTTACACATATATTTCCGATTTATATTATGAAACTCCAGTTATTTTTGATGACTCGGTTGTTATAATAGCTCTTGATGTTTATCTTGGAGAGGGATTTCTAAAATACAGAAGTTTGGGACTCCCACATTATAAAATAAGATGTATGACACGTGATAATATAGTTATTGATGTTATGAAGGCAATGTACATGTCTGAACTTGCTCCTCACGATAAACAAAAAACAATGATTGAAAGAATGGTAGCAGGAGGAAAACTATTGTACTATCTCGATGCAGTACTTCCAACTATACCCGACAGCCTTAAAATCTGCTATAATTCTGAACAGATGAAATGGGTTGAGGAGAATAAAGCAAATGTTTGGGCTTTTTTTGTTAAAAACAAATTATTTTACTCTGCTGATTATAAAATTCAAACTAAACTTATTCAGGATGGACCTTTTACAAGCGGTTTTCCAAATGATTCACCTCCAAGATTAGGTATTTGGCTTGGTTGGCAAATTGTAAGGAAGTATATGGCAAACCACACTGAAATAAGTCTTGAAAGCCTAATACAAAACTCTGACGCACAATCTATTTTTAATAAATCAGGATATAAGCCATAGGTCAGATAGACTAGCAATATCAAATTTTCTTATTTTTGTTACAGTTAATCTAACACACACCCATGCTTGTTAAAACTTATGGTACTGCTATTCATGGCATTGATGCCATTATTATTACGATTGAAGTAAACATCAGTCAGGGTAAGAAATTTTACCTTGTCGGCCTGCCCGATAATGCCGTTAAAGAAAGTCATCATCGCTTAGTAGCTGTTATCACTAACATTGGTTATAAATTTCCAAGACGACGTATAGTGATCAACATGGCTCCGGCCGATATTAAAAAGGAAGGTTCTGCCTACGACTTATCAATTGCCATTGCGATTTTAGCCGCATCGGGACAAATTAATGCCCAAAAACTTGATGAATATGTAATGATGGGAGAGCTTTCGCTTGATGGAGGTTTAGTAGCTGTAAAAGGAGCACTTCCCATGGCTCTCAAAGCTAAAGAAGACAATTTTAAAGGAATAATTGTTCCAAAAGAAAATGCGTCGGAAGCGGCTATTGTAAATGGAATTGATGTATATGGTTTTGATCATATCAATGATGTAATAAACATGCTTGATAATGACACTAAAGATGGTATTGTAAGAATCGATGCAAACGACGAACTATCACAATTCAGAACTTATACATTCGATTTTGAAGACGTTAAAGGACAGGAGAATATAAAACGGGCAATGGAAATTGCTGCCGCTGGTGGTCATAATGCAATTATGATTGGCCCTCCTGGCTCAGGAAAAACTATGCTAGCAAAAAGATTGCCATCAATTCTACCTCCAATGTCATTAGAAGAAGCTCTGGAGACTACTAAAATTCACTCCGTTGCAGGCATTTTACCGGGTGATTCTGCACTTGTTTCAGAAAGACCGTACAGATCACCTCATCACACTATTAGTGATGCCGGACTTGTTGGAGGTGGTACATATCCACAACCCGGAGAAATATCTCTTGCGCAAAATGGTGTACTTTTCCTTGATGAGTTACCAGAATTCAAGAGAACCGTTCTGGAAGTAATGCGACAACCAATGGAAGATAGAATAGTCACTATTTCACGTGCCAGAGTAACAGTTGATTATCCGGCTAGTTTTATGCTAGTGGCGGCCATGAATCCTTGTCCCTGCGGATATTATAACGATCCTGACAGGGAATGTGTATGCTCACCGGGTATTGTAAAGAGTTACCTCAATAAAATTTCAGGGCCTTTGATGGACAGGATAGACTTGCATGTGGAAGTAACTCCGGTCCCTTTTAAAGACCTGGCACATACTCCTGCAGGTGAGAAAAGTGAAAACGTCAGGAACAGAGTGATATCTGCCAAAAAAATTCAAGAAATACGTTTTACTAACAATCCAAAAATTTTCAATAACTCACAGATGGCATCCAAAGACATTGAAAATTATTGCAATCTGCAACCCGAAGGCTTAAGTTTGCTTAAAACCGCCATGGAAAGACTTAGCCTTTCAGCAAGAGCTTTTGACAGAATTAAAAAGGTAGCAAGGACGATTGCTGACCTTGATAGTTCAAAAGATATTATGACAGAACATCTGGCTGAAGCCATTCAATACCGTAGCCTGGACCGCGAAAGTTGGGGTAGTTAGAAATTGCAAGAAAAAAACCAGCCTGCTTAAAAGTTATTTTAACTCAAAGATTAATGTGTTACAGCAACTTTTTTAACATATACCTGCTCATTTACCAATAATTGTATAAAATAAACACCATTCTCAAAATCTTTCCCGTTTATTTTAACAAGCTGTTTACCAGAACCTAGTATACCTTCATCACTCTGGTAAACAAGTTCTTCAAAAACATTGTACATGCTCACCCTCACATGACTTGCTTCCTTGGTTGTGAAGGCAATATTTGTGTAATCATCGAAAGGATTAGGATAAACCTCCAGTTCAAAATTGAGATCTTTATCATCAATTCCTGTGGTGTTGTCAGTGGAGAAATTGGTACCGAGAACCGCACCAAAATCATCTGCTCCCTGAAGAATGTAGTTATCTGAACCATAAAATAGCATAAACATTCCAGGAGAATTTAGACCATTCCCACCTGCATCATATACATAGAATTGATAACAGGTAAGATCATCTAGCTCAAATTCTTCTGCGATAGTATGTCCGGGCGTACTGTAAGGACCGCCCTCATAGACTACATTGCCTTCACTATCAAGAAATTTCCAGGATGTTTCTTCCGGATAATTATCACATCTGAGGAACAATGTCACAATAGATGGTGTGATATCTGCTTCCGGAACAAGTTGTAGTATGGTATCATTAAGAAGGTATTGATCAGGATTTCCGTTTGGATCTTCTGAATATATCCTAAGGGTATTTTCTTCCGTTGGGGTAAAATCTATCAGCGGCAGATCAACAGTTTCTTCTTCCAAAAAGGCTAAAGTTCCTGTCCAGTCATAAGTGCTTAACGGTCCTTCATTAGCCTGATAATGTACTGTGAGCGAGGTAAGATCTTCGTTTCCATTGTTTCGGAGAACAAAGGAAGGAGTAAAAGAACCAGTACATGATTTTTCAGGAACATTTGACATATGTGAAAGTGAAGCATCATAATCATTAATATTAGAAAATTCCATGAGATCCCTTTTAGTGGCATTCAGAACTTCCTTGGTTCCATGTTCCTGCAAAAAGATCACAAACTCACAATTCTCAGGCAGCCAATCTGGGTCTATTACAAATGAGTAACTCTGTTGGATTACATTTCCAGAGGTGAAATCCAGCGGGATGCCGTTATGATCAGGAAGCATTGTACGTTGGACAAAGTTTAAATGTGACATTCCCTGCCAGTATTCCTGTATATCTGATTCGGTAATTGCACAGTGCAGGCGAATATCAGATCCTACATAGGGATCAACCATTTCTATGGTTACATCCACATTAAAATCAACAAAACCTGAAGATGTTCCCAGAATGTTGATGGAAAATGACGTAGGGATATTAATCTTCTGATTATAACGTGGTAAGTACTGTGGATAAAGGCTCGTACTATTACTTCCTCCAACATAGACTGAGCCACCGTCAAAGACAGTAGTTGGATATCCTGTAATGTTATAATAGGAATTTCTTGCATTGGAAGCAGTATTGGTGTAGCTATCACCATTATGATTCTCAATAATCACAACATCATGTCCGTTGGCAACAAGGTCGTCAGCACCCATCGCAGACCCTGGACAATACTGACACCAGGTACCGGTACCTATCTCTACAAGAACCTTGTCACGGGGTATTTGCTGTGAGAATAAAACGCTGAACCCAATCAGTAAAACAGTTAGGGTAGAAATCAGTTCTTTCATACTATTTATTATTAATTGTTAGACAATGGTTTGCAAAAATAACCCTTTTAAGAAGGCCGGCAGTTTATCAACGTGTTTTTATCCTGCAAGTTTTATGCTTGTGGCTACCATGAAGTAATGTCCCTGTGGACAATACAACGACCCTGACCAGAAATACGTTCGCTCACCTGATATAGTAAAAAGCTACTTCAACAAAATATCAGGCTCTTTGATGGACAAGATGGATTTGCATATTGAGGTAACACATATCACTTTTATAGATCTGGCATATACGCCGAAAGGCTAAAGAAGCCATGAGGTTAGGAACAGAGTCTTTACCGCAAAAAAGATCAAGATCAAACTGTTTTTTGGCAACCCGCAAATTTTCAACAACTCCCAAATGGCATCCAAAGACATTGATAAATATTGTAACTTGCAGCCTGAAGGCTTAAATTTGCTAATAAACGCCATAGAAAAACTTAGCCTATAAACCAGGACCTTTTACAGAACCAAGAAGGTAGCAAAGACAATTGCAGACCTTGATAGTTCGATTGATATTATGACCGAACATCTGATAGAAGCCATTCAATATCGGAGCCTGGACCGGAAAAGTTGGGGTAGCTAACATTATAACTATAAAAAGTACAAACAAGATATTATTACCCTTATTTTTGACATTCCGAAAAAAAGCAACAATGGAACTAGGAAAATTAACTATTGAGCAACTAAATGTACTTAACAAAGGTACGATGATGGAGCAACTGGAGATTGAGTATCTTGAAGTTGGCGAAGGTAGAATAACTGCTCAAATGCCGGTTAATGAAAAAACTTTTCAACCAGAAGGCATATTACACGGTGGTGCAAATCTTGCTCTAGCTGAAACCATCGCAGGATTAGGTTCAGCATTATTGGTAGATCTTAATAAATTTTCAGTGAGAGGTGCTCAAATAAGTGCAAACCATGTTGGAAGTACAAATAAAGGTTATGTATTAGCAACTGGGAACATTATCCATAAAGGTACTAATACACATGTTTGGAGTATTGACATTACAGACGACCAAAATACCCTGTTATCGACTTGCAGGATAACGAATATTATTGTTAAGAAATGATAAACAGCATACTTGAGATACCACAAATGCTGATCAAAAAGGGATTACCTTTTGCCATATATTGCTTGCCCTCAAAAAAGAAATTTAATCTGATCTTTCAGAAAGATGTTAGTCTTCATGAGATAGATATACTTGATATTGAGCAAACTAATGGCTTCGTTATTGCAAACTTCGAAAGTGCTAAAACTGGCTTAGTAAATATTATTAAGCCTGATTATGTACTTAGTGAGGACGAAAATATAACTGAAATAGTAGGTTTTCTAGATACACTACCCGATATTGGAAACTTCTATTTTGAAAATAATTATTGTATTTCAAAAGCGGATTATTTAGATAGAGCAGACTATTTAATTAATCAGCTAAAGGACGGATATCTAAAGAAAGTTGTTTTTTCCAGAGTCATTCATAAAAAGCTTAAAGAGGAGTTAAAGTTAAATCAACTTCTTAGCATGTTAAAGGAAAAGTATAATAATGCATTTATCAATTTATTTCATCTACCAGGTATAGGAACATGGTGTGGTGCAACTCCTGAAACTTTGTTTAAAAAAGTTGATAACTATGTTATTACAGATGCAATGGCGGGCACTCAATTGCTTGATGAAGATAGCGAGAATATTACCTGGACTAATAAAGAAAAAGAAGAACAACACTTAGTTTCGTTATTTATTGAGTCTAATTTATCAGAACTTGGCATTCATGATTTTGATAAAGTAGGGCCAATAAATGTTAGTGCCGGACATATTGCTCATATCCAAACTCAATTTAAAATACCCTTTTCATCATTAAATGAAAAGGAAGGGAAGTTTATTGCCAGCTTACATCCTACACCAGCCGTATGTGGATTGCCAAAAGCAGAAGCATATTTGATGATACATAAAGCCGAACAACACCAAAGGAGATATTATACAGGATTTTTAGGACCATGGAAACTGGCAAACCAATCACAATTATTTGTAAACCTCAGATGTGCCGAATTAGATACTAATAAAATAAACATTTATGTAGGTGGCGGCCTCACCGCTTCATCAAGCAATAAAGATGAATATAAAGAAACAGTGTATAAGTCGAAAACTCTCTTGTCGATTGTAGAAAATTTGTAGAGATTTGCATAATGACTTCTACTAAAAAAAACATAAGCCTTCTAGCTGATATTTTTGTCAAACATGGGCTAACAGACATAGTAATATCACCAGGTTCACGTAATGCACCAATCATACTAAGTTTTGCAAACAGGCCTGAAATAAACGCATTTAGTATTGTTGATGAGCGTAGTGCTGCATTTTTTGCTATCGGACTTGCTTTGAATTCTAAAAAAACTATTGCAATTGCATGTACCTCAGGAAGTGCAGCATTAAATTATTCATCTGCAATCTCTGAAGCTTATTACCAGAAGATTCCACTTTTAGTAATTACTGCTGATCGTCCTGAACAATTCATAGATATAGGTGATGGACAAACAATCAGACAAAAAAATGTATATGCTAATTTTATAAAAAAAAGTTATCAATTGCCATTAACCGTAGATTCAAAAGATAAGTTTAAAGCCGCTGAAGAAACAATAAATGAAGCTCTTCATTATTGCACATTTCCACAGCCAGGCCCGGTTCACATTAACATTCCATTTAATGAACCAATTTATGGTACAACCGAAGAACCAGTTTCTGGAAGATTAATCAAATTAGAGACAAACAGTTTAACTATTTCAGAATCACTTTTGAAAAAAATTGCTGCTAGTTGTAGCAATAGTAGTAAGGTTATGATAATAGCCGGACAGTCAAAAACCAACGATAGGTTAAGCAATAGTATTGAAAAGATTTCTCACAACCAAAACGTAGTTGTACTAACTGAAACAACCTCTAATATTACAGGGTTTGATTGTATAGATACTATCGATAATGTAGTGTCGACCATCTATAAAAAAGAATCTGAACTTTTCAAGCCTGAAATCCTTATCAGTTTTGGGGGACAGGTAGTTTCTAAGATGATTAAAAAATTCTTGAGAAAAAACAAGCCACAGTTCCATTGGCATATATCACCATCGGGTGAAAAAATGGACACTTATTTTAGTCTTACTGAGTCGGTTAATTCCAATGAAAATGAATTCTTTAATTCACTTTATCAATACATTAATCCTCTTGATAGCAATTATTCCAACCTGTGGCACAACAGGAAAAATGAAGTTAACAGAAAGAAGGAAGAATTTCTTTCAAGAGCCAAATATTCAGACCTTAAAGTATTTGAATACGTACTGAAAAAATTACCTGAAAACTGTGTATTACACCTTGGCAATAGTACTCCGGTAAGATATTCACAGTTGTTCGGAAGCATGCAAAATATTGTCTATAATTCAAATCGTGGGGTTAGCGGCATTGAAGGGCACATTTCAACTGCTGCCGGATATGCTTACGTATCGGATAAGTTAAATGTAATAATTACAGGTGATTTGGGATTCTTTTATGACTCTAATGGTTTGATGAACAAATACTTAATGCCGAACCTTAAAATTATTGTGATAAATAATTCAGGAGGTGGTATTTTTAGGTTTATACAAGGTCCGGATAATACACCAAATTTAGAGGAGTTTTTTGAAGCAAAACACAATTGGAGTGCAGAATATATCTGTAAAGCATTTGATGTAGACTATTTGAAATCTGAAACACTTGAAGAACTTAATTCGATATTACAAGATTTCTTTAACGATAATGATCAAAAAACACAGGTTCTTGAAATATTCACACCTGCTGAAAAGAATGCTGAAATACTTAGGGATTATTTTAAGTTCATAAAGAAATGAACCCTAATTCTCTGATTTAATTTATAAGTTATTCTTTTTTTCATTATACATTTGTAAACCCAGATTACAAACGATATTTCTATCTTTACAAAAAATTCTACTAACAGAAGATTTAGTGAACTATTTAAATTCTAAACTCAACTTTAAAGAAGTTCCTTCAGGAAAGGTTGGATGGCGAAGCCCTTCAAATATTGCGCTCCTTAAATACTGGGGGAAAAAGGCAGTTCAGTTACCGAGTAATGCATCACTGAGTTTTACTCTACAAGAATCACTTACCGAAACTGTTGTCAAATTTTTTCCAACCTCGGGAAAGAATTTTAATCTTAAGTTTTATCTTGATGGAATACATAACGACATATTTGCTGAAAAAATATCAACTTTTTTTAAGGCCTTAGTTGATATTTTTCCCTTTATCAATCAGTTAGGTTTTAAAATCCATTCGAAAAATACTTTTCCTCATTCAGTTGGCATTGCCTCTTCTGCATCAGGAATGAGTGCAATTGCTCTTACTTTATGCGAGATTGAAAGAAAATATTTTAATACTTTTTCTTCAAATGATGAATTTTTTCAAAAAGCGTCATATATAGCAAGACTTGGTTCGGGTAGTGCATGCCGTTCTCTATATGGAGGATTGGTAAGCTGGGGTGAAATTGAAGGAATTGAAAGTAGTTCTAACTTGTATGGAAGTAAATTAATATTAAATATTAAACCCGTTTTTGAAACTTACCAAGATTCGATCCTTATTGTTGATTCTACACAAAAGAAAGTGTCAAGCAGATTTGGGCATGAGCTTATGAATTCTAATCCCTTATCAAATAAAAGGTTCGAACAGGCAAACAATAATATACAAAGATTACTGTCGGTTATTAGTTCAGGTGATTTGGTAGAATTTGTAAAAATAGTTGAATCGGAAGCTCTTACTTTGCATGCTATGATGATGACATCCAACCCGTATTTTATTTTAATGAAACCAAATACTATTTCGATAATTAATAGTATATGGGAATTTAGAGAAGAAACAGAGATTCCGGTTTGTTTTAGTTTAGATGCAGGACCTAACATTCACCTGCTTTATCCTCATGAGAACAAAGACCAAGTGATAGCATTTATTAATTCTGAACTTCTTAAATTTACTAACAATAATACAGTCATTCACGACAAAGTGGGCAGTGGGCCTGAAAAGTTAGAGTTATGATAACAGAAAAAGGACCTGTATTTAATTCCAAAATTTTACTTTTCGGAGAATACAGCCTTATGAAAGGCTCAATGGCCCTCTGCATTCCGTATGCTAAATTCACTGGTCAATTGCTAATCGACAATTCATCAGAAGGCCGGAGTAAGCACCCTTCAGTAGTTTACTTATCTGAATACCTGGATTTTCTTGAAAAAAATAATTTCGATCAAATAATTAATACTCAGGAATTTAGATTAGATATAGAAAGAGGTCTTTATTTCAACCTCAATATACCCATAAGCTATGGACTTGGGAGTTCAGGAGCAATTGTAGCTGCGATTTATAATTCGTATTTTCTACAAGAAAGCAGTAATACTTTATCAGAATTGAAAACAATCTTCTCCAGAATGGAGTCGTATTACCACGGAAAAAGTTCAGGTTTAGATCCCCTTGTTTCTTATCTTAACAAAGCAGTGCTTTTAGCAGAAAATAACAAACTGAAAACCATAGAACTGTCCAAAGAAAGTAATAAAAATGATATTAGTATTTTCTTAATTGACACTAAAACAATCGGAGAAACTCAACCACTTGTAAACTGGTTTTTAGAGAAATACAAGATGGAAAGTTACTCGAGCGCAATTCAAAACCAACTTGTTCCTATAAACAATAACTGTATAAATAACTTACTATCAGGCAACGATGACGAATTGTTCTCTAACATAAAATCACTCTCAGAATTTACATTTGATTATTTCAATCAGATGATTCCTAAGTCAGTTGAGAAAATATGGAAATCGGGGTTAGAAACAGGCAATTATTACTTAAAACTATGTGGTTCCGGTGGTGGTGGCATGATGCTTGGATTTACTAACGATATTGAAAACACACTACACAAATTGCGAAACTATGAAATTCATTTTTTGGAGAGATAATACTAATTTCATATTTTCGTATCAAAATAAAATAGAAAAATCATGAGTAGTAGGGAATGGAAATCCATGCACGATTTCGATGAAATCAAACTTGAGAAATGGAATCATATTGCAAAATTAAGCATTAACAGGCCAAGATATTATAATGCTTTTACACCCACCACAACAACAGAAATGGCTGCTGCCATGGAAATGTTGAGGGAAGATCAGGATGTATATACTATTATTTTGACCGGGGAAGGTGACAAGGCATTTTGTAGTGGGGGTGATCAGAATCTCAAAGGAAAAGGAGGGTATGTTGGAAAGGATGGCATTCCAAGATTAAATGTACTGGATGTTCAAAGAAAAATAAGATCCATGCCAAAACCAGTAATTGCCATGGTAAATGGATTTGCAATTGGTGGCGGACATGTATTGCACGTAGTTTGTGATCTTACTATTGCAAGTGAGAATGCAGTATTTGGACAAACCGGTCCAAAAGTTGGAAGTTTTGATGCAGGTCTTGGCTCATCTTATTTAGCTTCAATTGTTGGACAAAAAAAGGCGCGAGAGATATGGTTTTTGAATAAACAATATTCTGCACAGGAAGCCCTTGAAATGGGATTAGTGAATAAAGTAGTTCCCTTTATTAAACTTGAAGATGAAACTGTTGATTGGTGCCTTACAATGCACAAACGTAGTCCAATGGCTCTAAGAATGATAAAACTTGGCATGAACGCTGAGCTCGATGGGCAGATTGGATTACAAGAGTTTGCGGGTAATGCTACCCTACTCTATTATTTAACTGATGAAGCGCAGGAGGGCAAAAATGCTTTTCTTGAAAAACGTGATCCCGATTTTCATAAGTATCCAAAGTTTCCATAGTGTTAATTGTGAATAGCAGGACGGTGACGATTTTTACCACTCACTAATAACCATTCACCATAAAGGCCAATGACCAAAATCAGATCATGGATAGAAGCAATTAGGTTAAGAACATTGCCACTTGCAATTGCAAGTATTTTGATGGGCAGTTTTCTGGCAATATCCTCTAAAGAATATAATTGGACAGTAATTATATTATGCATTATTACAACTCTTTTTTTACAAATTCTATCGAACCTTGCAAACGATTACGGCGATGGTATGAAAGGTACAGATAATAAAGAACGCCTTGGCCCGAAACGCACTATTCAAAGTGGTAGTATAAGCCCAAAGGAAATGAGACTTGGAATTGTAGTATTTATGGTACTGTCATTTATAAGTGGTATTTGGCTCATAATCGAATCTCTTGGAATGAACTGGCAATTAGGCTTATTATTTCTATTTCTAGGTGTAGCCTCAATAGGCGCTGCAATTAAATATACCGTTGGTAACAAAGCTTATGGCTATTCTGGTTTTGGCGATGTCTTTGTCTTCTTATTTTTTGGAATAATAGCTGTACTAGGCACTTATTTTTTAAATACACATAGTTTAAATTGGGAAATTATACTTCCTGCATCATCCATGGGTTTTTTATGTACTGGCGTACTAAACCTTAACAATATGCGCGATATGGAAAATGATGCAATCTCAGGAAAGCGAACAATGGCATTAATTCTTGGATTTGAGACGTCAAAAAAATACCACTACACCATAATTACTTTAGCTATGGTTAATGCATTAGTATTTGTTGCATTACAATATCACAGCTTATGGCAATTTATTTTTTTAGTTTCTTATCCGCTAATTATTAAGGAACTATATGAAATTAATAAAATTACCGATAAATCTCTCCTTGACCCATATTTAAAAAGATTGGCTCTTTCAACACTTCTTTTTACTATACTATTTGGGGTAGGGATAATATTTGGATAGCTTTTCTGAGCTTACTATTTTTATTTCAAATCTTATCACTTTATTTACTGCATCAAATTGCTATTTGCTATTTTTGCACCACTAATGAAACGGAAACGCATAATACAAAAAGCTATTATAAAACTTCATAAGCTGCCTAAGAACCAGCTGATGATAATGCTGAGCATAATAATTGGCTTTGTAGGTGGTGTGATTGCTGTAATAATGAAGAATATTGTATTCTACGTTCGTGAATTACTTACAAGTGATTTTTCTGAATCGTACTCAAACTATCTTTATGTAATATATCCTGCAATAGGAATCTTTGCTACTGTAATTTTTATAAAGTTTTTATTACGAAGGCCTGTAAGAGATGGTGTTCCAAATGTTCTTTATGCAATTTCAAAAGAGCATGGTGTAATAAAAAAGCATAATACTTTTTCATCAATAATTACGAGTGCACTTACCGTTGGATTTGGTGGTTCTGTTGGACTAGAAGGACCTACTGTTGTTACCGGTGCTGCCTGGGGATCGATGATAGGTAAAGCCCTTAGGTTGAATTACAAACAGATGGTAACTATATTGGGTTTTGCCGCCGCCGCCGCAATGTCGGCAATATTTAAGGCACCAATTGCAGCAATAGTTTTTGCACTCGAAGTTATTCTTTTCGACATGACGATGACGGCCCTTGTTCCTTTGCTGATTGCATCAATAACAGCAGCATTGACCTCATACATGTTCTTAGGACAGGACATATTATACCCTTTTGTAATAGACCACAAATTTGAGCTTGGACAAACACCTTATTACATTGGACTTGGTATTTTTACATCGCTCATTTCGGTTTACTTTATAAAAATGTATGTTGTCTCCGGAAAAGTATTCAACTATCTTAACAATTGGTTTGTTAAGTTTGTAATAGGAGCTGGAATGCTTGGCGGTCTGGTATTTTTACTTCCTTCTCTTTATGGTGAAGGTTTTGAAGCAATTAATGAAGGATTAGCTGGCAAGCTAGAGTTTATTTTTGATGGAAGTATATTTTATAATTACAGTGAGAGTGTCCCTATTGCTCTAATTCTTTTGCTGGCGATAATTCTATTTAAAGTAATTGCTACATCATTAACTTTCAGGGCAGGAGGTGTTGGTGGTATTTTTGCTCCAACACTTTTTATAGGAACAATGTCGGGATTATTTTTTGCAAGCTTACTTAATTATTTTGGTTTTGTGCAACTACCTGTTGCTAATTTTGCTCTTGTTGGGATGGCCGGATTATTAGCTGGAGTAATACATGCTCCTCTTACCGCTATCTTTCTAATTGCAGAAATAACAGGTGGTTACAATATGTTTCTTCCTATTATGCTTGTAGCTACGATATCCTATGCTATGGCACGTTTAATGGTATCCAAGTCCATTTATACAATACAGCTCAAAAACCGTGGCGAGGTTATAACTCATCATAAAGACAGGGCTTTGTTATCCATGATGGATATTGACAGCTTAATTGAAAAAGATTTTAGTACTATAGACCATGAAGCAACACTAGGGGAATTGATTAAGGTAATAGCAAACTCAAACCGTAATGTTTATCCTGTTATTGATGATGAAAATAATTTTTATGGAATTATTTTTCTCGACCAAATTCGAAATATAATGTTCAAGCCAGAATTGTATGATGCAACACCCGTTCATAGTTTGGTATTTATGCCGTCGAACATTGTAAATCATGATGATGATATGGAAATTGTAGCCGGTAAGTTTCAACATTCGGGCAAATATAATCTTGTTGTATTGAAGAATGGAAAATATGAAGGTTTTGTATCCAGAGCCAATGTATTTTCACATTACAGAGAAATTCTTAAGGATATGTCGGAAGAATAGATAGGAGCAAATACATCATTGTATATTAGATACCAATCTGTTTTCGTGTTATTGTGTGTTCTAAATTCCATAACTTTGCAGATTATTTTTTCAACCAACAGGTGAGAACACTTTTTCAAAAACTCAATTTTATAAAATTTAATACTAATCCCGTAAGGTTAAAAAGATTAGTGTTGGTTTTGAGTTTAATTATAGGTCTCGTGAGTGGACTAGCCGCTGTATTATTAAAGAATACAGTATTTTTTACTCATGATATTATAACTCATGGTTTCGTTTTCGATGATTCAAATTACCTCTATCTCGCGTTTCCTTTTATCGGGATATCATTAACCGTAATTTTTGCTACATACATTGTGCGTGATGATATTGGCCATGGTGTAAGCAGAATATTGTATGCAATATCGCGAAAGCAGGGAAGAATAGAATCTCACAATATGTACTCCTCTATGATAGGAAGTACTCTTACAGTTGCCTTCGGTGGTTCTGTTGGATTAGAAGCCCCTATTGTGCTTACCGGTAGCTCATTTGGTTCTTACCTTGGAAGATTGTTCAAGCTTAATCGTAAGACTGTAATGGTATTGATAGGTGCTGGTGCAACAGGTGCTATTGCTGCGATTTTTAAGGCTCCGGTTGCAGCCGTAATTTTCTCATTAGAGGTTTTGATGATCGACCTAACAATGGGTGCATTAATTCCACTATTAATTGCTTCGGCTACGGGTGCATCGGTTGCTTATTTATTAATGGGCCGAGGAGTTTTGTTATCATTCAACCTTGTTGATGGTTTTTATATTGAGCACCTACCTTATTACATTGGCCTTGGCCTACTTACGGGATTGGTATCCTTATACTTTACACGAACAACATTGTTTATCGAAGGACTTTTCCAAAAAATAAAATTAAAATTTGTAAAAGTAATTATCGGTGGGATATCTTTAGGTTTATTAATTTTTATGCTCCCCTCGCTTTATGGAGAAGGATATGAATTTTTAGAACTTCTTATTGATAATAAAGTTGATGGCGTGGTAAATGAGGATCTATTCCACTTGTCATCAACCTCAACACACTTAATAATTTTCCTAGGGTTAATTTTAATATTTAAAGTTGTTGCAATGGCTGTTACAAATGGCAGTGGTGGTGTTGGAGGTATATTTGCCCCGTCACTTTTTATGGGAGGTGTATTTGGTGTTTTCTATGCAAGGTTTATTAATTTGTTACCGAGTGTTAATATTCCTGTAAAAAATATGGCATTGGTTGGGATGGCAGGTGTTATGGCAGGTGTTATGCATGCTCCGCTAACCGGGATTTTTCTAATAGCGGAATTTACTGGTGGATATGAACTTTTTACACCTTTGATAATTACTGCAACTATTTCCTATTTAACAATAATGTATTTTGAGCCTCATTCAATCTATACAAAACACCTCGCTGAAAGAGGGGAACTATTTACTCACCACAAAGACAAATCGGTTCTTCAAATGATGAATGTCAAAAATCATCTTGAAACCAACTTTAAAACTATTAATAAAGAAAGTAATCTGGGTGAACTAGTTAAAGTTATTGCAACATCAGAAAGAAATATAATACCTGTAATAGATGATGAAAATAATTTTTACGGATTAGTTTTTGTTAACGATATCAGGAATATTATGTTCAACCACGATCTATATGAGAACACAAATGTTGCCAACCTTATGTACATGCCTGACCCGGTTGTAAGTCTTAATGAATCGATGGAAGAAGTAGCCCACAAATTCCAGGAAACCGGACATTACAATTTAGCAGTAATAAACGACGGGAAATATATGGGGTTTGTGTCGCGGGCTCGTATTTTTTCAACGTATCGCAAGCTACTTAAAGAGTTTTCAGAAGAGTAAAACTCTGTAATTATTAACTACTGGGTTGAGTCTGCGACTTATTTTTTTTCTTCCATGATTTGCTAACAGCCCTGCCAGGACCAGCCATTAATTCGGCAATGATTTTAGTTTTTGGAGATTGTTCTAAAACAACCTTTAGGAATACGGTAATTGGAATTGCCATAATTAACCCGGGGATCCCCCAAATATAACCCCAGAACATTAGCATTATCAAAATAGTTATTACATTTATTGAAAAAGATTTGCCCATAAAAACTGGCTCTAAAACACCTCCCATTATAACCTGAACACCTGTTATTACAATAATAAAAAACAATAATATGCCTGTTGGATCAAGCTCAACAAAGGCAAATAATGATAGTACTACTACAGAAATAATTGAACCAATCATTTGAATAAAATTAATGGCAAAAGCAAACAATCCCCAAAAAATTGGAAAACTGACACCAAAAATTAAGCAGGCAAGTCCAAAACCAATTCCGGTAAACAAGCTTATTACAAATTTTACTTTAATAAACTTAATTATATCATTCTCGATCTTCATAAAGGTTTTTACAGAAGAATATTTTTGTTTAAATATTGTACTATTCAATAGTTTTTGGAAGTTTATTGACCCTGCAAGCAGTAATACGATGAAAAATGCTGTCATCAGGGTCATTGAAAGAGTTTTTTGTATAAAACCCAATGTTAAACCAAAATTCTTAATAATATTAGTTTTCTGAAAGTAATAAACAAGTACGTTATCTCCTTGTACCCGTTCAATTCCAAAAAAATCTTCAATCGAGACTATCAAATCAACAAGTTTTGATTCCGTCTTCTCAAACAAAGCAACATCACTAGCTAATATTTCCTTACTTGAAAGTTTAATTAATTCACCTCCTATTTTAAATGCACCTATGATTATTAATATTACGATAATAACACTAACCGACTTAGGAATTCTTTTTTTATTAAGCCATCTCATTAATGGTAAAAAAAGTAGAGCAATGAACATTGCAAGAATGAGTGGTATAAAAATAAAGGATAGTATTTTCAGTAAATAAAAAATAAGCGGTATAACAAGTATCAATAGTAGAATATTAGTTGTTTTTGTGTCTTTCATATCGTATTTTTCATAAATATTTATAAAGTTACTAAGATACAAGTAAGTTTATATGGTACTACACTAACAGGTAAAATTCTGTTAGTGTAATTTAGAATCTTGATTTACACTTTGTTTACAATGCGGCAGTGATTGATGTGATAGATTGTTGATCCCGATAGTTATCGGGATTGATGATGGTAATGATGGCTGGTGGAGGTGGAAGAATGTAACCACCATACAGGTTACCAAACCACAATTGGAATGAAACAACTATAAACATAAAGCGCGTTTACTGCCAAAAAAAAACTACAGTAAACAAAAAAGCCATCCTATTACTAAGGATGGCTTTTATCTAGAATTAACATATATGTTACATCATTCCTGGCATTCCGCCGCCACCCATTGGAGGCATTGCAGGCATTGGTGCTGCATTTTCATCTTTATGCTCAGAAAGTACACATTCAGTAGTAAGCATCATGCCTGAGATAGACGCTGCATTTTCAAGAGCAACACGTGTTACTTTAGTAGGGTCAACAACGCCTGCTTGAATAAGATTTTCAAAAACCTCTGTTCTTGCATTAAAGCCAAAGTCATCTTTACCTTCTTTCACTTTGTTTGCAACAACCGAACCTTCAAGTCCAGCATTTTCAACTATCTGACGAAGTGGCTCCTCAACAGCTCTTTTAATTATGGCAATACCTGTTGCTTCATCTTCATTCTCGCTCTTCAGTTTTTCAAGTGCTGGAATGGTACGAATAAAAGCAACACCACCACCAGGAACAATACCTTCTTCGATTGCTGCACGTGTAGCAGCTAATGCATCGTCAAAACGATCTTTCTTTTCTTTCATTTCAACTTCGCTGGCTGCTCCTACATAAATAACAGCAACACCACCTGCCAATTTAGCAAGTCTTTCCTGTAGTTTTTCCTTATCATAATCAGAAGTTGTGGTTTCAATTTGTGCTCTTATTTGTTTGATACGAGCTTCAATATTTGCTTTATCACCTTTACCACTAACTATTGTTGTATTCTCCTTGTCGATAGTAATTTTCTCTGCATCACCAAGCATTTCAAGAGTAGTATCCTCAAGCTTGTAGCCTTTCTCTTCAGATATAACAGTACCACCTGTAAGAATTGCAATGTCTTCCATCATTTCTTTTCTTCTGTCGCCAAAACCTGGAGATTTAACAGCAGCCACTTTTAAAGAACCACGTAAACGATTCACCACCAAAGTCGCAAGTGCTTCGCTTTCTACATCTTCAGCTATTATAATCAATGCTTTACCAGTTTGTGCTGCTTTTTCAAGTATCGGAAGTAGATCTTTCATTACTGATACCTTCTTATCATAAATAAGGATAAGCGGACTTTCGTAAACAGTTTCCATCTTTTCAGTATCTGTTACAAAGTATGGTGAGATATAACCACGATCGAATTGCATACCTTCAACAACATCTACGTAAGTATCAATACCTTTTGCCTCTTCAATAGTAATAACACCTTCTTTTTTGACTTTGCCCATTGCTTCAGCAATAAGTTTACCAATATTTAAATCGTTATTTGCTGAGATAGATGCTATCTGTTCAATTTTTTCATTGCTATCGCCAACTTTCTCTGTTTGAGCATTTAATGATTTTACAACAGCTATTACAGCTTTGTCAATACCTCTTTTCAAATCCATTGGATTTGCACCTGCAGTAACATTTTTTAAACCCGTTGCATAGATGCTCTGTGCAAGAATAGTAGCAGTTGTAGTACCATCTCCAGCAATATCGTTTGTTTTAGATGCCACTTCTTTAACCATCTGGGCACCCATATTCTCAACTGTATCAGTTAGTTCTATTTCTTTTGCTACAGTTACTCCGTCTTTTGTTACTTGAGGTGCACCAAAAGATTTGTCAATGAGAACATTTCTGCCTTTAGGGCCTAATGTTATCTTAACTGCATCTGTTAAAGCATCAATACCTTTCTTAATGCCATCTCTGGCTTCGTTACCAAATAATATGTCCTTTGCCATTTTATTAAATTTTTAATTATTTATTCTATTTTTTTAAATTACAGCAAGTATATCCTTTTCACTCATGATGAGATAATCGCTACCGTCAATTTCAATTTCAGTTCCGGCAAACTTACCATACAAAATAGTGTCGCCAACTTTAACTGTCATCTGGTGGTCTTTATCACCTTTAGATACTGCTACTGCAGTTCCCTGATTTGGTTTTTCTTTTGCTGTATCAGGTATAATAATACCTGACGAAGTTGTTTCTTCTGCCTTAGCAGGTTCAACCACTACTCTGTCGCCTAGTGGTCTGATGTTTAATTTTCCCATTTCTAATTTATAATTTATTAACTTGAATTGACTTGGTCATAATTCGTGCCAAACTAAATATTAAAAAAAATGTCAGAATGTAGCTACTTGCTGAAAGACAGGTATGACATTCTGACATTTGAACTATTAATTTTAAACTATTTTCTACTCTTGCTGAAGTTCTTCTTGAGGAGGAGGTGTTTGAAAATCGATAGGAGTTGCATTATTGATATCATCTACCTGGTCCATAATTTCTGATTGTTGAGCACCAACAACAGTGTAGTCTCTAGGAATAACCATAGTGGCAGTCAGGCTAAGAATTAATAAAGCTATGGCAAGACCCCAAGACGCCTTTTCAAGAAAATCGGCAGTTTGTCTTACACCCATAAATTGAGAGCCTGCTCCAGATAAGTTTGCAGCAAGACCACCTCCCTTTGGGTTTTGTACTAGCACAATCAGTCCTAACAGTATGCTTACAGCAAGTATTAGTACAGAAATAAAAATATACATCGTTTTATTATTTAAGATTCGAGTTCTTTTTCAGCCTTTTTAATAAGGGCTGCAAAGTAACTACTTTTTTCCGGAAATTTCAAGCTTAATTTTTGATAAATTTTAATTGCTTTCTGATGGTAGCCTTGATCGCTGAATATACTTGCAAGCGTCTCACTAACAATGTTTTCATTATCTACCACACTTTCCTTAGCTCTATGAACAGGATCAAAGAACTGTGCTTTTGGACGGCTAATGGATGGCTCATTCTTAATAAATTCATCAATTAAAATACTTTTTGCCTTAATTGGAATAGATGTATCTTCAGAGATTGGTTCTTTTTGAATTTTTAGCTTATTTTCATCTTCAAGTTCACGAATGTGACGCTCGATAATACTTTTAACCTCAGCAATAGAAACAGCTTCATCTTTATATGTCTCTCCAGATTCTTCATCCTTTTGTTTAACCTTATGTGTTTCCTTCCTTTTAGTTTCGCTTTCGCTTTTCTGTTTCTTTTGACTAACAATTTCCTCGTCAGGCAAAACAACTTTAGTATTTTCTATGCTAAACCTGTCGATATGCTTTCTCAATATCCCTCTGTTATTTGCATATACTGCTGTAGTTTTAAGTTCAGCATCGTATCTTATGTTCTTTTCCTTAAACAGATTTAGTATGAGTAAAATACGCGCCGATTGACAATAGGGGAATTCGTTTATCAATCCGTTAAGATTTATAACTGATTCTGCATTTAACTTGGTTGAATCCTGTAAATATGTTGTAAACTCATCCTTATTCATAAGCTATCTACCAATTTATTACTGCCTTGTCAAAAATATCTTGTGCCAAATTTGTACTTAATTCATCAATTAATTGCTCTTTTATCGAATTTAGATCTTCAGTAGATGAGTAATCGTAAAACTGTGTAAATTTAGTTTCATAATCTTTATCTGGTTCAAATTTGTTGGTAAATCTTGCATTAATAACAATTGTAAGCCTATTTTGAGCCGCAGTTTGGTCCGCCTGAATAGCAACCGGGGTTATCTTATAATTAACTATCTCACCCTCAATAGCAAGATCACCATTTCGTTCAACCATTTCGAGATTTGTTTGGCTTGTAAACATATCTCTGAGAATATCAGTAAAAACAGAGCTTAGAGTAGGTTCTATAAGTAAAGCACGATTTGGAAAATATTGAACTGAAACAGTTTTAGCTTCTGGAGGAATTGATGCGCCGGTAAAGGAGTAAATACCACATGCTGAAAACATTGTGCCGATAATTACGAATGCAACAAATATGTATAAAATATTATATTTTTGAAGCCTATTCATGGTTAACCAGGATAATGCCATTTTTATTGTAGCGCAATTGATTATCGAATCTCATTGGTAATGTAGTATAGCCATTTACTTTATATTATACTCCTTAATCTTCCGGTATAATGTACGCTCGGATATTCCAAGCTCGTTAGCTGCTTTTTTGCGTTTACCTCGATGCTTTGCTAATGCCATTTTTATCATCTCACGTTCTTTGTCCTGCAACGACAACGATTCCTCAATTACTTCTGAATGATCAAAATCTTCGATTTCCTGTTCTCCGTTTTGTGGTGTATCACCAGGAGTAGAAATTTTCACAGTATGGTCAGATGATAATTCCGGATCAAACAGTTCTGTTCCAAAATCTTTTACTAAAAGAGCCTTTGTTTGTTCAATTTCGTTTGGATCATCACTTTTTTCAATTAGATCAAGAACAATTTTTTTAAGCTCATTCATATCCTTTTTCATATCGAAAAGTACTTTATAAAGTAATTCTCTATCTGAAAATTTATTATCTTCCTTTTTAAACAATACAGGCAAATCAGAAGATACTACGGCAGGTAAGTATTTCCGTAATGTGACAGAATCAATCACTTTTTCTTTTTCAATTATTGAAATTTGTTCAGTAACATTCTTCAATTGACGTATATTTCCTGGCCAATAAAAGTTATTTAGAACTTGCACAGCATCATCAGTTAACTTCAATGGAGGCATTCTGTATTTTTCAGCAAAATCTATTGCAAATTTTCTAAAAATCAGATGAATATCATCCTTTCGATCACGTAATGGTGGGATAAAAACAGGTATAGTATTAAGTCTATAAAATAAATCTTGCCTGAATTTGCCATCTTCTATCGCCTTTATAAGATTAACATTGCTTGCTGCGACAACACGCACATCAGTTTTAATAACTTTTGAAGATCCGACTTTAAAAAATTCGCCTGTTTCGAGCACTCTTAGCAATCTGACCTGGGTAGATAAAGGTAACTCGGCTACTTCATCTAAAAATATTGTACCACCATTAGCAACTTCGAAATAACCTTTTCTAGCTTCATGTGCTCCAGTAAAAGAACCCTTCTCATGACCAAAAAGCTCAGAGTCGATAGTGCCCTCCGGAATCGCACCACAGTTAACAGCAATATAGTGGCCATGTTTTCTCGAACCTGACTGATGGATTATCTTAGGAAATACTTCTTTACCAGTACCACTTTCACCTGTTATCATTACAGTAAGATCAGTTGGTGCTACTTGTATTGCAATATCAATTGCACGGTTTAGTAATCGTGAATTCCCGATTATTCCAAATCTTTGTTTAATTGATTGTAATTCCATCAGTTGATCCGAAAATATTTGTCATAAAATTAATCAAATTCTCTTTATTACCAGTTCTTGATGACAATAACCTACCTTAATTGAACATTAAATTGTTGCTCATAAGTCTTTAGAATTCTATTCATTGCCTTATCTATTACTTTGTCAGTTAGCGTTTTACTTTCATCTTGAAGAATAAACGATAAAGCGTATGATTTCTTACCCTCAGAAATATTTGAACCTTTATAAATATCAAAAATGTAAACATTCTTTAATAACTTAGGTTCAGTCTTCATGGCAGAATCCCTAAGTTCGCTAAACTTAATTCCACTATCAAGTATCAGTGATAAGTCACGCTTTACAGCAGGAAACTTTGGAATAGGCTTATACTTTATATCTGCAATTTTTGTATACTTAATGATCTTTGTCCAGTTAATATCTGAGCAATAAACTTCCTGATTTATATCAAATTGGCCTAGCAGTTTACTACTTAATAACGAAACTTCTGCCAATGGTTCATTGTTAATCAAGTATTGTAGTGAGTAAGTAAATAAATCCGATTCTGTCTCAACCAAAGAAAGCCTACTTTGATCAAGACCCAGTTTTACAAGAATACTACTAACAATTCCTGAGATAAAATAGAAATCAGAATTTACATCCGATGAATTCCACAGATTTTTCGAAACTTTTCCAGTTGCAAAAATCATAAGATGTTTTTCCTCAATAAAGTTTTTTACTCCTTCATCATTTTTGAAATTACTATTTCGCTTATAAATCTTGCCAAATTCAAACAAACTAAGATTAAGCGATTTTCTGTTAAGATTATAGGAAATTGTTTCAAGTCCACCGAACAACAAAGTTTGACGCAAAATATTCAAATCCTTACTTAGAGGATTTAGCAACTGAACATTTTCACTTGGGCTTAATTCATTACTTCTTTCTATATACTCGGCTTTAGTTAATGAATTATTAATTATTTCCATCACTCCCTGTCCTGTAAGATAATCAGCAACAGAGTTTTGTATCTTTTCTAAATCAGGTTGCGGTTGTGCGCTTAGAGAAGAATTGAGTTTGCCGGTAATCTCAATATTGTTATACCCATAAATACGAAGAATTTCCTCAACTATATCCACTTCACGCGTAACGTCTACCTTAAATGTTGGAATTAATAATCTAAGTTGATCTCCGTTTTCCTTTATAACTTCTATCTCTAAATCAGTGAGTATCTTCTTAATTATAGTCCTGTCAATTGTAGTGCCAATTAACCTGTTAATAGAAGCCAGGTCAACATCAATAAACCAAGGATTAATTGGATTAGGATATACATCTTTAATTTCTGAAGAAACAATACCTCCTGCAATTTCCTTAATCAGAGTTGCAGCCCTTTTTAAAGCATACTTAGTAATATTTGGATCGGTTCCTCTTTCGAACCTAAAAGAAGCATCTGTTTGAAGGCCATGTCTTTTGGACGTTTTCCGAATATGGACTGAGTCGAAATATGCACTTTCCAGAAAAATATTGACTGTATCTTCTGTAACACCTGAGCCAATCCCGCCAAAAACGCCTGCAATACACATACTATCTTCTTGATTGCAGATCATAAGGTCATTAGCATCGAGTTTCCTTTCTACCTCATCCAATGTTATAAAAAAAGAATTATGCTCAGTTTTACGAACAATTACCTTATTACCCTTTATTTTATTAGCATCAAATGCATGAAGGGGCTGACCGGTTTCATGTAATATGTAGTTTGTTATATCAACAATATTATTAATTGGTCTGACACCGATAGAATTCAGCTTGATTTTCAACCAATTGGGTGACTCTCCTACTTTAATTCCGGTAAAACTAACCCCTGTATATCTTGGACAAGCCACAGTATCTTCAACAATAACATCAATATTCAGATTTGTGTTGTCCACTCTAAAGTCATCTACCCTTGGTAAGCTGAGTGAATAATTTCTTGTATTATAGAATTGATTTAGGCCTGCAACTAAATCACGAGCAGTTCCAATATGAGATGTGGCATCACTACGATTGGGGGTCAATCCAATATCCAAAATAAAATCCTCCTCTACACTGAAATAATCAGCTGCCTTAATACCAACCTCAACGTTATCGGGTAATACAATAATACCCTCATGTGAAGTGCCAATTCCAAGTTCGTCCTCTGCACAAATCATTCCTTCCGAAACTTCACCTCTAATCTTTGCCCTCTTTATTTTAAAAGACTCATCGCCATTATACAAAGTAGTTCCTACCTTAGCCACAACAACCTTTTGCCCGACAGCAACATTAGGTGCGCCACATACAATTGAAAGTAGTCCTTCACTGCCAATATTAACAGTAGTTACACTTAATTTATCAGCATTGGAATGTTGTTCACAAGTAATGACTTCACCAATTACTATTCCCTCTAAACCACCTTTAATAGATTGATATTTCTCTAATCCTTCAACCTCTAAACCTATGTCAGTAAGCACTGTAGAAAGAGTATCAGGTTCAACGTCAAGGTTAATATATTGTTTAAGCCAATTATACGAAATCTTCATTATCAAGCAATTTTTCCAATAACCAACAAAAGTAATGATATTCTTAGGAAGAAGGGGATTTTTTAATCCTTTCTGGTCGAATAAGACCTGAAAGGTTTAAACGAACTAAGATATCCTACCCCAGTTTTGTTTTCCTTTTTTGATTTGCTCCAACTGTATTTTAAGTCGATTGTTTTCAGAAGTTTCAAGTTTTGGGTCTATTGCTAATATCTCTCCAGCCACAGTTCTTGTTTGTAATATTAGGTTGGCATCATGAACAAGACTTGCTATTTTAAGATCCAGAACACCTGATTGTTGAGTTCCTTGCAAATCACCAGGACCTCTAAGCTGAAGGTCAGCTTCAGCAATTTTAAATCCATCGGTTGTTTCAACCATGATCTCAAGCCGCTTTCTACCTTCGTTCGATAATTTATTCCCGGACATTAGTACGCAATAAGATTGATCTGCTCCACGCCCAACCCTACCTCTCAGCTGATGCAATTGTGATAATCCGAAACGTTCAGCATTTTCAATAATCATTACAGATGCGTTTGGAACATCAACACCAACTTCAATAACTGTTGTAGAAACCATTATATCAGTCTTGCCTTCGACGAATCTTTGCATTTCATATTCTTTGTCTGCAGCTTTCATTCGTCCATGAACAACACTAACTTGGTATTCAGGCATTGGAAAATCCTGTAACATATTTGCATAACCATCCATCAGGTTCTTAAGATCCATCTTTTCCGATTCACTGATCAACGGGTATACAATATAAATCTGTCTGCCCTGCTTTATTTGTTCGCGCATAAAGCCCAGAATTCGTAATCTACTCTTTTCAAAAAAGTGACTTGTTTTTACAGGTTTTCGACCAGGCGGCAATTCGTCAATAATTGAAACATCGAGATTACCATAAACGGTCATGGCAAGTGTTCGTGGAATAGGCGTTGCTGTCATAACAAGCATATGTGGAGGGATAGTATTTTTTCGCCACAATTTAGCGCGTTGAGCCACGCCAAAACGATGTTGCTCATCAATTACCACAAACCCAAGATTTTTAAACTGAACAGTGTCTTCAATTACGGCATGTGTTCCAATTAATAAATGTAGATTACCATCTATTAAACTTTGATGTATAGATTCTCGTTTTTTCTTTTTTGTAGAACCAGTAAGTAACTCAACTTGCACATCCATATTAATAAGCAACCTCCTAATACTGTTATAATGCTGCTGTGCCAAAATCTCAGTTGGGGCCATAATACACGACTGACACCCATTATCCATTGATATTAACATGCACATCAATGCAACAAGAGTTTTCCCACTACCAACATCACCCTGAAGAAGTCGATTCATCTGATAACCATCTCGCATATCTGCCCTTATTTCCTTTATTACCTTTTTTTGTGCACCGGTTAAAGCGAAAGGGAGATTGTGATTATAAAACTCATTAAAGCTGCTTCCAACTATTTCAAATACTTGTCCATTAATTTTTCTGCTTAGAGAGTTTTTTTGCAGAAGTAGTTGCAACTGAAGAAACAATAACTCTTCAAATTTTAGACGCTCTCTGGCACTTGTAACAATTTCTGAGTCAATGGGGAAATGAATATTTACCATTGATTTTTTTCTGTCGAGAAGTTCAAATTTTGCAATAATATAATCAGGAAGAGTTTCTTCAATTTTGCTTGAACATTGATTTAGCAATTCCTTGATAAGCTTACTAATTCCTCTACTTCCCAGTCCAGTATTTTTTAATTTCTCCGTGGAACTATAGATGCCTTCAAGTCGCTGTCCACTTACTTTAAAAGACTCACTATTATATTCTTCAATTTCAGGATGAACAAAATTAAAACGGTTCTTGAATATAGAAGGCTTCCCAAAGATGATATATTTTTGCGAAGGTTTAAACCTGTTTGCCACCCATTGTAGGCCACGAAACCATACTAAACCTATACTTCCTGATTCATCAGTAAACGTAGCTGTAATATATCTTGCTCGTTTATCTCCAACCTTTATCATGTTGGTTACATGTCCTACTAATTGGAAATAAGTATTATCGGAAACTACATCGGTTACCTTGTAGATTTTACTCTTGTCCACATAACGAAAAGGGAAATAATTCAATAAATCATCAAAAACAACAATTCCTAATTCCTTTCTCAGAATCTCAGCCTTTTTAGGGCCAACTCCTTTAAGATAAGTTATGTTGTTTTCAAATATTCTTTGCATAGTTGATATTGTGTAGAGATGATTCTCCGCCTCAAGCGGATCAGCGTGGAAAGAAGTAACCTAGAAAACCTTCTTTCACCCAACAAATTTAATCCTATTTATATAAACAAAAAAACCTCCCATTTCTGAGAGGTTCATTGTATTCTAAAGGATGATTAATATTGCCAAAGATCTTCTTCAAACCTGAACATCTCATTTTTAACCCTTTCTGACTCTAACAAAGCATCGATACCGGTGGCATATGCATTTATACGTCTGTCATAAACATTTTGTTCTTTATAGATATAACTATCAAACAATCGTTTCCAGAACAGCTCATCGTAAGTAAGTTTCATTGCTGAGTTGAACTCGTTAAATACAAGCGCCTGAGCAAATACGTCTCGAGATTCAGCATATGAAATCCAGAACATAGGTGATGTTTGTTCCTGTCCATCTCGTTCCACAATAAGAACTGGGCATAAAGCGATAATACGAACCATCATCTGGCTACGTTGTTTATCAAAGTACCAGTCCTCTTTAACACGTAACCTCATCACTTTAGTTGGATCGAAGTCTGTATAAATAGTTGTGTCATATTCTTCATACGGAGGATAAGGACGTCGCGAAATTTGATGTATGGTATCAATCTGTCTACCTACAATTTCGTTATATGTTATTGGAACAAGAAGCTCATCTGTATTTGAAATATCATAAGCTGTCATCTGACCACCCTCTTTAAGGGCATCAAGAACAATCATAATAAATGACTTCCAGCTTACTTGAGAATCAATTGGGTAATAGAATTTCTGATTAAACTTTTGTCGGAAGTCTATTTCACGCCATATTCTTTTTGACCACATCACATCTGCCCTACGAATTGAAGGGTATGGAATAGGTTTTTTATTTACGCTCCAAGTTTCATCAGGAAATAATCCGTCAACAGGTGCTTCATTAATTATTTGTGATACAGCACTAAATGATAGCAGTATCGAAAAAGTAATAAAAGCGATGCACAATCTTTTCATCCTAAAATATTTTTAAATTTTACTTAAGCTCTAAGTTAATAGGGTTAAGGCTTCTGAGTGTTCCGTCAGGACCTTGCGCCTGAATCTTTTCAAAGAAAAACTTCTGTTTTCTTTTTCCATTACGTATAATAGCATTTACCTCATCGGTAAATATGTTCCCTTTAACATTCTTTTGAACCCAGTCGCCATTCATAATTGTGGCAAATGTGTAAGAAGTAACCACAAAATAAAGATCAAACTCAAAGTCTTTCATGTTAGGGATTATTGCACTTGATGCCAAAAAAACATTTTTATCAATTTGTCCGTCAGTCATTCCAGCAATCTCTGCACTTGGGTCAGGTACACGTTTTACCCTGAATTCTGATTGGCCAAGAGATAATCGTTGACCATCAACTTCGGCTGTTGCGCTAATTGTAGCCAGGCTTTGACCAGTAGGTTTTTTATCAATTCTTACCGTCCACTCATTTCCATTTGCTTTAAGCACACCCATATCAATTACTGGATTAATCTGCTCTCTAGATAATCCAGCCGCTGAAATGGAAACAGGGTTATCAACACCAATATAAAATACATTCATTTTAAGTGGTGCAACGGTTAAAGAAGGTGGCGCAACATAATATTGACCCTCATATGGATATTTTACTATCTCATCAGTTTCCGGATCCCTCATTTCTATAATACCGGCAAATTTTTGTAATCCTTCCTGATTAGTTGCAAAATCGAGAGTAATCTTTCCCTCTTCACCTTCTATCGTTTGCGCTCTTCCAATATTTTGGTCAGTAATTGAAGTTGCTCCACGAAGAACTTTACTATTAACTTGTGTCTTAGAATCATAAGCAGCAACTAGTACATCTGCTTCATACTTTTGTCCTTTAAATACATATGTGCTTTTTGGTATTACTCTTGCTTCAACGTTATCAAATTTAAAGTCCTTTTCACTCACTGAGGCGTATAAATAATTAAGCGCATTAAACTCTGCAGAACGGACTTCAGCAATAATTTTATTAAGAATAGTAATGTCCGCAGCAAGAATTGTATGATAGAAGTTGTGTAGTTCCCAATCCTGAGGTACTCCTCCGGAATTTGCGTACGAATATCCTTCCATATTTGTTATTAGCCCTACTTTAGTAGAGTTATAAGGTAAGCCCATTACGTTAAGTACAGTATCACGATAAACTTGCATTCTTTGGGATAATTTATATGCTTCACCGTTTTGATTCTCACGTATCAAATAGAAAGTTGTTTCATTAAACTTATCCTTTGTAGGAACGCTTGGAAGATCAAGTACCTTTTTCCGAACTCCATGTATTACAGTATCAACATAGTAGCGTTTTATTATTTCTAATGAATCCCTTCTCTCATTAACCTGAACAAGCTTATACTTAAGGAAATCGAGATATTTAATAAGGCTTGTAGCTTCTGTTCGAACATTTCTTGCTCTTTCCCAATAAGGTCCTACCTTATTTTGATTCATATTGTATTGATTCTCAAACTTAGTATAAGTCTCACGAATTTTAGCGCTAAGGCTCTCGTTTGTACTTTCCATTGATTTGTTAACTACCAAGAAAGCATCCAGAATCTCTTTAGAAACATTAAGTGCAAGGAGTGCTGTGAGTACGAGGTACATCATAGCAATCATTTTTTGCCGTGGGGTTTCTTTATATCCAGCCATTTTTTATCTATTAATTATGGTTTTAGTAATTTTTGGTACATGCTAAAATTTAATCATTAGCATTCATGGCTGTTAGCATATTACCATATACTTTATTAAGTGAACCCATTCGTTCTGTAAGTGTTTCCATCTGTCCAGAGAATTCGGCAGTAGATGCCGCTGAAACTTCTAGTTTAGCAAGGAATTCATTCATTGTAACTTGTAATTGCTCAGATGATTCAACAGTTTTATTACTACCTTGTAACTGAATCTCGTAAATTGCATTTAAAGCTGATAAGTTTTCAGCTATCTTTCTTAGTTGCTCGTTATATGCATCACCTTCTACAGCAGTAAAGTCTAATGCTGATACTGAATTGGAAAGAATTTCAGCCGATTTTTCATAACTATCTGCAAGGCTTTGCGCAGAATCGGTAGCAGCTTTAACAGTATCTGTAAACACTTCTGTAGTATTTATATCTGTTTTCATTGTATCAGCAGCATGCTCGTATGCATTGGCTAGTGAACCAGCACCTTCAGTTACTTTCTGCATATTTTCAGAATATTGATTAGTGGCTTCTACTTCTTTACCAAAAGCATAACTTAATTCACTTGCCGTACCTGAGGCAGCCTTTAAATTTGTGTAAAACTCCTCTGAAACCACAGCCGCATCGGTAACATTATTTAATTTAAGCGCATTGTCAGAAAGTTGTGCCATTCCACTACCTAACTTTTCAATTGCTTCCTGATCAATCTGAGCTTGTTCAAGCATTTCATCAAGTACTTCAGTAGGTGATTTTCTCTTTTTCAATTCTCTATCCCCTGCTCCATGATACATTCCTGCTAATTCAGGGTGTACCAAACTCCAGTCAGGTTCAACGTGTGGTGGCTCCCATGCGGAAAAGAAGAAAATAAGTGCTTCAGTACCAAGTCCCACTATAAGCATAATATCTGCGTAAGGATAATGGTTAATTTTGAATAATGCACCAATAAGAACAACTGCTGCACCAAGGCCATATACTTTGGCCATGAAATTTCTGTAAAAACGTGTTTTTGTAAAACTAAATAAGCCCATGATTTATTTTTATTATTTTAATTTTGGTTGTGTTATTTCAATATTAATTATAGATTCGAGATGCTTTGTTTGGATTATCACCTTTATTACGTCCGAGATATGGCTGGACACATCTAAATCCAATATATGATTTAGCTGTATCTTGATACTCAAATGTCCGAGTTGTAACCTGAAGGAAATAAGCGATATCTTTCCATGAACCACCACGAATAACCTTTCTTTTCATAACCGGAGGATCATCTTCTTTAGCATTGTATGTATAATTAGGATTCATATCCCAAGTAAAGTTATAACTAGCAGGATCGAAAGCACTATTAGTCCATTCTGCTACATTACCTGACATGTCATACAAACCCCAATCGTTAGGTGGATAATGAGCAGCAATAACTGTACGTATTCCTCCATCAGCAATATAATTACCCCTAAGTGGCTTAAAGTTAGCAAGAAAACATCCTTTTTCATTTCTTGTATATGGACCTCCCCAAGGGTATGGATTAAGTGTATAACCACCGCGTGAAGCCCATTCCCATTCAGCTTCAGTCGGGAGACGGAACTCTGCAAGATCAACACCACCTTTTTTACTTCTTAAATGTGCATTAAGGAACTCTGTTCTCCAAACACAAAAAGCACGTGCTTGCTTCCAGTTAACTCCCACAACAGGATAATGATCGTATGCAGGATGCCAGAAATATTTTTGAGTTAACGGATCGTTGAAGGAGTATGTATAATCATGTATCCAAGACAGTGTGTCGGGATAAACGGCGATGGTTTCTTTACGTACATAAACCGAACGATCTCTTAAGCCCTGAGGACGGTTAGCCAATCCAGCATTTCTGTAATCAGCATCTTCAGAGAAGTCTTTCTTTGCAGCAGCATGCAAATCAACCCAGTAATATTCATACATTAATTTACGAGTATCTATTTCCTTACGTCGGAAAAAACGTTCATGCTCAGGCAGGTACATTTCATCGAGAGCATCCCTTACGTCCTGATCATCACTATTCCAATCAATATCCGTTTTCCAGTTAAGATAAGGAGGATCGTAAACTTCACCTGTTTTAGAGTTTTCTTCTATCAAATACTCTTCAGGATTTACATCTCCTAATATAGTACGTGCTATTGAATCGCGAACCCAGTTAACAAACTGCCGATACTTATCATTAGTAATTTCTGTTTCATCCATAAAAAATGCTGAAACTGAAATTGTTTTTGGCTGAATCATATGGCTATGTGTCAGATCTTCATCGCCGGCTCCCATGGTGTAACTTCCCATCGGAACGAATACCATCCCGTAAGGATCAGGCTGGTAAAATGGTTTTGATTTTGTTCTGGTTCCAACCAATTCGCCGTTTCCTGAATTGCTGCAACTAGAAATTATCATTACAACCAATGTGTATAAAAACAATCTTTTCATCATTAAAATTTTGTTTATTGCGATTTAATACTTTTTCCTTTACAATTTAAGCGCCCAAAAATAATAAAATATGTAAACAATGTGCAACTTAGAAATAATTTTTCGAAATAAAATTATTATAAGTATCTTGTATTCTTATAACTTGTTTTAGAACGATCTGTTTTGATTCTAAAACAATAATTCAGGCTAATTTCATGACTACCAGGAACGCCTAATCGTTTAGTGTTCACATCGTAAGCATATCCTAGCCTAAAGTCTTTATATCTTACTCCTATCATTATGCCCACAGATTCCTGAACGCGATAATTCAATCCTGCCCAAAATCGGCTATTGTAATTAACGGTGGTTGAAATATTATATTGTGTTGATATAAAATCACTTTGAATTAATATAGAAGGTTGAATTTCAAATCGTGGATCGCTAGGGAAAATATAATTGTATCCTCCTGAAAGATATAGAGTTCTGTCAGTAGAAATTAATCCCTCACCTGAGAGATCAAGTTTCTTAAATTTGCTTTGAAGCAAATTTGTAAAAGAAAGCCCAATAAAGTAGTTATTTATTGATTTGAAAAATATTCCAATGTTTGCATCAAATCGCATATCTCCTTGCTCAGCTTTCAATAAATCATCATCACTAGGATCAACCGGTCGGAATTTTGAACCATCAATGTTACGATTTTTTAATACTCCACCAATGCCAATACCAATAGTTCCAATTGAAAGATCAGTATGAAAAGAATAAGAAAGTAATAAACTTACATCATTCCACAAATAGGTTGCCTTGTCTTGAATTATAGCTCCACCAAGTCCACCGTGGAGTATTTTAATTGGTGAATCTACTGTAATTAAATAATCTTCGGGAGCTGCATTATCACCAGTCTCATAATCCTTAAAGCCAGCCCATTGCTGCCTCATCAGGCCGTTAATACAAATTCCCTCACGCATACCGGCATAACCAGGATTGATGAACATATAGGTTTCCTTGTATTGTGTAAAGATTGGAGATTGCTGCGCAAAAGAAGCACCTAATGGTAGTATTACAAGCAATAATAGTATGTGAAAAAATAGCTTTTTCAATTTCAAAATTTTGAGTTGCTAAATTAAAAAAAACCTAAGTAATAACTCATATTATAGCTTATTTGTTGTTTTAATCTTACTATTTAATTTAACATATTGGTATCCTGCCACATATAACAAGTCCAATTAAGGTTTTAGTGGAAAACTTCCAATTACATTATATTCAGGAACTTTTGATGTTAATATACTCTCAAATAAAATTACTTTATCAATAACAATTGATTGTAAGAATACATCTGTCACCTTTCTCATTTCAATATTAAAGAGCTGTTTATCAGCTATTTTAGTAATCCTTCCAATTGTAAAGTGTGGAACAAAATTCTGCCTGTCTTTTGGAAACCCAGCATCATGGAGATTATTTAATAAATCAATACCTAGTTTTTGTAGCTGATTATTTTCTTTAATACCAAACCAAATAACACGCGGTTTATACTTGCTTCCAAATATTCCGGCTTTAATTAACTCTACTTTTATTGGTGAAAATGAACCAACTGTACTACTAATTACTTTGGAGATTGTTGAGATTTTTTCTTTGGGAGTATTACCAAAGAACTTTAGGGTAAGGTGAAAATTTTCCGGAGGTACCCATCTTATTTTATCTTGCGAAAAAGCCTTCTTTAAGGAATAATATACCTTTAGTAGATTATCATCCGGAGTTAGCTTAATAGCTATAAAAAGACGCTTCATTAATTTTGTTCCACTGTGTCACTGACAATAATATCTTTTTTGGCTTCACCAGACCATCCTTCAGAATCAATTACTTTTAAGCTGACAACGTAAGTTCCTGGTTTTGAATATTTATAACTAGTTTCAGGGTTATTCACAAGATCTGTCCATTGTTGATTTCCTTCAAAATCCCATGTAAACAATAGAACACTATTGGGATCTTCCATATCACTACTCTCACTTCCGTCAAACGAAAATACTGTTGAGATATCTGCATTCTCAGGAGTATAAGAGAACACCGCATTTGGAGTATGATTTGGGTTTAAATCTGATGCATTACTGCAAGAATACCAAGACAATAATATTGCAAAAAGTAGGCAAATACCTATTACATAGTTTAATTTCATAGTACCGGGTAGAGGTTATTAATTAAAATGGTTTATTATCGACAATTGAATTTGCTAATGTAATATTTTTTACCCAGAGATAATTCAATAAATAGCTATATTTGCCACCTCAAATTTTAGAAATAGTTCTTGGGGGGGATTAGCTCTCCCGATAGGTATCGGGATGGCTAGAGCCTAAAAAGGGGGATTAGCTCAGTTGGCTAGAGCGTCCCGAAAGCTTTCGGGAAGGTCAGCGGTTCGATCTTATCCATAAATAATAAAGTAGTTGGGGCATTAGCTCAGTTGGCTAGAGCGTTTGACTGGCAGTCAAGAGGTCATCGGTTCGATTCCGATATGCTCCACAAAATACCCTTACCACTACATATGTCTTACTTCACCTATATAATTCAGAGTCTGAAGACAGGCAAATACTATACAGGAAGTTCCGAAAACCCAGAAAAAAGACTTCAGCAACATAATTGGAGTAGAACTCCATCAACCAGAACAGGAATTCCTTGGAAACTCGTTTATTTTGAAGAATTTAAGACAAGATCAAAAGCAGTAAAAAGAGAATATGAGATTAAAAAGAAGAAAAGCCGAAAGTACATTGATTATTTAATCTCAAATTCAATAGGCTAGAGCGTCCCTAAAGCTTTCGGGAAGGTCATCGGTGCCGAAAAACAGAAGATTTTCAATTTTCGTAGTTTTTCGAGCATGCACGTATTTCTAAAAAATCGAAGATTTTAAGAAATACGGCATTCGATTCCGATATTCTCCACTTAATAATCAGCACTTTATGAGTTTTTGTAAAATGCTTCTTTTATGGAGGTCCCTCCTGTTATGTTAAATTGCAACAAATTAAAGAACAACTACTTTTTTCACTTTTGAACTATTCTTACCAGTTACTTTTATATAATATATACCCGGACTCAAAATCAAGTCATGTATTATTTCAATTTTTCCAGATTGGTCATCTATTATTTTTTTAAGTATAGTCTGTCCAAATTGATCTATGAGTTCTAAACTAGTAAAGGTTTGATCCTTTCGAAATGCAACTGAGAACCTACCTCCATTTGGGTTGGGGTAAACAGTTATGTCATCATGAGCTACTACTATTTCATCATTTCCAACAAATTGACTTACCATAATATTATCTAGAAATAGAGGATTTCCATAAAAACTGTAGGTTTCAAATGCGATTTTAACATTTGCGTTTCCAGCCCAGGGAGTAAGATCGATCTTAAAACACTGTGCACCCCATCCTTCCATACACCAGTCAGATGCTATTTCAGGCCAGAAATCATCAACCAATTCATGAGTTGCGAAATTACCACTACCATTTTCACCGTCAGCAAAAACACGCATCCATGTATCGCCGCAATTCCCTGACACATAGATAATAAGCGAATCAGAGAGTTCGGCATACCGTTGTGCAAATGCATATTGAAAACTCAATGAAGCTGTACTGAGGTTTTCCAGGTTAAAAGGTGGAGAGATCAATCGGTCACGTTCTCCAACATTAAAATAATCTCTAATATTTACTCCTGCCGACCAATTTCCTGGTGTTGTTCCACCGGTTTCCAGCAATTCCCAAGTTTTGTCATCATCTGGATTTTCTATCGTCCAGGAATGATTATTAAAACCATCAATTTCAAATGTTTCATGAAACCATGGAATATAACCACCTGCAATTATGTAGTCCTGCTTGGTTTGAGATGATTGGCCGTTAAGGTTCCATGTTGTAAGTGTAACATCATACGTAGTCGCCTCGTCAAAAATAATATGTGGGTTTTTACTATTTTGG
>Ga0207984_1000020_pt1 | contig 89588 bp, 91 predicted proteins | sample ETNtaG_30_FD_185760 | JGI IMG/M metagenome (GOLD analysis project Ga0207984, IMG submission 185760) | Marine microbial and viral communities from oxygen minimum zone, Eastern Pacific Ocean - ETNP201306PF43B (SPAdes) (version 2) | ecosystem: Environmental > Aquatic > Marine > Oceanic ...
GATATTTTTGAAGAAACATGTGGTGCGAGATTAACTATGAACTATAATATTCCTGGTGGGTTAATGTTTGATATTCCTACAAACTTCCAAGCTAAAGTTAAAGAGTTTATTACTCATTTCAGGAAAAAGCTACCAGAATACGATCAGTTAATGACAAACAATATTATCTTTAGAAATAGAACAGAAGGAGTTGGTATCCTAACAAAAAAAGACGCAATATCTTACGGGGTAACAGGGCCAAGTGGGAGAGCTTCTGGATGGAGTAATGATGTCAGAAAATCAAATCCGTACTCAGCATATGATAGGGTTGATTTTAAAGAAATTATTTATACTGAAGGAGATTCATTTGCAAGATATCAAGCAAGAATCCAAGAAATGTGGGAATCCATGAATATAATTGATCAGTTAATCGATAACATTCCTGAAGGGAATTATCAAGAAAAAACTCGAGCAGTTATTAAATTGCCAAAAACTGAAATTTATCAAACAGTTGAAACGGCAAGAGGAGAGCTTGGTGTATATATAAATAGTGATGGGAAGAAAAATCCATATAGAGTTAAATTCCGTTCTCCAGGGTTCTCAAATTTAAATGCTCTAAACACAATGGCAAAAGGAGGGAAAATTGCTGATTTAGTAACTATAATGTCAACAATAGATTTAGTAATCCCAGATATAGACAGATAATGAAATTTGATATTTACGACTTTTCTGTACTAACAGCATCCATTCACAAATCATTAAGTGAAATGATGAGTGAGACTGCTGTTATGATTACTGAGATGGTTATTGTTGGCATTATCTTTCTGACTCTTTTTGCTGTATTAGGACTTGCTCTTGTTTATGCAGAAAGAAAAGTATGCGCATTTTTCCAGCAAAGGTTAGGCCCAATGAGAGTAGGTTTTTGGGGAACAGCACAAACAGTAGCTGATGCAATAAAATTACTACTAAAAGAACCTTTAATGACAAAATCAGCAGATAAGTTTCTCTTTAATTTAGCTCCTTTTATTATTATTATCGCATCATTTATGGCAATTGCTGCAGTTCCTTTTGCTCTTGGGCTTCAAACTCTTGATTTAAATATTGGAGTATTTTATGTAACAGCTGTTTCTTCAATTGGTGTAGCAGGGATATTAATTGCTGGTTGGGCATCAAACAATAAATATTCTTTAATTGGAGCTATGAGAAGTGGAGCTCAAATTGTAAGTTATGAACTTTCTGTTGGACTATCACTGTTAACAATTGTTATACTTACTGGGTCACTACAGTTCTCTGAAATTATTGAGAGTCAAAGAGAAGGCTGGTGGATTTTCAGAGGTCATATTCCTGCATTTATTGCTTTTGTAATTTATTTAATTGCTGGTACAGCAGAAACAAATAGAGGCCCTTTTGATTTAGCAGAAGCCGAATCTGAACTTACAGCAGGATTCCATACTGAATATTCTGGAATGAAATTTGCATTCTTCTTTTTAGCAGAATTTGTAAATATGTTTATCATATCTGCAATTGGAGCTACAATGTTCTTAGGTGGTTGGATGCCTTTACATTTTGGAGAGTTAACAGCTTTTAATGAAATTATGGACTTTATCCCTCCAATCTTTTGGTTCTTAGGGAAAACTGCTTTCTTAATTTTTATAATGATGTGGTTCAAGTGGACTTTCCCAAGATTAAGAATTGATCAATTACTTACTTTAGAATGGAAATATTTGCTTCCAATTAACTTGATAAATATTTTAATAATGGCATTTGTTGTCCTAATGGGTTGGTACTTTTAATTATGAAAGCAATTATTAATTACATTAAAGAAGTTTTAAGTGGCGTAAAAACCCTAATAAACGGAATGAAGGTTACCGGTTATTATATTTCTCATCCTAAGGAAATTATCACACAACAATATCCTGAAAATAGGGACACTTTAAAAATGGTGGATCGATTTAGAGGAGAAGTAATAATGCCTCATGATGAAAATAACGAACATGCTTGTACTGGATGTCAAGCATGTGAAATTGCTTGCCCAAATGGATCAATAGAAATTATTCAAGATAGGATATTGAATGAAGAAACAGGAAAGAAAAAGAAAACAATCTTAAAACATGTTTATCATTTAAGTATGTGTACTATGTGTAATCTATGTATCCCAGCTTGTCCTACGGACGCAATAATTATGGGTCAAGGTTTTGAGCATTCTGTTTTTGATAGATCGCAATTAACAAAAGTATTAAATAAGCCAGGATCAAAACTTAGAGATGGGGTAGAAGAATAATGGAGACAATTATATTTTATATCATATCAGTAATTATTTTAGTATTTTCAGTGCTCACTGTTACTACTAACAAGATTTTAAGAGCTGCTGTGTATCTACTATTTACTTTAGTAGCAACAGCTGCTTTTTATTTTATGATGGAATACGAATTTTTGGCAGCAGTACAGCTTACTGTTTATGCAGGAGGTATTGTAGTTCTGATTATTTTCTCGATTTTACTTACTCATCAAATTAATTTGAATTTAGAAAAAATTTATCCTGCAAAAGCTTTAATTGCCGGCGGTAGTGCATTAATTGGATTGGCAGTTATTTTGCTTACAATAAAAGATAATTCATTTACTCCTTCAGGTTTAGAAAAATCTGATAATAGCGTAAATGCTATTGGAAGAACTTTATTAAGTTATGGTGATGGAGGGTATATTTTACCATTTGAAGTGATTAGTGTTTTATTATTAGCTGCTATGATTGGGGCAATTGTTATTGCAAAAAAGAAATAAAATGATTGAAGGGATAAGCATATATCAAATAATAACAGTAAGCACAATAATGTTTTTTGTTGGTGCTTACGGCTTTATTAGTCGTAAGAATCTAATTACAATGCTTATGGCAATTGAGCTTATGCTAAATGCAGTAAATATCAATTTTGTTGCTTTTAATAAATACCTTCACCCTGAAAATATGCAAGGGCATTTTTATTCCTTGTTTATTATAGCAATAGCAGCAGCTGAAGCAGCTGTAGCTATTGCCATTATTATTAACCTATACAGAAATCTGCATTCTATTGATGTAGAAGATGTGAATAAAATGAAACATTAATATGGATTTCAGTTTTACTATATATATTGTTTTAATACCATTATTTGCATTTCTTGTAAATGGTTTGTTAGGAGATAAGATAAAGGATTCTGTAAGTGGAAATCTAGCAACTTTCGCTTTAGGTATTTCTACTTTACTTTCTTATTTTACAGCTTATCATTACTTTTTAAATGTAGGGAAAGTTGATGATATTTATGAACCAATCACTGCATTTAATACTACTTGGGTTAATTTTACCGACAAACTTCATATCGACTTAGGAGTGTTGATTGATCCTATTTCTGTAATGATGCTTGTGGTAATTACAACTGTCTCATTGCTTGTACACATATATAGTTTAGGTTATATGAAAGGAGATGAAGGATTTACAAAATTCTTTTCTTTTCTTTCATTATTTACTTTCTCCATGCTAGGGTTGGTAGTTGCAACAAATATTTTCCAGATGTATATGTTCTGGGAATTAGTTGGCGTGTCTTCTTATTTACTTATAGGATATTATTATACCAAACCATCAGCAGTTGCTGCATCAAAAAAAGCGTTTATTGTTACTCGTTTTGCAGATTTAGGATTTCTTATAGGAATATTGTTTCTTTCCTATACAACTGGAACTTTTGATTTTATTACAATAAATGAAAATGCCTCAGCATTTGCACAAGCAGCTCCACTTGGTTTTATGGGATTATCGGCGTTAACTTGGGCTTTAATCTTAATTTTTATAGGTGGTGCAGGAAAATCAGCAATGTTCCCTTTACACATTTGGCTCCCAGATGCAATGGAAGGGCCAACACCAGTATCTGCTCTTATTCATGCTGCTACTATGGTTGTTGCTGGAGTGTATTTAGTTGCTCGATTATTTCCAATATTTAGTGCTGTTGACCCGATTGCATTAGAAATTGTAGCGATTGTTGGAGGCCTATCCTCCTTATTTGCTGCAATTATTGCTTGCACCCAGATTGATATAAAAAGAGTTTTGGCATTTTCTACTATGTCGCAAATTGGTTATATGATGTTAGCTCTTGGTGTTTCTGGTATGGGAGCAGAAGGAACAGGATTTATGGCTTCTATGTTCCACTTGTTTACACATGCAATGTTTAAAGCCTTACTTTTCTTAGGAGCAGGTTCAATAATACATGCAGTGCATTCTAATAACTTAACTGATATGGGTAATCTTAGAAAGTATATGCCAATTACACATATTACATTTCTGATTGCTTGTTTAGCCATTGCGGGAGTCCCTCCTTTTTCAGGATTCTTTAGTAAAGATGAAATTTTAGTTGCTGCAATGGCTCATAACCCTATTTATTTTTGGATTGAATGGTTGGTTGCAGGGCTTACAGCTTTTTATATGTTTCGTTTATACTTTGGTATTTTCTGGGGAAACAAAAAAGAACATATTTACGCACATGAGTCTCCTTTTAGCATGACTCTTCCTTTAATTTTGTTAGCAATTGGAGCTGCTTTTGCAGGATTTATCCCTTTTAATGAATTTGTTACTTCTGATGGAGGATTACTTCATATTCATATACATTGGGATATTGCTCTACCATCAATTGCTGTTGGTTTAGTTGGCATATTAATTGCGTTTATTTTTTATAAAAAAGAAAGTAAGTGGCCATCTAGAATGGAAAATTCAGTTGGAAGTTTATATACTTACGCATACAATAAATTCTATGTTGATGAGATTTATATGTTCATTACAAAGAAGATAATCTTCAAAAGATTCTCTACTCCTATTGCTTGGTTCGACAGAAATGTAGTTGATGCATCTATGGATGGAATTGCCAAAGTTATAAACTACTGTGCAAACAAAATAAAAGGCATTCAGTCAGGGCAGTTGCAAGATTATGTAACGGCTATGTTAGTTTCAGTTATAGCATTGGTATTTATTATAATTTATTTTACAATCTGATATGGATATATTAACTTCATTAATAATAATACCTATACTAACAGTAATTGCATTACTACTAGTAAAAGATTTAAAGCAAGTCCGATTAATATCGGCTATAGGTATGTTTATTGAACTTATACAATCTATCAGATTAGTATTTATGTACATGGCAGAAAGAGCAAGTGGCAATAATGCTGAAATGGTTTTCCAGAAATCATATCAATGGTTCGAAAGTATAAATATCCAATATAATGTAGGAGTTGATGGTATTGCTGTAGTAATGATATTACTAACGGGAATCATTATATTTACTGGCGTATTTGCTTCATGGAAAGTCACTTATTTATCTAAAGAATTTTTCATTTCATTAATTATATTATCAACTGGAGTCTTTGGGTTCTTTATCTCATTAGATTTATTTACTCTATTCCTTTTTTATGAGGTAGCGGTACTTCCTATGTATTTGTTAATAGGAATTTGGGGAACTGGCAAAAAGGAATATTCTGCTATGAAACTTACCTTAATGCTTATGGGAGGATCGGCATTCTTATTGGTTGGATTACTAGGAATTTACATGAACTCTGCTCCAGAAGGTGCTCCTTTAACTTATAATATTTTAGAGATCGCAAAACACTCTATGCCAATTGAAGCACAAAGATTTTTCTTCCCACTAACTTTTGTAGGATTTGGTGTCTTAGGGGCGTTATTTCCGTTCCATACTTGGTCTCCTGATGGGCACGCATCAGCACCAACTGCAGTATCCATGTTGCATGCTGGAGTGCTGATGAAATTAGGTGGCTATGGGGCACTAAGAGTTGCCATGTATTTAATGCCTGAAGCTGCAAATGAAATGGGTTGGATTTTTATTATCCTAACTGGGATTTCAGTAATTTATGGGGCACTCGGAGCTATTGTTCAAACGGACCTAAAATATATCAATGCTTACTCATCCGTTAGTCATTGTGGATTAGTACTTTTTGCAGTATTAATGATAAATAAAACTTCCTTTAATGGGGCAATTTTACAAATGCTTTCTCATGGATTAATGACTGCAATGTTCTTTGCACTTATAGGAATGATTTATGGAAGGGCTGGGACAAGGGATATAAGAAAATTAGGAGGACTAATGAAAGTAATGCCATTTTTGGCGGTGATGTATGTTATAGCAGGATTAGCTTCTTTAGGCCTTCCTGGTTTAAGCGGTTTTGTTGCTGAGATGACAATTTTTGTAGGAGCTTTCCAGCATGCAGATATTTTTCATAGAATAGCAACAATTGTTGCAGTTTCCTCAATTGTTGTAACGGCAGTATATATTTTAAGAGTAGTAGGTAAAATATTATTTGGCCCAATAATAAATGAAGACCATGCAAAACTAACAGATGCTGTATGGCATGAGAAATTACCGCTAATTGTACTTTTAATTGCTATTGTTGGTATGGGTGTTGCACCTTTATGGCTATCTAATTTAATTTTAGATAGCTTACAACCAATTGTAGATAAATTAGTAATAGCAGCAAATTAAAAATGGATATATCTAACTTCATAATAATGAAACATGAGTTGCTTTTAACAATAGCAACTTTAATACTGTTGATTGCTGAAATTGCAATTGATAACAAGAAAAAAATCATTCCTTTTGCAGTTGGTCTTTTTGGATTGCATACTATATATGGTTTCTTTGGAAATGTTTCAGGTGAGATTTTTGGAGGGATGTATCAAAACTCAGTATTAATTATTCTGATGAAAAACATATTGAATATTGGTGTATTTATCATTTTATTACAAGCTAGTACTTGGCTGCTGAAAGAGGAAAACAAAGCAAGAATCTCAGAGTTCTTCATTCTTCTTTTTAGTACTTTAATTGGAATGAATTTCATGATTTCATCAGGTGATTTCTTGATGTTCTATTTGGGATTGGAGCTTGCAACAATTCCAATGGCCGCACTTGTTGCTTACAATACAGATGATGCCAAATCATCTGAATCTGCACTAAAACTAATTATGTCTGCTGCATTTTCATCAGCTGTAATGCTGTTTGGAGTTTCTTTAATGTATGGACAATTTGGCTCACTTTATTTTGCGGATCTATTAGCTGTAGATATGAGTGCTCCAGTAACAATTTTGGCATTTATCATGTTTATTTCTGGTTTAGCATTTAAAATTTCCTTGGTTCCATTCCACTTTTGGACAGCTGATGTATATGAAGGAGCGCCAACAAATGTTACCTCTTATTTATCTGTAATATCAAAAGGTGCTGCAGTATTTATTTTTAGCATTTTACTGTTTACCGTATTTAAATCTTTGGTTTCTGTTTGGTCTGACATCTTGTATATATTAGCAGTGCTTACAATGACAATAGGGAATCTTTTTGCTATAAGGCAATCCAATATTAAACGATTTTTAGCTTTTTCATCTGTGGCTCAAGCTGGCTTTATTTTACTTGGGTTACTTGGTACAAACGAATTAGGAATGGCTACTGTTATCTATTTCGTGCTGATTTATGTATTTACAAATTTAGCGGCATTTGGTGTTGTTGCTGCAGTGGAGAATGCAACAAATAAAGTAGAGATTTCTGACTATGATGGGCTTTATCATACAAACCCAAATATGAGTTTATTAATGATGATGGCATTATTCTCACTGGCTGGAATCCCCCCTTTAGCAGGATTTTTTGGGAAATTCTTTTTGTTTACTGCTGCTGCACAAAATGGTTATTTTTGGCTTATTTTAATTGCGGTGATTAATGTTACTATCTCACTTTATTACTATTTGATGGTAGTAAAAGCAATGTTCATTAACAAAAATGATAATCCGATTGAACGGATTGAAAATAACTTGTACACTAAAGCTTCATTTATAATTTGTTTGGTTGGGATATTTGTATTAGGATTTTATAGTAGTATTTTTGAGTATATTAATTCAGTTTCAATAGGGTTATGAGTATATTAAAAGGGAAACATACAATTAAGGAAATTGATGGTGTAAGATGCACTGTTGTAGAGAAAAAGATAGAACAAGAGCGTGTTAATTTCTTAACTCATTTACTCACTATTAATGGTTTTGAAGTAAGAACACTAGAGGGGAAAAAGAAAGAAGAAGATCCTCAAACCTATCTTTTAGGTGTTACGGACTTGGTATTTAATGCTGTTATTTGGGTATATGAAAGAAAGCTAAAAACTCCTGAGGGCAAAAAGGTTACTGCTGACTATTGGAACCAAAAAACAAAAACCTTAGAGCCTAACTATTGGGATAAGAAGCTAAAGTTTTAAGAATTTATTTATTCATACCTTTAAAGGTCAACCTAAAATACCTCACTACTCTACCGTGACGGATTTCGCTAGATTTCTTGGTTGATTTACTGCTCTTTATGAAATTCTATCCATTAAGCTTTCAGAGAAAGCAATTAATGGAGCTTTATTATTAGAATCAATAGCATCTAAATGTTTTATAGCTTTTGTATAATAAGCCTTCATCATATCAAGCGTATGTTTCTCAATATCTAAACTTTTAAAGATTCCTTTAACTGTACTTATTTTTCCTTCAGAATTCCCAGTAGTATAATAATCTTGTAATTGCTTTTTAACGGCATCATCTGCTAACTGCAATGCTTTTAAATACAAAAAGGTTTTTTTATTTGCTAAAATATCACCCCCCAGTTGTTTCCCAAAAGTATCAGGGCTGCCAAAAGCGTCTAACAAATCATCTTTTAACTGAAATGCAATTCCTATATTTTTACCAAATCCATACAAATGTTCTTGCTCTTTCTTGTCAGCCCCTGCAGTAATGCCTCCTATTTGTAATGAGGCAGCTAATAAAACTGCTGTTTTGTATTCAATCATTTTCATGTAATCAGACAGGGATACATCATCTTGAGTTTCAAAATCCATATCCCACTGTTGCCCTTCACAAACCTCAGTTGCTGCTTTGCTAAATACATTCAAAACATCTTTTACAATAGAGGCGTCCACATCCGCCATCATTTGATAGGATTGAACCACCATTGTATCCCCTGATAATATTGCCACATTATTGTTCCACTTTTCATGCACAGTAGGGTTTCCTCTCCTAAGCGGGGCATTATCCATAATATCATCATGCAGTAATGTAAAGTTATGAAAGATCTCAATAGCAAGTGCTGGCGAAATTGCTTTGGTTAAATCTTTATCAAATAATTGATGGGCCATTAAAAGCAAAATAGGGCGCATTCTTTTTCCCTTCAACCCCATAATGTAAGCAATAGGGTCATATAATAATTCAGGTGTTTTTGGGTAAGAAATTTGTTGAATCTCCTTTTCAATCAATACACCCAATTCCTGAATATCTTTCATTATTCTTTTGCCAGATTTACTAAATATTCTCCATAACCACTCTTTCTGAGAGGTTCAGCAATCTCCAAAAGTTTTGCGTCATCAATGTATCCCATCCTGTAAGCCGCTTCCTCAATACATCCAATTTTTCTTCCTTGTCTTTCCTCAATTACTTGCACATATTGGTTGGCTTGCATTAATGAAGAAAAAGTTCCTGTATCCAGCCAAGCTGTCCCTCTTCCTAAAACTTTCACATCTAACTTGCCTTGTCTTAAATATTCCTTATTTACATCTGTAATTTCATACTCCCCTCTTGCAGATGGCTTAATGTTTTTTGCAATCTCTACCACTGAATTATCATAATAATAAAGTCCAGGAACTGCATAATTTGATTTCGGATTTTGTGGCTTTTCTTCTAATGATAAAGCATGATGATTTTCATCAAACTCTACTACACCATATCTTTCCGGATCGTTTACATGATATCCAAAAATAATACCTCCATCAACATTTTTACACTCTCCTAATGTCTTAATTTTCATTTGAAAAATGTTATCTCCTAATACCAGGCAGACTTTATCATTCCCTATAAATTCTTCTCCAATCACAAATGCTTGAGCCAAACCGTTCGGAACTTCTTGGACTTTATATTCAAATCTACAACCCAATCTGCTTCCGTCCCCTAGCAATTTCTTAAAAAGTGGTAAATCGTGAGGAGTTGAAATAATCAAAATCTCATTTATCCCAGAATACATTAATGTAGATAAGGGATAATAAATCATTGGCTTATCATAAATAGGCATCATTTGTTTGCTTATTCCCAAAGTAAGTGGGTGCAATCTTGTCCCTGATCCACCTGCTAAAATTATTCCTTTCATATCATTTTTCTTTTTACTTTAATTTGTGTTAATTCTACATCCTCCTCCTCATCAAAGATATCGAGTAATGGTTCCTTAAATGCCTCAGTTGTAATCACCCTTTCTAATGTCAATAAAAGGGCAGGTAATAACAACAAATTGGCCAACATTGCAATAAGTAGCGTAATGGAAACCAATAGCCCCAAAGCAACCGTTCCTCCAAATTCTGAGGCAATAAAGATAAAGAAACCACAGAAAAGAACAACTGATGTGTAAATCATACTTACTCCAGTCTCTTTTAGGGCCGCAATAACCGACCTTTTTATATTCCATTTTCTTGCGATTAGTTCCTGTCGGTATTTAGCCAAAAAGTGTATTGTATCGTCCACCGAAATGCCAAAAGCAATACTAAAAACTAGAATAGTTGAGGGCTTAATTGCAATGTTAAAATAGCCCATTATGGCTGCTGTTAGTAACAAAGGAATCAAATTTGGGATAAGTGAAACTACCACCATTCGGAAGGAATTAAACATCCAGGCCATAAAAATTGCAATAAGAATAATCACCAAAAACAGAGAGGTAAAAAGGTTTCGAACCAAGTATTTTGTACCATTTACGAACACAATGCTTGCTCCAGTAATGGTTACATTATACTTTTCTGAATCAAATATTTTATCCATTTTTGGTTGCAAAACATCCATTATACTATCCAATTTTGGCGTGCTTATATCTGACATCCTCATGCTTATTCGTGCTATTTGGTTTAAGGAATCTGTAAAAATATTTTTGCTTAACACATTATCGTTTTGCAAATTGTTCGCATAGGAAAATATCCAGTTCTTTTCTTGTGAATTAGGTAGTGTGTAGAAACTGGTATCCCCATTGTAAAAAGTCTGTTTCGCATATTTAGTAAAATCAACAATGGAAATAGCTCGTGAAAATTCAGGAAAACTATCCAAAACCAATTGTAATTGTTCTATCTTTTTTATTACCGATATTTTCATTAAGCCATTTTTCTTTTTTGTATCCACCAAAACTTCACAGTGCATTACTCCTGAAAAATTTTGTTCAAAAAACTTTATGTCCTTATACAAAACCCCATCTTTGGGTAAGTCATCCGTAAGTTTTCCAGTAGTTTTCACTTTAAATACTCCGAAAATCCCCAAAATAACTACTGCTAATGTTACAATATAAATCTGTGTCCTTTTATACTGCACTAATTTTACAAGAGTTGCCACAGAGGCATTTATCCATTTTTTATCTAAATGCTGAGTGTGTTTTCTTTTTGGAGGAGGAAAATAACTAAGAGCAATAGGGATAATAATAAGTGAAAAAAGAAAAATGAGCATAATATTCATAGAAGCAATTACCCCAAATTCTTTAAGTGTTTGGCTTTTGGTGAATATAAAAGCAGCAAAACCAGAAGCAGTTGAAAGGTTAGTAAGTAGTGTGATATTCCCCACCTTATTTATTATTCTCGATATTGCTTTTATCTTGTTTCTGTGTCCTTTAAATTCGTTATGAAATTTGTTGAGTAAAAAAATACAATTCGGAATGCCAATAACAACTATTACTGGCGGAACCAATGCCATTAAAATTGAAATTTCATATCCTAAAAGGGACATAGTTCCAAATGACCAGATTACGCCAATTACTACCACAAACATAGATACTAAAGTCGCCCTAATCGAACGGAAAAACAGAAATAAAATAAAGGAAGTAATAAGCAAGGTAAGAATAATAAAAAGTGTTATTTCTTTGCGTACCTGTATAGAATCAACTGTTCTAATATATGGTAATCCGGAATAATGTAGATCTAAATTTTGCCTCTTAGCATACTCTTCTCCTTTGAGATGTATTAGCCGAATCAATTCTTCCCGTTCGTTTATTTTTAAAATTTCAGGATTGATACTTACAACTAAAAAAGTGGCTTTCGATTTTTCATTATAGAATAAATCTTTATAAAATGGCTGATTTAATAAATTGGTAACCGATTTATCAAATTCCTCTTGAAAAGTTAAATTGGAATTATGCCAGTTAATCATCTTAAAACTTTTGCTAATTGTGTCCTTTACAAGCAAAGATAAATTCTCAATGGAATTTGTCTTTTCAACTCCACTAATTTCGCTTATTTCATTACTTAAGTTTTGCCAAGCACTATATTGTTCAATATTAAATAAGTCAGGGTTTATGACACCAATAACCATGGCATTCTTATTGTCACCAAAATTATTTCTGAAGTTTTTATAATCATGAAAAACAGTAGATGTTTTTGGCAAAATCTTTGCCATTTGATAGGATAGCTTTATGCTATTTGCCTGATAAAGCATCAAGGTAGTTAACAAAATAACAGAAAGTAAAATTGCAAGACGAAACCTTAATATAATTCTAGAAATTACTACCCACATAAATATATAAAATGCTTTTTTATGATGCTTAAATTTTGTCCGAAAATAAGGACAAAATTTGATTATCCCTCTTCTTAACGAATTAATTTATACCAATCTTATGTCTTCAACAAAATATTTAAATAGAGATAAAAAAACGGCTAAAAATGAGCCAAAAAAATTTAATGATTAGGAAACTCTAAATGGTTAAAATTTCTTTTTCTTTGGCAGAAAAATGATTATCTGTTGTTGTAATATACGAATCCGTTAGTTTTTGCACTTCTGCCTGAGCATCTTTTTCCAAGTCTTCTGACAACCCCTCTTTTCCTAATTGCTTCATTTCATCATTCGCTTTATGGCGAACATTTCGAATGCTTACTTTGCAATGTTCTGCTTCTGCTTTTGCTTGTTTTACCAATTCTAATCGTCTTTCCTCAGTAAGTGGGGGAATGTTTATCATTATCATTTCCCCATTATTCATAGGCGTAAAGCCAAGATTAGCTTCCATTATTGCTTTCTCAATATCTTGCAAAACAGATTTATCCCAAGGTTGAATAGAAATGGTTTGCGCATCAGGAGTGTTTACATTAGCCATCTGACTGATAGGAGCAGAAGTGCCATAATAGTCAACTTGAACACTGCCAAGCATTTGCGGATTAGCTTTTCCTGCTCTTATTTTTGTCAATACAGCTTCCAAGTGCTTAATGGATTCTTCCATTTGCTCTTTGGCAGCCTCTAAGTGAAATTTTACTTCTTCTGTCATTGGTTAAAAGCTTTATACAAGATTATTAAAAATTAACCAAAGTTCCAACTTTTTTGCCAGAACATACTTTTTTAAGGTTGCCGTTTTGGTTCATATTGAAAACTTTAATCGGTAAATTGTTTTCCCTGCAAAGGGTGAAAGCCGTCATGTCCATTACTTTCAAACCTTTTTTATACACCTCATCAAAGGAAATAGAGTCATACATTTTTGCCGTTTTATCTTTTTCAGGATCGGCCGTGTAGATACCATCCACTCTGGTCCCTTTCAAAATTACATCTGCCTCAATCTCAATAGCTCTTAAAGTGGCAGCCGTGTCGGTTGTGAAATAAGGATTTCCTGTTCCTCCTCCAAATATTACTACTCTCCCCTTTTGTAAATGGCGAATGGCTTTTCTTCTGATGTAAGGTTCAGCAACTTGTTCCATTTTAATTGCGGTAAGCAACCTTGTTTGGATGTTAATTTTTTCTAGTGCCGATTGCAAAGCCATTCCATTTATGATGGTAGCAAGCATCCCCATATAATCGCCCTGAACTCTGTCAAATCCTGCTCCTTCCGATTGAATTCCTCTATAAATATTGCCACCCCCAATTACAATAGCAACCTCAACGCCAAGAGATGTGATTGCATGTATTTCATTGGCATAATCGGTTAATTTTACCGAATCAATACCGTATTTCTTTTTCCCCATCAAAGCTTCCCCGCTTAATTTTAATAGAATCCTTTTGTATTGCATAGTCTAAAAAAGTTTTTCAAAGATAAATAATTCAGCTAAAGAAAAAATAATGTAGTTTAGAAATTTTGAGCCATAAAAAAGCCACTCTGAAAAAAAGTGGCTTCTTAAAATTATATAAGTGTTTTTTAACCTAATGAAACTCTTTTAAAACTACTAACTTCAACATCACTATAAGTTTTAATGTAATCTGAAACAGATTGTTTTTCATCTTTAATGAAATCCTGATCAAGCAGACACATTTCTTGGTCTAAAGTAGTATTATCTGAAATGTATCGGTCCATTTTGCCAGGAATAATTTTATCTAAAATATGCTCTGGCTTACCTTCTGCTATTAATGCTGTTTTTACAGTTTGTTCTGCTTCTGCCATTACCTCATTTGTTAATTGCGACATAGAAATGTATTGCGGAACATTTTTAAGTTTTTTTCCTAATCTTGCTAACTCTTCATTGTCTTTTTCAATTACAGCAATTCTCGCCTGTGTTTCTGAAGAGACAAATTCTGCATCAAAATCCTTGTAAGATAAAGTAGTTGCCCCCATAGAGGCTACTTGCATTGCCAAATCTTTGGCTAATACCTCCGATTTTTCAACTACATTAGTCAACCCAACCAAAACTGCAATTTTCACCCCATGAATATAAGAGCCAACAAAAGGAGCTTCTACTCTTTCAAAAGCGGAAATTTCTAACTTTTCTCCAATGACTCCTGTCTGTTCAATTAATTTTTCTGCAACAGTCATTCCACCAAAATCGGCTGTCATAAAAGAATCCTTGTCCTTATGATTTAGTGCTATATCGGCAAATTGACTAGTTAATTCTTTGAAAGAATCGTTTTTAGCAACAAAGTCTGTTTCGCAAGCTAATACAATTGCAATACCTGCTGTATTATCTGCATTTATTTTTGTAATTGCCACTCCTTCAGAAACTTCCCTATCGGCACGCTTTGCAGCTACTTTTTGTCCTTTTTTTCTCAGCACATCAATTGCCGCATCAAAATCGCCATTAGCTTCTAATAATGCATTTTTACAATCCATCATTCCTGCACCTGTTTGCCTTCTTAATGTGGCTACATCAGCCGCTTTAATCGCTCCCATTTTTACTTTTCTGTTTTAGTTGTTTCTTCTTTTGTTTGTTTTTCCTTTTTAGCTTTTAGTTTTTTAGCATTTTCCATGGCTTTCTGTTCAACCGCTTTATTTTTTTCTTCTAATCCTTCTGCAACAGCATTGGTAATAATTTCCATTATACACTCAATTGATTTTGTAGCATCATCATTGGCAGGGATAGGAAATTCAACCAGGCTTGGATCTGAATTGGTATCCACCATCGCAAAAGTTGGAATATTTAGCTTTCTGGCCTCAGCAACTGCAATATACTCTTTATTAATATCTACAACAAAAATAGCAGAAGGCATACGATTCATTTTTGAAATACTGCCTAAATTCTTTTCCAATTTTTCTCTAGTTCTTGAAATTTGAAGGCGCTCTCTTTTTGATAAAGTATCAATAGTTCCGTCCTCCTTCATTTTATCAATAGTCTCCATCTTTTTTACTGCTCTTCGGATAGTAACAAAATTGGTTAGCAAACCGCCTGGCCATCTTTCAGTAATGTACGGCATATTGATTCTTTGCACTTTTTCAGCGACAATATTTTTTGCTTGTTTTTTGGTTGCAACGAATAAAATATTTTTTCCTGATTTTGCAATCTGTTTCATTGCAGAGGCAGCCTCTTCAATTTTTGCTACTGACTTATTTAAGTCAATAATATGGATTCCATTTCTCTCCATAAAAACATAAGGGGACATTGCTGGATTCCACTTTCTTTTTTGGTGTCCAAAATGCACACCTGCGTCTAATAGTTCTTTAAAATTCGTTCTTGTCATGTTTACTTTCTTTTAGTCAGCAACCCTTAGGTAGAAGCCTTCTGGCTTGTCCTAAAAGTTTAGATGCTAAACATTGATTAATAATTAAAATTCTATCTTTTAACCCACTGGAATTTCTTCCTTGCTTTCTTTTGTCCGGGTTTCTTTCTTTCCACAACTCTAGGATCTCTCGTAAGTAAACCTTCTGCTTTTAGTGCAGGTCTATTTTCAACATCTAGCTCACATAAAGCCCTGGCAATAGCCAACTTTATTGCATCTGCTTGACCAGTAGTTCCTCCCCCTACAACATTTACTTTTATATCAAATTTACCTTCCATATCTACTACTTGTAATGGTTGATTTACTTTATAAAGCAGTATTTCAGTTGGAAAATATTCTTTACTATCTTTTTTGTTTATGGTAATTTTACCTTTACCAGCCGACATATATATCCTAGCGACTGATGCTTTTCTTCTTCCTATTGTATGAATCGTATCCATATTATTTTAAATCGTTTAAATTTAAGCGTTGTGGTTTTTGTGCCTCTTGCCCATGCTCAGCACCTGCATATATATAACAGTTTTTTAAGATTGCTGCTCCCAATTTATTTTTAGGAAGCATCCCTTTAATGGCATGTTTTACAACTGATGTTTCATCTTTTTTCAGCATCTGAGCAGGTGAGATTCTTTTTTGCCCTCCTGGAAATCCAGTGTGAGAAAAAATTTCTCTTTTTTCCATTTTGTCTCCTGTCATTACAATTTTACCTGCATTAATTACGATTACATAATCACCACAATCAGCATGAGGGGTAAAATTTGTTTTATACTTACCTCTTAAAACTTTGGCAATTTTTGATGCCATTCTTCCAAGAATTTGTCCTTCAGCATTAACTACAAACCACTCTTTGTTTGCTGTCTCTTTATTTGCTGATAATGTTTTGTAACTTAATGTATCCACTATATATATGTTTTTTAGTCCTTTATAAAAGGGCTGCAAAATTACACTTTTTTATATTTCTGCAAAATATTATTACCTATTATTGCTTACAACATTTAACACCTTTCCTATCTTGGTAAAAGCTGTAATTGCTTTATCTAAATCTGCACGACTATGTGCAGCAGAAATCTGAACTCTAATTCTAGCTTTTTCTTTTGGCACAACAGGGAAGAAAAATCCAATAACATAAATCCCTTCATCTAATAATTTATTTGACATTCTCTGAGCTAGTTTTGCATCATAAAGCATTACAGGAACAATAGGATGTACTCCTTCTTTTATATCAAATCCTGCAGCTGTCATTTTCTCTCTAAAATACTGAGTGTTTTCTTCTAACTTATCACGCAAATCAGTAGTATTACTTAATAAATCAATCACCTTAGTTGCCGCACCAACAATAGCAGGCGCTAATGAATTTGAAAATAAATACGGGCGAGATCTCTGACGCAACATATCTACAATTTCCTTACGGCCAGAAGTAAATCCTCCCATTGCGCCACCCAAAGCTTTCCCTAAAGTAGAAGTAATAATATCTACCCTTCCCATTACATCACAATGCTCGTGCGTTCCTCTACCTGTGTTTCCTACAAAACCAGTAGAATGAGAATCATCAACCATAACTAAGGCGTTATATTTGTCGGCCAAATCACAGATTTTATCCAATTGAGCCAAATATCCATCCATAGAGAAAACTCCATCCGTTACAATCACTCTGTTTCTTTGGTTCTGAGAAAGTTTCAATTGATCTTCTAAACTTTCCATATCATTATTTTTGTATCGATATCTTTTTGCTTTACACAATCTAACTCCATCAATAATAGAAGCGTGATTCAACTCATCAGAAATAATAGCATCTTCTGCTGAAAAAAGAGGTTCGAATACTCCTCCATTCGCATCAAAAGCTGCTGCATATAAAATAGTGTCTTCAGTTCCTAAAAAATTTGATAACTTTTCTTCCAAATTTTTGTGTATATCTTGAGTTCCACAAATAAAACGAACGGAAGACATGCCATATCCATGTGTGTCTAAAGTTTCTTTTGCAGCCTGAATCACTTCAGGATGAGAAGATAATCCAAGATAATTGTTTGCGCAAAAATTCAAAACTTCCTCTCCTGTATTTACTCGAATAGAAGCTCCTTGAGGATTCATAATTACTCTTTCATTTTTATACAAACCTTCTTCCTTAATATTTGAAAGTTCTTCTTGTAATTGACTTTGTAGCTTTCCGTACATAATTCTATTTTTTTGGACGGTAAAAGTACACAAATATAAAAAGGAGGCAAAGCCTCCTTTTTATAATATCTTTAATAAATACTTATACCAATCCTTGGTCTAACATAGCATCTGCAACTTTTACAAAACCTGCAATATTAGCTCCTTTTACATAATCAACATATTCTCCTTCATCTCCATATTCTATACAAGAAGAATGAATGTCTTTCATAATTTGTTTCAATTTAGCGTCAACCTCTTCTCTAGTCCAGTTCATTCTGAGTGAGTTCTGGCTCATCTCCAAACCAGAAGTTGCTACCCCACCAGCATTAGATGCTTTTCCAGGAGCAAATAAGATTTTTGCATTTTGGAACACCTCAATTGCTTCAGGTGTAGATGGCATGTTTGCTCCTTCAGAAACTAGCATACATCCATTAGCCATTAAAGTTTTTGCTTCCTCTCCATTTAATTCATTTTGAGTTGCACAAGGTAATGCAATATCACAATTTACTGACCATGGTCTTGCTCCTTCATGGAATTCACAACCAAATTTATCAGCATATTCCTTAATTCTTCCTCTTCTTACATTTTTAAGTTCCATTACAAATGCTAATTTCTCAGCATCAATTCCCTCAGCATCATAAATATATCCTGAAGAATCAGAAAGAGTAACCACTTTAGCTCCTAATTCAGTTGCTTTTTCACAAGCATATTGAGCTACATTACCTGAACCAGAAATAGCAACTACTTTTCCATTAAAGGAATCGCCTTTTTCCTCTAGCATGTTTTGTGCGAAATATACATTTCCGTATCCTGTAGCTTCTGGGCGAATTAAAGAACCACCCCAACTCATTCCTTTCCCAGTAAGTACTCCAGTAAATTCATTACGGATTCTTTTGTACTGACCAAACATATAGCCAATCTCTCTATCACCAACACCTATATCACCTGCTGGAACATCAGTATTTGGCCCAATATGACGACATAACTCCGTCATAAATGATTGGCAAAACTTCATTACCTCATTGTCCGATTTTCCTTTTGGATTAAAATCCGAACCACCCTTGCCACCACCCATTGGCAATGTCGTTAAAGAGTTTTTGAACACTTGCTCAAATCCTAAAAACTTCAAGATAGATAAGTTTACAGAAGGATGAAATCGTAAACCCCCTTTATAAGGGCCAATTGCAGAATTGAATTCAATTCTATATCCTCTGTTTAATTGAATATTGCCTTTATCATCCAGCCAAGAAACCCTGAATGTAATAGCCCTTTCTGGCTCCACCATTCTTTCCAACAACATTTTGTTATTGTACTTTGGATTGGCTTCCATAAAAGGAATAATAACTTCTGCTACTTCTTCAACTGCTTGTAAAAATTCCGTTTCGCCAACATTTTTTGCAGCTACTTCCTTTATAAAATCATGGATTCTTTGTTCCATTTTTTCTTTTTTTATTAAAGTTTTGGTTTACTACATTTTCGGCAAAAGTAAATAGTTTTTATAAAGTAGATGTTTTTTTTAATAAAAATAAGATGCTGCTTACTCCACCTTTTTATACATCTTTCCGGGCAACACCATAATTACTCCTTTAAACTCTAATTGAAGTAACATTTGAGCTACTTTTGATGAAGACCAAGCGATAGTACTAATAATACTATCAATATGCACCACTTCATCCGATAAAATATTTAGTAATCGCCTTTCATCATTTGATAATTCGATTAATAACTTTTGACGCACATTATTTTGTTTGGTTTTTGCATCCCAATTAAGCTCGCGAATAATATCATCTATACTTTCAAGCAAAACTGCTCTTTGGGTTTTAATTAAATAATTACAACCTGCCGATTTCTCATCTTTGGGTTTCCCAGGCATGGCAAATACTTCTCTGTTATAGGAATTAGCAATATTTGCAGTGATTAATGAGCCGCCTCTGTTAGCACTTTCAATTACAATAGTAGCATCCGAAAGGCCAGCAATAATTCTGTTGCGAGAAGGAAAATTTTGCCTTTCTGGCTTTGTTTTGCTTATATAGTCGGAAAGCAATGCTCCGCTATTAAGGATCTCATTAGCAACATTAGTGTGCGAACTAGGATAAATTATATCATGACCATGGGCAAAGACTGCCCAAGTTGGCAATCCATATTTTAGTGCTGCTTTGTGGGCGCAAATATCAATACCGTAAGCCAAGCCGCTTACAATAATGGTATTGAACTGTGCCAATTGCTTTATCATTTTATCACAAAAAATCTTCCCTTCTGTGCTGGCTGTTCTTGTACCAACTATGCTGATAATTTTATCAGCATTAAAATTATTCTCACCCTTATAATATAGTATAAGTGGTCCATCATCACATTGTTTCAAGCGATAAGGATAATTTTTATCGGCATAAAACACCATCTTCACCCCTTGCTTTTCCATAAACGTCAACTCCTGCTCTGCCCTATCCAAAGTATCAGATTCTTTAATTATTTTTGACAGCTTACTTCCTATCCCTGGTATTTTATTTAGTGCTTTTACACCTTCCGAAAACACCGCTTCCGCACTACCACAATAGGCAATCAGTTTTTTACCTATTACATCTCCCACTCCTGAAATTAAGGACACTGCAATTTGATATTTTTTTTCTTCACTCATTTAAGGTTTTGTGTTTTTTTTTATCTTGCAGAAACTTTTTTGGTAAATATATGAGAAAAATATATACTTTATTACTACTAACGTTTTATGTGTTTTCAGTAACTCATGCGCAAACTATTTTAGGAATTGTAGCTGATGATGCTACATATGAAAAATTAATTGGCGTAAATATTATTACACAAGACGGGAAGGGAACTGCAACTGATATTTTCGGTAAGTATTCTTTAAAACTAGAGGAGGGAGCACATCAAATTACTTATCGATATATTGGTTATAAAGATGTTATAAAAGACATTACACTCAAAAATGGAGAACAGAAAACAATTGATATTAAGCTAAAAACAGCAAGCGAACAACTAAGCACAGTGGTGGTTTCTGCTGGGAAATTTGAGCAAAACTTAGAAGAAATTACCGTATCTATGGAAGTGCTAAAGCCTTCCCTTATTGAGAATAAAAATACGACCGATATACAAACTGCATTAGATCAGGTTCCTGGAGTAAACATAACTGATGGACAAGCAAATATTAGAGGAGGTAGCGGTTGGAGTTATGGATCTGGATCTAGAGTATTAGTAATGGTGGATGATATGCCACTTATTTCGGGGGATGCTGGGCAAGTGCAATGGAAATTGATTGCCACCGAAAACATACATCAAGTAGAAGTAATAAAAGGAGCCTCTTCCGCACTTTATGGGTCTTCTGCCTTAAATGGGGTAATCAATATCCGAACTGCTTTCCCTTCACAAAAAGACATTGATAAGAACACAACTTCTTTAGTCTCTAAAGTTTTACCCGGATACACAAAGGTAAATATGCATTTTGGTTTAATTGATAAGCCTAAAAGAGAGGAGATAAATTGGAATGGCGATAAAAGAAGGGCATTTAAGGGTGTTGAATTTTTGCATGCCATGAAATTAAAGAGTCTAGATTTGATATTAGGTGGGAATATTTTTAAAGATGACGGCTACAGAGAAGGAGAGATTACTGATAGAAAAAGATTTAATTTTGGATTAAAATATAAAAACAGAAAAATAAAGGGCCTCAGCTATGGTATTAATGGAAATTTCCTTTTTCAATCCTCTGGAAGTGCAATTATTTGGAATGGCTATGATGAGGCCTACATTCCTTTAAACCATGAGATAACTACAACTAATGGAGATACTTACAATGTGGATCCTTTTATTTCCTATGGTAAAGGAAATAATCGGCATTCTTTGCGTACGCGTTATTTAATGGTAATAAACGATAATAGCACAAAAGGTACTGATGCCGGACAGGATAATGAATCTGAAATTTATTATACCGATTATCAGTGGCAGAAAAATTTAGAAAAGCGGAATTTGAGAATAACCACTGGAACAACCAATGAAATGGTTTTAGCTCGCTCTGATTTGTTTAATGGCAATAACAATAGAACAAACCATTCTGTTTATACCCAAATTGACAAAAAATGGAACCGTTTGAATCTATCCTTTGGGGCTCGTTTTGAATATTTTAGCATATCTTCTGAAGAAAAATATTTGATAGCAGGAGATTCTATTAATTTCTTTGAGGCAAGTAAACCCGTTTTTAGGGCAGGAGCAAATTATAAAGTGGGGGAAGAAACTTATCTTAGAACTTCTTGGGGGCAAGGTTTTCGATTTCCATCCATGGCTGAATTATTTATATCCACAGAAGTTGTTCCTGAGATGTTTGTATATCCAAATCCTGAGTTAAAAGCAGAAAGTGGATGGAGTGCAGAAGTTGGCATAAAACAAGGGGTTAAAATTGGGAAATGGATGGGCTATTTGGATGTTGCCGCTTTTTTGATGCGATATAATGATATGATGGAATTTAGTTTTGGCTATTGGAAAAATCCATTAAACTCAGATGAAGGACTTGGATTTAAATCTGTAAATGTTGGGGAGACACAAATAAGTGGGATTGAGTGTAGCATTAGTAGCTCTGGAGAAATAACAAAAGATTTAAAAATCAATATCCTTGCTGGTTATACTTATTTAAATCCTATTTCATTAAATCCTGACGAACCATATTTTACAAATATAATTGGGTCTGATACAGTATTGATTACATACAATAGTAGTAGTTCCGATTCTTCAATTTTGAAATATAGATATAGACATATTGCAAAATTAGATGCCGAAATAGTGTATAAGAAAATTACTTTGGGGGCAAGTTTTAGATTTAACGATTTTATGCGAAATGTAGATAAAATATTTGCATCTGAAGAGTTTTCTTATTTTGTTCCAGGTATTATTGAAGCACGGGAAAAATTCAAAAGGGGAGATTTCATTATTGATAGCCGAATTGCTTATCAGCTGACTAAAAATTTGAGGATGGGAATTATTGTAAATAATTTGCTCAACCGAGAGTATATGTCGCGCCCTGCAGACATGAAAAGCCCAAGAACATATGCCATACAACTGAGCATGAAAATTTAAGAAATGAAAATTTTAGGAATTATTCCTGCCCGTTACAATTCTAGCCGTTTCCCTGGTAAACCCCTTGCAGATGTTGCTGGGAAAAGCATGATACAAAGAGTGTATGAGCAAGCTAAAAAATGCGATTTGCTTTCTGCTGTTTTTGTAGCCACTGATAATGATAGAATTTTTGATGCTGTAGAAACATTTGGAGGAAATGTAAAAATGACTGGCAAGCATAATTCTGGCACAGAAAGATGTAATGCACTTTATAAAGACTTAAAAAAAGAATTTGATATCATTATTAATATTCAAGGGGATGAGCCATTTATAAATCCAGAGCAAATCACGCAAGTTGCTAACTGTTTTACAGATAAAAATACTGGCATTGCCACACTTGTTAAGAGTATTAAAAATGCTAATGAGCTAATAGGCGAAAACACAGTAAAAGTAGTTTTTGATGAAAAGAATTTTGCATTAAATTTTAGTCGATTGCCAATCCCCGAACCTAAAACCTTTGATGTTGAAAGATGGTTTATACATAATAAATTCTACAAACACATTGGAATTTACGGCTATCGTGCTGCTATTTTAGAAAAACTTTGCAAGTTAAATCCAACTAAAAATGAAATTACTGAAAAATTAGAGCAATTGCGCTGGCTAGATAACAACTACAAAATAAAAGTAGAAATAACGACATTGGAGAGCCAATCAGTGGATGTTCCAAAAGATATTGAAAATTTGAAATTTTAATTATTTTTTAAGTAATTTAGCATTTGAAAATGAACCAACCGATAGAACACCATATTTCCGATTTACTTTATTTGCACGATTGTGTAGTCATCCCAGGTTTTGGGGGGTTTGTCGGCAACAAAAAATCGGCTTTCATCCATCCTATTTCAGGAATCATATATCCGCCATACAAACAGCTCCTTTTTAATAAAAACTTAGTAGAAAATGATGGCCTTTTGGTAACCCATATTGCCAAAATGGAAGGGATTGATTTATCAGAAGTCAGTAGTATTATTGAAGATTTTATCAAAAATATTAATAATGAATTGACAGTAAGAAGCGCTTTCAAAATCAATAAAATTGGCACTTTTACAAAGGGAAGAGAAGGGAATATTTCTTTTCAGCAAAACAAAAATTACAACTATAACTTAGCATCTTTCGGCATGCAAGCCAATCATAAAGCCAAAAAGGTAGAACACACTATCAGCCAAGATAAAGAGGTGATTTTAAAATCAATTAGGCAAAAAGATTTCGGAAAAACTATCAGAAGGGCAGCAGCTGTTCTTATTCCTCTTATTGCTCTATCTCTAATTGGAATTACACAAGAGGAAAATATCAATAAGGTGTACTCGCAAATGGCAAATTTGAATCCTTTTGCAAATAATATAACTGAAATTGTAGTAGATAATCCTACTAAAACAAAAATAGAAAGTCCAATTGTAGAAATAGTATTAGAAGAAAAAGTGGAGGTGATTGTACCAAAAGAAGAAATAATTACCCCAATAATAAAAGAGCAACACACATATTATATTATTGCTGGGGCTTTTGCTGAAAGGAAAAATGCTGATAAATTATTACGAAAACTAAAAAGCTGGAATTATAATGCTTCTATTGTTAAACATGGTCATTTAAATCGTGTTGCTTATAATAGCTATACTAGCAAAGAAGAAGCACTTTTAATCTTGAAAGAAATACGAATTGCCAACCAATCAGCTTGGCTACTTACCAACTAAAATGCAAGTAAAAACTCCAAAAGAAAGTAGAGCAACTCTTACTGAGATTGTGTTGCCTAACGATACAAATAACCTAAATAATTTGATGGGAGGTCGGCTTTTACACTGGATGGATATTGCAGCTGCTATCACAGCTCATAGACATTGCAACCGAACTTGTGTGACGGCTTCCGTAAACAATGTGTCATTCGAACATCCTATTCCGAAAGGAAGCATTGTTACATTAGAAGCGAATATTTCCAGAGCATTTTCTTCCTCTATGGAAATATTTATTGACGTCTGGATTGAGGATACATTATCCGGGGATAAAACAAAATGCAATGAGGCTATTTACACCTTTGTAGCTGTTGATGCTATGGGAAAACCATCAAAAGTTTCAGAAGTCAGTCCGGAAACAGCATTGGAAAAGAAACGATTTGAAGGAGCTCTAAGAAGAAGGCAACTATCACTTATTTTGGCGGGAAAATTAAAGGCTAATGACGCCTCTGAACTGAAGGCGCTATTTAGCCAGAAATAAATTCTCGTCTATTTTATTCATGCAGTCAAAATGTCCTTTTGGACATTTTTCGAACCCAATTTTCGTACAAGGTCTGCACGATAAATCTTTAAGCTCAATTATCTTGGAGCTAACATCTGACAAATAAGGAGTCATCCCAAAAGCAGGAATAGTATTACCCCAAACTGAATAAATTTTCTTTTTGAAAGCGGCAGCAATATGCATCATTCCGGTATCGTGCGATATCACATATTTTGCATTTTTTATAATAAAAGCAGACTGCCCAATACTATATTTTCCACAAGCATTTTTTGTATTTGATGTTGTAGCAACAATTTTTTCTGCTGTCAAAAAATCTTCTTTTCCACCAATCAGAATTATTTGATTGTTCAGTTTATTACAAATAGAAATTATCTTTCCTGTTGGTAATTTTTTGGTTTCATGCTTTCCGCCAATTGCAAAAACAATATATTCAATTGGCAAATTTTCAACTTTATCTTTATCCATTAGGAGAAAATCTATCCCCAAATTATCATTTGTAATTTCAAGGTGTTTGATTGTTTCCAAATACCTATCAACAATATGAATATTTGGTAAAATATTAATTTTGAAAGTAGTCAAAAGCCATTTTTGAATATTTAACTTTCTAAAATTTTTTGATTTTACACCTAATTTTAATTTCAGGGAAAGCGTACGGAAGTTGTGATGCAAGTCAATAAGCAAATCATACTTTTCTTTTTTTAGCTGAGATAAAACCTCCTCTATATTTTTATCTATTAAATGTAAATTATCAATATAAGGATTATTCACTAAAATACATTTGTACCTACTGAAAGTAAGAAAATGAACCTCAGCATTTATCTGTTTTTTCAATACTCTCACAACTGGAGTTGTAAGCACTATATCGCCAATGGAAGAAAAACGAACTACTAATATTTTTAATGGTTTTTGCACTGGGGGTAAAACTAATTATTTTATTCTAATTTTGCGCCCATGAAATTTATTGATACGCACACCCATCTTTTTTTAAACCAATTTGATAAAGATATTGACTTGGTAATTAACAATGCGATTGCCAGTGGTATAAATAAAATGTTTTTACCAAACATAAGTTCAGAAACTACAAATTCCATGATGGAATTGTGCAGAAAATATCCTGAAAATTGTTTTGCAATGATGGGCTTACATCCTTGTGATGTAAAAAAAGAAAGTATTGACAAGGAGCTTTTACATGTGGAGCAGATGCTGGAAAAAAATAAATTTATTGCAGTTGGCGAAATTGGTTTGGACCTTTATTGGGACAAAACTACTTTGAATATTCAAAAAGAAGCTTTTGAAACTCAAATAAAATTGGCAAAAAAACACCAATTACCAATTGTAATTCATGTTCGGGAATCTTTTAATGAGGCCATTGAAATAGTGGAAAAATTAAATGATGATAGTTTGAGTGGCGTATTCCATTGCTTTACAGGAGATGTGGGAGATGCCAAAAAAATTACTGATTTGGAGAATTTTTATTTTGGAATTGGTGGCGTATTAACATTTAAAAATTCAGGATTGGAAAATACAATAAAGGAAATTGACATAGAATATCTTATTTTGGAAACTGATTCGCCTTATTTGACACCAGCACCATTTAGGGGTAAAAGAAATGAGAGCAAATACATCATAAATATTGCTGAAAAATTAGCTGAAGTAAAAGGCGTTTCTTTGGATAAAATTGCAGAAATAACAAACAAAAACGCAAGCAATTTGTTTAAGCTTCTTTAAAAAGCACAGCAATAAAATTTTGATAGTTTTGCAAGAATTTTGGTGAGGTGGCCGAGTGGCTGAAGGCGCACGCTTGGAAAGCGTGTAAACGGGAAACTGTTTCGGGGGTTCGAATCCCTTCCTCACCGCAAAATATTAATCGTTTTCAATATTGAAAAAGTTTATTGTTTAACCCAATTACATAAGAGTTTGAATTTACTCTTTACAAAATGAATACTAAAAATAAAATCCACTTCCAACAGAAAATGCTAAACCCCATTTTCTTTAAATTATTTTTAATCTTAAAACTACCATTAGCATTTTTAGCTGGAGTTAGACTAAAATCTTTAAACGATACCCATGCTACAATACAACTAAAGTATAGTTTTTTAAATAAAAACCCTTTTAAATCTATTTATTTTGCAGCCCTATCTATGGCGGGAGAGTTGGCTTCTGGCATATTAGCGGCAAGCTTTATTTACAAAAACAATCCAAAGATCTCAATGTTAATTGTAGGGGTTAATATTGAATTTTCAAAAAAAGCAGTTGGACTTATTAGTTTCACCTGTAGTCAGGGAAAAGAGATAGAAAATTGTATAAATAAAAGTATCATTACAAAAGAAGGGCAAACCATAGATATAATAACTACCGCAACTGATAATGAAGGTGATGTTATAGCTATTTTTAACATAAGATGGTCTTTTAAGTCAAAATAATTGCTTCAATTTTAGATAAGATTATATTAATTCACCCCACAAAATGTGCTGGCACTACTATCTCCGAGAAACTGTTTAAATTAAAAGGATTCTCTGATAAAAAAAGTCAATTACGAATTGGAAAGAATTATACATTGCTTATCCAAAAACTGCACAGATAATATATAAAATATATAAAAAGGACTTTGAGATGTTTGGGTATGAACTTATAGCCCCTGATATTGTTATGTGAGAAGCTATTTTAAGATTTGGTTTGTATGTTCTTTTGTTTTTACTTTTGTAATAATATCCTCTATAACTCCCTTTTCATCAATCACAAAAGTTGTCCTATGTATTCCATCATACTCTCTTCCCATAAACTTCTTAGGGCCCCATACTCCATAAGCATTTAACACCTCCTTGCTCTTATCAGAAATTAACGGGAAAGGTAACTCATGTTTTGCTATAAATTTCAGATGTCTTTCTGGGCTATCAGCAGAACAACCCAAAACTACATATCCATTATCCAATAAAAGCTGGTAGTTATCCCTTAAATTACAAGATTGCATAGTGCAGCCAGGAGTCATGTCTTTTGGATAAAAATACAATATAACTTTCTTTCCTTTAAACTGACTTAAAGTAATTACTTCTCCATTTTCATCAATGGAATTTATTGCAGGTGCTATATCTCCTATATTTAGCATAATTGTTTGTTTTTGATTGTCATCATTTTGAGCACAAGCAGTAAATGTAAATAAAGCTATACATGCTATTATAAATCGGTTCAACATTTATAAAGTACCTCTTCTTTCTTGTTCTGCCTCAATAGATTCAAAAAGAGCTTTAAAGTTCCCTTTTCCAAAAGATTGAGCCCCCTTTCTTTGAATAATTTCAAAAAAGAGTGTTGGTCTATCAGTTAATGGCTTGGTAAATATTTGTAATAAATACCCCTCATCATCTCTATCAACCATAATACCATGTTGTTTCAAAATACTCATATCTTCCTCTATTTCTCCCACTCTTCCTCCAACAGTATCATAATATGTTCCTGGAACATATAAAAACTCTACTCCTCTTTTCTTCATTTCAGAAACAGTAAAAACAATATCATCAGTTGCTACTGCAATATGCTGGCAACCTGGTCCGCCATAGAAATCTAAATATTCTTCAATTTGTGATTTCTTTTTCCCTTCAGCTGGCTCATTTATTGGGAATTTAATTCTCCCGTTTCCGTTAGTCATTACCTTACTCATAAGTGCAGTGTATTGAGTAGAAATATCTTTATCATCAAAAGTAATTAGGTTTGCAAAGCCCATAGTTTCATTATAAAATTTTGCCCAAATATTCATCTCTCCCCAGCCTACATTACCTACCATATGATCAATATATTTTAATCCACAAGTAGTTGGATTATAAGAAGATTCCCACCTTTCAAATCCTGGAATAAATACTCCATTGTAGTTTCTACGTTCTACAAAAATATGAACCGTATCACCATAAGTATGGATTCCAGATCTTACAACTTCTCCATTATCATCTTTTTCTGTTCTTGGCTGAAAATAAGATTTAGCTCCTCTTTTAGTAGTTTCCTCCCACGCTTTTTTTGCATCCTCAACCCAAAGAGCAATAACTTTAACTCCATCGCCATGTTTTGTAATATGATCATCAATAAAAGTGCTCTCAGGTCCTGGCAGAGGAGTTGTAAAAACTAATTTAATTTTATCTTGTACTACCACATAGGATGTTCTGTCCTTCATTCCTGTCTCTAATCCAGCATATGCAAGAGATTGAAATCCAAGAGCTGTTTTATAAAAATGGGCCGCTTGTTTTGCATTCCCTACATAGTATTCAACATAATCCGTTCCCATAATTGGCAAGAAATCTTCTGCTTCAGAGAATATCTTTTCTAATCCGTAATTAAAATTCTTTACTTGTGTTAAATCTTTCATTTATTTATTTTTATTTCCAACTTTTATAATAATCATCTACTTCTAGTTTCAGTGCTTCTTCTGTAATCATAACCGGATTAAAAGGATCAATCATTACAGCAAGTTCATCTGTAGAATTTTTTCCAACACTTCTTTCAATTGCTCCTGGATGAGGCCCGTGAGGAATTCCTCCAGGATGTAAGGTTATCTGACCTTTTTGTATATTATTTCTACTCATAAAATCCCCATCCACATAATATAATAGCTCTTCCGAATCAATATTAGAATGATGATAAGGAGCGGGGATTGCCTCCGGATGATAGTCATATAATCTTGGCACAAAAGAACATACTACAAAACCTGAAGCTTCCCATTGCTGATGGATTGGGGGTGGTAAATGAACCCTTCCTGTAATTGGTTCAAAATCAAAAATTGAGAATGCATATGGGTAATGGAACCCATCCCAACCTACTGCATCAAAAGGATGATTCGCATGTGTATATCCCCAAAGTACCCCTTGTTTTTTTGATAAAACTTTAAACTCCCCCTCTTCATCATGTGTTTCTAAATTCTCTGGTAATCTGAAATCTCTTTCACAAAATGGAGAATGCTCTAAAAGCTGACCAAAATTATTTCTATATCTATTAGGGGTTAATATTGGTGAAAAAGACTCTACAAAAAGTAATCTATTTTCTTCTGTTTGAAAATCAATCTGATAAGTTACTCCCCTTGGAATTATTAAATAATCTCCATATTTAAAGTCGATATTTCCATACATTGTTCTAAGTTTTCCATTTCCCTCGTGTACAAATAGCATTTCGTCTGCATCTGAATTTCTGAAAAAATAATCTTTAGAGAACGACTTAGGGCGAGCTAAACCAATATGTAAATCATTATTTACAAAAAGAACCTTCCTGCTGTCAATATATTCATTTTCTTCCGGTATTGAAAACCCTTGAAAGCTCATTGCTTTCATATTTTTTTCGATTGCAATTTGAGGTGTTGTGTCTTTTATTTTTTTTACCTCTGAAACCACAGTAGGTGGGTACAAATGATAAATTAAAGATGACATCCCAGAAAATCCTGCTGTTCCAAAAAGCTCCTCTTGATACAAGCCACCATCATCTTTTTTAAAAGTAGTATGTCTTTTATGTGGCATTTTACCCAACTTATGATATCTTGGCATTTTATATTGTTTTGTGCAAATATATGATATAAAACATAAACAAAAGATGATTTTTGTATATCCTAAAAATTAAAATTATATTTTTGCAGTAAATGAAACTAATCACCTATAAAAAAGAAGATTCTAATCAGCATCAAATAGGTGTTTTAAAAAATAATATAGTTTATAATCTGAATAAGTATTATGGAAATATTTCAATCATTGAATTAATCCAAAAGGATAATTATCAAAATCAAATAGCTGAATTTATTTTGAATGGAGATTGCCTTAAGAATGATCTTAATAACATTACTCTTCTATGTCCAATCCCAAATCCAAATTCACTTAGAGACGCTTATGCATTTAGACAACATGTCGAAACCTCAAGAGCAAATAGAGGGGCTGCAATGATTCCAGAATTTGATCAATTTCCAGTTTTTTATTTTTCAAATCATAATGCGATTTTTGGAACAAATGAAAATATTGAACTAATGCCTGACCATCTTGAGAAGCTAGATTATGAACTAGAATTTGCAATCGTAATTGGAAAGGCTGGGAAAAATATATTAGCTAAGGATGCCGACAAACATATTGCCGGTTTTACAATTTTAAATGATCTGAGTGCAAGAACATTGCAAATGGAGGAAATGAAATTAAATTTAGGGCCTGCAAAAGGAAAGGATTTTGCCAATATCTTAGGCCCATGTTTAGTTACACCTGACGAACTAGAGCACAAGAGTATCGACACCCCCTCAGGGAAAAAATACAATTTGGAAATGAAGTGTTTTGTAAATGGGGAACTACTTTCTAAGGGAAATACGAAAGATATGAATTGGACATTTGCCGAAATAATTGAAAGGGCTTCTTATGGAGTAGAGCTTTATCCAGGAGATGTAATAGGGTCCGGGACGGTAGGGACAGGATGTTTGTTAGAGTTAAATGGAACTAAAAAAAGAGAAACTCCAAACTACTCAGAAAGATGGATAAAAGAAGGTGATGAAATTGAAATGCAAATTGAGGGGATTGGGGAAATAAAAAACAAAATCATGAAAGTTGCAACTAGCCACTCTATTTTAAAACTTAAAAAATGATTAAAACTTTAGACATAACAAAAGGAGAAACTGAAGGTTTGTACGGTTTTCTTTCATCTGCAGTAACGCCAAGGCCAATAGCATTGGTGAGTACAATTGACAAAGATGGAAATAGAAATCTAGCTCCTTTTTCCTTTTTTAATGTTTTTTCTGTAAATCCTCCTATCTTAATTTTCTCTCCTGTAAAAAGTGGGCAATTTGGCACCAACAAACATACTTTAGAAAATGTGTTAGAGATTAAAGAATGTGTTGTTGGATTAGTAACTGAACAAATTGCACAACAAGTTTCTTTATCTTCTTGTAGTTACGATAAAGGGGTTAATGAATTTGAAAAAGCAGGACTTACTGAAATAAAATCTGATTTAGTTTCTCCCTATAGAATCGGAGAATCTCCTATAAATTTTGAATGTAAAATAAATGATATTATTGTTTTAGGAGAAAGAGGTGGAGCGGGAAGTTTAGTGCTCTCTGAAATTTTAAAAGTGCATATTGATGAAAATGTTTTAGATGAAAATGAGGATATAGATCCTTTTAAACTAAAAATTGTAAGCCGACATGGATCAGATTGGTACGGAAAAACTACCAACGAATCTTTATATAAAATTACAAAGCCTATCTCAAAATTGGGGATGGGTATTGATAATTTACCTGAGGAAATTAGAAATTCAAAGATTTTAACTGGAAATGAGTTGGCTATTTTAGCTTCTTCAGAAGATGTTCCTAAAAAAGAGCTTTTCCCTCTAAGAGAAAATAAGTCCTTAAAAGAAAAACATATTTTAGCCAAAGAATTTTTAAGTCAAGAAAAAACAAAAGATGCTTGGCAAATCTTATTATAAACTATTAACTAAAACTAAATATTATGTCATTCGAATTACCAAAATTACCGTACGCATATGATGCGTTAGAGTCTCATATTGACGCAAGAACTATGGAAATACACCATAGCAAACATCATAATGGATATACCAATAATTTAAATAATGCAATTGCTGGAACCGATATGGAGGGAAAATCTATTGAAGAAATATGTGCAACTCCAGGATTAAATGGAGGAGTACGGAATAATGGGGGCGGATACTATAATCATTGCCTATTTTGGGAGATAATGTCTCCAAATGGAGGTGGTAATCCTACAGGAGAAATTGCTGAAGCAATCAATGCCAAATTTGGAAGTTTTGATAACTTTAAAGATGAATTCTCCAAAGCTGCAGGAACAAGATTTGGATCAGGATGGGCTTGGCTGTGTGTTTGTGAGGAAGGAAAGCTGTGTGTTTGCTCTACTGCCAATCAGGACAATCCACTAATGGAAGGACACTGTGGCGGAACACCAATTTTAGGAATAGATGTGTGGGAGCACGCCTATTATTTAAATTATCAAAATAGAAAACCAGATTATATTGCTGCATTTTTTAATGTTATCAATTGGGAGGAAGTAAACAGAAGATATCTTTCTTCTTTATAATATTTTTATAAATTTGTCCAATTAAAAAATTAAACTAAAACAAAATGAAAAATAAATTTGCCTTAATCACATTAGTAGGATTATTTTTAATGGGATCTTACACTATTTATGCACAAGAAAATCAAGATACAATAATCACTGAGCAGGATGTAGAAGAAACTGTTATGTCAGAAGAAGACAAGCAAGGTCTAGCTGCTATGATTGAATCTACTCAAACTGAAGAATCAGCATCTTTTCACCAAATTATTAAACAAAAATTTATTGAGGGGGGGCCTTCTTTTATGGGGATTGTTTTGCTTTGTTTAATCTTAGGGTTAGCCTTAGCAATTGAAAGAATCATTTACCTTAATATGGCGACAAGCGATTCTGGTAAATTAATAAATGATGTTGAAGGCGCTCTTCAATCTGGCGGAGTGGATGCAGCAAAAGAAGTGTGTAGAAATACAAAAGGTCCTGTTGCTTCTATTTTTTACCAAGGACTTGATCGTTCTGGTGAAGGAATTGACATGGTTGAAAAATCAGTGGTTGCTTATGGCTCAGTTCAAATGGGACTATTAGAGAAAGGGTTGTCTTGGATTGCGCTATTTATTGCCTTAGCCCCAATGCTTGGTTTTATGGGAACGGTAATCGGTATGATTGGTGCTTTTGATGCTATTGAAGCTGCAGGAGATATTTCTCCATCACTTGTTGCAGGAGGTATTAAGGTAGCGCTTTTAACTACTGTATTCGGACTAATTGTAGCAATTATTTTGCAAGTATTCTACAACTATATTGTTTCAAAAATTGACAGTATTGTAAACGATATGGAAGATGCTTCCATTACCTTAATTGATTTATTAGTAAAAAATAAATAAGCATGGATTTGATTAATATTGGTATCATTATTACTTACATTATGATTTTTGGTGCTGCATTAGCGGTAGTAGCATTCTCTGTAATGCAAATGGTTAAGCACCCTAACAATGCTAAGAGAACACTTTACACAGTTGGCGGATTAGTTGTTATTTTAATTATTTCTTACCTTATCGCCTCCTCAGAAGTTTTGCCTTCCTATGAAAAATATCACATCAATTCTGGGGCAGCAAAACGAGTTGGTATGGCATTAAATACTTTTTACTTTTTAGCCATTGGTGCAGTTTTAACTGTAATTTACACTGAGTTCGGAAAAGTATTTAAAAAATAATGGCCAGAAGCAATCGCGAACTTCAAGAGATAAATGCAGGCTCTATGGCAGATATTGCCTTCCTGCTACTGATTTTCTTTTTGGTAACAACTACCATGGATGTAGATACGGGTATTGCCAGGAAACTACCACCAATGCCAGAGGAAGAGCAAGTAGAAGATGATTCTCAAATTCATGCCAGAAACATTTATGTGGTGCTTGTAAACTCCAACAATCAGCTTTTAGTGGAAGGTGCACCAATGCATATTTCCGAGCTGAAAGATGGTGCAAAAGGTTTTATTGATAATAACGGTTTAAATCCTGAACTATCGGACAATCCTGAAAAAGCAATTATCTCTTTGCAAAACGATAGAGGCACCTCTTATAAAACATATATTCAGGTGCAAAATGAATTGACTGCTGCCTATAACGAACTAAGAAACTCAGCTGCTTTATCTGAATTTGGCTCTCGATATTATGATTTACCAAAATCGCAACAAAGAACAATCCGTAAAAAATATCCGCAAAAAATATCAGAAGCAGAACCTAAAAATGTAGGAGACAATGAGTAGATTCAGAAGAAAATCAAAAGGCGGGTCGCCAGCTATTTCAACAGCATCTTTGCCAGATATTGTATTTATGCTATTGTTCTTTTTCATGGTAACGACCGTAATGCGTGAAACTACACTCTTTGTAGATGTGCTAACACCAAAAGCATCTGAAATAAGAAAAATGGAGAAGAAATCATTGGTAAGTTATATTTATATTGGCTCTCCTGTAAAACGCTTGCAATCTTCTTACGGAACAAAACCAAGAGTACAACTAAATGATGCATTTGCCGAAACTGCCGATATCCAGGAATTTATCGCCACCGAAAGGGAATCGCATAACGAAAAGGAAATTCCTTATATGACGGTTTCTATAAAGGCGGATGAAGAGGTGAGAATGGGAACTGTTATTGATGTAAAGCAAGAGCTCAGGAAAGCAAATGCCCTAAAAATAAACTACTCTACTAGAAAAGGAACATACTAAATAGATAGGAGTATTTAGATATTAGGCTTTTAATAAAATAATTAGGGCTGAATTTTCAGCTCTTTTTTTATGCTCGACTTTTTATATAATAAATACATCAGCAAGGCAACCGCCAAAAAACTAATAAGTGCCCCACTAATATTTACCGGAATTTCTTCATTCAGAAAGTCTATTTGCACTTTGTCAGCCACAAAATGATAGGTAAAAATGATTGCCAAAGCATTATTGGTAAAATGAGCCAAAATTGGCAACCATAAATTGTTGCTCCAATAAAACATATAGCCAAGGACAAGCCCCAAAGCAAACCTTGGCAGAAAGCCAAAAAACTGCATATGAATGGCAGAAAATAAAATGGCCGAAATAAAAATAGCAAGATGAACTTTCCCTATCCATTTTGCAAATAGTTGCTGCAATATCCCTCTGAATAAAAGTTCCTCCCCAATTGCTGGAATTAGGGCAATCAAGAATAGATTAATAAGCAGATCTCCCATACTGTTCATGGCTAAAAAAGCTTCTGTTATTTGCATTGATTTTTGCTCAGATACTTCCATCCACATTTGCACTGCTTCCAAAAAATCTGGAAGAACCAGTGTTTGATTCCATTGCATTAAATAAGCTACAAATGGATTTGCAATCAGCATTATGGCAATAGCAAGCAACACACTTTGCCTGTTTATCTTTTGTTTAAGCTGTAATTGGAAGGAAGTAAAATAGACAAAAAGGAAAGGCGGCACAATAAAAAGCCCGACAGAAGTAAATAGTTGCAAAAATTTGAGCGCATTCACCGATTTGGAATTACTATAATCTGAAAGAAAAAAACTTAAATCAGAAAAGCCAACATCAAACAATAAGGGTAGGGAAACATAAGAGATAATAGAAAAAACAACTACTGATAGAAATGTAATGGCAAAAAACAGGGCAAATTGCATGGCTACTGACTTCTTATAAAAAATTCCTTTAAGCTTCATAAATTCACTATTTTTGTAACATATTATGGCTGTAAAAATAGGAAATATTGATGTAGGAGATTTTCCACTTCTTTTGGCCCCCATGGAAGACGTTTCTGACCCCCCATTTCGTGCACTTTGTAAGGAGAATGGGGCGGATATTATGTATACAGAATTCATCTCCTCAGAAGGACTGATAAGGGATGCTATAAAAAGCACCCAGAAGTTGGATATATACGATTTTGAGCGGCCAATAGGAATTCAAATATTTGGAAATAATATTAATTCTATGCGAAAAGCTGCTGAGATTTGTGAGGCAGCAAAACCCGAATTCATTGATATTAATTATGGTTGCCCTGTAAAAAAAGTAGCAAATAAAGGAGCTGGGGCTGGCATATTGCAGGACATCCCAAAAATGGTGACCATGACCAAAGAAATAGTAAAAGCTACTAATATTCCAGTAACGGTAAAAACCCGTTTAGGCTGGGATGAAAATTCTTTATATATAGTTGAGGTGGCGGAACGATTGCAGGATGTTGGTATAAAAGCAATTTCTATTCATGGCAGAACCAGAAAACAAATGTATAAAGGAGTGGCTGATTGGACTTTAATCGGAGAGGTAAGAAACAACCAAAATATGCATATCCCTGTTTTTGGAAATGGAGATGTAGATTCTCCTGAAAAAGTAGCAGAAGTAAAAGATAAATATGGAGTAGATGGCGTGATGATTGGAAGAGCTGCCATTGGCTACCCTTGGGTTTTTAATGAAATAAAGCATTTTCTTAAAACTAATACGCATTTAGAAAAACCGACTCTACAAGATAGAGTAAGTGCATGTAAAAGGCATTTGCAACATTCTATTAAGTGGAAAGGAGAAGTGCTGGGAATTGCTGAAATGAAACGCCACTATACCAATTATTTTAAAGGAATTCCTCACTTTAAAGCGTATAGAATTAAACTGGTCACCTCTTATAATTTGGAAGAGATTATGGAAACTTTAGACAAAGTAGCAGTGGAGTTTGAGGGGGTTAAGTTTTAAGTAGTCTATTAGTCAAAACTTTTGCAGGATACCAAGAGGCAAAAAGCCCAATAACAATTACTGTTATTTCTACCCAAAGTAAATCCAAATAATGTATTACCACAGGGTAAGAATGAATAATAAAATTTCCTTCTCCCATACCGATAATTCCATATTTCATTTGTAAAGTAGCAAGCAGTAATCCAAGCAGAATTCCTAAAAAGCTACCAATAATTACTGTTAGCATTCCTTCTGTGAAAAATATTTTCTGAATACTTTTTTGGCTGGCACCCAAATTCCAAAAGGTCTTGATATTATTCTTTTTTTCAATCATCAGCATACTAAGCGAACCAATAATATTGAAGGTGGCAATAATCAGCATAAAAGTTAGGATAAGGAATACGCTCAGTTTTTCTGAATTCAAAATTTTATGTAAAACGGCATGCTGTTGCAATCGATTGCTTACCTTATAATTTTTACCCAAAGTGCTTTGTAAATATTTTTGTACTTCCAACATTTCAATCTCCTCTTTTAGCTGTACCTCAATAGCTGAAACTTCCTTTTTCTGCAATAAATCTTGCAAAAAAGCAATAGGTGTAATAATGTATTTATTATCGTATTCTGCTCCATTACAAAAAATCCCAACAGGTAAAACTGATGCGCTTACAAAGGCATTTGTAGCATTTAATAGAGTATTATTTTCACGGTTTGGAACATATATTTTTAATCGGCTGAATATATTTCCTGTTCCCATTGATAGATGATAAGCAACTCCCTGTCCAAGCACAGCCACACTATTGTTTTCATAATTTTCAAAATTCTCTCCATCAATAATAATGCTATCCAAATTAGTCATTTTACTAAAATCCTTTCCAACTCCTTTGATGGATGCAATAAACTCATGTTCTCCATTTTTCATCAACACTTTTTCTTCCATCACATCCGTAAAATAAAGAATCTCGTTACTTTCACTTAATACTGAAATTATACTTTCTGAGTTAAAAGTTTTACCCTCATTGGAAGTTATTTTAAGGTGAGGGTCAAAACTATTGTACATGCTAAGCAACAAATCCTCAAAACCATTAAATACAGAGAGAAGAAGTACCAAAGCGGCAGTACCAGTTATCACTCCCATCATGGAAACAAAGGAAATAATATTTACGGCCGTTTTTGTTTTGCTACTAAAAAGGTATCTTTTGGCTATAAAAAAAGGAAAGTTCATCCTTTTAACAATCTATTAATTTCATCTGCATAATCGGCCGAATCGTCCAAATAAAAGTGTAATTCAGGAATTATTCTGAGTTGATGTCGCACCCTTTTGGCAAGCAGATTTCTAAAATAAGGACTTTTCTCTTTTACTTGGGCTATTAATTTTTCTCCATCACTGGCAGGAAAAATACTCAAATAAACTTTTGCCACCGACAAATCAAGTGATACCCTTACCCCTGTTACGGTAAAGAGAATATTCCCGAAAAGTGCTGGGGCATATTGCTGAAATATTATTGCTAAATCTTTTTGAATAAACCGTGAAATCTTTTTTTGTCGTGTAGTTTCCATTTTACAAAGATACATTATTCTATCTTTGCTCTCATGAAAGATTTTTTCAGAATACTGAAATATGTGAACCCTTATTTGGGCTATGCTGGGCTCAATATTTTTTTCAACATCCTGAATATTTTATTTTCTTTGGTTTCCATTACCATGATTATTCCATTTCTAGGGCTGCTTTTTGGCACACAAGAAAAGGTTTATACTCCTTCTGATTTAGGGTTCTCTGCCTCTGCCATTAAAGAAAACTTTTATGCCATTATCACCACTATTATTAATGATAGAGGAGAAGTTGAGGCGCTTGTTTTTGTCTGTATTTTAATTTTGGTAATGTTTTTTTGTAGGAATTTATGCCGGTATTTAGCGCTTTATTTTCTTTCTCCAATCCGAAATGGAGTGGTTTGCGATTTGAGGAACGACTTGAACAAAAAAATTATTAGCTTGCCTATTTCCTATTTTACTGAAAAAAGAAAAGGCGATATTACTGCACGTATGACTACCGATTTGGTTGAAATTGAATGGTCGATAATGAGTTCTCTAGAAATGTTTTTTAAAGATCCGCTCAACATTATTATCTTTTTAATTACACTAATCATCATCAGCCCACAGCTCACCCTTTTTGTAATTATTCTTTTCCCTATTACCGGATTTTTGATTGCACTGATTGGTAAGAGTTTGAAAAAATCATCAGAAAAAGGCCAAAATAAAATGGGAGATTTGCTCTCCATAATTAATGAAAACCTCTCGGGCCTCAGAATAATCAAAGCATTTGATGCTGAAAAAATAATTAATGAAAAATTTGAAAAAGAAAGTGCCGATTACAGAAATATCATGACTCGGCTCTTACGAAAAAAAGATCTGTCCTCCCCAATGAGTGAATTCCTAAGCACAGTGGTAATGATAGTGGTAATGTGGTTTGGCGGCAAATTAGTTTTAGGTGGGAACAGTCCGCTTTCCCCAGAAGAATTCATAGGGTATATTGCCATTTTTTCTCAACTTATCCCTCCTGCGAAATCCTTCACTTCTGCTTATTATTTTATTCAAAAAGGAAGTGCTTCAGCAGCTCGTATTCATGAAATATTAGATACAGAAAATGAAATAAAAGATGCTAAAAAGGCCAAAACAATTTCAGCATTTAAATCAGAAATAAAATTTGAAGGGGTTACTTTTAGCTATGAAAATATTCAGGTACTAAAAGATATTCATTTAAGCTTAAAAAAAGGAGATTCTATTGCTTTGGTTGGGCAATCCGGAAGTGGAAAATCTACTTTGGCCGACCTTATTTCTCGTTTTTATGATGTAAAAATAGGAGAAGTGAAAATTGATGGAGAGAATATAAAAAATCTAAAAATTGCAGATGTAAGAAAATTGATGGGCATTGTAAATCAAGAGTCCATTTTGTTTAACGATAGTATTTTTAATAATATTTTATTAGGGAACGAAACTGCTACAAAAGAAGAAGTGGAAAGTGCAGCAAAAGTTGCTAATGCGCATGATTTTATTTTACAGTGTGAAAACGGATATGATACAAATATTGGCGATAGTGGAGTGAAATTATCTGGTGGACAAAAGCAAAGATTAAGTATTGCTAGGGCAATACTGAAAAATCCTCCTATTCTTATTTTGGATGAGGCTACCTCTTCATTGGACACACAATCGGAAAAACTGGTTCAAGAAGCCCTAAATAATTTGATGAAATCCAGAACCTCTATTGTAATCGCGCACCGCCTTTCTACCATTCAGCATACAGATAAAATAATTGTATTGCATGAAGGGGAAATAGTGGAAACAGGCACTCACAATCAGCTTATTGCTGCTAATAAGCACTACAAAACGCTTTACGATTTGCAAGATTTTTCTTAGTACAAAAAGTTGTTGTAAGGATACCTTCTTATATGTAGTGCTTTTACTTTTTCATAAAGCAATTTTCTAAGTTGCTCAAAGTTGGTTTTCTTAAGTGCCGAGATGAAAATAGTGTTTTCTTCCATTTTTGCAATCCATGTTTTCTGCAAATCTTCTAAGGGAAAATTCTCTCTTGTTTTAGGGGTCAAATCGTCTTCCTCTTTTTCTATATAGCTAAAAGCATCCATTTTATTAAACACCAAAACCATGGGTTTTTCACTTGCCCCAATCTCAGCAAGGGTTTGGGTTACCGCCTCTATTTGACTCTCAAAATTAGGGTTTGAAATATCAACTACATGTAAAAGCAAATCAGATTCGCGCACCTCATCTAAGGTCGATTTAAAGGATTCGACAAGTTGATGAGGTAGTTTGCGAATAAAGCCAACGGTATCAGCAAGTAAAAATGGGAGATTCTCTATAACTACTTTCCGAATGGTTGTATCAAGGGTGGCAAACAATTTATTTTCTGCAAATACTTCCGACTTACTCAGTTGATTCATCAGGGTTGATTTTCCAGCATTGGTATAGCCAACAACTGCTACCCTTATCATATTTCCTCTACCTTTTCGTTGGATAATTTTTTGCTTATCAATTTTTTCCAACTGCTTTTTTAGTAAGGATATTTTTTGGTTTATAATCCGTCTGTCTGTTTCAATCTGGGTTTCCCCAGGCCCTCTCATTCCAATACCTCCTTTTTGTCTTTCAAGGTGAGTCCACATTCTGGTAAGTCGGGGCAACAGATACTGATATTGGGCAAGCTCCACTTGAGTTTTTGCATTTGCTGTTCTAGCACGGGAGGCAAAAATATCTAATATCAAATCACTTCTATCTAGTATTTTGCATTCTAAAACCTTTTCAATGTTTCTTAGTTGCATGGGACTAAGGTCATCATCAAATATAATGAGTTGTACTTCCAGTTCTCTAGCTATTTCTTTTACTTCTTCAATTTTCCCTTTTCCAATAAAAGTTTTATTGTTAGGAACAGCAAGTTTTTGGGTTATTTTTTTTACTGGAATTGCCCCAGCAGTTTTGGCCAAAAAAGCCAATTCCTCTAAATATTCTTCTGCCTGATTTTTGTCTTGTTCAGGAGTAATTACTCCTATAAGAATTGCTTTTTCTTTTCCCAATTAAAATAATTTATCAAAAGGTGTGCTAAGCAAAATAAGTGCAAGTGCTATGAAAAAATAAGTAAAAGTTGTTTTAGCCGATTTAGTATTATCTTCTATTTTTTTAGCTTTCACCTTTCCAACTGAAATTAGAATAACTGCCACTAGCATCATAAAAGGGTGTTCCACAAAAATTTCTCTACTTTCTGCATTTTTCATAATAGCCACCCATACAGGATTAGAAAAAGCAAATTTTGAAAATACTAATATCCCAAATACCAATTGCAGATGAGCCAAAATCATACTAATGGAGGTAAGCTTCCATTTTTTTAGACATAAATCTTTTCCCATAAATCCAACTAAAAAAGATTTACCAACCGTCAAAATTAGAATAGGAATTAGCAAATATGGTAGGAGATGATGAATTGTTAATGACACAAATTGAGGTTCTAGTTTTGACAAATATACCCATTTTTTATCAAATGAATTTTGAAATACCTGACACTTTGTAAAAAATCTGTAAATTCACGGCTTGAATTTTTACTTAATGAAAAAATACATCTTTATTATTTTGCTCTTCAATTTTTGCTTTCCTTCTTTTGGGCAAGAAACATTTCCTGTAAATGGAGTCGCTACCGAATTTCAACCTATTTATGCTTTTATCAATGCACACATTGTAAATGCAGACAATGAAATTCCTAATGGAATTTTGCTCATTCAAGGAAATAAAATTCTGGAAGCAGATACTGGAGTGCAAATACCAACAGATGCAATAATAAAAGATTTAAAAGGTGATTATATTTATCCTTCTTTTATTGACCTGAACAGTCAATACGGTTTGCCAAAAACAAAAGAAAGGGAATACTCCAATCTTCCGCAATATACTAGTAAAAAAGAGGGGGCCTTCCATTGGAACCAGGCCATTCACCCAGAAATTATTGCTACAAATTATTTTAAAAATGATAGAGCAAAAGCGGTAAGCTTAAGAAGTGTCGGATTTGGCACAGTTCTTAGCCACCAACAAGATGGAATTCTAAGAGGAACTGGCGGATTGGTTTTGCTCTCGGAAGAAAGGGAGCATCAAAACATTTTGATAAAAAATGCTGCTGCTCACTACTCTTTTAATAAAGGGAGTTCTAGCCAGAGATACCCCACTTCACTTATGGGAAGCATTGCTCTGTTTAGGCAAACTTATTTGGATGCAGAGTGGTATGGACAAGGAGTTGAAAATATTAACTATTCGTTTGAAGCGTTTAATAACCACCAAGATTTACCACAAATTTTTGAAATAAAAGATGCTTTTGATATTTCACGAATTTATAAAATAGCAGATGAATTTGAAGTGGACTATATCATCAAAGGAAATGGAGATGAGTATCAGCAGTTGGGGATAATTAAGGAAAGCGGATTCTCTTTTATTTTACCGCTTAACTTTCCTAAAAGTTATGAAGTTAGCAATCCAGAGGAAGCTGAAAATATTACACTCGAGCAACTAAAACATTGGGAAAATGCCCCTTATAATCCTACTATTTTAGCCAATAATGACATTACATTTTCGCTTACAAGTTCGGGGTACAAAAATATTAAAGATTTTCTGACTCATTTGCGAAAAGCTGTAAAAAAAGGCCTTTCTAAAAAGGATGCGCTTGCTGCTTTAACAACAATTCCAGCTCAATTTGTGAATGCGAAAAACTTAATTGGGAGTATTGAATCTGATAAGTTTGCTAATTTTATTATTTGCTCAAAAGATATTTTTGAAGATGGCGTTATTTATGAAAATTGGGTTGCTGGGAAAAAATATGAGGTAAATAAAAAACAAGAACTTGATGTGAGAGGGTTTTACACTTTTAGTTCTGATGAGTTGGAAAATAAGTTGGCAGCAATTAAAGGAACAAAGGAAAAGCCAAAAGCAACCATCTTTTTGTTGGACTCATTAGCACTTAAAACATCTCTTTCTGATAATGAAATAAATGTAAATACAAAGGATGGTGATTTTCGTTTGGCTGGAACTTTCTCTGCTGGAAAAATAAGCGGAAGATATCAAGATGCAGATGGTATCTTCCATAATTTTTTAATGGTGCGTGATTCTCTTTTTGTAGAAAAGAAAAAAGAGATAAAAGTAGAAACAGATAGTATTATCCCGAAAATCTGGATGCCCAATAAAGCTTATGGATTTATACAAAAACCCTCAGATGAAATTATCATTTTCAAAAATGCGACAGTGTGGACAAACGAATCAGAAGGAATATTGGAAAATACTGATGTTGTAATAAAAGATGGAAAAATTATTGCAATTGGAAAAGAAATTGATCTTTCTGAAATTTTAGATAAAGAGGTCCCCGTAAAAACAATTGATGCGAGCAGCAAGCACATCACTTGTGGTATAATTGATGAACATTCCCATATTGCCATTAGAAGAGGGGTAAATGAAAGCAGTCAAGCGGTTACAGCTGAGGTGCGAATAGGAGATGTAATAAATGCAAATGATATTAATATTTATCGTCAGCTTTCAGGAGGAGTTACTACTTCACAACTTTTGCATGGTTCGGCTAACCCTATTGGTGGGCAATCAGCTCTGATAAAACTAAGATGGGGAAGTAATGCAGAAGAAATGAAAATTGATGGAGCGGATGGTTTTATCAAATTTGCATTAGGCGAAAATGTAAAACAATCCAATTGGGGCAATTTTAATAAGGTGCGATTCCCACAAACCAGAATGGGGGTTGAGCAAGTTTTTTATGATGCATTTTACAGAGCAAGAACTTACCAATTGGAGTGGGATTTGTATAATGCCATGCCAAGTGGAATGAAAAGAAAATCAGAATCGCCAAGAGAAGATTTAGAACTTAATGCACTGGTTGAAATTTTGAAAAGTGAACGATTTGTTACTTGTCATTCCTATGTACAATCAGAAATAAATATGCTAATGCATGTGGCGGATTCCATGCGTTTTTCCATTAATACCTTCACCCATATATTGGAAGGCTTTAAAATAGCCGACAAATTGCTCAAACATGGAGCAGGCGGCTCTACTTTTTCTGATTGGTGGGCATACAAATTTGAAGTGAATGATGCGATTCCTTATAATGCGACATTGATGAATAATGCTGGGGTGGTTACGGCCATCAATTCGGATGATGCCGAAATGGGAAGGCGTCTAAATCAGGAAGCTGCAAAAGCAGTGAAATATGGGGCAACAACTGAGGAAGATGCTTGGAAAATGATTACACTTAATCCTGCAAAACTCTTGCATTTGGAAGACAGAATGGGCTCCATAAAAGTGGGGAAAGATGCCGATATTGTCATCTGGTCCAATAATCCTTTATCGGTTTACGCTAAAGCAGAACAAACTTATGTGGATGGTATTTGCCTATTTGATAAGGATAGAGATATACAATTAAGAGAGCAAAATTTGGGGGAGAGAATGCGTATCATTAAAAAAATGATAAGTGATAAAGGTAAAAAGAAGAAGCCAGAAAAAAAAGAAGAAAAACTATACCATTGTGACACCTTAGAGCCATGATAAGAAAAATGATTGTATTTATATTCTGTATCGCTTTTGTACAAACTATTTTTGCACAAAGTCATGTTTTGTATTTGGGCGGTATAGCTCATTTAGGAAACGGATTGAAAATTGAGAACTCTGCCATAAGTGTGGAAGATGGAAAATTCTCTTTGGTATCTGACGCAAGTATTATCCGAATAGACCCTACTACTTACGACACTATAATCAAGCTAAACGGAAAGCATATTTACCCTGCTTTTATTGTACCAAATACTACCTTAGGAATTACTGAAATTGGGCAGGTAAGGGCTACGCATGATTATAGAGAAACGGGAGCACTTAATCCGAATGTTCGCTCACTTATTGCTTATAATACCGATTCAAAAATTATTACAACCATTAGAAGCAATGGAGTGCTTATAGCCCAAGTTACTCCAAGAGGAGGAACCATTTCTGGGCAATCTTCTGTAACTCAATTAGATGGGTGGAATTGGGAAGATGCAGTGCTTAGGGCGGATGATGGCTTGCATCTGAATTGGCCTAATTCTTATCATTATAGTGGTTGGTGGGCAGAGCCAGGAGAAAATAAGAAAAATGAGAAATACAATAAGCGTATTGGCGAAATAAAAACCTTTTTTACAAAAGCAGAGGTCTATGCCAAATCGGCTAATATTATGGATTTGCGAATGGAAAGTATGAAAGGGCTTTTTAGTGGAAGTAAAACGCTTTACATACATGCCAATTATGCCAAAGATATGCGAAAAGCAATTAAAATGACAAGCGAATTACACATCAAAAAAGTAGTAATTATTGGGGCAGAAGATGCCTTAGAAATTGTGGATTTACTGAAAGAAAGAAATATTTCCTTAATTTTAAATAGGGTGCACCGGCTTCCTGAAAGCCAAGATAGCCCCATTGATGAACCGTTTACACAAAGTAAAAAATTAAAAGAAGCAGGGATTTTGTTTTGTCTTAGCTATGAAGGAGATATGGAAGCAATGGGTGCCAGAAACTTGCCCTTTTCAGCCGGTACTACTGTGGCTTATGGTCTGGATTATGAAGATGCCATTTCTGCAATTACTTTAAATACCGCCAAAATTTTAGGAATAGATACGCAAGTTGGCTCCATTGAACATGGAAAAGAGGCTACTTTTTTTATTAGCACAGGGGATGCACTAGACATGAGAACAAACAATGTGGAGAATGCTTTTATTAAAGGAAAGCCAATAGATTTAAACAATCACCAAAAGGAACTTTTTGAGAAGTATCGAAACAGATAGTTATTTCTTCCAAACCAATTTCTTTCCAAATCCCAATTTATTGTGAGTCATTTTAATAAATGTTAGTTGCATTGCCCAAGGTTGTGGCTTCATTATTCTAGCATAAGGAAATTCTTTTAGGTATTGCTTTTTAGATTTTTCTAAGTTCTCCCCTTTTAATTCTATAATTTCTCCCATTAATTGCACCCCTTGTATTTTACTTAGTTCTTTTGTTTCTAGTGCAATGGTTCCGGCCGCATTTGGGTTTGCTATAAAATCTTGGGCATGTTTGGTTTTGGTATCAGAAGAAAAAATTAGCCAATTTTTATTTTCATCATACACATAAAAACAATTGGCGCAATAGGGCATGTTGTCTTTGCTTGTTGCTAATGTAAGAAGGTGGTGCGCTTTAATAAAATCGATAATTCGCTTATCAATCATTAATAGCCAATATTTATTCTTACTCTTTGTAATACTTCACGAGCAATTACCTTGGCCTTTTCTGCTCCTTTCTGGAGTTCTTTTTCAATAATATCTTTGTTTTCCATTAGGTAATTAAACTTTTCTCTCTCTACCGTATATTTATCACAAATCAAATCAAAGAGTTCTTGTTTTGCATAGCCATAACCAAAATTACCAGCTGCATATTTTGCTTTTAAATTCTCTGATTGCTTTTCAGTAGCCAATAATCTATACAATTGAAATACATTACAATCCTTCGCATTTTTTTTCTCTTCCATCGGTGTAGAATCTGTTTTTATGCCCATTATTTGCTTCTTTAATTTCTTGTCCGATAGGAAAATATCAATGTCATTATTATAGGATTTACTCATTTTTTGTCCATCAGTTCCCGGTACAATCATCACTCTTTCATCTACTTTTGTTTCAGGAATTACAAAAGAGTTTGGATATCTATGATTGAAAGCTCCGGCAATATCACGAGTGATTTCCAAATGCTGCATTTGGTCTTTCCCAACAGGAACTATGTTAGCATCATACAACAAAATATCAGCCGCCATCAAAACTGGATAAGTAAAAAGCCCAGTATTTACACACGATAATTTATCCGATTTATCTTTAAAGGAATGAGCATTTGCAAGCATTGGAAAAGGTGTAAAACAGTTTAAAAACCATGTAAGCTCTGTTACTTCTGTAACATCTGATTGCCTATAAAACAAGTTTTTATCCGTATCAAAACCAAAGGCAAGCCAAGCAGCAGCTGTTGCATAAGTGTTGTTTTTCAAATTTTCCGCATCTCTTATGGTAGTAAAAGAGTGTAAATCCGCAATAAAAAACAAACTTTCATTTTTATCTTGCTGAGATAACGTTATTGCTGGAATAATTGCTCCTAGTAAATTTCCTAGATGCGGTGTCCCTGTGCTTTGTATTCCAGTAAGTATTCTTGCCATTTTCCGAAAAATTGATGTTGTAAAAATAGGATTTTTATCTTTGCGCCAATGAAATGGATAGGGTATCTTTTTAGCGTAATTTGGCGATTGTGGTTTTTACTGGTATTTTTTAGTGTTTTTTTAATTTCTATTCCGCTTCTTTTTTTCTTCACTTCCATCTGTCAAAATCATAAAACAGTTTGCCACTTAGCTCGCTATTGGTCAAAACTAACACTTTGTTTATCCTTTATTTTTCCAAAAGTTGAGTGGGAAGAAAAGTTGAGCAAAGATGAACATTATATATTTTGTCCTAATCATGTTTCTACATTAGACATTCCCCTTATTCTGGCAGTATTGCCAATCCCTTTACAATTTATGGGAAAAGCTGAAATTGCAAGCATTCCCCTATTTGGCTGGTTTTATAAAAACAATAGTGTACTTGTAGATAGAAGCAAAATAAGAGATACTTATGCTGCTTTTATTAAGGCAGGAAGAAAATTAGATGAGGGGATTAGTATGTGTATTTTTCCGGAAGGAGGAATTCCTAAAAAAGAAGTTTTTTTAAAACCATTTAAAAACGGGCCTTTCCGTTTAGCTATTGAAAAAAGTGTAAAAATTGTACCAATCACTTTGGCTGATAATAAAAAAATATTTCCACAAGAATATTTTAAAGGAAGGCCAGGAATTGTAAGGATTAAAATTCATTCGTCTATTAAAATAAATGAAAACAATTCCTTAGAAAATTTGAATAACACAGTTTACAATACTATTTTTGAACAATTGAAAAGAGATGAAAATAACTAACAAACTAATAGAAGATATTGCCGCTTTGGCAAAGTTAGAATTTGATGCAAAATCAGCTGAACTAATGAAAGCTGATTTGGAAAAAATTATTGGTTTTGTAGATAAATTAAGTGAGATTGACACGGAAGGTGTTGAACCGCTTATTTATTTAAGTGAAGAAGTAAATGTACTGAGGGAAGATGAAATACGAGCAGTTATCTCACAAGTGGAAGCTTTGAAAAATGCCCCTCAGAAAGATTCTGACTATTTTAAAGTGTCTACTGTGCTTAAAAATGAATCTTAATAATAAGGCCCCATAAATACATACACCAAAACACCAGTAATCGCCACATACATCCATATTGGGAAAGTCCATTTTACAATAGCTTTGTGTTTCTCTATTTCACCAGTCAACCCACTATATATTGAAAACATTGCCAATGGCAAAACAGGAATTGACAACAAGATGTGAGAAATAAGAATGAAACGATAAGTAATTATATATTCTCCTAAATATTTTGTGTTTCCGTGATCAAGTACTAATTTTGAGAAAACATAAGAAATTAAAAATACGGATGACAACACAAAAGCAGATAACATGGCTGCTTTATGCAAATTCGTTTTTTTATTTTTTATCAAGATAAAACCTGTGAATAGTAAAACAGTTGTTGATCCATTCAAGATGGCATGAAAGAAAGGCAATGATCTAAAGTCAATGCTTTCTGACTCGATATGAAAAACAGTTGGGAATAACATTAATACCGAAACTGCAATTGGAATAATTACCGACAAAGCAATAATCAGTGGTACAAATATTGAATCTTGTTTTTTCATCTTTTTCTATTGCATTAAAAATTTATCCAGCACATAGATAATTTGTATAATAGGCAAGTAGGTAAATGAGCTATTATCGTCAGTATTATTATATAGTTTGACAGATCTAAGTGTAAACCAAATACCTAAAACAAATACTGAACTTGCGCCATACACTGAGAGTGTTAAATCGGTATAATTCCAATGCTGAAAGACGAAATTTCATCAACTGCCCATAATATTTTAGAGTTGAAATCAGAGGATTGCTATTAGCAGATGTTATCGAAACAATCTTTCAAATTATCAGCAATCATTTCAGCTGACCTTCCTTCAATATGATGTCGCTCAATAAAATGTGCTAACTTACCATCTTTAAACACTGCAATTGATGGGGAAGATGGTGGAAAAGGAGCCATATATTCTCTTGCTTTAGCTGTTGCTCCAATATCTTGCCCTGCAAAAACAGTAGCAAAGGCATCTACCTTCTTGTCAAATTGAGTGGTTATCTTTACAGCAGGTCTCGCATTTCCTGCAGCACAACCACACACTGAATTTATCATAACAAGTACTGTTCCTTCTTTTTTATCTAATAATTCAGAAACAGCCTCTGGAGTTTTTAATTCAACAAATCCTACTGATGTTAAATCAGAACGCATTGGTTCACATAGTCCTTCGGGATAGTTCATTTTTTTAAGTTTTTAATTTGTAAAAATACGTATATTTATCTTTTATCTTTGAAAAAATTAGTTAATAATTTAGAGCATTCATCTTGCAGTAACCCACTAACAACTTCAGTTTTTGGATGTAAAATATTTTTAGATAATTTGGAAAACCCTCTTTTTTCATCTTTTGCTCCATAAACAATCTTTTTAATTTGGGACCAATAAGATGCTCCCCCGCACATCACGCAAGGCTCTAGAGTTACATAAAGCGTGCACTCATTCAGATATTTTCCTCCAAGATAATCTGCAGCAGAAGTAAATGCTTGCATTTCAGCATGGGCAGTAACATCATTTAGCGCCTCAGTATAATTATGAGCTCTTGCAATAACTTGATTGTCGCAAACAATTACACACCCAACGGGAACCTCATTTTTTTCGACCGCCTTTTTAGCTTCTTTTAGCGCCTCTTTCATAAAAAAATTATCATCAAAAGGATTTATTTTCATTTTACAAATATCTGATTTTGTTTTGTAATTTCGCAAACAAATAAAAAAGAAGATGTTAAGAACACATACTTGCGGAGAATTAAACATATCTAACATTGGTGTAGAAGTAACTTTAAGTGGTTGGGTGCAAAAAACAAGAGATCTTGGAGGTATGACTTTTGTTGATTTGAGAGATAGATATGGGCTCACACAATTGGCTTTTAATATGGATGTAAATGCTGATTTATGCACTAAGGCCAGAAAATTAGGTCGTGAATTTGTAATACAAATTGAAGGAAAAGTAATTGAAAGAGCATCAAAAAACAAGAATATCCCTACCGGTGAGATTGAGATTGAAGTTACAGTATTAACTATTTTAAATGTCTCTAAAACTCCTCCTTTTACTATTGAGGATGAAACTGATGGTGGTGATGAACTGAGAATGAAATATCGTTATCTCGATATTAGAAGAAGTCCGGTAAAAGAAAACCTAATGCTTAGAGCAAAGGTTTCTACTGAAACGAGAAAATATTTAGATGCTCAAGGATTCTGTGAGGTAGAAACTCCTTATTTGATTAAATCAACCCCTGAGGGGGCAAGGGATTTTATAGTGCCAAGCAGAATGAATGAGGGACAGTTTTACGCATTACCTCAATCACCACAAACTTTTAAGCAATTGTTAATGGTTGCTGGTATGGACAAATATTATCAGATTGTAAAATGTTTTAGAGATGAGGATTTAAGAGCCGATAGACAACCTGAATTTACACAAATTGACTGTGAGATGTCCTTTGTTGAGCAAGAAGATATCATAAAAATGTTTGAAGGACTTACACGCCATTTACTTAAAGAAGTAAAGGGAGTTGATTTATCAGAATTCCCAAGAATGACCTATGATACCGCTATGGAACTTTACGGTTCAGATAAGCCAGATATTCGTTTTGACATGCAATTTGTTGATATGAATGATATTTGCCAAGGAAAAGGGTTTGGAGTATTTGACAATGCAGAACTTGTAGTTGCAATAAACGCAAAAGCTTGCGCAAACTACACAAGAAAACAATTGGACAAGCTAGTGGATTTTGTAAAAACACCACAAGTTGGCGCTACAGGACTTATCTATTGTAAATATAATGAGGATAGAACAAGCAAATCGACAGTAGATAAGTTTTTTGATGAAGATGCTAGAAAAGTTTGGGCCGAAAAAGCAGGATGTGAGAAAGGAGATTTACTTTTAATAATGGCTGGCGAAACTGATAAAACAAGAAAAGCCCTTTCAACTTTACGATTACACTTAGCTGAAGAACAAGGGCTTAGGAATCCAGATGAATTTGCTCCGCTTTGGGTTTTAGATTTTCCTCTTTTGGAATGGGATGAAGACAATGAGAGATACCATGCAATGCATCACCCATTTACATCTCCAAAACCGGAAGACATTGCAAAACTAGATACTGACCCTGCAGCAGTACGTGCTAATGCTTATGATTTGGTTATTAACGGCAATGAAATTGGAGGAGGGAGTATTAGGATTCATAATAAAGATTTGCAGAACCTTATGTTTAAACATCTTGGTTTTACGAAAAATCACGCAAAAGATCAATTCGGATTTTTGATGGATGCGCTTGAATATGGAGCTCCTCCTCACGGTGGAGTTGCGTTTGGTTTTGATAGATTATGCGCTATTATTGGAGGACAAGAGAGTATCCGTGATTTTATTGCCTTTCCAAAAAACAATTCTATGCGTGATGTAATGATTGATTCTCCTTCTATTATCGATGAGAAACAATTAGATGAATTAAATCTTAGACTAAAATAAGAGGTGAATTTATTTATTTCCGCATTTATTATTTTTTCTTTAAGAGTTGCAGATCAAAGTTTAGCAACCCTGAGAGCTAGATTAATTAGTAGAAATAAACCAGTATATGCAGCATTAATAGGGCTTATTGAATCGATAATTTGGATAATTGCAGTAGCAAAAGTGATTAATGATATTGATAAGCCAATTTTAATAGCAGGATATGCAATTGGATTTGCTGCTGGAACAATACTAGGATACTATGCAGAAAGAATACTTGGATTTGGAGACGTAGTAATTAGAGTATTTACTTCGATTAAATCACCTAGTGTAGCAGAAGCATTAAGAGATCAAGGATATGGGGTTACTGTAATCAATGGAGAAGGAAGAGATGGGGTAGTTAGAATTTATTGGTGTATTGTACCTAGAAGAAAGTTAAAGTCTGTTTTAAAAATTATTAAAGAAATTAATCCTGATGCATATATTACAACAGATTCAGCAAATCCAATCTCATTAAAAAAATAAAAAAAATCTACTCATATGATAAATAGGTTTTTAGAAATCTACAATCAGAAAAGATATGTAAGTTATATTTCCAAATCTAAATTATTCTCAGTTTATCGCAGACACTTGCTTGCAGTCTCAGAAGATTAATTATCTGCTATATTCCATTCGGCAAAAGAGGTTGCCGTTTCGGAAAGCACTACCTTATACAGATCTACTCTTTCTGGAAGTTTACTTTTAATACGGTTTGCAAAATCTAATACCAAATTTTCGGAGGTTGGTTGATAGGGTAAATAAAATACCTTTTCAAAAGCGAAAAAGTCAATTTGAGCATGTGGTGAATTAGCATTCAACACCAAGGAATGATCGTATTTATCTATAATTTCTGGCTGTACAATTTGCTTGATAACATCAAAATCCATCACCATCCCATCCTTTTGATGCCCTTTTTCATTTCTTATTTTTCCTCTTATAGTTACCCACAATTTATAGGAATGTCCGTGAATATTTTTGCATAGCCCATCATAACCATGTAATGCATGTGCCATTTCTAGTTTGAATGCTTTTGTTATTCTAATCATTATTTTCTTTATTAAAGACTTTACTTAAATCTACTTTGCTGTGGCTATGAAAACGCTTTTTATTTTGCAAAGATACAAAAGCGTAGATTTTTTTGCCTTAGCAATAAAGCATATAATATGGTCTATAATATTATATTTGTGCAAAATAGAAAATCAATTGAAAGAAGTTATTTTAGTTATCGGAGCATCTGGACAAGTAGGGTCGGAATTAGTAACTGCATTACGAAAAATATATGGTGAGACAAATGTAATTGCATCAGATATTCATTCTGTTAATCCTAAAGTGAGAGATCATTCTACAATTATTCATTCTGAAAATGTAGAGGCTGAAGGTCCTTACATAGAATTGAATGCATTAGATAAAAATAAAATATATGATGTTATTAAAAAGAATAAAATCACCCAAATATATTTATTAGCTGCAATGCTATCTGCTAAATCAGAGGAAAATGTAGAATTAGCATGGAGATTAAATACGTTATCTCTTTCTAATATTCTGCAATTGGCAGAACAAAAGTTAATTAAGAAATTATTTTGGCCATCTTCTATAGCTGTTTTTGGACATACTACCCCTAAAATTCTGACTCCTCAATACACTATAATGGAACCAAACACAGTATATGGAATCAGTAAGTTAGCAGGCGAAAGATGGTGTGAATATTATAATAAAAAATACAATGTAGATGTTAGAAGTATTCGATATCCTGGATTAATTGGATGGCGTACAGATCCAGGAGGAGGAACAACTGATTATGCAGTTAAAATTTTTCATAAGGCAATTCTCCACGAAAAATACGAAAGTTTTTTAAATGAAGACACTGCTCTTCCTATGATGTATATGCCGGATGCAATTAGAGCAACTATTGAACTAATGGAAACACAACAAGAAAATGTAAAAATCCGTTCATCCTACAATTTAGCTGGGATAAGTTTCACACCAAAACAGATTGCTACTGAGATTTCAAAACATATTCCTAATTTTGAAATATCGTATAAGCCAGATTTCCGACAAGAAATTGCAAACTCTTGGCCTTCATCAATTGATGATAAAAATGCTCAATATGATTGGGGATGGAGATTAGAATATAACCTAGAAAAAATAACTTCAGATATGATAAAGAATCTGGAAGAAAGATATATAGTTACTACATAATGAGTAAGAAAATACAAATATATAATACACTCACAAGAAAGAAAGAACTCTTTAACCCGATTGTTGAAAACCATGTAGGAATGTATGTTTGTGGTCCTACTGTTTATGGCGATCCACATTTGGGACATGCAAGACCTGGAATTACATTTGATGTAGTTTTTCGCTATTTGAAACATGGTGATTATAAAGTAAGATATGTCAGAAATATTACTGATGCAGGGCATCTAGAAAATGATGCGGATGAAGGTGAAGATAAAATTGCCAAAAGAGCAAGGTTAGAACAGTTAGAGCCTATGGAAATTGTACATTTTTTTACCCTCAGTTACCACAGGGCAATGGAAAAATTAAATTGCTTACCCCCATCAATTGAACCAAGAGCTACAGGGCATATTATAGAGCAAATTGAAATGGTAAAAGGAATTTTAGAGAATGGATTTGCTTATGAAGCAAATGGTTCCGTTTATTTGGATGTGCATAAATACAGTGAAAAATATCCGTATGGTATTTTGTCTGGTAGAAATTTAGAAGACACTTTAGAAGGAACAAGAACTTTAGATGCTCAATCTGAAAAGAAAAGCCCTGTTGATTTTGCTATTTGGAAAAATGCAAGTTCTGAGCACATCATGAAATGGCCTTCACCTTGGGGAGACGGCTTCCCTGGTTGGCATATGGAATGTTCTGCAATGGGAGAAAAATATTTAGGAAAAACTTTTGACATTCATGGTGGCGGAATGGATTTGGTTTTCCCTCATCATGAAGCGGAAATAGCACAAAGTAATGCTTGTAATAATTCTAATCCGGTAAATTATTGGATGCACAATAACATGATTACTGTAGATGGGAAAAAGATGGGGAAATCTCTTGGAAATTTCATTAATTTGGAAGAATTCTTTACGGGGAATCATGCAAAATTAGAGCAAGCATATACTCCAATGACTATTCGCTTTTTCATTTTGCAGGCACATTACAGAAGTACTGTTGATTTTAGTAATGAAGCTCTGCAGGCAGCAGAAAAAGGGTTTACTAAATTAATGAATGCCATGGAGACTCTTGAAAATTTAAAACCTTCTGACAAATCAACTTATAGTGTGACGGAGTTGGAGGAAAAATGTTATGCTGCAATGGATGATGACTTTAACACTCCTATTCTTATTGCGCATTTATTTGATGGAGTTAGGATTATCAATTCGGGAAAAGATGGTAAAGAGAGTTTGACTGCTGATGATTTGGAAAAATTAAATTCAATCTTCAGCACTTTTGTTACTGATATTTTGGGCTTTGTTTCTGCAAAGAAAAGTGACGGAAACGATCTTACTAATGAAGTAATGGAAGTTGTTCTAAAACTTAGAGAAAAAGCCAAAGCAAATAAAGATTTTGATTCTGCCGATCTTATCCGTGATGAGCTAAACAAACTCAACATACAAGTAAAAGATAGCCATGATGGAAGTAGTTGGGAGATAAAAAATTAATGTTTAGATGACTGGTTTTAGATACAAGTTTTTACTAATTACTGTCCTTTGTATCGGCGCCTGTACAAGTGATCCTCAACAAAAAACACGTTCTAAAAAACCAAAGGTAAAGGTTGTAGTGCCCACTTTTAATGTGGATTCTGCTTATTATTTTATTGAAAAACAAGTGAGTTTTGGCCCCAGAGCTTTAAGCAGTAAAGGATGGGAAAATTGTGCTATTTGGTTAGTAACTAAATTTAAAACCTATACTCCAAATGTTGTAGTACAAGAAGCTTCTGTCACTACTTATGATGGTAAAAATCATACTCTGAGAAATATTATTACTTCTTTTTCTCCTGACAAAAACAATCGAATTGCTCTTTTTACACATTGGGATACTCGTCCTATTGCCGATCATGATATAGAAAATCAGAACTCCCCTATTTTAGGAGCAAATGATGGTGGAAGCGGTGTTGGAGTTCTAATTGAATTGGCAAGACAATTCAGTTTAAAAAACCCAAAAATTGGAGTCGACATTATATTGTTTGATGCAGAAGATTATGGCCAGCCAGAAAATTCAAAATATCCTATTATGCAAGATTCTTGGTGTTTGGGTTCGCAATATTGGAGTAATAATCCTCATAAACAAAACTATTTTGCTCGTTACGGAATTTTACTAGATATGGTTGGGGCAAAGAATGCTACTTTTAGGCATGAGGAGATTTCTTTTTATTATGGCTCAAATATTTTGCAAAAAGTATGGCGTAAAGCACACAAATTAGGCTTTGGGAATTATTTTGTATTTGAAAATGCCAAACAAATTGTTGATGATCATTTGTATGTAAATCAAATTACCGGAATCCCTACTATTGATATTATTGAGTATGACCCTTCTACTGAAAGCAATTTTAATAAACATTGGCACACCCATAAAGATGATATGGATAATATTGATAGAGAAACATTGAATGCAGTTGGGCAAACTTTAATGGAAGTTATTTATTCTGAATAAGGTTCGAATCTTGCTACCCCGACTTTTTTTCTTCATATTTCCCATAATTTTCTGTAAGTTTGCTCTTATGAAAAAACTATTATTCATATTACTTTGCTTACCAATTATTGGATGGACTCATGGCGTTTCAAAATCAATAATTGATGCTATGGCTGATGCCTCATTAATGGATTTTATTTATTTTGGTGCAGAGCACATGCTTACAGGATATGATCATATTTTATTTTTAATTGGAGTTGTGTTTTTTCTTAGTAACTATTCTGATATTTTTAAATTTATAACTGCCTTTACAATTGCGCATTGTATCACGCTTGTTTTTGCCACTTTTTATGGTATTACAGTAAATACGTATTTAATTGATGCTGTAATTGCATTCAGTGTTGTCTATAAAGGATTTGAAAATCTGGATGGTTTTAAAAAGTATTTTTCTGTTAATCCTCCAAATTTAATTTTAATGGTTTTTATATTTGGATTAATTCATGGCTTTGGCTTATCAACAAAACTACAAGAAGTAGCAGTTGCTTCAGGTATTAATTTGTCTTTATCTCAAATATTGTCTTTTAATGTAGGGGTGGAATTTGGGCAAATAGCCGTATTAATAATCGTTTTCCCACTACTTTCATTGCTTAGAGGAAAGTCTTTTGATATAATATCCAAAATATCAAATGGGATATTAGTTGTAGCAGGTATTGTTTTATTAGCTTATCAAGTTAATGGCTATTTTATTGACCATGGTCATCATCAACATCAATTAGCCCCACAGGAATTAAAAAATGAACCACTCATTAAATCAGACAATAGTAAGCATGAACATTCCCATGGTGATGGTCATTCTCATAGTCATTAAAATGATATGGATAATATCGATAAAAACACCTTAAATGCAGCAGTACCTTTCACCCTTTTAATGGTTGTATTTAGTAGTGGTTTTAGTGGTATGGGTAAGTAAAAAATAGATCCTATTTTAATCCTGTTTCCCCAACTCAACCGGTAAATTTTCAAATCCCATATTGTAAAGCGTAAACCCAAACACATCAGCAATTTCTTCAATTCTTTTGCTAATTGGGGTTCCAACTCCATGTCCTGCATTGGTTTCTATTCTAATTAAAGTTGGATTTTTGCCACTTTGTTTATCTTGTAAATGAGCAGAAAATTTGAAACTATGCGCAGGAACAACCCTGTCATCATGATCGCCAGTAAAGACCATGGTTGCAGGATATGCTACATTTTCTTTTACATTGTGTACTGGAGAATAATTCTTCAGATATTCAAACATTTCTTTACTCTCTTCTGAAGTCCCATAATCATAAGACCAACCTGCCCCAGCTGTAAATATATGGTAACGGAGCATATCAAAAACGCCAACTGTAGGAAGTGCCACCTTCATTAAATCTGGTCTTTGTGTCATGCAAGCCCCCACTAAAAGCCCACCGTTTGACCTTCCACTTATTGCTAAAAAATCGGAGCTTGTGTATTTCTTTTCAATCAAAAATTCTGCTGCCGCAATAAAGTCATCAAAAACATTTTGCTTTTGCATTTTAGTCCCAGCATCATGCCACTTTTTTCCGTATTCGCCACCACCCCTTATATTTGCTACTGCATAAATTCCGCCTTGCTCCAACCAAATCGCATTCTTCACACTAAAGGATGGTTTTATACTGATGTTAAACCCTCCATATCCGTACAATATCGTTGGGGTTTTTCCATTTAATACTAAGTCATTTTTATAAGTTATAGTCATCGGAATTTCTGTGCTATCTTTTGATGGATAAAAAATCTGCTCAGAAGTATATAATTCCGCATTAAAATCAATCTCTGGTGCCCAATACAATTCTGATGTTCCTTCCTCAACATTGTATTTGAAAGAAGAACGGGGAGTAGTATAATTACTAAAGTTGTAGTAGATTTCTTTTTGTTCTTCCTTACCACCAAAACCACTTACATTTCCTTCATTTTCAAATACTACATTTCTGATTAATTTTCCTGTATAATCATATTGTATTATTTTTGAGTTTGCATCAATAAAATATTTTGCAAAGAAATATCCACCACCTTTTGAAACGTTCAAAACATCCTCCGTTTCCTTAATAAATTCCTCCCAATTATTTGTTTGAGGAGCACTAGCATCTACCGTAATTACTTTCTTATTTGGGGCATCTAAATTAGTTATGATGTATAATTTACTCCCTATATTATGAGCAATATAACTGTTGCTTGTAAAATCATCAGTAATTTGAATGAGCTCCGAATTTTCTTTATTTCGATTTTTTATAAACAGATTATTCCCTGAGGTTTCCTTTGATACACTAATAATAAGGTAATTCTTATCCTTTGTAATATAGCCACTTACATACCTGAATTTTTCATCTTTACCATCTCCAAAAATAACTTTATCGGCTTGCTGAGGAGTGCCTAATTTGTGATAGTACAATTTATGATTATCCGTTTTCTCGGATAAAACTGAGGTTTTGGGTTTGTCGTAAGAAGAATAATAAAAGCCATCATTCCCATTCCAACTTATTCCAGAAAACTTCACATCTACCAAGGTATCTTCAATTATTTTTTTTGTTTCGGTTTCAATTACCATTACTTTTCTCCAATCTGAACCACCTTCTGAGATAGAGTACGCTAATAAACTTCCATCTTTTGTAAAGCTCATTCCTCCTAATGAAACTGTTCCATCCTCCGAGAAAATATTTGGATTGATAAAAACTTCTTCATTATCGTCCCCCTTTTTTCTGTACAAAACAGATTGATTTTGTAGTCCATCATTTTTATAGAAATAGGTATAATTCCCCTCCTTAAATGGCGTCCCTATTTTTTCATAATTCCATAATTTTTCAAGTCTATTTCTGAGAGCTTCTCGGTAAGGAATCTCATCTAAATAAGAAAAAGTAAGTTGGTTCTGACTTTCAATCCACTGCTTTACCTTTTTATCTTTATCATCTTCTAGCCAACGATAAGGGTCTTCTATTTGAGTTTCAAAATAAGTGTCTATTACTACTATTTTATCTGTTATAGGATAGTCTATCTGCTGATGAGAATTGCAAGACATTAGCAACAATAAGGTTGCTGAAAAAAGAATTATTCTATGCATATATATATTTTAATTGATGTCGAAAATATCAATTTAATTCTTATACCTGTAATTTGAATACGAAAAAATTACCTCCTATTTGTTTCTGGAATTAGATTTTCCAGCATTCCGCTTTTTATTTCTATTAGCAAAAAATTCTTGTCTCCTTCTCTGTTTTTCCTTCTCAAATTCTTTCTTCTGCTGTGCATTCATAGGTTTGTCCGTTTGAGGAAAAGGATGGTTTTTAACTGCTTCAATTTTTTGCTTTATTAACTTTTCAATATCTTTAGCATATGCGTTTTCTTCTGGCTCACAAATAGAAATAGAAACTCCCGTCTCTCCTGCTCTACCACATCTTCCTATTCTGTGTACATACGTTTCTGACTCATTAGGGATATCATAATTCAGTACATAACTCAGCTTATCAATATCAATGCCTCTAGCAGCAATATCAGTAGCTACTAAAACTCGTATTTTGGAATCTTTAAAGGATTGTAATGCTTTTTGTCTTTGATTCTGGGGTTTATCTCCATGAATTGCTGCGGCCTGAATATTTTTCTTTTTTAAATTACGAGCTATCCTATTGGCACCATGCTTAGTTCTTGAAAACAGCAATAATTGATTGATGTTTTTGTCTTTTAAGATATATAGCAACAAATCTTTTTTATCTGCCTTATTCGTATAGTAAATAAACTGTTTAATAGTTTCAGCAGTTGAAGATACAGGACTAACAGATATCTTTTTTGGAGATTTCAATATTTGAGATGAAAGCTCTACAATATTTTTAGGCATAGTAGCCGAAAAGAATAAAGATTGACGCTCTTTTGGTAATTCATTCAATATTTTTCTAATGTCATGAATAAAACCCATATCTAACATTCTATCCGCTTCATCTAATACAAAATATCCTATATCATTTAAAGAGATAAAACCTTGTCCCATAAGGTCCAATAATCTACCAGGAGTTGCAATTAATACATCAACCCCATTATTAAGTGCATTGGTTTGGGTGCCTTGTTTAACTCCACCAAAAATTACAGTATTCTTTATGTTATTGTATTTTGAATAAGCAGTAAAATTCTCTCCAATTTGTATGGCTAATTCACGAGTTGGCGTAACTACCAAGGCTCTTACTTTTGTTTTATGATTATTGCTTTTTTCTTTTATCAGATGATGTAAAATAGGCAAAGCAAAAGCGGCTGTTTTTCCAGTTCCTGTTTGTGCGCTACCAAGTACGTCATTTTTTCTTAATAATAAGGGAATTGCTTGCTCTTGAATAGCGGTTGGAGTAGTATAATTTTGGTATTTAACCGCTTTTAGTAAAGTTGGGTGTAAGTTTAAATCTTCAAATCTCATAAGGGGATCCCTTTTGTGGAATTATTTTTTGCAAAGTTACTATAATAGATAAGAGTAGTGACTACTCCCCACAACCTTGTATATAGGTAATTTCAAAATCTACAACTTGTAAAGTGTCATTCTGCAAATTTCCTTGCATAATACACTCCATAGGAAAATACTCCATTTCACATACAGCTACATAAAGCTCAACTAATTCTTCTATATTTTCATTAGGGAAAGTAAGCCCCCATTCTCCCAAAGTGGTTTCATCTTTAAAAATATGCTGTTCTTCTCCATATATCCACCAGCCTGTATATTGTTTTGATTCTCGGGTTTTGTCTTGTTCTTTTGTGCTAAATTCACAAGCAGAAATCCCTAAAACTATAGTCAGTATAATTACACTCTTATTTACTAAATCTAACATCCTTTCTATTTATAGAAATTCATTTCATCAATATATCGCCATGCTTTTTCAGGCATCAGATACGATACATCTTTCTTTTGCTTTATTGAGTCGCGGATAAAAGAAGCGGAAATCTCCATTTGAGGAACGCCCTTTACTATATGAATATTTTCATGATTCCCACTTATTTCAATCCCTTGCCTAGGATATACATAAACAGAATAGTCAGCTAAAATCTGTTTGTAATTTTTCCACTTATGAAAATTCTGTAAATTATCTGCTCCCATAATTAGTGCATATTCATTTTCAGAATGCTCCTCTTTTAGTCTCACCAAAGTATCAATAGTATAGGAAGGTAGTGTCATTTTAAACTCAATATCTGAAACTTGTAATTTCGGATTGTCCTCTACTTCCATTCTAATAATCATCAATCTGTGATGCTGATCCAGTAAAGTTTGCTTTTGTTTCAGCGGGTTTTGAGGAGAAACTACAAAACAAACTTTTTCTAAATCAGTAAATTCTACCATATAAGAAGCTATGACTTTATGTCCAATATGCATGGGGTTAAATGAACCAAAAAACAATCCTATTTTCATCCAATATATGTTTGGATTAATTGTTTGGCTTCTTTACAAGATATATCAAAATCATCATTTAAAATCACTTTGTCAAATTCTTTACTTTTTACAATTTCTTTTTTTGCTTTTGTTAATCTTTTCTCTAAACTTTTTGCCGATTCTGATCCTCTTTTTTGCAATCTTTCTTTTAAGGTTCCAAGAGAAGGAGGCATAATAAAAATGGATAAACAATCACTTGGATATTGTTTTTTTATATTTAACCCTCCTACCACATCAACATCAAAAATTACTGTTTTTCCTTTTTCCCAAATTCCTTCTACTTCCGATTTTAAGGTTCCGTAATACTGATTCTCATAAACTTCTTCCCATTCTAAAAATGCATCTTCTGAAATTTTTCTTTTAAATCCTTCAACTCCTAAAAAATGATAATCTGTGCCATCTATTTCGTTTTCTCTTTTTGCTCTACTACAAGCTGAAACAGAAAAAGAAAGGCTCTCCATTTTCTCTAAAAGAAAATGAACTATGGAAGTTTTCCCTGCTCCTGATGGCGCCGATATAACAATGAATTTTCCCACTATAATATGTTAAACAGTTGTTCCTTAATTTTTTCCAATTCATCTTTCATTTGAACCACTATCTTTTGCATATCTGCATCTGATGACTTTGAACCAATCGTATTAATTTCCCTCCCCATTTCTTGTGCAATAAATCCTAATTTTTTACCATTTGGAGATTGTGTTTTCATGGTTTCGTTAAAATAAATCAGATGCGCATCTAATCTTACTTGTTCTTCAGTAATATCTTGTTTTTCTAAATAATAGATTAGCTCTTGTTCAAGCCTATTTTCATCAATATTTTTACTTTCAATTTCTGTTAGTTTTTCATTTAATGACTTTTTTATTTTCTCAATTCTATGCTTTGAAAAAGGAGCTATTTCACTTAAAAGAGAGGTTAAACTTTTTATTCTAGATGTTATATCATTCTCTAATTTCTTTCCTTCATCTAATCGGAATTGCAATAAATCTTTAATTGCTATTTCTACTCCTTTTGCAATGTGATTCCATTCATTTTTATTTGATTTTTCCTCTCCCTTTATCAATGCATTAGGTATTTTTAATAAAGTTGGAATAATATCAGATTTATTTAATCCTAACTCATAGAAACTTGTATTCCAAATGCTTGATTTTAAATTTAGATCTTCTTGTAATTTTAATATCTGCTTATGATAATCTTTAACAACTGCTGTATTTATAGTATAATCTGAAGAAGACCATGATTTTTCCCTCCAAATTAAAAGTTCAATTTTTCCTCTTTGTAATCTTTCTGAAAGCAACTTTCTAAGCCCAATTTCTTTATCTCTATATATAGATGACATCTTTACAGTTGTATCTATTTGCTTAGAGTTAAGTGATTTTACTTCAATAGTAAAATTTGCATTCTCTAGGTTGATTTCGGCTTTCCCATAGCCTGTCATAGATTGTATCATCTTATAAAATTTTTACAAATTTAGGAAAGTTTCTCTTTTCTATCCTTTAAGGAGCGAACACTTACCAAATAAACCCCAAAAAAGATAAGAATAGCTGCTATAATTTTTTGATTATCCAAGTTGTCTACTCCCCAAAAGATAGCAAAAAGTGTAGCAAAAATGGGTTGTAAATAAATGTAAATACTCACAGTAGTTGGACTTAATTGTTTTAAAGCTGATGAATTCAGTAAATAGGCGATAAAGGTAGTACAAACCACCACAAAAGCAATTTCCCAATAAATATTAGATGGAATAATTGCCCATTTTACATCTACTAAATTGCTAAATCCAAAAGGGATCACATATAAAAAGCCAAAGCCAAAAACATAAAACATTATAGTAATTGGATTGTATTTTTCTATCATTGGTTTTACAATCACCAAATATAAAGCATAACTAGATGCATTAATAAATACAAACAAATTTCCCGTTTGATAATTGGAGGAAAAGTCAATACTCCCTCCTTTTAGAATCAGCATAGATGCTCCGATTAACCCTAAAAAAATCCCAGTTCCTTTTCTAAAAGTGAATACTTCTTTTATAATTAGGAAAGAGAGAAGAATTACTAAAATTGGGCTGATCGTCATTACAATTGCAGCATTTATAGGGCTAGTTAAATTCAGTCCTTCAAAAAATAAGAGTTGATTAATAGCTACTCCAAAAACTCCACAAATGGCTAGGCGAAAAATATCTTTTCGTTCCACTTTTTCTTTTACAAATAAAAAATAGGGCAGTGCAAACAAGAGTAATGCGCCAATTACTCTTAATAAAATAAATCCGGAAGGTGCAATAAAATCAGGCATTACATCCTTTGCGAAAGTGTAATTGATCGCGTATATTAAATTTGCTATTAGTAACGCAATGTGTGCTAAAAGTATTTTATTCAACTTATTAATTTTCAACAAAAGTAAAATTAAATTCTGCAAATTTTAATAGATTTGCTTTGTATAAATCAAGATAAAATAAAGATGAAATTCGGAACAAAAACTATACATGCAGGCCAAGAGGCTGACCCAACTACTGGTGCAATCATGACACCAATCTATCAAACCTCAACTTATGCACAAGCTTCTCCTGGCGATCATAAAGGATATGAATATTCCAGAACTGGAAACCCAACAAGAAATGCTTTGGAACAAAATTTGGCTGCATTGGAGAATGGAAAATACGGACTTTGTTTTGGGAGTGGGCTTGGGGCAATTGATGCTATTATAAAATTATTATCTCCTGGGAATGAAGTGATTTCAACCAATGATTTATATGGAGGAACTTACCGAATCTTTACACAAATTTTTGAAAATTATGGTATTAAATTTCATTTTATTGGAATGGATGATGTAGATAAAATTGAGCCCTTAGTAAATGAAAATACTAAAATGATTTGGGCTGAAACCCCAACTAATCCTATGCTTAATATTATTGATATTGAGAGTTTGGGAAAGATTTCAAAAAAGCATAATTTAATTTTTGTGGTTGATAATACATTCGCTACTCCTTATTTACAAAGACCATTGGATTTAGGGGCTGATATTGTAATGCATTCACTAACTAAATATATGGGTGGACATTCTGATGTTGTAATGGGAGCAGCAATATGTAAAAATGATGATTTAGCAAAAAGATTGTATACTATTCAAAATTCATGTGGTGCTGTACCGGGACCAATGGATTCTTTCTTAGTCTTAAGAGGAATAAAAACTTTACATTTAAGGATGCTAAGGCATTGTGAAAATGGGAAAGTAATTGCAAACTTCCTTAAAGAACATCCAAAAGTTGGAGACGTATATTGGCCAGGGTTTGAGTCACACCCAAACCATAAAATTGCTAAAAAACAAATGGATGATTTTGGTGGCATGGTCTCCTTCAATATTAATGGAAATAAATTAGAAGATGCTGTAACAGTTGTGTCAAACACTCATTATTTTACACTTGCTGAAAGTTTAGGAGGAGTAGAATCTTTATGCGGACATCCTGCAAGTATGACTCATGCTGCAATTCCTAAACAGGAAAGAGAAAAAACAGGAGTAGTGGATTCTTTAATCCGATTAAGTGTAGGGATAGAAGATGTGGAAGATTTAGTAGCTGACCTAGAAAATGCTCTCAATAAATTATAATTGCAAAAAGTAGCACTAATAACGGGCACAAGTAGTGGTATTGGTAAGGCATTAGCTAAATTACTCCTTTCTGAAAATTATCTTGTTTTTGGATATTCTAGAACAAATCAAATTGAAAATAAGAACTTTACTTTTACTAAAATTGATTTGAGTAATATGGAAGAAGTACAAAAACTAAAATTCCCAAATATTGATGTTGCTTCTGATTTTTTACTTGTAAATAATGCTGCAACTATTGGAAGTATTTTGCCAATTCATAAAAAAACAAATGAAGAGATCTTAAGGGAGTATAATCTAAATATCATTAGTCCAACTCTTTTAAGTAGAAAATTCATTAACAACTATGCTAATAATAAACTACTTATCAATATTAGTTCTGGTGCTGCAAATAAAGCAATTGCTTCATGGAGTATCTATTGTGCAACAAAGTCTGGTCTGGATATGCTTACAGAGGTAATTCACAAAGAAAAACATGAGAATCTAAAAATATTTTCTATTCATCCAGGAGTAGTAAATACCAATATGCAAGAAGAAATTCGGAGATCTGATGCAAATTTCTTTCCTATAAAACAACAATTTATAGATTACTACAACAAAAATGAGCTTTTTTCGGTTGATTTTGTTGCACTCAAAATATTCCAAATAATAGTAAAAAATGAGGATTTGAATGAAATTGTTCTAAATTTGAGGGATTTTGAATAAGTGCATCTAAAAAAGTGATAATTTCAGAGTGAATTTATCTTTATCTTTCTAATTATCAGTTATTTACACCATCTCGCTATTTTTAACAATAAAATGTTAAAAAGGGGATGTAATTTTTATCTTTATTTTTATCTTTATTATCTCTATCTATCTGATTTTTAAGTTTTTAAATGTCTATTTCTTTTAGTAATATTAATAAAGGACGAAAAAGAGCAAATAATAGAAAAATCTCACAAAAACAGCTCAACAAACGATATATCCTTTATGTTTGGGGTAGTATTAACCAAAAAATTTTTAATTATGGACAATGTATTTAAGTACTTTAATGGTTTTTTTAAAGGGTTGACTGGTCTTATTATGACTGTGTTGGGTCTTGGCGTTGCAGTTGAAATCCTTTTTGGAGGAGGCGCAATGTTTGGAATCACTGTTATTGACAATGTGATGAATATACTTAATAGTCTAGGAGGTTCTGGTTTTGCAGGACTTGTTGGAATTTGCGTTCTATTTGGACTATTACGTGGGTAGATTTTTAGTTAACTAAATAAAATAGCCCTACAATTGTAGGGCTATTTTATTTTAACAACAAATTTTGTTAACTCATAATTATAGTTTAAGTTTGGAAAATATTTAAAGCCACGAATTATGGAAAAGCTTTTTAAGCAAATTTTAGACATACTAAAAAAGGCAATTACACTTTCTCTTTATTTTCTTTGTTTAGGTATTGTTGTACAGCTTTTAATTGATGATAAAATTTTAGGATGGGATCCTGTTGGAAATATCCAAGATGCAGGGGGTTCTTTTATTGGTGTTATTGCACTAGTAGCAATGTATTCTCTATTTATTCAGAATAAGAAATAGATTTCTTTTTTAGTGCGCTTCTAACCAATTATTGCCAATTCCTAAATCGACAATAATAGGAACATCTAATTCTACCGCATTTTCCATATTTCGTTTTACCAAATCTTTAAGCAGATTTTCTTCATCTTTATGCATATCAAAAACTAGTTCGTCATGCACTTGTAGTAGCATTTTCGATTTTAAGTTTTGTTTTTCTATTTCTGATTGGACATCAATCATTGCTTTTTTGATAATATCAGCTGCTGATCCTTGAATTGGTGCATTTATTGCATTTCGTTCAGCCATTGCTCTGAGCATACCATTTCTAGAATTAATCTCCTTTAAATATCTCCTTCTACCTAGTATGGTTGCCACAAATTCATTCTCTCTTGCCTTTTCAATGGAAAAGTCCATATACTCCTTTATTTTTGGAAATTCCTTAAAATACCCATCAATTATTTGCTTGGCCTCTGTTCTGCTTACTCCAATATTTTGTGAGAGTCCAAATGCAGAAATGCCATAAATAATGCCAAAATTAACCGATTTCGCATTCGATCGCATACTTCTGTCTACCTCTAAAATAGACACTTTATATACCTTTGCAGCAGTTGCTGCATGAATATCCACTCCATCATTAAAGGCTTTTAGCATTCCTTCATCTTTACTCATTGAAGCCATAATTCTAAGTTCAATTTGTGAATAATCTGCAGATAATAGAGTGAAATTATCATCTCTTGGCACAAAGGCCTCTCTTGTTTTTCTACCTCTTACAGTTCTTATTGGTATGTTTTGCAAGTTAGGATTAATCGAACTCAATCTTCCAGTAGCTGCTACCGATTGATTAAAAGTAGTGTGTATCCTTTTTGTATTATGATTAATTAATTCTGGCAATACTATAATGTAAGTGGAGAGCAGTTTTTTGATTTCTCTATATTCCAGAATTTGCTCAATGATTGGATGCTTGTCTTTTAATTTTAAGAGCGTTTCTTCAGATGTAGAATACTGCCCTGATCTTGTTTTTTTAGCTTTTTCTACAAGCTTCATTTTTTCAAACAAAACTTCCCCTAATTGCTTTGGGGAGGCAATATTAAATTCTTCTCCAGATAATTTTATTATTTCCTTGCTGATTTTTTCTATTTCATTTAACAAGGTGATTGCGTAATCCGACAACATCTTGGCGTCAATTCGGAATCCTTGCATTTCCATTTTCACCAACACTTTTAAAAGAGGCATTTCAATTTCAGTAAACAATTTACTGATTTTTATTTCCTCCAATTGTTTGCTGAATATATGATATAATTGCCAAATGGCATCTACTTGCTGATTGGAAAAATTGGACAAATCTTCTTTATCTAAATTTGCTATTTTTTCCCTTAACTTACCCCTTCTTCTTAAATCCTCTAAATTACCAATACTGTAATGCAAATAATTTTCAGTAAGGATGCTTAAATCATGCCTCATATCAGGATGTAACAAATAGTGCGCAATTCCAACATCAAAAAGTTTAGCTTTTACATTGATATTGTTTTGAGTAAGTACTTTAATTTGAGACTTTAAATTATTTCCAATGAGCATTATTTGCTCCTTTTGCAATAAAGTTTGAAGTAGTGAGATTAATTCGTTTTCAGAAATAAAGATAAACTTTGCATTTTCTTTTTCACAGCAGAGGGATATTCCTAAAACTTTTGCGTCTAAAAAATCAGTAGAGCTGCAACAAAGTTGAATGGCAAATTTTTCATTCTTCCTAAAAGAAGTAACAAGTTCTTTTGCTTTTTCAAAATTTGTAATTGTTTTATAATTGTTTGGAATTGATTTTGACTTTTTTATTTCGCTTTCAACAGTTGTAAAAAGGTTCATTTGTCCACTTTTTTTTATTTCAGTTTTTTCTTCTTCTTTTGATGTCACTTCTTTTTCTTGATTATTCGATTTAGAAGCCAAAACTCTTGGTAATAATGCACGGAATTCCAACTCATCAAAAAGGGATTTTATAGCATCTTCATCTTTTTTCTCCACTCTTAAATCTTGCTCATAAAAATCAATAGGTACATCCGTAATTATAGTGACTAATTGTTTGGACTGTAAGCCAATTTCTTTGGCCGACTCTACCTTTTCTTTCATCTTCCCTTTTAGTTTATGCGTGTTTTCAAATAAGTCTTCCATACTTCCGAATTCTGCTATAAATTTCTGAGCTGTTTTTTTCCCAACTCCAGGAATCCCTGGAATGTTATCGGAAGTATCGCCCATCATTCCCAAAAAATCAATTACCTGATCTACCTTTTGAATTTCAAATTTCTCCAAAACTTCTGGTATGCCCAAAACTGTTGTTGGCTGCCACTTATTTCCTGGCCGATACATAAAAATATTTTCAGAAACTAATTGTGCAAAATCCTTATCGGAGGTCATCATATACACTTGAAACCCTTCTTGTTCTGCCTTTTTTGCTAAGGTGCCAATTACATCATCTGCTTCAAATCCATCTCTATACAATTTTGGAATATTCATGGCTTCCAATAATTTATCAATATAAGGCAATGCTTCACTTATTCCTTCTGGCATTGCTTCACGGTGAGCTTTGTATGCTGGAAAATCTATGTGTCTTTGGGTTGGCTTTTTTGTATCGAAAACCACTGCCAGATGAGTAGGATTCTGCTTGTTTATCACTTCAATAAGTGTATTTGTAAAACCAAAAATGGCAGATGTATTTAATCCTTTTGAGTTGATTCTTGGATTTTTTATAAATGCAAAATAGGCTCTATAAATAAGAGCAAAGGCATCTAATAAAAATAATTTTTTTGGATTACTCATATTAAGGTAAAAATACTCTTTTAGATTAATCTTAGCATTTCTGAGTGTTTTTTTTAAACGATTATGTATTTTTATCTTTTTTTATCAGAATAATTTATGAAAAACAAATGGCTTTTTAATGTGCTTAAAATTCCTCTACTATTTGTTACGCTAATGTGGATAGTAAAATTGATTGAGTTGTATTTTGGCATTACTTTTTATGCACATGGCGTTCTCCCACGGTCTATTTCCGGATTACAAGGAATCCTTTTTTCTCCCTTTATTCATCAGGATTTTAGTCATCTTTTAAATAATACTTACCCCCTTGTTATACTTGGAGGTATGCTCTTCTATTTTTATAAAAAATTAGGATTACAAATTTTTTTATGGCTTTTTTTTATTTCAGGAATTTGGCTTTGGGCAATTGGTCGTCCTAACTTTCATATTGGTGCAAGCGGAGTGGTTTATGCTTTAGCAAGTTTTATTTTTTTTAGTGGATTAATCAAAAGCCAAACCAAATTATCTGCCGCATCTCTTTTAGTGATTTTTCTGTATGGCTCCATGATTTGGGGTGTATTGCCCATTTATGATAGCGTGTCATGGGAGGGACATTTAGCAGGTCTGCTAGCTGGACTTTTAATGGCTGTTTTTTACAGAAAAGAAGGTCCTCAACCAAAAAAATACCAATGGGAAATTGAGGAAGAATTAGAGAGAGAAAGGCAAGAAAATAAAGATTTAAACATCCATTATTTCTATAAAGAAGAGGGTTGATTTTCTGCTTTAATCACCCCCCAATTAGATGTGTACCAAGCCCTTTCGTGAAAATAATATAAAAGCATTTTAGTAATCAATTCCCCTGAAATTATTTTAAGACCCGTAATTGGACTTCCAGTAAAAATCCATGAGAGTAAAAGAGTGTCTAAGGTTCCAATAAAGCGCCAGGAAATAGTTTTTGAAAAATGTCTTTTTCTATTTCGTGTTTTCCAATTGTATGAATACCAAGTTCTTTCATGGAAATAATACAAAATTGTTTTGGTGATAACTTCCGTAAAAGCAATCCAGCCACCAGTTTCAGGTGAACCAGAAAAAAAAGTAGCAAGAATAAATGTGTCTATAGAACCAACAATCCGCCAAGTAATTGTTTTTGCAATATGTCTTTTCCTTGATATCTTTGGCTTTCCCATGCCTTGAGTAGGAAGAGAATATATTTCCATATATTATTTTTTTGCAATTATAAACAATTTCTATAAAAACGTACTAAAAGTACAATATAAAGAATTCGATAAATCCTCCTAATAAAAATCCCAAATAAACTTGTTTAAGGTTATGTGCATTTTCATTAACCCTTGCAAATCCCACACATCCTGCACAAAAAATAAGTGCAATTATTAAATAAATATTACCTCCAAAAAGAGAATGAATAGCTAAAAAAGCCCCTAATATACCTCCAATACCAATCATGTGCAAGCTAATCTTCCAAAAGCTAGAAACAATAGCAGAAATGACTAAAATAAGCATAGCGCCAATTAAAAGATTTACAACCACAAAGTGAATATGTAGTGTCTCTAAAAACAGGAAAAGCAAATAATACCATCCCAATGCAAATAGTAAAGGCCCTCTTCTTTCCTCTTGATTTTCCATATAATAAGAGGAAACTACTCTGAGTTTTTTTAGAATATAAACACTTAAAATTGGAAGGAAAAAAGTAAATATACAAGTGTGTTTTAAGATTTGTTTTTTTTGTTCAATATCCATAAACTGAGAAAACAAAGGGATACACTGAAAAAGAAGCAATAGCGCATAAGTTGGCATTAAAATTGGATGGAAAGCAAAAGAAATCAGTTTTGAAAGTTTCATTATAAAGTTCTTCTTAATCTAGCAACAGGAATATGGAGTTGTTCTCTGTATTTCGCTACTGTTCTTCTAGCAATATGATATTCCTGTTTGCCTAAAAGTTCAGCTAATTTCTCGTCATTTAAGGGCTGTTTTTTATCTTCCGATTCTAATATCTCTTTCAATTTTTCTTTTATTTCTTTAGTAGAAATTACCGTTCCATCTTCTTTGTGGTATGCCTCTGAGAAAAGTTCTTTCAAAAGAAAAGTGCCAAATGAAGTTTCTACATATTTGCTATTACTAACTCTGGAAATGGTAGAAATATCCATACTTACTATTTGTGCAATATCCATCAATTTCATTGGTTTCAAATCTTTTTCATCACCACTAATAAAATAATCATGCTGAAAATTAATGATAGCAGACATCACATTGTGTAAAGTATTTTCTCTTTGCTTGATGGCATCAGCAAACCATATGGCTGATTCAATCTTTTGTTTTATAAAATCTTTTACCTGTTTATCCTTTGTTTCGGTAAGCATTTTTTCATAGCTTTTATTTACAAAAACTTGTCGGTTGTTGCTTTTGTTCAATTTCAAATTTAATTTTCCATCTATATAATTGATGCTGAAATCAGGCAAAATATAATTAGTCATTTCAGTGGAATTACTAAATACACTTCCCGGGTTAGGATTTAGTTTTTCAACCTCTAGATACACTTGTTTTAGTTGGGATTTATTGATCTCTGACTTACTAAAAATGGCATCAAAATTCTTTTTACTAAAGGAATCATAATAATTTTGTAGCACATCAATTGCTAACTGAATGCTTTTGGTTTTCTCTTTTGCTTTTAGCTGCAAAACAAGGCACTCTTGCATACTTTTTGCTCCTACTCCAAAGGGTTCAAGTGTTTGTATTTTTTGCAAAATCCTTTCCAATTCCTTCTCGCTTACCTCAATATCCTGGTTGAGCAATAGATCATTTTCTATTATATATAAATCCCTTGTTAAAAAACCATTATTATCCAAACAGCCAATAAGATACTGTGCTAAATCATATTCTTGCCCCTCTAAGTTTAGCAATAAAAGCTGCTTTAAAAGTGCTTCATATAAACTCTCCTCTTTATCAGGAATTGGCGGCGGAGAATAATCAGGATTATTTCTTTTGTAATATTGGTATTCCGTCAGAGAATCAGGTTCCTCTTCATCCACTATTTTCTCTTCCAAAGCAGGATTTTTTTCTAACTCTTCTTCAATTCTGCTTTCTAAGGATGTTAAAGAAGTTTGTAACAAACCCAAAAATTGTATTTGTTTAGGCGATAGTTTTAATAGCTGATTTTGCTGTAATCTTTGCTTGTTCATTTATTAAAATTCGGCATTCTGTGGAGTTCTTGGAAATGGAATTACATCTCTTATGTTTTTCATTCCTGTTACAAACATGATTAATCTCTCAAATCCTAATCCAAAACCAGAATGAACACAAGTCCCAAATTTCCGACTTTCCAAATACCACCAAAGTTCCTGCTTATCCACATCCATTTCATCCATTCTTTTTTTCAGAAGTTCTAGATTTTCCTCTCTTTGCGAACCACCAACAATTTCACCGATTAGTGGAAACAAAATATCCATTGCTCTTACGGTTTCTCCATCTTCATTTTGCTTCATATAAAAAGCTTTAATTCCTCTGGGATAATCGGAAATAATCACCGGTTTTTTGAATTTCTTTTCTACCAAATACCTTTCGTGCTCGGATTGCAAATCAGAACCAAATCCTTCAATAATATATTTGAATTTTTTCTTTTTGTTTGGTTTTGAATTTCTTAAAATATCAATAGCCTCTCTATAAGTTAATCGTTCAAAATCGTTTTCAATTACAAATTGTAACCTCTCTAAAAGCCCCATTTCCGAGCGTTCTTCTTTTTTCAAATTCTTTTCCTCTTCTGAAAGTCTGTTATCCAAAAACCTCAAATCATCTGCGCAATTTGTAATGCAATACTGAATACAATATTTCAAAAATTCCTCAGCCAAGTCCATATTTGCTTCTAAATCTGCAAAAGCAACTTCCGGCTCTATCATCCAAAATTCTGAAAGATGACGAGAAGTATTTGAGTTTTCTGCCCTAAAAGTAGGGCCGAATGTATACACTTGCCCTAGGCCCATTGCTGCCAATTCCGCTTCTAGCTGCCCTGAAACAGTAAGGTTGGTTTTGCTACCAAAAAAATCTTTATTATAGTCAATTTCTCCATTATCATTTTTTGGGAGATTCTTTAAATCAAAATTCGTGACTTGAAACATTTCACCAGCACCTTCCGCATCAGCTCCTGTTATAATTGGCGAGTGTAAATTAAAAAACCCTTTATCGTTAAAAAATTGATGCACAGCAAAAGTAAGTGCATGTCTTAACCTAAAAACAGCAGAAAAGGTATTTGTTCTGAAACGCAAATGCGCCTTTTCTCTTAAAAATTCTAAGGAATGTATTTTTGGTTGAAGTGGATAATCATTCGCATCCGCATGTCCTAAAATGGTAATTTTCTTTGCTCCAATCTCAATTTTTTGTCCACTGCCTTTACTTTCCACCACTATACCGACAACTTCAATACAAGCCCCTGTTGTAATTTGCTTTAATAGCTTTTCCTTAAAATGAATTGCCTCTGCTACAATTTGAATGTTATTAATTGTGGAACCATCATTAAGCGCAATGAAAGAAACATTTTTGCTTCCCCTGCACGAACGAACCCATCCTTTTATAAGAACGCCTTCTGTAATTTTTTTCTCTTTTAGCAAGTCTTTTATTTTAATCCTTTGCATTTATTAAATTTCTTTTGCCGCAAAGTTAATAAATTGGACTTTTCAAAAGAATAACATCAGCAAAAGAATAATATTTTTTATTCTAAGCTAAGAATTTAGATTCTCCATATTTGTGAAGATTTCCTATCTTTGCAAAGAAACAACCTTTATTATTTTAAAAATGACCCCGTACGTACAAGGACCATTACTTAGCAAAATTAATTGCCCTGCCGATTTACGGAAATTGAAAAAAAATCAGTTGCCTGAATTAAGCGAGCAGTTAAGACAATTTATTATTGATATTGTTTCAGAAAAAGGAGGGCATTTGGGCGCTAGTTTGGGGGTGGTGGAACTTAGCATTGCTCTACATTATATTTTTAATACACCTGAGGACCAATTGGTTTGGGATGTTGGGCATCAGGCTTATGGACATAAAATACTTACTGGCAGAAAAGATATTTTTCATACCAATAGAATTTATAAGGGCATTAGTGGTTTCCCAAAAAGGAGTGAAAGTGAGTATGATACTTTTGGAACTGGACATTCTTCTACTTCCATTTCGGCTGCACTAGGAATGGCACTTGCATCCAAGCAAAAAGGGGATGATAAAAAACAACATATTGCGGTAATTGGTGATGGCTCCATGACAGCAGGAATCGCTTTTGAGGCTTTAAATAATGCTGGGGCAGAACACTCTAATTTATTGGTTATCCTTAATGATAATTGCAGGTCAATTGATCCGGCAGTAGGGGCTCTAAAAGAATATTTGACTGATATTTCTACTTCACCAACTTACAATAGGGCAAAAAATAAAATTTGGCAGATTTTAGGAAAAATCAGTAAGTTTGGGCCAAATGCACAAAAGATAGCACAAAAAGTAGATGGAGCAGTAAAAACCACTTTGCTAGGAACAAGTAATTATTTTGAATCCTTAAATTTCAGGTATTTCGGCCCCATTGATGGGCATGATGTAAAGCATTTAACCAGTGTTTTAAAAGATTTAAAAGATATCCCCGGTCCTAAAATTTTACATTGTCTAACAAAAAAAGGGAAGGGATATAATCCGGCAGAAGAGGGCTGTGCAACCCAGTGGCATGCGCCTGGAATATTTCAAAAAGAAACAGGGAAAATAATAAAACAAAAGATAAAAAAAGATGCCCCTATAAAGTATCAGGATGTTTTTGGTAAAAGCATCATAGAACTGGCAAAAGAAAATGATAAAATTGTAGGGGTTACCCCTGCCATGTTATCGGGAAGTTCTTTGAATTTAATGATGAAGCAGATGCCTGAAAGAACTTTTGATGTAGGAATAGCGGAGCAGCATGCAGTTACTTTTTCAGCAGGATTGGCTACCCAAGGACTGATTCCTTTTTGTAATATTTATTCCTCTTTTATGCAAAGGGCTTATGACCAACTTATACATGATGTAGCATTGCAGAATTTGAATGTTGTTTTCTGCCTGGATAGAGGTGGTTTGGTGGGGGAAGATGGCGCTACCCATCATGGTGCTTACGATATCGCCTACCTTAGATGTATTCCAAATATGGTGGTTGCTGCCCCAATGAATGAACAGGAATTACGCAATATGATGTACACTGCACAACTGCCAAATAAAGGTCCTTTTTCTATCAGGTATCCAAGAGGAAATGGTGTTATGGAAAATTGGCAAACCCCATTTAAAGAATTAGAAATTGGAAAAGGACAAATGGTAAATGAAGGAACTGAAATAGCAATTCTTAGCATTGGACATGTTGGAAATTTTGCAATAAATGCAGTAGAAGATTTCAAAAAAATGGGGCTAAGTATTGCCCATTATGATATGCGTTTTGTAAAACCATTGGATGAGAGCTTACTACATACTATTTTCCAAAAATTTGATAAAGTAATTACCGTGGAAGATGCTTGCTTGCAAGGTGGTTTTGGATCAACAGTATTGGAATTTATGGCCGATAACAACTACAATGCAGAAATCGTTCGATTGGGCATACCGGATGAATTTATAAACCATGGCACACAAGAAGAATTAAGAAATGAGTGTGGTTATGATAAACAGGCCATTGTATCGGCAGTAGAAAAACTAACAGTAAGGGGAAAAGTGCCACAAGCGATTTAACTACAACTCAAAATCTTCCATAAATTTAGTGGTATACTTTCCTGCTCGGAAATTCTCATCTTTCATCAGTGCTTGATGAAATGGAATGGTTGTTTTTACCCCTTCAATAATAAATTCTTCCAAAGCCCTCTCCATTTTTGCAATGGCTTCTTCCCTTGTTTGGGCAACAGCAATCAGTTTTACAATCATGGAATCGTAATAAGATGGTATTGTATAATTAGCATATACATGGGTGTCTATTCGTATGCCGTGCCCCCCAGAAGTATGAAAATTAGTTACTCTTCCAGGGCTTGGTCGGAAATCATTATAAGGGTCTTCTGCATTTATTCTGCATTCAATAGCATGAAGTTGAGGTTCGTAATTTTTCCCTGAAATAGGAATGCCAACAGCCACCTTTATTTGCTCGCGTACCAAATCGTAATTGATTACCTCTTCTGTAATGGGATGCTCCACTTGAATACGCGTATTCATTTCCATAAAGTAAAAATTTCTGTGCTTATCTACTAAAAATTCTACTGTTCCTACCCCTTCATATTTTACTGCCTCAGCCGCTTTTATAGCAGCTTCTCCCATTTCTTTTCTCAATTTTTTAGTCATAAAAGGAGATGGGGTTTCTTCCATTAATTTTTGATGTCTTCTTTGAATAGAACAATCTCTTTCCGAAAGATGACATGCTTTTCCTGTGCTATCACCAATTATTTGAATTTCAATATGCCTTGGGTCTTCAATGAATTTTTCCATGTACATGCCATCATTCCCAAAAGCAGCTTTCGACTCTTGCCTTGCACTATTCCAGGCATCAAGTAAATTTTCTTCTTCCCAAACCAATCGCATTCCTTTTCCACCACCACCTGCGGTTGCTTTTAGCATTACTGGATAAGTGATTTCTTTTGCTAATTTTTTACAGCTTTCGAAATTTTTAATAAGTCCTTTTGATCCAGGGATTGTAGGAACTCCTGCTTTTTTCATGGTCTCTTTGGCAGACGCTTTATCTCCCATGTTTTTAATCATACGTGGAGATGCTCCAATAAATTTGATGCCATTTTCAGCACAAATTTTGGAAAAATTAGCATTCTCAGCCAAAAAACCATAACCAGGATGGATGGCATCTGCATTAGTGATTTCTGCAGCGGCAATAATATTTGGAATCTTTAAATAGGATTCTGCACTTGGGGCAGGCCCAACACAAACTGCCTCATCCGCAAAACGAACATGCAAACTATCGGCATCCGCTTTGGAGTAAACCACAACCGTTTTTATACCCATTTCCTTACAGGTTCTGATAACCCTCAATGCAATCTCGCCTCTATTGGCAATTAATATCTTTTTAAACATTTTATTTTAGAATTTATTAGAGGAAATTTAGGAAGGATCAACCAAGAAAAGTGGCTGATCGAACTCAACAGGCGTATTGTCATCCACTAAAACTTTTACAATTTTGCCAGATATTTCTGACTCTATTTCATTAAAAAGTTTCATGGCTTCAATAATGCAAATTGCATCCCCCTCTTTTATTTCATCCCCTACATTTACAAAAGCATCTTTATCTGGTTCGGGACTTCTGTAAAAAGTGCCAATCATAGAAGCTTTTATAGTTACATAATTAGAATCGTCTTCCTGTGTTTTGGCTACTATGTTTTCAGGTTCGGATGCAACAGGAGCAGGAGTAGTTACTACTGCTTGAACCGGAGCTTGTTGAATAACTGTAATGGGCTCCTCTTTTTCTCCTCTTCTTTTCTTTGCAGGAGATTTGATTGAAATTTTTACGCCTTCAAATTCCAAATCTACTTCTGTAGCTCCTGATTTTGCAACAAACTTTATTAATTCTTGAATGTCTTCTAAAGTCATTTTTTTCATTTTTTCTCTATTTAAAATACAAAAGTAATTATTTATTTGAATCGTATGCCCATTTCAGATACATAGAACCCCAAGTAAATCCTCCTCCAAAAGCAGCTAAAATAATATTGTCCCCTTTATTTAGCTGATTTTCCCATTCCCAAAGGCATAAAGGAATAGTCCCATTAGTTGTATTGCCATATTTTTGGATATTGAGCATTACCTTATCATCCCCAACGCCCATTCTTCTGGCTGTTGCATCAATAATTCTTTTGTTCGCCTGATGAGGAACAAGCCAAGCTACATCATCTGCCGATAAATTGTTTTTCTTCATTATCTCCTCCGACACATCTGCCATAGATTTTACTGCAGCTTTAAAAACTGGCTTCCCATCCTGGAAAATAAAATGCTCACGAGCATCAACTGTTTCATGAGTAGATGGTTTTGCCGATCCTCCTGCTTTCATGTGTAGAAACTCCCTTCCTGAACCATCACTTCTTAAAATGGCATCTTGTATTCCTAAGCCATCTTCTGATGGTTCCAACATTACTGCACCTGCACCATCTCCGAAAATAATACAGGTTGCCCTGTCGGTATAATCAACAATAGATGACATTTTATCAGCTCCCACAACAATTACTTTTTTGTAAGTGCCAGTTTCAATAAATTTGGATGCGGTGGAAAGCGCATATAAAAACCCCGAACAAGCTGCCATCAAATCGTAAGCAAAAGCATTTTTTGCTCCTACTTTATCGGCAATTATACAAGCAGTTGATGGAAAAATCATGTCAGGGGTTGCAGTTGCACAAATAATTAAATCTACATCCTCAGCAGCAATATTTAGTTTTGCTAAAAGTCCTTTTATAGCCCCTGCTCCCAAATCAGATGATCCTTTTCCTTCTCCTTTTAAAATCCTTCTTTCCTTCACTCCTGTTCTGCTTACAATCCATTTATCATTGGTGTCCACCATGGTTTCCAACTCCTTATTAGTTAAAATATAATCAGGAACATAGCCCTGGACTCCTGTTATGGCTGCTCTTTTTTTTGTCATTAGCTTAATGTTTCTTTTACTTTATCAATAAGGTTTGCTTCCACTACATCTTTGGTTAAAATAATCATATTTTTTATCGCAATCTCGTTTGAAATTCCATGCCCAATAATAACGGATTTATTTAATCCTAAAATAGGTGTTCCTCCATAATTTTCGTAATTGAATCGCTTGAAATAATCGTCTTCTATTCCTCTTTTAGTAATTAAATTGTAAAAAGCCTCTGCTTCTTTAAGCACAATATTCCCCGTAAAACCGTCACAAACAATCACATCTGTTTGGGAATCAAATATATCTCTTCCTTCTATATTTCCTGTAAAATTGAAATCAGAATTATTTTCCATCATCTGATAAGTGGCTTTGGTAAGTAGGTTTCCTTTTGTTTTTTCCTCTCCCAAATTTAGTAACCCCACTTTTGGGTTTTTTATCTCACAAACATACTTGGAAAACAATGAGCCCAAAATACCAAACTGATACAATACATCTGGTTTGCAATCTGCATTTGCTCCAACATCTAAAAGAACCGTTACGCCACCATCTTCCCTAGGAATAAGAGTTGAGATAGCAGGCCTTAAAATACCCGTAATTGCTTTTACAGAATAAAAACTACCAACAAACATAGCGCCAGTATTTCCGGCAGACGCAAAGCCATCTATTTCTCCTTTTGCTAAGTATGCAAATCCTTTAGAGATAGAAGAATCTGGTTTGGTTTTAAATGCTTTTGTGGGGTGTTCTCCCATTTCAATAATATCAGAGCAGTCTACAATTGTAAATTTATCGACACTTAGTTGATGCTTTTTTAGTTCAGAAAGAATCTCGACTTCTCTACCAAACAAAGCAATTTCTGTATCAACAGGGAGTTCCTTTAGAGCAAGAATTGCTCCGTGAATGGTTTTTTTGGGAGCATAATCTCCCCCCATTATATCGACTCCAATCCTCATTATTGGAAATATTGTAGTTTTATCATAAAGGGGCTAAAACTACAAAATTATTGGATTTTATACTGTTGCTTGTTGGGTAATAGCTTGCTTACCTCTATAATGCCCACATTCTTCACAAACTCTATGGTATAATACCGGAGTTGCGCAATTAGGACAACTATACATTGTGGAAGCAGAAGCTTTATAGTGTGTTCTTCTTTTATCTCTTCTTTGCTTTGATATTTTCCTCTTTGGATGTGCCATTTTATTTTGTTTTTACTTTTAATTTATTTAATATTTCCCATCTAGGGTCAATCTCTTGCTTTTTATTTGTAGCATATTTTTCCATCAATTCAAGCATTTCTTTATCACATTCTCCTTCCTCACTCTTGTTGTGTGCTCTTTTGCTTGGAATAGCAAGGTTTATCATCTCAAAAATTAATTGGTTGATAATAAGTTGATGCTGATTTGTCAATACATAAATCACTTCATCTGTGCTTTCCATCTCCTTCTCGCTCTCTTTAATTACAAAATTTGAAATTATTGAAATTGGCCATTCTAATTTTCTGGCGCAATTATCACACAACAAATTTGTAATAATACCCTCAATATTTATCGTTAGTTTTCTGTCTAAACCCCTTATTACAACTAGGGTGTTTACGATAAAATTTCCTGTTTTTACATCCGAGTACTCATATGCCTGAAAGAACTTATCCTTTATTTCAAACTCTTGCCAATGCTCCCCTTCTTTTAGCCCCGCTATTCTTATCCAATGTTTAGGCATTTTCTTGTTTTTAAAAGGGTAGCAAAGATAGTCTTTTTTTTATTAAAGTTTAAAGCTCCTGTTTTTATTTGGGGCTTAACTTCAAAAGCGGATTAGATGTAAGCGCTTTATATTCTTCTCTTTTTCTGTAAATCTCGCATGCCATATACACCGCATTTCTGAACGATTTTTCATTTGCACAATTTTTACCAGCAATATCGTAAGCCGTTCCATGAACGGGAGAAGTTCTTACAATGGAAAGTCCGGCAGTATAATTCACCCCTTCTGAAAAAGAAAGGGTTTTAAATGGTATTAGCCCTTGATCGTGATACATGGTCAAGACGCCATCAAAATTTTGTAAAATTTCTTTGGTGAAAAAACTATCAGCAGAATACGGCCCAAAAGCCAAAATATCTTTCTGTTTTGCCTTTTTGATAGCTGGCAAAATAATTTCTTTTTCTTCTGTTCCTAGCATGCCGTCTTCCCCAGCATGAGGGTTTAATCCAATTACTGCAATCTTTGGTTTTGAAATGCCAAAATCTTGAATTAAGGTTTTTGACAACTGCTCTATTTTAGATAATATCTTTTTTTCTGATAAAGAATTGGCTACTTCTGAAAGTGGAATATGTCCTGTAACAAATGCGATTCGCATCACATCAGATAGCATTATCATTAAAGGGTTTCCATCAAATTGTTGCCCTAAATATTCGGTATGCCCAATAAATGCACTTTGGGTTTTCTGAATATTTGTTTTACTAATAGGAGCCGTTACCAAAACATTCACCTCCTTATTTTTTAGAGCATCTGTTACTTTCTCTAAGGACTTAAAAGCATACTTCCCAGCAGTTTCTGAGGGCTCCCCAAATTTGATTTCAACTTCTTCATTCCAACAATTTAGCAGATTTGCTCTTTTAATATTTATATCTTTTATCTTGTTTATGATGTTAAAGCTAAAATCTTTTATTTCTAATGCTTTTCGGTGATAGGAAGATGTTTTCGCCCCACCAAAAATAATAGGAGTATAGAGTTCCATCACCCTATTATCTAAAAAAGTTTTGATGATAACTTCCATCCCAATTCCATTCAAATCTCCAACAGAAATACCAACTTTAATTCTTGCCATTACACTCTGTTTTTTATGAAATGATATAACAATCTTACACCCATTCCTGTGGCACCTTTTCCTCTATACCCATATTTTGCTTTCACAAAAGTTGACCCTGCAATATCCAGATGTATCCAAGGGTAATCGGCAAAATGAGCCAAAAACTTACCAGCAGTAATTGCTCCGCCAAAAGGCCCTCCTAAATTTTTAATATCGGCAACATCCGATTTTATCAATTCATCATAATCGGACCAAAAAGGCATTTCAGCCAAGCGTTCATGGGTTTCTTCCCCAATTTTTTTCAAAGTAGCATGTTCCTTCTCAGCCCCTTCATGCATACTTACAATTCCAAAATGACCAATTGCAGCAGCAGCCGCACCTGTTAAGGTTGCTAAATCAATTACCAATTCTGGCTTGTATTTTTTTGCAAAACTCAGGGCGTCCGCCAAAACTAATCTTCCTTCTGCATCTGTATTTAATACCTCAACTGATGTGCCATCATGCATGTAAATGACATCCCCAGGGGCATAGGCATTCCCAGATGGACGATTGTCAGTTGCCGGAACTAATGCAATTACATGAACAGGGATTTTATTAGCAGCAATGGCATGCATTGCCCCAATTACAGTCCCAGCTCCACCCATATCTACTTTCATCATATCCATAGAATTGGCAGTTGGTTTTAAGCTCAAACCTCCCGTATCATACACAATTCCTTTTCCTACCAAAACAATAGGTTTTTTGTTTGTAGCCTTTTTTGGTTTCCACTCCATAATGGAGAAAGTGGGATCATCAATACTTCCTTTATTTACCGCCAAAAGCCCTCCCATTTTCAAAGATTCTATTTTCTTTTTATTTAAAATAGTTGTTTTAAACCCACTATTTTTTCCAGCTTTTTTTGCCGACTCTGCTAAATCTTTTGCTGTTAAATGAGAAAAAGGTTCATTTACTAAATCCCTTGTTAAATAAACGGAATCAATAATGTTTTGCAATTCATTAATATCTTTTTTATTTGCATTTTTACATAAATAAATCGTTTCTAATTTATTTAGGGTTGCCTCTGTTTTGTATGTTGTAAAAGTATAATTGGCTAATGCCATTCCCTCAGTTATTACCAAAACTTCCCTCTGATTTCCTTTTATATCCACAATAAGTACGGACTTTTTATCTTTTAAATTTCCTTGTAATTGGTCGCCAAGCATTCTGCAATTTTCTTGGTGTTGCTTGGTATCTTTCTCTTTTTTTGGGTTTACAACAAAAATTATTCTACTGTACTGATTTATTGCAATAATTTCCTTCTTTTCTTTCTGCTGTTTTTCGATAAAACCAAGTTCTGATTTGCTGAAATCAAAGCTTTTTAAATTGCTTTTTTTATCACATATCAGAATTAAGTTATCTTTATCAGAGATTGTTGTTTTCTTTTTGATTAGCGTCTTCATATAAATTGTGTAATTTTGAAGTCGCAAAACTAATGATTTTTATGGAGAGTAAGCAATTGATAGCAAAGGCATTAAAAAAAGACTTCTTAACGGCAGAGGAAGGACAGTTTTTATTTGAGAATCTGCCAACCACAGAGTTGATGGGTGTAGCAAATAAATTAAGGCAAATACAAGTGTCTGGGAATATAGTAACATGGCAGATTGATAGGAATGTGAATACTACAAATGCATGTACTGCAAATTGTAAGTTTTGTAACTTTTTTCGACATCCTAAGCATGAAGAAGTATATGTTACAGATATTGAAACTTATAAAACAAAAATCGCTGAAACCATTGAATATGGTGGTGATCAATTGTTATTGCAAGGAGGACATCATCCAGATTTAGGATTAGAATATTACACTAAACTCTTCAAGGAGTTAAAAACATTATTTCCTAATGTAAGGCTGCATGCACTTGGACCGCCAGAAGTAGCGCATATATGTAAAATAGGAGGACATACTCACCTTAAAGTGCTTACTGCACTTAAAGAAGCAGGAATGGATAGTATGCCAGGGGCTGGAGCAGAAATTTTGAGTGATAGAGTAAGAAGACTTATTTCCAAAGGAAAATGCACTGGACAAGAATGGTTAGATATTATGAAAGTCGCTCATCAAATAGGTTTAACCACCTCTGCCACCATGATGTTCGGACATATTGAAACCCTAGAAGAACGTTTTGATCATTTGGTTAGAATTAGGGAAGTGCAAGCCCAAAAACCAGAAGGAGAAAATGGTTTTTTGGCATTTATTCCCTGGCCATTTATGGATGATGGAACGCTTTTGCAAAGGGTAAAAGGTGTCAACAATGAAACTTCTGCTGATGAGTATATCCGAATGATTGCTATTTGCAGAATTATGCTTCCGAATATTAAAAATATTCAGACTTCATGGCTTACCGTTGGAGCGGATACTGCTCAACTTACTTTGCATGGAGGCTCAAATGATATGGGGTCTATCATGTTGGAAGAAAATGTGGTTTCTGCAGCAGGTGCTCCCCACCGTTTTACATCTGAAAGTATAGTACAGTGTATAAAAAAAGCTGGTTTTACTCCTCAATTACGAAACCAAAAATATGAATATAGGCGTAACCCTAAAAAAATGGAAGTGCAAGAAATTGATTATTAATGCTAAAAAAAGTTTATATATTGTTTTTTATATTGTTTTTCCCCTTGCAAATGATGGCAACACACAATAGGGCTGGCGAGATAACATACAAACAAATAGGGCCATTAACTTTTGAAATAACACTCATAACTTTTACCGACCCCACCACACTTGCCCATCAGCAAAGAACAGAATTATACTTTATATTTTCAGATAATACACAAGATACTTTCCCTAGAATTTCTGAAACATTAGCAGGAATTAATATCTCAAAAAACGAATATTCTGGAGTGCATACTTTTCCGGCAGTAGGTACTTATATTATTGCTATGGAAGATCCTAACAGAAATGCAGGGGTTGCAAATATTCCAAACTCGGTGGATGTTTCTTTTTATTTAGAAAGTATTTTGATGATAAATCCGCTAATTGGAAATAATAGTTCGCCTATTTTGCTCCATTCCCCAATTGATAAAGCGGTGGTGGGCATTCCTTTTATTCATAATCCTTCTGCACACGATTCTGATGGAGATAGTTTAAGTTATGCTTTAATTTCTTGTAAAGGAGAAAACGGAAATAATCTTGTGGGTTATCAATTCCCAGACGCTTCTAATAGTTTGACCATAGATGCAAGCGGAAATCTGATATGGGATAGCCCCACAATGGTGGGCGAATATAATATTGCAATTCTGATTGAAGAGTGGCGAAATGGAGTGAAAGTTGGAAGTATAGTTCGAGATATGCAAATTACTGTTGCACCCAATACCATTAATAACCATCCACCTAAAATTCAGGTGCAAAATAATTTTTGTGTAGTTGCTGGCGATAGTTTAAATATCCCAATTTTAGCATGGGATGAGGATAGTATTTTTACCGATAATTTTGGAAATTACTATTGGGGAAGTAGCGCTATTCCATTTGGCAGCACCATTGTAGATACTGCTTTTCAAAAAATTAAATTATCAGGAACTTCAGGCCTTTTTGCTTTTTCGGAAATTGTAGACACACAAAGTATTTCCTCTAATTTGACCATACCAACCTTTTGTGCAGATGTACGAAAAAGCCCTTATGGGTTGGTGCTGAAAGTAAAGGAACAATCCCATTCGGCTGTGGCACTTTCTACTATGCAATCAGTGGAGATAAAAATTATTGCTCCAAAAATAGAGAATGTAAAAGTGGATAGCGTGATGCAAATACAAAAAGCCATTGCTATTTCTTGGAACGAAAGTATTTGCAGCAATGCGACTTCCTACTTAGTTTACCGAAAACAGGCGACAAGCAATTTGGCTTTGGATAGTTGCACAACAGGCATACCCAATGGAAGTGGATTTTCAAAAATCGGAGAAATAATCGGGCTTAACAACACCTTATTTGTAGATGATAATAATGGGGAAGGTCTTGGTGAAGGAGTGAATTATTGTTATCGAATTGTAGCAAAATTTGTAGATGGAGCAGAAAGTATTATATCAGAAGAGGCATGTGCAGAACTTTTGAATTTTAGTCCACTAATTACCAATGTGAGTGTAAACCATCCGGATTTGGTAAATGCAATGTATGTGGCTTGGAGCAAACCAAAAGATGGAACTTTTTCTACTAATTCCTTTTACGAACTTTCTCGCTCAGAAGATGGGCAGAATTTCAATTCTATTTATACTTCAATTGGTATAAATGACACTACTTATTTTGATGTTGGAATCTCGGCAAACAACAAGCAATATTTTTATAAAATTCAGCTTTTTGATGGAAGTTTGGTAGGAAAAAGTTTAGCAACATCCCATTGGCTTACCCTTAGCCCACAGGACAATGCAATAGTGCTAAATTTAGAAAGTAATACGCCTTGGGAAGATACTGCTTTTGTTGTTTTTAGGAAAAATCCAAATGCTATCGTCTTTGATTCTATCGCCACAACAACAGATAATTTTTATTTGGACAAGGGACTAAAAAATGGAGAAATGTATTGTTATTTTGTGAAAACAATCGGCAGATATTCTGGCACAAAAACCATTAGTCCACTTATCAATTTAAGTAATAATTTGTGCAGTTCTCCGATTGATAGCGCCTCTCCTTGCCCTCCTGAAATTACTATTGTAGAGGATTGTAAAAACAGCCAACTGCATTTTTATTTTGAGAGTGATAGTGTCTGTTTGGAGGATACAGAAATTTATACTATTTATCTATTAAATGGGAACGATAAAAAGTTTATTGCTACAATGGATAGCACTTATTATTTTTATGAAAATTTGAACTCTATTGCTGGCTGTTATGTAGTTACGGCAACTGATTCTTTCGGTAATGAAAGTGTAATTAGCAACCAAATTTGTGCTGAAAATTGCCCAGAATATAAGTTGCCAAATGTTTTTTCGCCAAATAAGGATAATGTGAATGACCTTTTCGTGCCGATAAAAAACAAGCATATTGAAAGTGTGGATATGAAAATATTTAACCGTTGGGGGCAAGAGGTTTTTCAAACTAATGAGGTGAAAATAAATTGGAATGGAAGAAAAAGAGGTGAAAAGGGCGATTGCAGTGAAGGGGTTTATTTTTATGTTTGCACTATTAATGAATTAAAATTAAATAGAACTTCTTCCTATAAATTAAAAGGAATAGTGATTTTGATAAGGGGAAATACAAAAAAAGTACAGTAAATGTTTACAGGAATAATTGAGCAAATAGCTGAGGTTGTTAAAGTTGAAGATGAAGGGAGTAATCTAAATATTACCTTAAAATCAAACATTACAAAAGAGTTGAAAATTGATCAATCTGTGGCGCATAATGGGGTTTGTTTAACAGTAGTTGATATTAATGGCAATAACTATATGGTAACTGCCATTAAGGAAACGTTAGATAAATCAAACCTTGGACTTTTGAAAGTAGGAAGTAAAGTAAACATGGAAAGGTGCATGAAATTAGGTGATAGATTGGACGGACATATGGTACAAGGTCATGTGGATCAAACTGCAAAATGCACTGAAATTAAAGAAGAGAAAGGTTCTTATGTGTTTACTTTTAAGCACAAGGAATCCGATAATATGACGGTGGAAAAAGGTTCAGTTTGTGTAAATGGGGTAAGTTTGACAGTTGTTAATTCCAAAGATACTTCTTTTTCAGTAGCTTTAATTCCTTATACTTTTGAGCATACTAATTTCCTCACATTTGAAGTAGGAATGGTAGTGAATATTGAGTATGATATTTTAGGGAAATATATTTCAAAACAATTTATGAGAGATTTATAAAGTAGAGAAGTTCAAGTCCTCTCATCCTGACTTTTTTCATACTTTAGCATTATGAAAAAACTACTAATAATATTATTTTGCTTGCCAATTATTGGATATGGACAAATTAATGTTGGAAATGATCAAACTATATGCTTAAATGATACAGCAGAGGTAATTGCATCATTACAAGGAGGAAGTCAAGGTGCTGGTATGGATACTGTAATATGTGGAGTTCATGCTTCAAATTTTACATCAACTCTTACTAGAGGGTTTCATTTTCAGGCTCAATCTTCATTTATTATTACTGGCTTAATGTGTGCTACTGAAAATTCAGGCCCTGGATATAATCAATCTGTTCAGTTTGTGATATTTGGCGATTCTCTAGGTGGAGTTTGGAACTCCTATCCGCCAACAACTACTGGGGTTTCTTTTTCAACTCTTTTTTCTTCAATTGACGATTCT
>Ga0207984_1000021_pt1 | contig 89092 bp, 74 predicted proteins | sample ETNtaG_30_FD_185760 | JGI IMG/M metagenome (GOLD analysis project Ga0207984, IMG submission 185760) | Marine microbial and viral communities from oxygen minimum zone, Eastern Pacific Ocean - ETNP201306PF43B (SPAdes) (version 2) | ecosystem: Environmental > Aquatic > Marine > Oceanic ...
GCTGAGGGTTGACATTGCAGCATCCCACATATCCAGACTGGCCCAGACCATGGTCGACAGAGCGCAGACTAAGGCAAGGCGCAGGCCGCCGAACCTAAAAGCGATTAGACCGATGCCGAGGACAATCACAGGCCAGGTTGTCAACACCAAAAACGTCTCGACCGCGTCAATTGAATTGCGAATGACATCCGCAAATGCCCGAGTCGCCCACTGGTAATTTGCTTTTAGCCAGGCTTGTCCGTTATTGATCCAGTCAGCAAATGGGAAGGCATCGACAATTTGTTGTGGAAATTTTTGTTCGTCCGGTGTGAGCTGCGCAATTATGATTGAAACAGCAATAATAATTGCACTAATCCCGATGGGCTTAATCAGGTCCCTTTGCTGGCCAGAGAGCTTCATTGGTTTATGATTATGTGAACAGCTTGAGTCCTTCGTCTAGTCTGCTATAGCCTAACTGCCTTCGATCGCCAGTAGTATCGCGCGATGGTCAACCGCGCCCAGCAGTTCGTTATCAGAGTCGACCACAGGTATCGGATGGTTGAGGCGGGTTGCGGTAGCAATCAGTGTGTCGATCAGAGCATCAGGTGATACGGCAGCTTCCTTTTGAATAAGCTGGTTCATGGGAGACCCGGACTTCGAGTCAGCCATGGCTTGTTCACGGGTTAAGGTGCCTTGGTAGCTTTTATTCGGGCCGACGATAAAAGCTGCTTGGGCCTGCTGTCTGTCCATCGTTGCCAGGGCGCCTGATACGGTTTCATCTTCACTACAGCAACAACAGTCGCTGTTCATTATGGAATTGACGGTCAGGACCTTATGTCGGGGTACATCTTCAGAGAAATCCCGCACATAGTCATCCACAGGATTGGCAACAATCTCTTCAGGCGTGCCGATTTGGACAAACTCACCATCCTTCATGATCGCGATGTGATCTCCCATTTTGATGGCTTCCAGAAAATCGTGCGTAATGAATACCATCGTTTTGCGGACCACGGACTGAAGTCGAAGCAGTTCATCCTGCATCTCGCGTCGGATCAGCGGGTCAAGTGCGCTAAAAGGCTCGTCAAACAACATGATTTCCGGATCGACTGCCAGTGCCCGTGCGAGACCGACCCGCTGCTGCATACCACCTGACAATTCACGTGGGTAATTATCACCCCAGCCGCTCAGGCCAACAGATTCCAACACTTCCCCGGCTTTCTCGAGACGTTCATCCCGAGGCATACCCCGCACCTCAAGGCCATAGGCAATGTTTTCGATGACACGGCGATGGGGGAGCAGGCCGAAATGTTGGAACACCATACTCAATTTATGTCGACGCAGTTCGATCAGGTCTTTTTCGGGCATGGTCACGGTATCTACCCCGTCAACTAGAACTTCACCCTGCGTGGGTTCGATCAATCGAGAGATGCATCGAACTAACGTTGATTTGCCACTGCCAGAGAGTCCCATCACCACAAAGGTTTCACCACGTTCGACTTGAAACGAGACGTCTTTGACCGCGATAACGTGTCCGGTCTTTTCCTGTACCTCGGTTCGCGACCAGGTAGGATCAACCTCGTTAAGGATTTTTGTGGGATTGGCCCCAAAAATTTTCCACAGAGCTTTGCAGACTATGGGTGTGTCTTGTCGTTTTTTATCGCTCATTAAGCGTTATCCGGTTATCGCTAGTGGTGGTCATTTCTCGATCACTTCTTCCGCCATTTGGATGATAGCGCGTTTGTGATTGTCATCAGATGCACTTTGATTCTCAAGCACGCTGAAGAAGACTACGACTGTTGTGGTTTCCGGGTCAATCATCAAGAATTGCCCGCCCCAGCCACCGTGTCCTATCCAGCGACCGTTGGTCTTAAGCTGGTTTCCGTAATATATGTGGTTATCGGGTTCCGGAAAGGCAGGCCCTTTGCACCGCCGTGCAGAATTCATGAATTCGTAGTTTCCGACCGGCTTGCCGTTGGCTCCTATACCCTGCCGAGCAAAAATAAGACCATAACGAGCCAAATCACGTGCACTCAGACTCGCGCCGCAGTTGGTGTTCGGAACTCCCGTATGATCCGTAGACATATGGAACGTGTGTTCGATCCCCGCTGCTTCAACAATGTGAACCAGATGGTCTCGCAGACTCAGACCACTGACACGCTCAGCTACCCAGGCCAGAACATCGGTATTGGCAGATTTGTAATTTACCTCTCCGGAGTGGTTCAGCAGGTCATTGCTTTCTATAGTACACAGAAATTCCCGGTTGGAAATCTGTCTGTTATCGGCTGCAGGCAGTCGCCAGCCCATAGATGCATTGTGCAGCAGGGCCATTGTGTCGGGATCTGAATAATCTTCCGAGTAATCGTTGACCACATTCATATCCAGTACATCTTGTATGCTGGCATCGGCATAACCTGAACCGATCTCCGGGAGGTAATCACAAACCGTAGCCCTCAGGTCGATCAGACTACTTTCCACACAACGTCCGATAATCAGATGGATCATGGTCTTGGTGATAGACATGATCGTATGTGCTTGGTCGGCGGAAAAATCAGGCGCATACTGTTCATACGCGAGCTGGTCGTCCCGAAGTACAACCATTGCCGAGAAGATGCCCGAGTTACATAAGTTTTGGACGGAGTCCAGTTCGGCGATACGTGCATCATTGCAGCTAGACAGTTCGAGTACTTTGGAGGCGCGAAGACTGAAACCGTAGCGAACAATCCGGTGAAGGTTATGAAAACTGTTGCGTCGTTGTCCTGGTCTGTTCCAGTGTTCGAGATGTCCGCTTTCTGCAACAAGATCCGGATTAGAATGAATCGGCATTAGTCGTCTGTCATTCAGTATGAGGTTCGGTGCGAGTCATCAGGGAGGGTTGGGTAGTGTCCCACAGGGTGCAATTCTGGGAGCATTGACTGTTTTGCGCAAATTCGGAGCTTATGGGCTGGAGCTGCTGCCCGGATGATATGATCTGATGCTCTGTGCTTCGACGTCCGGACAGGCGGGTAGCAGCAGTTGATGCTATTTTGCCAGACTGATGGTTGCCGGCGCTTTGCTCAGGCCAGTTGGGAAGTTTTGTCACACAATCGATCAACCCGGTAGCTGAGGAACGTCCTGATGAGTGAACTGAGGCCGATGGCCAACGTTGATGGGCAGATCACTGCCATGCACGATGCGATGATCCCGGTCATGGATCGGGGTTTCTTGTACGGCGACTCCGTCTACGAGGTTTTTCGAACTCACAAGGGTGTTCCGCTGTTTATGGCTGATCATTTCGAAAGGCTGGAGAATTCAGCAGCTCTGATCAGTATGGAGATCAGCCAGAGTCGCGACCAACTGATTAAGGAGATCCGAAGAACCTGTCAAGCCTCTAGCGCCCGCCGGGAAGATGACATCTATGTGCGCTACCAGATCACACGGGGCGTCGGGCCCGTCGATCTTTATCCGAATCCAGATCTGAAGACCCGTTACGTGATCATTGTCAGCAGCTTACCGGCGCGAAAGCCAGAATATTACTCGCACGGAATGGACATGGCGGTGCCCTCGGTACGACGCAACCCCGCCAACGCACTGGACCCCAACATCAAAGGCGGGAATTACATGAACAATATTCTCGCAATAACGGAGGCCCGAAAACTCGGTGCGGACGACTGCATCATCCTGAATCGGGAAGGCTTCGTGACCGAGGCCGCCAACAGCAATGTCTGGTTCGTGATCGACGGGCGGCTCGTGACGCCAGCCTCTGGAAACCTGAAAGGCCTGACCAAGAAACACATCCATATGGCACTGACCCAGCGCGGTGTTACCAGTGAAGAGGTCGAGGTTCACGTTAATGAGCTACCGGATGCTAGCGAATGCTTCGTCACCAGCGCGACACGTGATGTGATGCCTTGTGCATCGCTGAGACTTGAGGATGGAAGGGTGCTGGTATTTCCGGAGGGAGGTGGAGAAATTACCCGTCGGGTTCAGGATGTTTTTTCGGACTATCTCGATGCCTATGTGGCTGCCCACACTGAAGACGTGATGGTTTAACCAGGGTATCGGTGATTCGACTGAGTGGCAGTGAACGGACATTTCAAAAGCTCATGACATGAACAGAACAAGAGTTCTTATTCTTTTCGGCGGGCGTTCAGCAGAGCATGAAGTGTCTGTCGTGTCGGCGCGCTCGGTCTGCGCAGCGATCGACAGAGAGCGTTATGAAGTTGTCCTGGCAGGAATCACCCGTGAGGGCCGCTGGTTTCTGGATGACGGTGATGAACGGCTGCTCAGAAACTCCACAGTCAGTGGTGCTGACGGGCCGGAGGTCCGGCTGGCTGGGCAGGGGAACCAGCTGGCCGTCGAGGACGGTACGTTGATGCCTGGCACAGCTTTCGACGTAGTTTTCCCACTGTTGCACGGTCCTTATGGCGAGGATGGGACCATTCAGGGTCTGCTGGAGCTGGCCGATGTGGCCTACGTTGGTGCGGGCGTGGCGGCGTCGGCGGCAGGGATGGACAAAGCGCTTGCCAGAGCCGTGTTTCAGGCGGCCGGTTTGGGCCAGACAGACTACCGGGTCGTGCGACGCTCAGAATGGCGAAGCACGCCCGCGGCCGTGCTGAATGCTTTAGAACAGACGTTTGATTACCCGCTGTTCGTAAAACCCGTTAACCTCGGCTCTAGCATCGGTATCACGAAGGCCCACGCCGCCGGCCAACTTCGTACAGGGTTGGACCTGGCCGCGGAATTCGATTGCAAAATAATGGTTGAGGCCTCTGTTGAGGGGGCAAGGGAACTCGAATGTGCGGTACTCGGCAACGAAGACCCGACGGCATCCGGCGTAGGCGAGATCATACCGGGCGCTGAATTCTACGATTACAACACCAAGTATATTGACGACCGCTCGGAACTGAGGATCCCCGCGGAATTGGATGAGGCTGTAACTGAGGAGATTCGCGAGATGGCGGTCAGGGCCTTCCGGGCGATCGACTGCCGCGGACTCGCCCGGGTGGACTTTCTCCTGCGGCCCGGCGGCGAGGTACTGCTCAACGAGATCAACACCATGCCTGGGTTTACCCCGATCAGCATGTACCCCAAGCTGTGGCAGGTGGCAGGCTTATCCTACGCCGATCTGATTGATCGACTGATCAAGCTTGGGATCGAGCAGCGCAGCGACAGGCGTGACCTTAAAACCACGCCAGATTGAGTCGGTTAACGATGGGCAACGGGGACCTAATTGCACCACAGCCGGCACTATACTCCCTGCCGTGGGCCCCTGGATTTAGATTCGATCGCTGACCCACGCGTAGGGATCAACGATGTTGCCCCGACCACCAAGATAGTTGTCAATGATCTCGATCATGTGGTCCCGGCCGAAGGATTCATCGTGTCCGCCATGGATCGTCCCGACTCTAAGTTCCCTGAGTCGTGCCAGGCTCTCCCGGTAGATATCGCGATCCGAATGGTAAAGAGTGTCGAACAGATCACCGTTGTAGATAATGTCTCCGCTGAACAGGGTCTTGGTTTTCTCCTCGAACAAGGCGATCGAGTCGGGTGAGTGGCCGGGCAGGTGCAGAACGCGAAACACTCGATCGCCGAGGTCCAGGAGATCTCCTTCATCGAGGTAGCCCGTCAGTGGCGCCGGTGTAATGCTGAATGACTCGACCGTGAAGCTTTCATCGGGCAGGGCCAAAAAAGTCTCTGCCCGGATGAAGGCATCGATCGGCATCTCGGGCGGCATTGGGTCCTGGTAGACCGACCGGCAAGCTCGATGACCCAGTCGTTCGGAGAACTCGTGGCCCGCACCGATATGGTCAAAATGACAGTGTGACATCACAGCGATCAGTGGTTTTTCGCTCAGGCGCATGATTTCCGGCTTGAGAGGGCGCAAGCCAAGCCCTGAGTCGACGAGCAGATCGCGGTTCCTGCCTTGGATATGCCAGATGTTGCAGCGTAACCAGTCGGCCACATAACGTTCCCGGATCAGTGAGATACCGTTGCCGAGATGGATGATTTCATACCAGTCTTGACCAGCAACCGGAACAGGCGAATTCATGGGCTACCCGTAACGTAGAATTGACAGACGTCAACCGTAACAGAAACGAGCCAGTCGGAGGGTCTTATGCTTAAGCTGTCTGCCCTTCAACCGGAACCGGTCTCCACGATCGATGGTTTCACCTGCTGGTCGAAGCGGTTAAGATAAACTGAACCACTGCTGAGGAGGTTTAATGAAGTACCTGCATACAATGGTGAGGATCAGGGATCTTGATGCATCTTTGGATTTCTACTGCAACAAGCTGGGCCTGGTCGAGGTGCGGCGTCGGGACGATGAGAAAGGGCGTTATACGAATATTTTCCTGAGTGCGCCCGGCGATGAAGACGCAATGGTCGAGATGACTTATAACTGGGACCCAGAGAACTATCAGGGAGGACGTAACTTTGGCCACCTGGCTTACTCGGTTGAAAACATTTACGAGTCGTGCCAGCGCCTGATGGACGGGGGTGTCACCATCAATCGACCACCCAGGGACGGCCGAATGGCATTCGTCCGATCGCCTGACAATATTTCAATTGAACTGCTCCAGGATGGTGAGGCGTTGCAGCCTGCTGAACCTTGGCTCTCGATGCGCAACACTGGTGAGTGGTGAGACTCAGGCTCGGCGTTGCAGGTTCCCGGTCAAACGCTGCGAATAGATGCCATTGATGTTTTGGGAGCTGGTTTGATCGGGATGTGCTGCTGTCCCGGTCGGCTGGAGCCTGCTTCTCGCGGGGGATATCAGTCTCGCAATCTGGAGGACGACCTGGCAGTGCTGACAGACTGGTCGCCTGGCACTGTGATTTCGCTCATCGAGCAGCGGGAGTTCGATTTGCTCGGTGTACCAGGACTGCCGCAAAGACTCCAGTCGTTGCCGCTGGAGTGGCACCACTGCCCGATCACCGATCTGGGTGCACCGGGCGAGCTTTTTGAAACCTTGTTTGCTCAACTGGAGATTCGACTTCTGGTCGATTTGAGCAAGGGGGGTCGGGTGCTGTTGCACTGCGCTGCGGGCCTTGGGAGAGCCGGTACCATCGCTGCGCGGCTGTTGATCCATGCGGGCGAGGCACCTGTACAAGCGATCGCCCGGGTGCGGGCTGCTCGACCTGGGGCCATTGAGAGTGCCCACCAGGAGAGATATCTTGCGTCTCTGTCAGCGGGTGGTAATGTTCTACCAGGCTGAAGTACGGACGCCTTTTTTTGATCAATAACTTACGTTTCTAGTCTCTCTGAAAATAGAACGTGTGGGGCAAAAATGTGGGGCAGGATTAGAGAAAAGAGACTTGCTGATCACTAAACACATAGATCAAATTTAAGTAAGTAACGTTTTCTAACTGTTGTGTAATTTAGACCCGAGCCTGTAGGCAATTGTTCAGAGGGTAAAAGTGTGAATAACAATGTTCAGAAAGCTCAACCATCGGTCGGTTTTATTGGGTTGGGAGTAATGGGGCATCGCATGCTGGCAAATATGACTGCCCACGGTGGATTTAATATTACTAGAGCCTGGGATCCTGATCGCCAGGCTTGCGAGTTGGTCAAGCAGGCCTATCCGAAAATAGTAATATCTGAATCGGCTGAAGACCTAGTTAGGGATAGAGAAGTTGACGTCGTCTATATCGCCAGCCCACCTGCATCTCACCATGCTTACGCATTGTTAGCTGCTGCAGTTAGTAAGGCAATTTACTGCGAAAAACCTCTAGGGGTTAATATTTCTTCTAGCAGCGAGATGGTTAATGCGGTCGAGAGTGCTGAGGTGTTAAATGTTGTGAATTTTCCATTTGCAGATTCACAACCTATAAACTTTATTGAATCAAAACTAGCAGATAACGTAATAGGTGATGTCACGGGTGTTGATCTTCGACTACATTTCTCAAGTTGGCCCAGAGACTGGCAGGACACAGCTCGTTGGTTGACTCTACGTGAGCAAGGCGGATTTGTTCGAGAGGTTGTATCGCATTATGTCTATCTAATTGAAAGGTTATTTGGGCCAACAAAAGTTGTCGACGCACACGTAAGCTTTCCTGATGATCCATCGCTTTGTGAGACCCAGTTCTTTGCTAGCCTGGAGTGTGGCGGTCGAAATGTCTCCTTCGCGGGTGGCGTAGGTGGAATCGGTCCTGATGTTGTTGAATTCACGATTTGGGGTACAAAAACCTCGTTCTGCCTCTGGGACTGGAATAAATTGAAGTCGACTAATGGTTCTAGTTGGAGGGAGGAATTGAAGGAATTGAGCGATCCTCGTCAGGATGGTTACCGTCGAATGTTAGATAATTTTCGCAATGCTTTGGAAGGTAGAGAACACACTATGCCATCTTTTCAAACCGCATTGTCAGTGCAGACTGTCATTGAATCGATCCTCGGTGGGCAGAATTAGAGAAAAGTGACTTGATGGCAATGGTCAGGTTCAGCGACTTTGGTGTACTCAGAGTATGACTTCAACAAGATCCACTGCTCTCGATAATCGGCCATAGCAATACTCCAATTGCGGATCGGATAGACATTGACCTTGGTGATGCTGTCTATCGCCTTCCGCGGCACGATCCAGATGCCGCGTAAGTACCCGCATGTGAATGAAGACTACGAGGGGATCGAGATTCAGAAGGTGCTCTGGAACGAGGCGGAAGACGAGAAAGTTGTCACGCTCGACGAGTACCGAAAGGCAAGTTAATTCGCCAAACTAGTGTAGGGCAAAACGATTGGAATTAAGCGGACTAAAGCGCTTTCAGTCGGAACGAAAGTCAACAAACATAGTGAAAATACTATATGTATAGGGCAGGGCGCTGTCTGCGGCTGCCAGTGCATCATGATGGTGGGTCGCTGCTGGGTGATGGTCCGTCTTGAGGGAGAAGATCTTCGATCGATCGTAGCAGAACACCGGTCATTTGGCTGAGCGCTTCGCGACTGTCGGCGCCACCCGGCAGACCCACCGCCAGTGCTGCACCCGCCTGGTTTGCCATCTCCATGTCGCTCACCGTGTCGCCAACCATCACCATGCGGCTAACCGGAATGTTCAATTGCTCACCGAGATGCTCGAGCGCCTGGGGGTCTGGTTTGGTGGGCCCAGTCGTATCGTCTCCACAGAGCGTCAGATCGACAAGTTCGGTTACACCGATGGCCTCCAGTGCAACCTCGGTTGGGCCACGGTTGTCACTGGTCGCAACTGCAAGGCGAAACCCCGCTGCTCTCAGACGCATCAGTACCGACCGGACATCGCCTCGTGCTTTGATTTCTGCTGGCTTGGGCGGTGCACACATGACGGGGCTGAAGTGCTGATTTACCAGGGCCCGGGCTTTATCCCAGGTCAGCCCCGACTGGAACAGGACCGTGGCGACGACAATTTCCAGATCCCTGACCGGTGCTGTTGCCAGGGGCCCTTGGCTGCAGGTGTGCCCGATCTGATGGTCATATCCTGAAGCCAGATAGAGGTCGTCGAGCGAGACGGTATCGGGAGCGAGAGCAGCGCGGAGTGCCTCTGCAGATTTGACCATACGTGGCCCCCAGAGCGCGTGAAAATCGATCAGTGTGCCGTCTTTATCGAACACGATCAGATCGGCATCGGCCAACACCGCTCCGGCTTTGAGTTGTGGCATTTTTGTAAATTCGCTGTGATGGTTTAGGATGGGTTGGATGAGAGAGTGCCCCGCAGTACCGCCATTAGGTGTTGGGCACCAGTGTAAAACCAATTGCAGGGGGAGAGTACAGTTCTGTGCGTGATACGGACTACATCGTTATCGGTGCCGGTTCTGCCGGTTGTGTGCTTGCCGCACGGTTGAGCGAGGATCCAGACACCAGTGTCGTCTTGCTTGAGGCGGGGGGCAGTGACAGAAGCATCTTCGTTCAGATGCCCTCTGCCTTGTCGATCCCGATGAACATGAAGCGATTCAACTGGGGTTATCACAGCGATCCTGAGCCTTACCTGGATGGCCGGATGATGGATTGCCCGCGAGGACTTGCACTCGGCGGATCTTCTTCGATCAATGGCATGGTGTATGTTCGGGGACACGCATGTGATTTCGATCAATGGCAGCAATCTGGGGCCACAGGCTGGAACTATAAGTCCTGTCTGCCTTATTTCAAGAAGGCAGAGAGTTGGATCGGTGGGGGGAATGATTATCGTGGGGGCTCTGGCCCACTTCCGGTATGTGCCGGCAACGAAATGCGATTGAACCCACTTTACGCCGCGTTCATCGAGTCGGGTCGGCAGGCGGGCTATCCGCTTACCGATGATTACAATGGTGCCCAGCAAGAGGGCTTTGGTCCAATGCACATGACCGTGGGTCGTGGCATAAGAGGGTCGACCGCCAGGGCCTACCTGCGGCCCGCGATGAGCCGCCGAAACCTGCGCGTCGTGACCAGAACACTTGTATGCCGGGTTGTTTTCGAAAGTGGCCGGGCGGTAGCGGTCGAGTATGAGAAAGATGGTCAGGTCTTTCAGCTACGGGCGCACCGCGAGGTGATCGTTTCGGCGGGGTCCATTGGCTCACCCGTTCTGCTGCAGCGCTCGGGTGTGGGTCCCGGGAGTGTTCTTTCCGATGCGGGTGTGCCCGTGGTCTGCGACAGCCCCGGGGTTGGCGAGAACCTTCAGGATCATCTCGAGATCTATTTCCAGTACCGTTGCCGCAAACCGATCACGTTGAACCGCAAACTAAACCCCCTGAGTAAGGCCTTGATTGGTGCCCGCTGGTTGATGTTCAAGTCGGGGCTGGGTGCGACCAATCACTTCGAGTCCTGTGGCTTTATTCGTTCGCGTGCGGGTATCGAGTGGCCCGATATCCAGTATCATTTTCTTCCAGGGGCCCTGCGCTACGACGGGAGAGCGGCCTTCGACGGGCACGGTTTCCAGGTCCATGTCGGGCCGAACAAGCCCAGCAGCCGTGGCCGGGTCCGGATCAACTCACCGGGGCCGCGGGATAATCCGTCGATCCTATTCAATTATCTCGAACACGAGCAGGACAGGCTTGACTGGAGAGCCTGCATCCGGCTTACCCGGGAGATCTTCGGCCAACAAGCCATGAGCCCGTATTGTGGCGAGGAGTTGCAACCGGGTGACGCGGTTGAGACCGACGACGCGATTGACGCGTGGGTGCGTCAGAACTGTGAGACCGCATACCACCCTTCATGCACTTGCCCGATAGGGGCAGAAAATGACCGTCTCGCTGTCCTGGACCATGAGTGTCGGGTCAGGGGTGTGAGCGGTCTTCGAGTGGTCGATTCCTCGGTGTTTCCCGTCATCACCAACGGTAATCTCAATGCACCGACAATCATGGTGGCCGAGCGGGTGTCGGATATGATCCTCGGCAGGGAACTGTTACCCACCCTCGATGTTCCCGTATGGATCGACGAGCACTGGCGAACCCGTCAACGAAGTGGAACATCATTACAGTCAGAGTCTTGAGTTGTATGGCAATCGTTCGTCCTGAAGACTCCGAGATCCTGAACGTGGTTGATGCGGATGACCGGGTAACGGGGCAGTGTCGCCGTGATGAAGTTCATCGCCTTGGGCTGCGCCACAGGGCGATTCATGCCCTTATATTCAACGACAGTGGCCAGGTGTTCCTGCAAAAACGGGCTCAGCACAAACAGGAGAATCCGGGCCTGTGGGATTCTTCAGTTGCCGGTCACGTGGATGCGGGAGAATCGTATAACCAATGCTGCCGGCGTGAGATCGGTGAGGAGGTCGGGCTGGTGGTTACGCACACGCCGGAGCGCTTGTTTAAACTTCCGGCGGGTCCATTGACCGGAATGGAGTTCTGCTGGATCTACCGCCTGGTCACCGACCAGAAACTGCAGCTTGATTACACTGAAATAGAGACCGGCGACTGGTTCACCGTGGAGTCGGTTGATAACTGGGTGTTCGAGACCCCTGACCAGCTTGCTGAATCGTTTCGCCTGATCTGGAGTCGTTACCGGGACCGGCAGGAACTGGCGCCAGGTTAGGCTGGGCTGGCTCAGACTGGCCGCGCGGCCAGTTCATAGACCGCTTTGATTTCTTCGGCAATGATAGTGATACCCCGTTGCACGATTTCCGGATCTAGCGCATAGGAGACCCGGATGCACTCCCGGGAATGGGGCCAGTCCTCCGCGAGCCCGGGAAAGAAATGTTCCCCGGCGATTACCAGTACATCGCGCTGCTTGAGTCGCTGGTACAGCTCCTCACTGCTGATCGGGAGGTTCTCGAACCACAACCATAAGAAAAATGCGCCTTCCGGGGTGTGAATCCGGAAAGGGTAGCCAGCCAGGGCCGATTTCAGCCAGCCCATGGTGATCCTGGCCCGTTTTTGGTAGTAGGGTTTGATCAGATCGTTCGCTATATCCAGGATGGTGCCCTCACGCACCATCTCGGTAACAAGTCCAGGGCCGAAGCTTCCCGGTGTGAGGCTCAGGATCGCGTTGGACCCGGTTATCGACTTGATGATACTTTCATTGGCAATCACAATTCCGGTTCTTACACCGGCCAGACCGAGTTTGGAGAGACTGAGGCAAAGGATGACACTCGGGTCCCAGATAGGTGTCGCTTCGCTGAAGATAATATTGGGAAATGGTGTACCGTATGCCCCGTCGATAATGAAAGGCAGGTCGTGGTCTTCAGCGAGTTTGTGCAACTGGCCTATTTCTATATCGGTAAGGACGTTACCAGTCGGGTTGGTCGGTCGGGATACGCAAATCGCACCGTGACCGGGACCAACCGCCAGCTTTTCGAAATCGATGTGATACTTGAACTCATAATCGCCCCGCAACGAGATGATCGGTCGGCAGGTGTCAAACATCTCCATGCCCAGTCCCATTTCTGTATAGCCGATGTATTCCGGAACCAGGGGCAACAGGATGCGTCGTCTGCTGCCATCGTCAAACAGTCCGGCGAACATGTTGAAAAGCACGAAAAACGAGCTTTGGCTGCCGTTGGTCAGTGCGACGTTGTGCGGCGTAACCGGCCACCCGAACTGCTGATTCAACAGTCCAGCAATTGCCTCGATGAAGGCAGCATTGCCCTGAGGACCGTCGTAGTCACCGATTAGCAGATCGAACCGCTTGCCGTCTGCGAGCAAGCCATTCATGGCGCCACGAAAAGCGGACTGAACCGCGGGGATTCTAGCCGGATTGCCGCCACCCAGCATACAGACGTCACGCTCGCCCGCGAGTGCAGCTCCGGCATCCTCCATGAGTTGTAAGATGCCACTGCTGGAGGCAAAGAATGCGCCGAATCTGGATGTATCCAAGGTCGTTGGCCAACCGTGGTGGGAGTTAACCGGTTACTGGTCTAGCGTTGAGTCTGTCGCGCTACTGGCGGCTTGGCTGTTGCTCTGGGCTAATATGCGTGTCTCGTCAAGTTCGATTGCGGTGTCCACCAGGATTCTTGCTGATTCGACCAGCAGGATGTCTCCGGGGAATTCCTCATCGCTAACGGGTGCGCCAGTCACGTCGTTCTGCTTGGCTGTGCGTAGCACGGACTCGAACTGATCACGGCGTTCCTGGCGAGCATTGCGCTCGCGGGCCCGTCGGGATTCAAGCAGGGATATTTCCTTAACTCCGGCCAGTTCAGAGTCAAGTTCGAGATTGGACAGCAGAAACTTAAAGCCAGGATCCGTCTCAGTGCGCTGTTTGTGCAGAGCACGAATCTTGGGCAGGGCATTTTCAAGCCTGGCACTGTCGAACGGTTTAAACCTGGCAGGTGCCACCTGATTCCAGGGAAGTGCATTTTCCAGACTTCTTTCACCGTGTTGGGACTCAAGGAACGCCATTGGGAAAACAATGTCTGGAATCACCCCCCGATGCTGTGTGCTGTCGCCGTTGATGCGGTAAAACTGTGCGATGGTGAATTTGAGTTGACCTAGATGCTCCTCACTGTTACGGGCGTAACGATCAAGGTCGATAAGGTTCTGAACCGTGCCCTTACCGAACGTCGGCTCGCCGAGTACCACTCCGCGCCGATAATCCTGGATTGCGCCAGCAAAGATCTCAGAGGCCGAAGCGCTGTCCCGATCGACCACGACGACAAGAGGGCCGGTGTAGGCGATGCTGTGATCTGGATCGCGCTTGACGCGGATTCGACCTTTGGCATCCTTGACCTGGACAATCGGCCCGGTTTCGATAAATAGCCCCGTCAAGCTGGTTGCTTCAGACAGTGCGCCTCCGCCGTTTCCTCTCAGATCGATGACCAGTCCGACGATGCCCTCTGACTCGAGTTCCGTGATCAGTCGGCGTACGTCGCGTGTTGTGCTTCGGTAGTCCGGTTGTCCGCTGGATCTACCGTCGAAATCAACATAAAAGGTCGGCAAGCTGATGATACCTACCCGATGGGACTGCTTTTCGTCTTTGATCGTGAGTACGGATTTCTGTGCGGCTTGCTCTTCGAGCTTGATGGTGTCGCGCACAATGCTGATCACTTTCCCCGGCGAATCTGGTCCGTCCTCCCCGGGTAGAATCTGAAGGCGTACCGTGGTGCCTTTAGCGCCGCGAATAAGATCTACAACATCATCAAGCCGCCAGCCGATTACATCGACCAATGGTGTCTGGGGGCCCTGGCCGACACCGATTATCCTGTCACCGCCATGCAGTTGGTCACTGAGTTCGGCAGGGCCGCCGGCCACTACTCTTCGCACGATCGTGTATTCATTCTCCGTCTGCAGTACCGCACCGATCCCTTCCAGGGAAAGGCTCATGCGGATCTTGAAGTTTTCGGTTGCCCGCGGCGAGAAATAACTGGTGTGGGGGTCGACCGATGTTACGTAGGCATTGACAAATGTCTGGAAGACGTCCTCTTCGTTGACTTGCGATGTGCGCCGATTGAGTTGGCGGTAACGATCACCCAACGTCTCGACGATCTCGTCATGTTGTTTGCCGGCGATTCTTAGCCCCAGGTAGTCGTTTTTGACTCGTTTTCGCCAGATATCGCCGAGTTCTGTCTGGTCGATGGCCCAGGGTGCCTCCGTACGGTCGAACTGATAGTCTTCATCGATATCCAGTTCAAAGCCCTGAGCAAGCAGGTTTTCGGCAAGAACAGCCCGGTCTGAGACCCGCATCCGATATAGATCAAAGAGGGCATAAATAGGTTCCAGTTGTCGGTCTCGAAGCTGGTCGTCGATACTGAAACGCATCTGCTCGAACTGTTCGATGTCGCGAGATACGAAAAAGCTCCGGTTAGCATCCAAACTCTCGATAAATCGGTCAAGAATTCGCGAGGAGAGTTCGTCGTTCAGTTTGGCGGTGCGATAGTGATACCGCTGAACAAAATAGTTGATCAGTTCAATTGTTCGTTCATGGGATGGCGATACGGTGAGCTTTGCAACTTCGCCGGCGGCGACGCCTGGCAGTACATAGAGTGCCAGGACGAGCAACCATCCTGCGCCAGCCGGAAAACGCGCCCGAAGAGTTGGAAAGCGCTGGGTATTTGGGTCAGGTAATCGCATAGGAGTCTGCAGTTATGGTGCTACGCCTGGTGGTTATCAGAACGGAATCCTGACGGCGCCAGTGAGCGAATATAGCAGTTACAAAGGTGAATGCGTCCCGTGATATCTGGCTACAGACGGTTGCTCGGACGTTCCGCCTTGAGTACGGGGTGTCTGGAGTCGACGTGGAGAGTCTACTCACCAGCACCGTTCGATCAGGTGGCGTGTCATCTGCTCTAGGTCAAGTACATGCTGTACGGCTCCCTGTTCAATTGCGATGCGTGGCATGCCGAACACCACGCACGAGGCCTCATCCTGAGCCAGGGTGGTTGCACCGGCCTGTCGCATCTCGGCCAGGCCCTTGGCACCGTCGGTGCCCATGCCCGTTAGCAGCAGGCCGACTGCCGACTCGCCCGCTGCGGACACAACGGATCGAAATAGCACATCTACGGAAGGGCGATGGCGGTTGATCTTCTCGCCCTCTTTGAGATGAGCAAGGTAGCCGTCACCATCGGTGAGGATTGTCAGGTGTTTGTCACCGGGAGCAATCAGCGCTTCTCCTGGCCTGACGGGACAGCCTTCAGAGGCCTCCCGAACCTTGATCCGGCAGGCTTGGTCTAGTCTTTCAGCAAACGACTGGGTAAACGGGGCCGGCATGTGCTGAACCACCACGATACCCGGCAGCCCATCTGGGAGTGGTGCGAGCAGTTCCCTGAGCGCTTCGGTACCACCAGTTGAGGCGCCAATGGCGATGATCGGGGTCTGAACACCGGGACCGACCGGCGCATGCTGCCGGGGCAGGATGGTATCAACATCATATCGAGGTGCTGGGTCGAGCGCCCTTTCCCGTGGTGATCTGACCCGCGCCCCGGCGGCAGCCTTGACCTTGTCGGTTATTGAAGAGGCCAGTTCGTTGAGGCCTTCCCTGACCTCGAGTCTTGGTTTTTCGATGATCTCCAAAGCCCCCAGCTCGAGGCTCCTGAGAGCGGTTTCGGACCCCTCTTTGGTGTACGCACTGACCATCACCACTGGCATGGGATTGGACTTCATCAGCCTTTCCAGAAACGTCAGACCGTCCATTTTGGGCATTTCGACATCCAGGGTCAGGACGTCGGGCTGTAGCTCTGAGATTTTTCTCAGCCCGATCAGCGCATCGGGCGCGGTCCCTACCACCTCAATCTCAGGGTCTGAGGAGAGGATATTGCTGAGTGCCCGGCGGGCAACTGCCGAATCGTCAATGATCAGTACTTTCGCCGGAGGGCTCATGTGGGTTGCGGCCCAGTCGACTGCTGGGGAATCAGCTGCAGTTCTTCTTCTGAAAGCAGATAATCGGCATCCAGGAGGATAACCATGTCATCCTTGATGTTGGCTACTCCGCTGATGAACTTGGTATCGATTGACGTTGTCAGGTCTTTGCTGCTCTGCGTTGTTTCCTCTTCCAGGTAGACGACGTCTGCTACGGAATCCACAATCAATCCGACCAGTTTGTTCTCGACCTGAACAATGACGATCACGGTGAACTGGTTGTAGTCCAGACTTTCCATCTGGAAGCGGATCCGAAGATCCATGACCGGCACCACCAAACCGCGAAGGTTGATCATCCCGACGATAAAAGCCGGCATCCCTGGAATTCGCGTGATGGTTTCGGGGTAACTGACAAGCTCCCTGACGCTGAGTATCTTGAGCCCGTACTTTTCCTGCCCAAGCATGAACGTGATCAACTGCGTTCCCTGTCGGTGAATGATCGAAAGGTCGAGTTCCTCCAGGTCATCGTCGAACAATGAGAGGTGCCCGGCCATGGTTGTCTTTGAGGGCATGTGATTCTCCTGACAGATCCGTAGCGGGTTGTGTTTTCAGGCTGCGAGGCTCGGGACATCGAGGATGAATGAGATTGCGCCGTCGCCCAGAATGGTAGCTCCGGAAAGCCCAGGAATCTGGATAAAATTATCCTCCAGATTCTTGATGACCACAGGTCGTTGGTCGACTATTTCGTCTACCATCAGACCGTGTTTGCGGTTGCCGTGTTGCACGACCACAACCAGCCCGGCGCTCGGTTCCTGAATCGGTGTGCTGATACCCAGGCGTTCATGCAGTCGCACTAGAGGCACGAACTCCCCTCGAATATCGACAAGTTCTCCTTTCTGTTTGAGTCGCTTGACCTGTTCAGCGCTAGGCCTGAGGGCTTCAATTATAGACAGCAACGGTAGTGTGAATATCTGTTCGCCCACCCGGACGATCATGCCCTCGATTATTGCCAGCGTCAGGGGCAGTTTCAGTTGCAGGATAGTTCCTTTACCCGGTGTGCTGTGCATTTCGATATTGCCCAACAAGGCCTGTATGTCCCGTTGAACGGTGTCCATGCCGACCCCCCGGCCGGAGACGCTGGTGACCTCGGACGTTGTTGTAAAACCTGGCCTGAAGACCAATTGAAAAATTTCGTGCTCGCTCAGTTCATCTTCCCGTGTGGCTAGTCCCTTGTTGATTGCAGTGGCCAGAATGATCTCGGGGTCCAGGCCCTTGCCATCATCGGTCACCTCAACGATCACGAATCCCTCCTGATGCGAGGCCTTGAGAGAGATCGTTCCAACCGAATCCTTGCCTTGATCAATCCGGACCTGAGGCGTTTCTATGCCATGATCCATTGCGTTTCGCACCAGGTGAAGAAGCGGGCCGTACAGCTGGTCAGTGACCGTTTTATCCAGCTCGGTGTCGGCACCGCTGATATCAAGGAAGATCTTCTTACCCTCCTTAACGGCGTAGTCACGCACGATCCGTTTCAAGGGTGAAAACACGCTGCCTACCGGAACCATTCGCACTTGTTGAATCTGGTCCTGTAGGGCGCGAACCGAAGTTTCACTGTCTTCCAGGAACTGCAGAACCAGGTCGCCCAGGTGTTCGTCGGTGGCCATGATCTGTTCACCCAGACGCCTTAAGCGCGACTGATTGATTACGGTTTCCCCGACTAGATTCTGCAGATCGTCGAGCCTGTCGACACTGACGCGGATGGTCTGCGGCGCGGCAGGCTTGTCAGGCTCTTCCATGCTGGCACCAACGTCGGCCCTGGTCCTGCTGGGCGCGGTGGGTTGCGGGTCGACAGGGGCAGGAAGTTGTTCAGTGCTAGCAGGACTGCTGGCATCGCCCTGTTGATCGGGCAGAGAAAAGGATGATGCGGTTGTTTCACCACTGGCCGCTACTGTGGGTTCGGCAGGAGGAGGAACTGCAAGTTCAATGTCGATCTCATGATGCTCCCGATAGAACACCAGAATTTCCTCGATCTCGTCAAGGGTCCGCCCCGTAACCAACTTGATGCTCCACCACAGATAAAGGGTCTCAGGATCGATCTCCTCAAGGCCGGGAAGTGAACCGGTATGGGCGATTGAGACGATCTCGCCGATCTCGGAAAGTTGCTCCAGAAGAATCAGTGGGTCCCCACCATTGCGCAAGGTTTGTGGATCAAACTTGAGAGTAATCAGAAAGGCCGTGGTTTGCTGGTCGCTGGCGGAAACCTTCAGTTCGTTCTGATCAACCGGTTCACTTTGGACTGTCGGCCTACCCGATGATCCGTTTCCGGGGAGAAATTCTTTGAGACGTTCCAGCGTTTGAGCCCGGAGATTGACGTTGACCTCTCCCTCTCCTCGAACGAAGGCGACAAATGAATTCAGGCAGTCCAGAGATTCCAGGAGCAGGGACACCAGTTCCACGGTGCAGGGGAGAATGCCGGACCGGACCCGTTCCAGCAGTGACTCCAGTTGGTGGGCATAGTCGGCCAATTCAGGCTGCATGACCATTCCGGCACCGCCTTTGATCGTGTGCACGCAGCGAAAAACCTGATCGATCAGCTGGCTGTTCTGCGGTGTCGTTTCCAGCTGAAGCAGAGCGCTCTCGAGTTCCTGAAGCAGGTCGCCGGCTTCTTCAATGAATTCGTCAGTGGGCAGCTGGTCAGGTGTCATTTGTGATCAAAGATATGAACACCGTCCCACTCCTGAGCTGGAGGCTCAACGGTATTGTGTCGGCAGCGGCCCTTGTAGATCTGAATCAGTGGATCGTCGGGGTGAATCTTGTTGCAGTTTTCGAAGCAATCGAGGGCATCGTCCCAGCGACGCTCGCGGTAAAGTTGAATACCCTGGTCGAGATCATCGCGACTCTCCAGTTTTGCCTCTCGTTTGCTCTGCCGGTCGCCATCGAAGACCTCGTAGATGTGCAGTGGTTCGAGGCGACCCTTTACACTCACTAGATCGAGCTCCCTGACCTGATGGCGGTTCTCCGTGCCAATCAGTTCCATGGTCGTTTCTGAAACAATCAGTGGACAGCCATAGAACTTGGTCAGGCTCTCAAGTCGTGATGCCAGGTTGACCGTATCACCGAGTACGGTAGAGTCCATCCTCTCCTCAAATCCGACTGTGCCAATGATCACATTGCCGCTGTGGATGCCTATACCGATTTCCACCCGAGTCTTATTCCCGGCACTGAGCGTCGTGTTGATCTCGCCTAGCACACCGAGCATGCTCAGCGCAGCATCGACGGCATCCAGTGCCTCTGCAGCATCTGATTGATCCGGTCGGTCGAAAATGGCCATGATGGCGTCACCAATGAACTTATCGACAAAGCCATGGTGGTCCATGATGGCAGGATTCATCATTCGCAGGTAGTCATTCAGAAAATCGAGTAATTCCTGCGGCGAGTAGGATTCCGACAGTTTTGTGAAGGCTCGGATGTCAGAAAAAAGGATCGTCTTGAAATCACTCTCTGCCTGGCCGAACTTAAGGTTTTCCAGGCCTTCGGGTGCAATCCGCTTGAGAAACTCCTTGGGCACGAATTTTTCGAACACGCGGGTCAGGCGGACAGCAGCTTCCGTCTCGGCCAGCTGGAGTTTGGTTTCCTTCAAGTCACTGAAGGCCTTTTTCTGGATCTGTAGCGACTTTTCCAGGTCTTTATTGAGTTGCCGGGTCTGGTCTTCAGCGGTTTTGACCCGGATGAGTGCCTTGACCCTGGCCCGCAGTTCATCGGGGTCGAATGGTTTTGCCAGGTAGTCATCGGCTTCGAGTTCAGCCAGGCCATGGACCAGTTGTTTGACATCCGACTGCGCAGTCAAAAAAAGCACAGGAATCTGCTTCCAGGCTTCGTCTTTCTTGAGGATCCGAATGCACTCGTCACCGCTGACCTCGGGCATGTTGCGGTCGAGCAGAATGAGGTCCGGGAGTTCGGCTTCGGTGCGGCCGGACAGCCATTGCAGGGCCTGCTGACCGTTTTCCTGGGGACACAAGGCGTAGTCGTCCTCATCTCCGGACAGGATCCGTAGGACTTGGCTACGGATGGTCCGCGAATCATCGACGACCAGTATCGAGCTGCGCGACATTAGTCGAGGACCTGTTCAAAAAGCGGCTCGAGGCCGGTCAGCCGCAGCCGCTGAGACAGGGATTCAGAAATGTTCTGCCAGCTGACCTCTTTGCCCCTGGCACGTGCATCGCGTTGCAATGCCAGGAACAGCTGTAGGGCAGCTGTGTCGACTTGCTCGATCTGACCTACATCGATGGTGAGAAAGGCGTCTTCTCGCCCGAGGATCTGTTTGAAAATCTCGTGCAGCGCGTCGATCGTACTGTATCCTAGTGCGCCCGAAAGCTTGATCTTGTCGTCGGTCAGTTCGAAATCCATGCTGGGTTTTCAGGATAACCGGGGTCAGGGTGTCTTGCAGAAAATATTCGAATGAATCTTCTGCATGCCGGGGATGCTGTAGCCGGTCTCAACATTGCCCAGGAACAGCCAGCCTTTGGGCAACAGGTAATCCGAGAGTCGGTTGAGGAGCGGTTGCCGAAGGGGCCTGTTCAGATAGTAGAGCACATTGCGAAAAAAGATGACTTGGAACCGGGTTGCAATCGGATAGCGTCGGTCGAGAAGGTTGAAGTGTCGATACTGTACTTGTGATCGGACTTCACTCACGACCTGATAGGCAGTCCGACCGGTACCCGCAGCATGTCGGAAGTATTTTTCCCGGATGAATTCCGGCAAGTCCTCCATTTGGTGGTCGAGGTAAAGGGCATTTTCGCCGATCGACAGCATGTCGGTGTTCACATCAGAACCCAGGATTCGAAGATCGAAGGGTTTTTGGTATCTCCTTCGCTGCTCAAGCTCTTCAAGCGCTTCGAAGAGGAGACTAAAGGGCTCTTCTCCGGAAGAACAGCCGGCGCTCCAGAAACGGATAGCCGGAGAGCTTTCAGCAAAATCATCGGCATAAACCTGTGGTAGAACCTTTTTTCGGAAAAATGCGAAATCCTCCTTGTCGCGATAGAAGCCGGTTTTAGTGGTGGTAATGGCATTGTGAAAATACTGTTTCTCGTCGACGCTTCCGAGTTGCTGCAAATGTTGGTGGTAAGCCGTGAAGCTGCTGATACCCAGGTGTTCAAGCCGGGGACCAAGGCGGGTCTCCAGCAGATATTTTTTGTCTCGGGTCCAATCGAGACCAAGTTCTTGTTTTGCCAAATCTCGAAAGAGCAGATATTCGGGTTCTGTCGGCGAGATCATGGCGACTGGTTTGCCCTGCCCGATAGGTCAGAGATTTCCCGGTACTGTTTCAGTAATCACGAACTGAGGCCGTCACGGTAAGCGGAGTGCACCTTGAAACAATACGATCTTTTGCTTGGCTTTTTCGTTCTCCTAGACAACGTCTGAGCGACGGATCGGTAGGCGTCGGATGCGCTTGCCAGTAGCTGCAAACAACGCGTTTGCAACCGTTGGGCCGACCAGTGGTGTGCCGGCTTCACCAATGCCACCCGGTTGTTCTCCGCTATTGATAATATGTACGTCGATAACCGGCGCTATCTTCAGTTTGGGTAAGGGATAGTCGTCGAAATTACCCTGCACAACGCGACCATTCTCGATGTTGATCTGGGCATTAAGACTACCGCTCAGGCCGTAGATGATCGCCCCCTGTATCTGGGATTCGACTATGGCGGGATTGATGGCCTGCCCGCAGTCGATCACGCAGGTGATACGATGGACCCTGGTTCTGCCCCGGTTGTCTACCGAGACCTCGGCGACCTGGGCCTGGTAGCAGTCCAGGTAGTAGATGTAACCCATGCCCTGATAGTGTCCTTCCGGCAATGTGCTGCCCCAGCCAGATGCCTGTTCCACACGGTCGAGTACGGTAAGGGCACGCGGTTTCTCCCGGAGTAGGCTCCGGCGTAAATCAATCGGATCTATACCACTGGCGTGGGCGATCTCATCCATCGCACTCTCGAGGGCAAAGGCATTGTGTACCGTTCCGATTGAACGCCAGAAACCGACCGGTACAGGTATTTCGGTTGGTATATAGTTGACTTTGAGATCGGGAATGGCATAGCTGCCGGCTTGTGACGTGAAATCGAACATACCCACACAAGTGGCCCAGTCAAACCCATTCTCGGCCAGCCAAGGAGGGAAATAACCGCCCATCATGGCAACCATCGGTTGTGAAGGTGAGGGTCCGGCAAGTTTCACCGATAGCGCGTTTGGTACGCCGCTGCTATCAAGCCCTGCCGTGAGGCGAACCCCAAATGGGGGCAGGTACTGATCATGCTGGACGTCTTCGGTGCGTGACCAGGTCACTTTAACGGGTTGTCCCGTCGCCTTCGCAGCAATGAGTGCCTGCACGATATAGTCGGGGTTGGTCTTTCGACCGAAACCGCCCCCGAGATAAGTGGTGTGAACACGGATTTTTTCGGCTGGCAGTTGCGTGACCATCATTGCGACCATGGCGGTGAAATCCTGTGTTTGGGTCGGCGCCCAGATATCACAGCCCTCTTCAGTGACATGAGCAGCTGCACAGGGGGGTTCCATCGTGGCATGCGCCTGTAGCGACACAGCGTATTCGAGTTCCATCGTAGAGTCTGACGATGAGATCGCTTTATCAGCATCGCCTTCATGGGCGACCGGTGCGCCCAGTTGCGACCCACTGAGGCTTTGTTGGATTTTGGCGTCGATGTCCGCATCACTGAACGATGAGTCTCCTCCTGTGGTCTGGAGTACCAACGCGTCAGCGCCCTGCATCGCGGTCCAGGTGTTGGCAGCCACAACGATTACCACGTTCTCAAGGGGAATCACCGCAATCACGCCAGGGATAGCTTTGGCTGCACTGTCATCGACGCTGTCTATCTTGGAGCCGAAGACGGGGCAGTGCCGGACTGCGCCGTACAGCATTCCGGGCAGTTCAACGTCGGTGCCATAGACAGCAGATCCGTCGATCTTGGCCGGCGTATCCACACGCGGAACCTTTGTACCGATCAGTTTGAATTGATCGGGTGATTTCAGTGGCGGGTTTTCGGGAATCGCCTGACGGGCAGCTGCACTGGCCAATTCGCCGTATCCCAGGCTCTTGCCCGTGGCGGTATTGGTGATCTTGCCGGCGGCGGCGCGGCATTGATCGATCGGGATACTCCAGTGCTCGGCGGCGGCACCCCGCAACATTTCCCGGGCGGTTGCACCCATCTTTCGGAAAGACCCATAGAACGCGATGAGTGAGACGCTTCCTCCAGTCATCTGGATGTCCATTACGCCGCTGGTCAAGTACTTGATGGGTTCGTTCCTGAAAGCAGGGTGATGGATCGTTTCAAGACTGCTGATTTGGTCGATCGTGATTTCGAGTTCATCTGCCAGCACAGAGGCTAGCGTGGTGTGTATCCCTTGACCCATCTCGCTGCAGGGCATCCCGATACGGATACTACCGTCGGGCTGTATGCTGACAAACGGTGGTAGTTCAAAACTGCCGGACTCGGCCGCGATCGTCGAAGATGTGCCGGCCAGACCCAACAGCAGGCCACTCCCTGCAAGCCCGGTGTTTTTGAGAAACTGGCGGCGACTGAGGCTGGTGATCGTGTTCATGTTGTGTCCTCAGGTCATCAACTCGGCCGCACGGTGGATTGCCGCCCGTACTCTGTTATAGGTGCCGCAGCGACAGATGTTGGTGATAGTGCGATCAATGTCGCGATCACTGGGGGAAGTATTCCGGGCCAGCAACGAGGCCACCGCCATGATCATTCCAGACTGGCAGTAGCCGCATTCCGGAACATCCAGTTCGGCCCATGCCCGCTGTACCGGGTGACTCCTGTCGGAAGAGAGTCCTTCAATCGTCGTGATCGAACGGCCTTCTACGTCGGCCAGGGTCAGCCCACAGCTTCGAACCTGTCGGCCATCGATGAGTACCGTGCAGGCACCACAGGATTCGATACCGCAGCCATACTTGGTGCCAGTCAGTTTCAGGCCGTCTCGCAGGACCCAGAGCAAAGGGGTTTCGGGAGATTCAGTGACTTCGTGGATCTTGCCATTAACATCGAGAGAGATCGTCATCTGGGAGTTCCTCTACGCCAATAGTGATGTCGCCTTGAGGCATGGAGGAACGACAATCCTGGATACCAGGTGACAACATGTCATTGAAAGTCCTCAGTGCTTCGTTTGTGTTCGACGGTCTCTACCGGGGGTTCTTCCTCCCGGTAAGTGGGTTTTCTTTTCGGAACGAAATAACTAGTCAGGCCAGACTGCTGCTGCTCAAGTTTTCCAACCTGCTCTTCGTCATTGCGGCTGCCAGGGATCATCTCGGTCTCTGACTGCTTACGGGGAGTCGGCGTAAACACCTGCCGCAGGCGTTCCGATTCCAGCGCCATGTTCTGGCTGGAAGATGCTGTTTGCTTGACCATCGCCGCGTTTTCCTGGGTAATTCGATCCATATCGGCGATGGCGACGTTGACCTGGGTGATGCCATTGGCGTGTTCAAGCGAGGCGGCCTCGATGTTTTCCATCATCTCCGAGAACTCGACTACTGCTTTGAGGATAGCATCCAGAGATTCATCACTTTGCGACTTAAGGCCTTGCAGCATGCCTTCGGTTTCCTGACGTAATCTGCCTAGGGCCTCATCGCTTTGTTCGACGATTTCGCGGCCGGTCTGCATGGTTTCCAGCCCGGACTCTATCAACTCTCCAATTTCTGCGGCCGCTTTGGCAGATCGGTGGGCGAGCTTGCGCACCTCGGTGGCAACCACGGCGAACCCTTTCCCGTGTTCTCCAGCGCGGGCGGCCTCAACCGAGGCGTTGAGTGCCAACAGATTGGTCTGAAATGCGATGTCGTTGATCAGCGTGATGATCCCGGAGATTCGGGTCGAGCTTTCCAAAATATTTGCCATGGCTTCTACCACCTGCTGGTTGGTGGCCTGCGCATTGCCAAAGGTTTGCTCGTTATTTCCGATCGCCTGATCGACCGCCGTGAGCAGTGAACTGCGTCCGGTCTGGACGGTGCCACGGGTTCCTTTAACCAGTTGTGTGGCGTGCCGGGCCTCGTCGGCATTGTTCTGAACAATGCTGGCCATCTGTTCCATCGACGCGGCTGTTTCCTCAAGAGACGCACTCTGGCGATTGGTCCGGATAGCCAACTCCCGACTGGCATCAGCGATATCCTGGGACCCGCGATTGATCATCAATACCCGCTGTGTGACGGGGCGAGTCACGAAGCGATTGACGAAGAAGATGATGATTACGCTGGCTACAATCAGCACCAGCAGAGTGATCAGCGCAGCGGTCTTGACGAGTTGTCGGCTGAGTAAAATGAGCTCGTGTTTGCTCCAGGCCACCGCCACGTAGCCCGCCATCTCGTCACCGGGCAGAACGACTGGCAACAGCAAGAGCGATCGGTGCAAATTTTCTTCGCTGACCGGGTGACCTGCGGCAAGATCTTTCAAATTAGCCTTCAGGCGCTGGTCGAGATCCGTGGCCAGATCGCTTTCACCCTTGCTGTAGACTTCGATACCTTCGAGATCGTAAGCCTTGAAGCGCAGAAGTTTCTCCTCGGCGGTTGCGATGAAGGCCTTTACTTTTTTTCCGACGATCCGTCCGTCCTGAAGATGAAGGGCCGGGGCGATTTCTTTTGCCATGAGTGCCGTCAGTCGCGATGACGTTTTGGCAAACTGCTCGTCGGCGTTGTTTTTATGGATATAGATAAGTGTGTACGACAGGATTCCGAGAGCCAATGCGGCCCAGATCAGAATGATGAGAGTCAACCGGACACCTAGTGTGAGCCTGTTCTTCAACATGACTGGCTGATCACTGAACCGTAATGGTGATCACGTCGGACACGATGGGCCCATCATGCATAACGTGAGTGTAGTCAGCAAGAACAGCCTGCAGGGTGTGCTTGCCGGGAGGAAGCTCGATGGTAATCTCGCTCTGACCCATATTCAGATGAATGTAGTTCTCGCCCTTGCGGATTGACTTGTTCGGGTTGGGAGTAGGGGAATCAATCACCAGGTGATGGTGACCGGTGTCCGGCCAGTCAGCCGCCGCCGGTGCCAGTCCCATCTGTTCGGACAGGCCAAGCTGAACCAGGAAAGGACTCTGGACCTGGTCCCCGTCCTTGAGGTTGATGAAATACACACGAGTTCCCTCGACCGAGGGCGTCTCGCCGGCGTGCAGCAACGGAATTGTATTGGCGAGCAGGATCGCCATGATCAGGCAAGTTGGCAGTGTGCGTTTCAAGCCGGTATACCTCAAATCGGTTAACCAGTACTGAGAATAGGCGACTTGACTCGCGTCAGCAACTCTCTCGATCCTGACTGTGCCAGGAGCAGTCAAAATAATCCAGGCTGACGGGCGTTGGCGCCGGTTGGAGGCGGGGACTGTGTGGAATCAGCTGTCAGCGTGTTCCGGGTAAAGCTCCAGCAGAGCCTTCTCCGATGCGCTCGATACGCCGCGTTCAGTGATGATGCCGGAGACGTAGTGGCGGGGTGTGACGTCAAAGGCAGGATTGGCTGCCGGGCTGCCCTCCGGGGTCAGTCGGACGCGGGTCAGTTGATCGTCCCGATCGACGCCGGTGATGTGCGTGACTTCAGTGCCGGGCCGGGATTCAATGGGTATCTCGACAAGCCCGTCACGAATCGTCCAGTCAATGGTTGATGAAGGCAGGGCAGCGTAGAACGGGACTCCGTTGTCATGGGCAGCCAATGCTTTCAGGTAGGTGCCGATTTTGTTGCAGACATCACCTGAACGGGTCGTGCGATCTGACCCGACGATACAGACGTCCACCTGCTGGTGCTGCATCAGGTGCCCACCGGCGTTGTCCGCGATGACAGTGTGGGGGATACCGTGCGCCTGAAGTTCCCAGGCGGTCAGCGAGGCGCCCTGGTTTCGCGGGCGGGTCTCATCGACCCACACGTGGATGTTCATTCCCTGATCATGACCCTTGAAAATCGGTGCCAGTGCGGTGCCCCAGTCCACCGTCGCCAGCCAGCCAGCATTGCAGTGGGTGAGTACGTTGAGCACCTGGGAATCCGGCCGCGTTTTCAGGATATCCTGAAAAACACCAAGGCCATGATCTCCGAGGGTGCTGTTGATATGGACGTCCTCATCGCAGATAGACTGTGCAAGGTGTCGGGCAGTGGCGAAGCGGTCGGATTCGTTGGCTGTAAGGAGTTCGGGGAGCATCCGGTCCAGCGCCCAGCGCAGATTGACCGCGGTCGGCCTCGCCACCAGCAGTTGCTCGGCGGCCTGTTTCAAGTAGGTGTCGGAAGGGTCCTGCAGCGTGGCCAGCATCAGGCCGCAACTGGCGGTCGCACCGATCAACGGGGCACCCCTGACCACCATGTCCCGAATGGCAGCAACAACCTCATCGCTTGAGGTCAGCTGCCGGATCTCAAAACGAAAAGGCAGCAGGGTCTGATCGATGACGGCGACCGTGTGGCCCTCATCCTCCAGCCAGATTGAGCGGTAATGCTTGTTGCCAACCTTCAAGAGACGCTACCGGTCTGTTTGCTCAGCGATGTTTCCAGTTAGGTTTCCTTTTCTCGGCAAACGCAGCCATACCTTCTTCTTTGTCTTCCGTGGCAAACAGTGATCGGAATAAGGTCCGCTCGAATTCGATGCCTTCGCTGAGTGTCGTCTCATAGGCTCTATTGACCGCTGTTTTAGCCATCATGATGGAGGGACGTGACAAGGAGGCGATCTGGCCCGCTGTTTTCAAGGTTTCTGCCAGCAACTGATCCGCCGGAACGACGCGACTGACGAGCCCCGCCCGTTCGGCCTCGGCCGCGTCCATCATCCGTCCCGTGAGACACATTTCCATGGCCTTGGCCTTGCCGACAAACCGGGTGAGACGTTGCGTGCCTCCAGCGCCGGGGATGATGCCCAGTTTAATCTCTGGTTGCCCGAACTGGGCGGTGTCCGCGGCGATAATGAAATCGCACATCATGGCCAGCTCACAGCCACCACCTAGAGCGTAACCTGCAACGGCTGCAATGACAGGCTTGCGACAACTGTTGACCCGTTGCCAGTTTTGACCAATGAAGTTGCCCATGTAGACATCCATATAGCTGCGGTTCTGCATTCGCTTAATATCGGCACCAGCCGCAAATGCCTTCTCATTACCGGCGATCACCAGGGCGCCAATACTGTCATCTGCCTCAAATCCATCCACGGCGTCTGCGATTTCATCCATCAGATCGTCGGACAGGGCATTGAGCGCCTTGGGTCTGTTGAGGGTAATCAATCCGACGTTATCCCGGGATTCGACGAGAATGTTCTGGTAATCCATGGTGGCTCCCTTAGGTTGCTGCCAATGTGGGCGAAAATCCGCACTTCACTCGCTGAGCGGATCAAAAACACTTATCATAACCGTGTTAAGTCACATAAAAGGGCATTTCACGGATTCAAGTTCGCTGTGGTATGAGGTACCGGTCATGTGTGCTGCCGATGTCCGGACGCGAGTCAAAGAAAATTGCGACTTCGTGGTCGTGCCCCCAGAGAGGAACACGGGAGAAATGACTAACACTTACGAGTCAGTATACCAGAGCTCCCTCCAAGACCCGGCGACGTTCTGGGCGGCGGCCGCTGATCAGGTTCACTGGTACAAGAAATGGGAACGGGTCCTGGACGACTCTAATCCACCTTTTTACCGGTGGTTTGTGGGTGGCCAGGTGAACACCTGTTACAACGCGGTGGATCTGCACGTGGAGCAGGGCCGAGGGGAGCAGCCGGCCATCATCTACGACAGTCCGGTGACGGGTGCGACGCGGGTTCTGACCTACAGTGAAATGCAGACTCAGACCTCGCTGTGCGCAGGTATGCTCGCCGCCAGAGGTGTGGGTCACGGCGACCGCGTCATCATCTATATGCCGATGGTTCCCGAGGCGCTCATCGCGATGCTGGCCTGTGCTCGCCTCGGAGCGGTTCACTCGGTGGTGTTTGGTGGTTTTGCCTCGAATGAACTGGCAGTACGAATCGACGACTGTACGCCGACTGCGATCGTATCTGCATCGTGTGGTATCGAGCCCGGCCGGGTCGTGGAATACAAACCATTGCTTGATGCAGCTATAGAAATGGCCCAGCACAAGCCTGATAGCTGCATTATTGTGCAACGCCCAGAGTGTCTGGCGGAGCTGGTCGAAGGGCGGGACCACGACTGGCATGAGACCATGGCTGTCGCCGAGCCTAGAGACTGTGTGCCTGTGGCGGCAACGGACCCGCTCTATATTCTCTATACCTCGGGCACGACAGGTCAGCCCAAAGGGGTTGTCAGGGACAATGCTGGCCACATTGTCGCTCTCAAGTGGAGCATGCAAAACATCTACGGAGCCGAACCGGGAGATGTGTACTGGGCCGCGTCCGATGTCGGCTGGGTCGTTGGACACTCTTATATCGTCTACGCGCCGCTTTTTAATGGCAATACGACAGTTCTTTATGAGGGTAAACCGGTCGGAACGCCCGATCCGGGTGCGTTTTGGCGTGTGATATCTGAACATAAGGTCAAGGTGTTGTTTACTGCGCCAACAGCATTCAGAGCAATAAAGAAAGAAGACCCGAGCGGTGAATATCTCAAGCAATATGATATGAGCAATTTTGATTGTCTTTATCTTGCCGGTGAACGGACCGATCCAGACACGCTGCACTGGGCAGAGGAAAAGCTTGGTGTACCGGTGATCGATCACTGGTGGCAGACCGAAACGGGGTGGTCGATCGCAGCAAACTGCCGTGGCATCGAAATGCTGCCAGTTAAGGAAGGTTCTCCTTCTAAAGCGGTTCCGGGCTGGGATCTGAAGGTGCTCGATGCGAACGGTGCTTCGGCACCGCCGGGCGAGATCGGAACACTGGCGGTCAAGCTGCCGCTGCCGCCGGGATCCTTTCCCGAATTGTGGAACGCCCGCGAGCGATTCGTCGAAGCCTACCTCAGCCAGTTTGCGGGCTACTACAACACCTCCGACGCTGGGATCATAGATGCCGATGGATACGTTTACGTGATGTCGAGAACGGATGACATCATCAATGTCGCGGGTCATCGGCTGTCAACCGGAGCCATGGAGGAGGTGCTTGCCGATCATCCTGACGTTGCCGAGTGTGCCGTCACCGGAATCCAGGATGCACTCAAAGGGCAGGTGCCGCTTGGCTTTCTGGTGCTGAATGCTGGGTGTGAAAGGGACTTGGGGGTCATCTCGGCCGAAGTCGTTCAGATGGTACGTGACCGGATCGGCCCCGTTGCTGCTTTTAAGCAGGCTGTAGTCGTGAATCGATTGCCCAAGACTCGTTCGGGCAAGATCCTTCGCGGCGTGATGCGCAATATCGCCGACGGGGAAGAGTGGAGAATGCCCCCGACCATAGACGACCCAGCCATTCTGGATGAGATCAGCGAGGCGCTTGGTCTGATCGGACTGCCTGCACCGTGAGAGCATTGCCTGTATGAGAAGTTTTGACAGCCCTAACCTGGCTGACTGGGAAAACCTTGCAGACAGGGAATTGAAATCGAGGTCTGCAGCCGAACTGGTTCGACAGACGCCTGAAGGTATCGACGTCAAGCCCCTGTATACGGCCGCGGATCTGGATGAGATCGCCAGTCGGGACACCCTCCCAGGGTTTCCGCCTTTTCTTCGCGGCCCACGCGCGACAATGTACCCGGGCCGCCCTTGGACGGTACGCCAGTATGCAGGCTACTCCACCGCTGAGGCGTCCAATGCCTTTTATCGTCGAAACCTGGAAGCCGGGCAAACTGGTTTGTCGGTGGCTTTTGATCTTGCGACCCACCGGGGTTATGACTCAGACCACCCAGCAGTGACCGGCGATGTGGGCCAGGCAGGGGTGGCTATTGATTCGATCGAGGACATGAAAATCCTTTTCGAGCGGATCCCACTGGACCAGATTTCGGTCTCAATGACCATGAATGGTGCGGTCCTACCGGTGCTCGCAATGTATGTGGTGGCAGCCGAGGAACAGGATTGTGGGCTGGAGGAACTGTCGGGCACGATCCAGAACGATATCCTGAAAGAGTTCATTGTTAGAAATACCTACATTTATCCACCTAAACCTTCGATGCGAATTGTGTCGGACATTATCGGCTTCACTGCACAGCACATGCCGCGGTTTAATCCGGTCTCCATATCGGGTTATCACATGCAGGAGGCCGGCGCGACCTGTGTCCAGGAGTTGGCCTACACCCTGGCGGATGGGCTGGAGTATGTTCGAGCGGCGCTCGCCAGTGGACTCGAAATCGATCACTTTGCGCCACGTCTGTCTTTTTTCTTCTGTGTTGGCATGAATTTTTTCATGGAAGTTGCCAAGCTTCGTGCAGCCCGTCAGCTCTGGGCAGAATTGATACAGGAGAATTTCAAGCCGACAGATACCCGCTCGCTGATGCTGCGCACGCACTGCCAAACCTCGGGTGTCAGTCTCACGAGCCAGGACCCGTACAACAATATTGTTCGTACGACCATAGAAGCAATGGCTGCGGTGTTTGGTGGAACCCAGTCGCTACACACTAACAGCTTTGATGAGGCCCTGGCACTGCCGACCGATTTTTCCGCCCGTATCGCCCGTAATACACAACTGATTCTGCGGGAGGAGTCAGGGCTCACCGATGTCGTTGATCCACTTGGCGGCTCATATTACGTCGAAAGCCTGACGGACAGCCTGATGGCTGAGGCCCGTAAATTGATCGATGAAGTAGAGCAACTCGGCGGCATGACTGAGGCTGTGAGCAGCGGGATGCCGAAGCTTCGCATCGAACAGGCTGCTGCCGTCCGCCAGGCCAGGATCGACCAGGGCGATGAGGTTGTCGTTGGTGTTAATCGATACACGACGGAGGAGACTGAGGATATCTCCATTCGGAGTGTCGACAACGACACCGTTCGCAATGCCCAGGTGGCTCGACTGGAACGAGTTCGATCTGAACGAGATCAGAGTCGCTGCCAATCAGCTTTGGATGCGCTGGCCCATGCCGCGCAGGCACCAGGGGAGAATCTGCTGAGTTGCGCGATGGACGCAGCCCGGGCCAGGGCGACTGTTGGTGAGATATCCGCAGCCCTCGAGTCGGTTTTTGGCCGTCACCGAGCGGAGACGCGTTCCGTTTCCGGGGTCTACGGTGCGGCTTACCGTGGGGATCAGAGTTTCAAGTCCAGCCGTTCAGCTGTTGAGGATTTTGCTGCCCGAGTCGGCCGAAGGCCGCGGATGCTGGTTGCAAAGCTTGGGCAGGATGGCCACGATCGGGGCGCCAAAGTCATCGCCACGGCATTTGCTGATCTGGGATTCGATGTGGACATTGGGCCGTTGTTCCAGACTCCGGCGGAGGCGGTTCGCCAGGCGATCGAAAACGACGTTCATGTTATTGGAGTGTCCTCCCAGGCCGCTGCCCACAGAACCCTCATCCCGCAGATGATGATCGAACTGGAGAGTCAGCAGGCGTCGGACATCGTTGTTGTTCTGGGCGGTGTGGTGCCGCCGCAGGATCACGAGGCGATGCGCGCACATGGAGTCGAGGCAATATTTGGTCCCGGTACGCAGATCCCTGCAGCAGCAAAGGAGATTTTGTCTCTGCTGGCCAAACACCAGCGCTAACGCAAAAATTAGCAATGCAAGAGATCATCAAAGAACTGGAACGCCGTCGTGCAGCCGCTAAATTAGGAGGTGGGCAGAAACGGATCGACGCCCAGCACGCACGTGGCAAATTGACCGCGCGGGAGCGGATTGAGGTTCTTTTCGATCCCGACAGTTTCGAGGAATGGGACGTCTTCGTAGAGCACCGCAGCACCGATTTTGACATGGCCGGCAAGGCCGTTCCCGGCGACGGAGTGGTGACCGGATATGGCGCCATCAACGGCCGCACCGTTTTCGTATTTAGCCAGGACTTTACGGTGTTCGGTGGTTCCTTGTCAGAGGCTCACGCTGGGAAGATCTGTAAGGTCATGGATCATGCCATGAGGGTGGGTGTGCCGATCATCGGTCTCAATGACTCTGGTGGTGCCAGGATCCAGGAGGGTATCGATTCGCTGGCAGGTTATGCAGAGGTATTCCAGCGGAATGTCCTGGCATCGGGAGTCATTCCACAAGTCTCGATGATTATGGGACCGTGTGCAGGAGGCGCGGTCTATTCGCCTGCGATCACTGACTTCATCTTTATGGTAAAGGACAGTTCCTACATGTTTGTGACCGGCCCTGAGGTCGTCAAGACAGTGACCCACGAGTCGGTTACCCACGAAGAACTGGGCGGTGCCCAGACCCACTCCAGCCGATCAGGTGTTTCTGATGGAGCGTTTGAGAATGATATTGAGGCGCTCTTGATGCTGCGGCGGTTTATGGATTTTCTACCTTTGAACAACCGCTCTGGCCCACCTCGAAGGGCGGTAACGGATCCAGCAAATCGGGTGGATGCGTCGTTGGATACACTGGTCCCCGACAATCCGAACAAGCCCTACGATATGAAGGAGCTGGTTGAGAAGGTGCTGGATGAGTCCGATTTTTTCGAGCTCCAGCCCGACTACGCAGCAAATATTGTCATTGGGTTTGGTCGCATCGATGGCGCTACTGTTGGCGTGGTCGCCAACCAGCCTATGGTGCTGGCTGGATGCCTGGATATACAATCCTCAGTTAAGGCGGCCCGGTTTGTCCGTTTCTGCGACGCATTTAACATTCCTATCGTTACTTTTGTCGATGTACCTGGGTTTCTTCCCGGTACGGCTCAGGAGTACGGCGGCATCATCCGTCACGGTGCCAAGTTACTCTACGCCTATGCGGAATGTACCGTGCCCAAAGTTACCGTCATTACCCGCAAGGCCTATGGTGGGGCCTATGACGTCATGGCTTCCAAACATCTTCGCGGCGACGTGAACCTGGCCTGGCCCAGCGCGGAGATAGCCGTGATGGGTTCCAAGGGAGCAGTGGAAATCATTTTTCGTGGTGAACTTGGAGATCCCGACAAGATCGCTGCGCGTACCGAGGAGTATCAGAGGACATTCGCCAATCCCTTTATTGCGGGGCACAGAGGTTTTATAGACGATGTGATTTTCCCGCGTGACACAAGGTGCCGCGTAGCACGTTCACTGAAAATGCTGCAGGACAAGCAACTCTCCAATCCCTGGCGTAAGCATGGCAATATTCCACTGTAGTGAGAATCAGGCGGTTGGTGGGCCTGTCAGTTAGCGGACTCACAAAAGATGGACTAGGCTGCTATTCACAATTCTGCGACCTTGTCCGAGTGCATGATTGAAGAGAAATGTGAGGTGATGATGAACAGACTGGTAGAGTACGACGGGGCATCCGCAGAGGTGCGCGCGGTGTATGACGACATTATGCAGACCCGCAACGTAAACTGGATCAACAACTTCTGGAAGGCAATTGCTAATCACCCGCCGACTCTAATACGCACCTGGAGTAGCATAAAAGAGATTATGGCCGAGGGTGCGTTGGATATCCGCACGAAGGAGCTAATCTATCTTGCGATCAGTGCGAATAATGGCTGCGACTACTGTATAGCCAGCCATGGCGCGTCGGCACGTCGGGCCGGGATGACCGATGAGATGTTCGGGGAGTTGATGGCTGTGGTTGGTATGGCGAACGAGACCAATCGACTTGTTCAAGGCTATGGTGTACCGGTAGATGAGGCGTTTCTTGATGCTGACCCATAGAGCGGGTCTAGAAATCATTTGCTCACCTGCCATTCGTGTTCGGGTCAAGATAGTTCGTTGTCAACTGCAAGTGTCGTTGTTGTTGAATAGAGACAGTTAGCGCTATGGCTGACAACGACTATCTGTCGCAAATCCATTCTGAAGAGCTCGATAAGTTTGTCGTTTACGGCGACCTTAATTGTCCCTTTTGCTTTGCGCTGCATGAACGTTTCGATGCCTGGAGCTTGTTGGGGAAAATCGAATGGCGCTTGATCGTCCACGCTCCTGAGTTGTCCGATTCGATTTTCAGCCTTGAGGATGAAAGCCTCCTTGCCAACGAAGTATTTGCGATACACCATCGGGCGCCGGATGTGTCGGTCTCGCTTCCGCGCGCGAGACCGGCCAGCAGTTTGGCAACCCGGCTTGTCATGGCCATTGATAGGTATGACCGAAAAAAAGTCCCGGATCTTCGCCGAGAACTTTATCGTGCACTCTGGCAAGAGGGCTTGAACCTAGGTGATCCAGCGGTTCTGGTAACGATCCTAGCCAATGTTGGGTTAGAGAAATTTGTCGAAGCCAGTGTTCGAAAGAACCCAGATGGGAGCGTAGAACCTTTGGCACTCTGGGAATTCTGGCGGTTGTTAGGCTCGGAACCACAGGATTTGATTGAATGGCAGGAAAGGTGGGAGACCGACGTGAGTTTTGCCCGTCGAATTCCAATTATTGAGAACCGCACGAACAACGCTCTTTTGCAGGGACTGCCCACTGAAGAAGCTTTGTATCAATATCTGGTTGGGCGACGCGCGCACTTTGTCAATGACGATGTCTGTGTGTTTCAACCGCGGCCGATAGCCATTGTTTTCGGCTGGATGGATCATTTATGGCCGTTGGTGAAAATCCTCAAGGAGACATGCGAGGTTCTCCATTTTTCCGAAATCGCAAGTTGCCGCCAGATGCTGATAGACAACGAAGAGATTGACTTCTTGTTTATTGAAGATGAGTTCGTTGAGGATGATGTGCTCGGTGAATTGGCTGAGCTGCTAAAGACGAGGGGAGTGTCTTGGGTGCTTGCTGCGCAAAACCAGACTGAGGAAGCCGAGCTTCGGTCTCTGCGTAATGGAGCAGTAGTGCATATGCCGGTTCATAGCAGTGAGGCGTTGCACAAAGCTCGGATAGCGAAGCTCGTGACCGATCGTCGACGGATTGCATCGATGGAAAGGGATGCCAGGTTCGATGGAATGACTCAGGTGGCGAACCGCAGGGAGTTCCAGTATCGGATTGAACAGGAGTGGCGGCGCATTGCTGAAAGGGGGAATGGTTCTCTTTCACTTTTAATGATCGACCTGGATTACTTCAAGCCATACAACGATACCTATGGCCATCTTGCGGGCGATGTCTGTCTGAAGAAGGCGGCATCCGTGTTGAAGAGCAAACTTAAACGAGCGTCCGATCTCGTTGCTCGTTACGGTGGTGAAGAGTTTGTGGTTCTGCTTCCGGAGACCGTGCTAGAGCAGGCCATCCATGTAGCGGAAAGACTACGGCAAGCTCTCATAGATGAAGAACTTGAACACAGAGCATCGCCATTTCATGACTTCGTGACGGCCAGCATTGGGGTTGCTACTGTGGAGCCCGGGATTCAGGGGTCGGTGGGGGATCTGATCAAGGCAGCAGACGACAATCTCTACAGCGCCAAGGCAAGTGGCCGGAATCAAGTCGCATCAGATCAACACTGAGATATCGAAGACTCTACCGTCTTGACCGGGTGCAGTGGCCCCGGGTTCTCAAAAATTATTTTTTTTGTCACCTGTTGGCAAATCCCACAGGCGCTGCACACAACGGGCGATGTTGTACGGCTCCAAGTATTTGAAAAACAAAGTAAATATATTGTAGATTGGTTGTTGGCGACACGCTGACGTGAGAGAAGAGAAAGCCCAGCACGTTAAATATCTCTAAAAAGGAGAAAGTTGACACATTAGTCAAAATTCGGTATTTTTCCCTAGCCCAAAGTTCTTGTAGGCGTGCCGGCCTCAGCCCAATGCCCCCCGATCACTTACTCAAAAAACTGTTCCGATTAGGCTCTATGCCGGAGCTTCTGCCTGAGTTCGAGGTGTTGAAACATATCGATCAAGGCGTCACGATCTTTGATCGGAACTTATTTCTCGTCGCGTCCAACCCTATTTTTCGGGAGTTGATGCAATTTCCTCCCAGCCTGGTTCAGCCCGGAACTCCCATGGAGAAGATGATTCGGCACAACGCCGAAAGAGGTGAATATGGCGAAGGTGATGTTGAGATTCTTGTTAAGGAGAGGATGAATCTCGCCGGAAAATTCGAACCCTTTGACTTCGAGCGAGAGCGATCTAGCGGAAAAATAATTCGAATTACCGGGCGCCCTATATCGACTGGGCGCGATGGGTTTGTAACGGTATATACGGATGTTACGGATCAGCGACGAACGACACTGGAGAGAGAACAAAGAATTCAACAGCTCGCAGAGGAGCTCAATAATAGAACGGGATTTGAGGCGTTGTCGGAAATCGACACGGGGATTCTCCTCCTCGACTCGAACCTAGACGTGTTGTTCGCAAATCAGGCGTGGACAAGGCTAAGCGTTGTTGCAAACCAGGACTTGTTGAAACCGGGTACCCCGTTTAAGTCGATCATCCGGGTGGCGGCTCAGGAAGGAATGTACGGCCCGGGCGAAATAGAAACGATAGTCGATGAACGGATCAAGTTGCTCGGACGGCGTGAGTCTTATGATCTTGTAAGAGAAACAAAACCTGGTCTATTTGTGGAGATTCGAGTTCGGCCACTTCCTGCCGGTGGCTTTCTGTTCTTGAATGTTGACGTTACCGAAAGCCAAAGAAAGGCTCGTGAGCAGAACCAGAGGATCGATCAGCTGGAAAAAGGGGGATTGACAGAACTGTTGGATCAACTCGGTATCGGCGTGGCTATATATGATGAAGAGGCTAGGCTGCTTCGAACCAATCAGACTAGAAACGAATTTTACCAATACCCCGAGGAGTTAACTCGGCCCGGCACTCCAAATGAAGCGCACATACGCCATAACGCAGAGCATGGTCTATATGGTGAGGTTGGCGATATTGAGGCGTTTGTCACACAGCGTATGGAAGCGGGAAAACACCTCTCAAAAGAAGAGGGAGGCTCAATAGCTGTTGTCGACCAGACCTTACCGGACGGTCGAATTATTGAGATCCGAATGCAAACGATTGGTAACGGTGATCAGATCGATGTTCTAACAGATGTTACGAGTGCCAGGCGCCGGGAAACGGAAAAAGAACAGAAGTTCGCCGAAGAGCGATTGCTTGAAATCAGACAGCTCCATGATGCATCCCTCGATGGTGTGGTAACTATAGATGCCGAAAGCATCATTCAGTCAGCCAATCCGGCAGCCGAAACAATCTTTGGTTACGACTCGTCAGAGCTTGTTGGCCAGTCAGTCGATATTTTGATGGGCAGTGACGATCTTGTTGAGAAGCATCACCAAGGTGTGGAGCGATATCTCAGAACGGGAGAGAAAAGAGTACTCGGCCAGGTGGTCGAAGTAACAGGGATGAGAAAGGATGGAGAGACTATTCCGATTGAGCTACTGGTCGTGGAGTCTTCCTCAAGTGACTACGGGAAGTTCACCGCCAGTATCAGGGATCTCACGGATCTTCGGGACAAAGAGGACAAAATTGAAGAGCTTGAAAACCGTATGGGTCTGGATACTTTGGACCACCTAGATGTTGGTATCTCCTTGATTGACGAAAATCTCAAGATCGTGCATTTTAACCCTGTTATTAACGCCCTCTATGGCTTTCCGGTCTCAATGACCCGGGCCGGCGAACCTTTCGAGACGATACTTAACGAACTGGCCCGGATGGGCGTTTACGATCGCTTGTATGGCAAAGGAGAGCCGGAAGAGCAGGTGTCGAAAATCCTGACATCTCTGAAAGGTGACTGGAAAGAGTGGCGCGGCGATCTTGAGTTAGCGGACGGTCGGGTGATCGATGTACGGACACATAAGCTTGCTGGCGGAGGTTTGGCGTATCTACATACCGATGTAACGGTCGAACGGCAAAAGGAGAAACGACTCACTTCAACTGACAGACTGACAGGGCTCCCGAACCTGGAGCATCTTGAACAGCTTGGCCGGAATGCGATGCGAGAAGCTGAGCAGTCGGACAAAGAAATATACGTGATTCGAGTCAGGATTGATCGGTTTCAGGCTGTTAATCAGCTTTACGGAACGGAAATGGGTAATGCCCTTATAAAGGATGTGGCCGCCAGGTTGAGAGAATCGGTTCCCGACGAGGTCGTACTGGGTCGTGGCCAGGGGAACGAGTTTTTTGTGGCAGAGCTGTGCGGAAATTCCCGAGAAGAATCTGAGACAACGACCGCATTGCTTCAGGAAGCAATGAGGTTTCCGTTCCAGATCAGTGATTATGGAAGAGGTGCGGCGGAAGATCTAACCTTTACATTGAGTGCGGGGGTTGCTCTTTACCCCAAGGATGGGAAAGATCTTGGAAGTTTGTTGAAGAAATCCCAACTGGCTTTGCAATATGCGTCCGAGGAAAGCGATACCTTCCACTACTTTGATTGGAGAGCGGCCCGTAGGAAAGAGTCTGGGGAAAGATTCAGACTCGAGAACGATCTGAGAGTCGCGCTACAGGAGTCGCAGTTTGAACTGCATTACCAGCCTCAGATCGATCTGCAGTCTGGGCAGTTAACGGGCACTGAAGCGTTGCTTCGCTGGTCCAGGCCAGGTAGTGGTAATAAGCCTGAGAGCCAACCAATTTCTCCAGCAGAATTCATTCCGGTCGCCGAAGAGAGCGGGCTCATCATTCCGATTGGGAAATGGGTTCTAGAAGAGGCCAGCCGGCAGGCTAAGCACTGGCAGGACGAGGGCTACGCCCCTGTGACTATGTCAGTAAACGTTTCGGTGGTGCAGTTCCGTCAAGCGGATCTTATTGAGCAGGTTCGCGAAGTGCTTTCCCGCACAGGGCTCTCGCCAGAGTGGCTTGAGCTCGAGATAACCGAATCCATTGTCGTTGAGGACATCGATTGGATCATCAAGACGCTAGGTGAACTCAAGGCCCTCGGCATCAAGATTGCGATAGATGATTTTGGCACCGGTTATTCCAGTCTTTCCTATTTGGCCCGGCTACCGTTCGATAAGCTCAAGATAGATCAATCGTTTGTCCGGAACACTGATCGTCAGAACTGGGCGATTGTACGAGCGGTAGTTCAACTGGCGCGTAGTCTTGAACTAATGATAGTGGCAGAAGGCGTGGAGACAAAAGACAGCATGCAGCATCTTCGCGATCTGGGCTGCCACATTGGCCAAGGGTTCTATTTTAGTAGGCCCGTGTTGGCTCGGGATTTCACCGAGTTCTTCAAGCAACAGGATAACCCGTACATCTATGTCCCACCGGGTGCGGAACAGGCCCTTCATGTGGGCCTGCCAACAGACTATGGGTTAACTTACCTAAACGATCAGTTGGCTGAATTTCGCAAAACGAACTCCGGCGTTCCCTTAAGAATCCGGTGTGATCTGAGTGAGATGCTTATCGAGAGTCTCGTTTTAGGCGAGCTAGATACTGTGGTAGCTATTGTGCGGGAGGGCAGTGAAAATTGGTTATCCGAGGTCTGGGAGATAGATCCGGTGTGGGTAGTTGCGTCAGATTTTATGCTCCGCGACGAGGAGGCTGTGCCATTGGTTGTGCACCCGGAAGGGTGCGAATACCGCAGTCGAATGGTCGAGAGCCTGAATGCTGTCGGGCGCAACTGGTACGTGGCTTACCAGAGCCCCGATATTTCCGGATTGCAAGAAGCCGTCCTCCAGGGACTTGGGGTCAGTGCACTAACCCTGCCGACACTGGTTTCGGGGATGAGAATGCTTGAGCCAGGGAGCGATTTGCCCCAAATGAGAGCAATCAAGATCGGGTTGTACCTGGGTCAGAAGAGTCGATCGAAAAAGGCGATGTTGCTCGATAGCTGGCTAAGGGAAGCCCTTGGGCGGCGGGAGTTTCCTGAATCACAAAGTATCAAGCCTCGTCTTTCAATTGGAGCGGACTGAAAGCAGAAATTAGGTGATCTGATGTTACAACCGTTTGCAATTAAACGAAGAAGTTTTGTTGACTGTCCGTTAACAATCAGTGATTTGTTACCGTTTACGCTTGCGGCGTTCCAGTCCCTGCGCATTCGGAGGCAGTTGCTTGAGTTCTTCCGGAAGATTGTCGTGAACAGAGGCCATGATGACCCAGCTTCGAATCGGTTCACGATAGTGTCGTGGCAGGCCCGCCCAGGCTCGAGCGAGAGCCAGGGCCTCCTCCGGCAGATCCGGTCTCACCGGTTGGGTAGATCCGGCGTGGCGAGGGCCGTTACCACCAGCCAGCCACTCGACGTTGACTCGAAGCCACTCGGCGATTCGTTCAAGTCGGTGGCGTCTAGGGAAAGTACTGCCCTCGAGATATTTTCTGGCGGTCGTCAGGCTCCTTGCCCCCGCCTCTCGTCGAAGTGGCTCGATCTCTACAGGTATTCGCGACCAGCTGCCTGGTCGAGCCCCATAGCCCGCTTCGGTCATGGCCTCGATCAGTCTTGTGGCAAAATCAAGATATTGGGGTTCGGTTGGCATGCAGTGTACGCGGTTGAGATCTGGGCGCTGTGGCGCGATGGCTACTACCGATTACGGAATTTGGTATCAATATCACTTAAAGTGTGTGAGTATACACTTTTAGGGTCAAACAGGGACATAGAAGAACCATATCCCAGGCGCATTCAGTGGGGTCAACCGTCTTGGTTCTGAAACGTGGTCAGTACATTTAAGGTTAAGAGACAATGGACGGAAGTGAACGCGATATGAACCAAGGAAAGGTCGCTACACCATTTGGCTCAATCGACTATGGCAGTCGGCGCCGACTTCGCCTGGGTGAAGTCCTGGTCAGCGAGGGCCTCGCGACCGAGACTGAAATCCAGGTGGCTCTAAAACAACAAAAGAGAGAAGAAGGCAAGCGGCTCGGTGAAGTGCTTGTCGAGATGGGTGTCGTTGACGAGGCCAGTGTTGCCAAGGTGTTGGCTGACCGTCTGGGGCTGCGTTTCATAGATCTCGATGTTGAAAAAATTGATTCTGCTGCCTTGAAAGATGTGCCTGCTCAGATAATTCGTGAGCACCAGGTGTATCCCATCCGAACGGATAACGCGTCCGTAACGATTGCTATCGGGGATCCATTAGACACGGATGCTACTGACGCGGTGCAGTTTGCCTGCCGAAAGCGTGTTGTCGAAGTCGTAGCGAATCCCGAACAGATCAATTACAAAATTCATGAACTGTTCATGAATCAGGAGATCAGTGAAGATTTTGGAGCCTTCCTTCGTACCCTGGGTGGTCGGCCTGACCTGGGTGAAGTCCAGGGTGATGACGCAATTGTGGTCAAGCTGGTTAACCGTTTTATCATCGACGCGATTCGTGAAAGGGCCTCGGACATACATTTTGAACCTTATGGTGATCGCGAGGAGTTTGTCATCCGCTTTCGGATCGATGGTCAGCTGCGTCCCTATCGCCGGATTCCATCAGAATATCGCGAAACAGTCGTGGCACGATTGAAAATAATGGCCCGTCTCAATATTGCAGAACGCCGACTGCCGCAGGACGGGAAAATCCGCTTTGCGTTTGGAGAACGGGAGATCGAACTGCGAATGGTGACTCTGCCAACCGCTGGAGAAAACGAAGATGTCGTACTGAGAATTCTGGCAGGACATGGTGCCCTGCCGTTAGTGGAAATGGGTCTGAATAAAGACAACCTCGAAGGTATAGAAAAATTGGTGCGCATGCCGTACGGGCTGGTATTGGCGGTTGGACCGACTGGATCAGGCAAGACCACCACTTTGCATTCGATGCTCGCTGATATCAATGATGTCAGAAAGAAAATCTGGACAGTTGAAGATCCCGTCGAGATCACGCAACCTGGGCTGCGACAGCTTCAAGTACAGCCTCAAATAGGGCTTTCTTTTGCAGCAGCGATGCGCTCGTTTCTGCGTGCTGACCCAGACATCATCATGGTCGGGGAAATGCGTGATCAAGAAACAGCGCACATGGCGGTGGAGGCTTCGTTGACCGGACACCTGGTGCTGTCAACCTTACACACCAATACGGCACCTGAAACTATTACCCGGTTGATTGACATGGGGTTGGACCCTTTTTCTTTCTCAGATGCGTTGCTGGGGATCCTGTCGCAGCGACTGGCAAGACGTTTGTGTACCCGTTGTCGCGAGGAGCACAAGCCAACAAAACCCGAATTCACAGAGCTTGTGGGGCATCTTGGACAGGAAATTGTAGATACAGCGAATCGTCTCGGTAGACTGAAGCTTTGGCGATCCAAAGGGTGTAGGTTCTGCGAACGGACAGGTTACCGTGGGCGACTGGCCTTGCATGAGCTCTTGGTCAATGACGATGAAATCCGCGGCGCTATGCAACGTAAGGCCACTACGGCTGAGATACGATCGATCGCTCAAAATGCTGGAATGCGGACCCTGCTACATGACGGCTTCGAAAAATGCCTGAACGGTGATACGGATCTGCAACAGGTGCTGTCGGTTTGTAGTCGTTGAGTATAGTTTTCCTTATAAAGGTCTCCATGGCCGGTGTGCACCGATCATGGATGACGTTCTGGATAGGTTTGGCTAAACTTGCCATATCCACATATATCTAAACATAATCTTGGAGTTAGGTAGATGAAAGCGACCATTATTTTCGCTATTCTTTTTCTTGTCTCAGTTGGCAGTGTTGCCGATGATATCTCGGCAGAAGACAAGGCGAAAGCGCAACTGACCCTTGCCCAATGGATGAAGGCGCGGGCCGACGATACGGGCCGTTTTGTGTTCGTAGATCGGCAATCCAACGAATTGGTGGGAGGGTACAGTGCCAACGTCCACCCGATGATAGTACCTTACAAAGATGGTGCAGTTTTTGTTTGTTCTGAGGTCGTTACAGAAAAAGGTGATCGAATAACAGCAGATTTTCTCACTGTCAAAGTGGGGGATAAATACGAGGTTGTCGAAGTTATTATGAACAACCGGGCCAGCGTCAAGAAGATGATGGGGATGGAATAGTCCCCATAAAGAGATAATATTTCGACCTGCGGTAGGTGGGAAAAGACGTTCGTCTTTTCAGTTTTCTATCATCATGAAACTGGGAATCTTTCTCAAGTTTGTATTGTTCTTTGTGCTTCTTGCTATTGTGCTGGGTGCCGGCGGCCTCTATGTTTACAAAAAATATCGGCAGGAGCATTACGAAGCCGTGGCATCGGCTCAGTTGGCAACAGCGGTGGTGGGTAGTGCAGGAATTTTGGATCAGGCCCTGACCATCAGCGGCAAAGCTGCCGGTGAGGCGCTTGCCCTTTATTCGATGTTTCCTTTCGTGCTATGTGTCGAGTTAACCAGCGGCGAGGATGCACCTGTGCGTTGGCCACCACTCCCCTGCGACATAATCAAGGAAGAGAAATATCCGCTCGATTACTCTGGCGTTCTGGCACATGGTGGATCCTTGCGAATATATGTCAGCCACCAGTGGGTCAAGGAGCAGGTGGATTCAGAAGTTGAAATCGGGTTTGTTGCTCTGTCGATTTTTCTTGTTTTGTTTGTCGTCGGCAGTGGTTTCGTGTTTCGTCGGGTGGTGGGATACCCCGTTTCATTCCTAATTCGAAATCTTCACAACGTATCGCAGGACCTCAGTAAGCAAGAGTCGATCAAGAAGCTTACGCGAGATGAGATTGGGGAACTGACTGACGCCCTGAACGGGTTGCTGCAGCGAATTCGCGGCTATCAGATTGAACTCGTACGATTAGCTAATACCGACGGTCTGACTGGAATCTATAACCGGCGTACTTTCTTTGCCAAGGGGGAGGAATTACTTGAAACGCCCGGGGCACGATATTTTTTCATGCTCATCGATCTCGACTATTTCAAAAGTGTTAATGACAGTTATGGACATGCTGTTGGAGACGTCGTTCTTGAGCTGGTCGGCCAAATGCTACAAGGTGCGGTAAGGACCGGTGGGACTCGACTGTCGGACGTTGTCGGGCGGCTAGGCGGTGAGGAATTTGGTGTGCTGCTGGTGGCAGGTGACATAGAGACCGCGATGAGTATCGCAGAGCGCGTTCGTGAAACATTGCAGAATATGGTAGTGGAGACCGGGGGTGACCCGTTAACGATTACCGGATCGTTTGGGTTGGCAGAACTGGTCCCTGGCGAGAGTCTTGACGCTCTTTATCAGCGTGCCGACCAGGCGTGTTACGAGGCGAAGGACCATGGCCGAAACCGGGTTGAAGTGGCTTCTGCCTGAGTTGCGGCAACTCAATCAGATCTGCGAGGGGCATGGCATCTTCTGAAATAACCTGGCGAGTCACTAGGTGCTCTGTTCTCGCGGCTAGACAACCATCTTCAGAATCAAATATTCAAACTGCCAGCCCGCGCTCGCTTTCATCGAGATCGCTTTGGTCGGTTTGTCGGACTCGCAACGCTACTCAGTTCTAGTCAAGGGGCGCATCTCTAGATTTATGGGCAGCTGTTGATTTTGTCCGGGCACAATTTCGGGATGAGTAAGCTGTCGGCGCCGTCGTTAAAATGCTTCCAGCAACAGTTCCAGGAAATGGATCCACCTTGCGCGCTGGGCATCAAAAAGATCGTTGCTTTCCTCCCCCATGTTTTATTGTTTCCCGTTAACCTAACACGAATCCCGGGTCTTGATGGGCGAGAGTACTTTCCAATCTTCACATGTGTTACATAAGCGCCTTTAATGTCATTATGATTGGCGATTCCCGCTTTGGTGTTGCTGTCTGGGAATTTGCCGTTGATCGCATGGTACTCAGCCACAGCCGACTTGGCAGTTTCGACCAGCGAAAAAGCTTCCGAAATTTTTGCCCGTTCTATGTAACTGGTGTAGATCGGAAGCGCTATGTAGGCGAGGATACCAAGGATCGCTACGCCGATCATCAATTCAATCAACGTAAGGCCCTGCTGCAGCCGCTTGCATCCGGGTCTTATCTTTGCTGATTTAATGGCCACTGACCGCACCACCCACGCGGGGTTCCATGTGGTTTCCTAGATTGCATAGGGCCCGTGATCCGTGGAAGAAGTTGCCGGTACGAGTTCTCTCTCGATGGAAAGTGATGCCGATCCAATCGGTCAAGAAATCAACTCTTTCTGATTCGCGTATGCTTGCCTGGGTTATTCTTTGAATCCAATCTTTGATTACTCGTCTCCTTTGTAACCTTCAGCGGAAGAGGTTCTTGACCGGTACGGAAATACGTCGAAGTGAGAAAGAGTTCCGAGTTTCTGGATTGGTGCCGGAAAAGTCTAAATTGATTCTTCGCTGATTGAAAGTCTACATTTGTGGAGATATAGCATAAAAAGGAAGAGCGCAAAGCATTCGACCTGTTCCTGGCCAAGTTGTCCTTGGCTGATCAATTGCACAGGCTAGATGATTGGATCACCGTTTTTCACTGACTTTGAAACAGTCGGTTAAAATTCACCGATTGGGCTATAGGACCAAGAAAAACAACTGTCTTTAATCCTTCATGAGCAGCCGCGAAAAGCTGATGGACTCGCCTCCTGGAAGCACCTGCCTGCTGGATGGTGAATCGTTCCTTGACAGCGTCCGTGATGGGCGCGAAGTCTGGTATGACGGAGAGAAGGTTCGGGATGTAACCACCCATCCGGCATTTCGCAACAGTGCAAAAAACGTTGCCCGCCTGTACGATGCCCTGCACGATCCCGATTTTTCTTCAGCGTTGACGTGTATGGATCGGAACGGGATTCATACTCACCGTTTTTTCACACCCAGTTACTCGGCTGCTGAGCTGCTTGCGGCGCGGGATGCGATCGCTATCTGGCAGCGCATGACCTACGGCTGGATGGGGCGTACGCCGGACTACAAGGCTGCCTTCATGGCGCAGCTGGCAGAGGGGTACGATTTTTACGAACCTTTCGGTGAGAACGCACTCAACTGGTATCGCAAGTATGCTGCTCAGGGTCTATTTCTTAATCACGTGCTTGTTGACCCGCCGGTTGATCGCAACCGCCCCCATCATGAAGGGACGGATGTTTTCGTCAACGTTACTCACGACGATGACCGGGGGATCTATGTGAGCGGGGCAAAAATGGCGGCGACGGGTTCTGTGCTGACCCATGCGACCTTTGTCGCGCCGAATAGCGGTACAGCCTCACGTATGGAGGAAGGTAAAGACGAGGCTTTCGCGCTGGTGTTTATCGTCGATATGGATACGCCGGGTCTGAAACTAATCGGCCGGCCGTCCTACGAGTTGAAATCACACAGCCCGTTCGAGGCGCCGCTGGCGAGCCGCTTTGACGAGAATGACTCGGTGCTGGTGTTCCACGAGGCGTTCATACCTTGGGAAAACGTTCTGGTTTATCGTGACGTAGAGAAGGCCAAGGGGTTTTACGCATCATCCGGGTTTTTTAACCGGTTTAATCTTCAGTCGGCGACGCGCCTTGCAGTCAAACTCGAGTTTGCCTGTGGGTTGCTGATTAAAGGTACAGAGGCCACCGGGACGGCATCGTTCAGGGGGGTACAGACTGAAGTGGGTGAGCTGGTTGCGATGAGCAACCTGGTTTGGGCGCTGAGTTCAGCTATGGCCTTGGACCCCGAACCTGGCGTCGGTGAGTCGGTGGTGCCCCGTTTGCAGACGGCCGCCGCGGCAAGGGTATACATGACCTCGGCCTGGCAAAGGGTGCGTGAGATCTTTGAGAAAATTCTGGCGGGTGGTCCGATCGTGACTGTTTCTTCGTTAAAAGATCTCCAGTCGCCGGAGCTTGATCCGATCATTGAACGTTATTTTCGGGGCACCGGGTTGCCTGCTCATGACAGGATCAAACTCTTCAAGCTGATCTGGGACGCGTTGTATTCGGAGTTCGCCGGCCGCCATGCCCTGTACGAACGAAACTATGCCGGCAATCATGAGCAGCAGCGTCTCGATGCCCTGCGCTGGTCAGATGCTCGCGGAGACAGCGACCGTTATAGGCAAATGGTTGACGACTGCCTCGGAGATTACGACCTGAGCGGCTGGCGCGCGGATTACCTGATCGGTGATTGACACACGGCGACGAGGATAAGGCAATTGCTGGCAGACACCTGGCCGTGTGGGCCAATATCGCAGCGAAGCACTGTATGTTGACCAGGGTGGCCAGCTGGCCGGAGTGCTCAGTACGCTAAATTCGAATCTTCGGAAAGCGGAATCTCTTATGCCAAAGGACAATGCGCTGTGGGACTGGGTGGTCGCGATCTATCAGCGCGAAGGAGTTGCAGAGCGGTGTCTTTGGTTCCAGAACCAGCGTGCAGCCGATGTGCCGCTGATGTTGTTCATCTGCTGGGTGGTGACCCGGTGCGGGGCATTAGATCACACGCTGTTATCGCGCGCCCGTCAGGCGGCCACTCTGTGGCACAAGGATGTCGTGGTGCCGCTCCGGCAAATGCGCCGGTTGCTCAAGATCGACAGCAAAGGCATGCCGGCGGAACCTGCCAGGCGGTTCCGGGAAGAAATCAAGTCCGTTGAGTTGCAGGCGGAGCGGGTGGAGCTGGCTGCGCTGGCTATGCTTGTTGAAGAGGCAGGGTCAGTCGACGTTGATCCACAAGCGCTTCGAGAATTGATGTTCGACGGGTTGGCACGGTATCTGGATGGGTTGCCTTTCAGCGCCGGTGAGCTGGATCATGATCGCCTGAATCAGTTGGTCGCTACCATAAACGGTTGATCGTCCAAAATCAGCTCTACCTTCCATAGCCATACCCACTTTTTCTGGTTGAAGATTAGGCGGGGCAGGCTTTGTAGTCATAAGGACTGTTTGATTAGGGCTTGAACAGCGTTTGTAGCGAAAGACCTTTCCCCGGTCGCTATGAGCGGGTAAATTGCTCTGATCTAGATCACCTCAAACGGATGAATGTGATGGCAGACGGTCGAATTGTGGCGCACGCGATTACACCACATACCCCACGAATGGCCGACCCGGACAGCGCTCCGGACTTCCTAGCAGGTGTGATGGCCGGCTCCAGAGAACTCGGTGAAGCGATTCGGGCCGATGAGCCCGATCTTTGGGTGATCCATTCCGCCCACTGGGTAACTACTTTTAACTGGTATGTCACCCATCAGTCGGTGCACGAGGGTCTATGCGTTGGCGAGGAGTGCCCGGACCTGATCCCTGGCAGCAACTACAAGATCCAGGGCGACCCGGGGTTCTCTGCGGCGTTGTCCCAGGCGATTGGCGAGTCGGGACTGCCAAGCAGCCGGAGTGAGACCCGGAACCATCGATTTGATTACGGTTCTTATGTTCCTCTGGTCTACCTTGATCCGATGTTCTCAATGCCAGTTGTCCTCCTTGGGTGCTGCGTTATGGCCGATCTGGAGGAGTGCATGATGGTCGGTTCGGCCGTGGCTAAAGCTGCGGAGGTCAGTGGTCGCAGGGTCGCATTCGTGGCCAGCACGGCGCTCGCCCACAAGTTGGTTAGAGGACCGGACTGCTGGCCGTCGCAGGATAATCAAGCGAGGGACAGGGCTTACCTCGACCTGTTGTGTGCGGGCAAGATCGGTGAAGCCAAGCGTGAGTTTCCAGACTATGCCCGAACCGTCACGGCAGAGATGGGCGGTCGAATTCTAGCGACCTTTCTGGGGACAATGGACGATGACCGAGGTTACCAGGGCTGCCAGTTTGGAGCCTATGGGCAGTCATCAGGCAGCGGTAACGCCAGTGTCTTGTTGACCGAGAGGTCTTGAATTGAGTTGCAGGGATCGGGCCAGGGCGGTACGAAGTCCATTCTTAGATTCGCTCATCGGGAAGGCCTTGGCAACACATACGCCGGCTCAACCTGCTGGCGGGCAACTGCCGAAAACATCTCACGCAATGCACTGATTACACCCTGAGTCGGTACCGGGCAGTCATGCCGGATGGCGGCATGCAGGCCCGGCAGGGCGTGAAACGGCACCATGCGATACATGTGGTGCTCGACGTGGTAGTTCATGTTCCAATAGATGAACTGCAGAATCGGATTAATGTACATAGTGCGGGTGGTTACCCTGTAGTCGTGGACGCCCTGGGCGAGGCCTGTGTGCTGGGTAGCCAGTATGATCCCATGGACCGGTGCACCTGCGATTCTGGGGAGAAAGAACATCAGAATCGGCCACCAGCTCCAGGTCGCCAGGGCCCACAGGGCGATGAAGCAGTAAACCAGCAGGAAACTGCGGGCCTCCCAGGTGACTCTGGTCAGAGCTCGCTTGCTGAGACACGCTCTGTGATCCTGATCCGGGCGCCCGACCGCCAGCTGAACAACGCTGCGGGCGTAGTACCCAATACTGTTCAGATCCGCCAGTTGCCTAGATAGAAAGCCGGTCCAATCCATCGGGTTGGTCAGTACGATCTCCACATCCTTACCCACGATCGAGGTCTGATTGTGGTGCCGCAAGTGGGTCCAACGCAGACCAGTCGGCGTCTGCTGGACCATCATGCCGGCGAGGTAAAGCACTATTTCGTTCAGTAGCCGGGTTCTGAAAGCAGTGCCATGGCATGTTTCGTGGGCAATGGAGGTTGCGAAAACCCAGACGCCGCCGTAAAACATAAAAGCCGGAAGAGCCCATCCGCTTCCAATCGACAGGGCGGCCAGCAAACCGCTGGTTCCAAGCAGGGCGCTAAAGCCGAGAAGATACAGCAGTCCGGTTCGGTTGTCGGTCTGGGCCAGGCGTTTGAGCTCGGCTCGCTTAATCGGTGTCCGGTACCACTTCGGCCGTGGTTTGCGAGCGGTGCCCAAGGTATGTTCTTGTGTTCGGGGGTTGAGGTGCGGCCAGTCGTCAGACCTTGAGGCAGATGTTCTGCAGTTCCGTATAGAACTCCATGGAATACTCACCACCTTCACGGCCGATGCCTGATTTCTTGGCCCCGCCAAACGGTGTACGCAGGTCGCGCAAAAACCAGCAGTTCACCCAGGTGATCCCGCTTTCCATTCGGGCGGCGACCAGGTTGGCTTTCCTGACATTCTGAGTCCAGAGTGTAGAGGCCAGGCCGTACTCGGTATCATTGGCCATCATCACGACCTCGTCGATCTCATCAAAGGGTGAGATGTGACAGCAAGGGCCGAATATCTCTTCCCGAACGACCGAGCTCGTCTCTTCAAGGCCCGTCCAGATGGTGGGTTCTATCCACCAGCCGCCGTCCAGGCCATTGGGCATGTCCGGTGTGCCGCCACCGGCCATTACCTGGGCACCGAGGTCTCTGGCCTGCTGATAGTAGCCGAGCACCTTGTCACGATGAGAGTTGCTGATCAACGGGCCGATGGTTGTATCTTCACTGTAGGGATCTCCTGGAATCAGCCTTTCGGCACGAGCGACAAGGGATTCCGTGAATCGTTCGAAAATCGGCCGTTCAACATAGAGCCTCTCAGTGCTCAGGCAGACCTGGCCACAGTTGGCGAAGGCCGAGCGCAGCGTGCCTTCCACGGCCTGGTCGAAGTCGGCATCGGCAAAGACGATGCCTGGATTTTTTCCGCCGAGCTCAAAGGATACGTCCTTGATGTCATCGGCAACACATTTCATGATCGCCGCGCCGGTCGATGTTTCACCGGTAAAGGTGACTGCGGCAATGCCAGGATGCCGGGAAAGGTGTTCTCCAGTCGAACCCGGCCCGAAGCCGTGGACGACGTTGTAGACCCCCGCAGGAATGCCAGCTTCGTTCATTACTTCACCGAGCAACGTCGCAGTCGCCGGGGTCTCTTCAGAAGGTTTGACGACGACCGCGTTACCACAGGCGAGGGCCGGTGCCACCTTCCAGGTCATCAACAGCAGTGGCAGGTTCCACGGGCATATGACGGCAACCACACCTTTGGGCTTTCGCACCGTATAGTTGATCGCCTCCCCACCGTCCGGCGTCTGCATGCGGAAGCTCTCTTCAGAGAGGTTCTTGACGAGGTCGGCAAACACCCTGAAGTTGGCCGCACCGCGTGGAATGTCTATGTGACCGGCCAGGCTCGCAGGTTTGCCGGTGTCGGTGATCTCGGCGCGGAGAAACTCTTCACGCCGAGAGTCGATGAGGTCGGCAACACGGTGGAGTGCCCTGGCCCGGTTGTCACTATCGAGCCTCGACCATTCACCATTCAAAGCTGAGCGGGCAGCAGCTACGGCATGGTCTATGTCGTCGGTGCTGGCTTCGAGCACGTCGAAACTGAGGCTGCCGTCGATCGGGTTGACGTTGGGGTAGGTCGGGCGCCCGGCCGGTGCAAGATGTTCTCCGTTAATAAAAAACGGTAGTGGGTCCCGGGTCAAGGTGGTCATCTTCTCTTCCTGTGTTCGGTAGGGGTTGGATGTTAGAGATGCCGATGTCAGGATTACGTGTCCCGCTGCGACCGTTCATCAAAGATCTTATTGATCATTTCGGCGGCCAGGTTGAATGCCGGCAATCCCCTGAACAAGAAAGCGAGACCGGCTACCGCATGGAGTTCCTCTTTTGTGGCGCCAGCGCGAACTGCACCCCGAGCATGGTATTCAGATGCGGGTGAAATGTGCGAGATAAGAACAGCAAACAGGATCAACTGTGCAGTCTTCGTGTCGAAACAGTCAGGATACATGGCCTTCTCCCTGACTTTCTCGACGACCTCGAGAAGTTCCGGGTCTGTTTCGAGGCCAACCCGAATTCGGTGTTGTATGCGTGGGGGCACGAAGCCGATGAGTTCTTCATAAATAGCGGAATAGGGATCGTTAGCTGGCATATGAGGCCTCCGTTGCTGGCAATGGTTGATCCTGGCTGGTGCTGCGGCCCGTTATGGGCGCGTCGCTACGAGTGTCCGGGTCGGAACATTATCAGACTGCAGTCGGTTAAACCAAGAGTCCTTCCCTGGCTTCCGATATCGCTAGCAGGCAGTCTGTCAACTGTGGCTGCAGCCGACTAAACTAGCACGATTCATTTTTCATATGAGGTACGGCAGATGACATCAAGGACCTTGTCCGACAAGGCTACCCCACGGGGCACCTATCCGCATATCCGGCGGGCCGGCGACTTTTTGTTTGTCTCGGGGATCAGTTCCCGTCGGCCCGACAATTCTATAGCTGGCGCGATCGTTGACGAGCAGGGCACGACCCACCTGGATATTCGAGTCCAGACCCGTGCCGTGATCGAGAACATCCGGGACATCCTGCACTCAATGGACTGTGATCTGGTGGACCTGGTCGATGTGACTGTCTTCCTGGTGAACATGAATGATTTCGCTGGGTACAACGAGGTGTACGCCGAGTTTTTCAGTGAAGGAGGACCAGCCCGGACAACGGTAGCGGTACACCAGTTACCGCATCCGCACCTTGTCATCGAGATGAAGGCGACAGTCCACAGACCCCTGTGACAGGTGAGCAAAGACTGCGCTCAGGGGCGCAGCAGCCCACCTTTAGATTCGACCACTGGGTGTCGGATCCTCTGATATTCAGGTGGTTGTACCAATCGGGACCCACGAGTTATGGCCGATAGGCGCTGCACAGTATCCCGTTCGACTATCTGGGCGTGTCCTGGCACATGGGCAGAGACCGCTTTCCTGCACAATTATGATGGTTTAGTATTACCCAGGTCTCCCGGGATCTCTGCACCCGGCCGACGATGTTGACAACAATCTGACAGGTTAAAGGAGGTATTGTTATGAGTATTCTCACTAAAGCCCTGATATCGACTCTGGCGCTGATGTTTGGGCTGGCTTCGACTGCTGAAGCTGCCAAAGTACGCATTGGAGTGGTATTGCCCTATACCGGCGGTGCAGCGCAGTTCGGTCAGCAGATCGATCGGGGTATGAATCTGTACCTTACACTGCACGGAGATCAGTTCGGCGGGCATGAACTGGAGCTGATCAAACGTGATTCAAAACGCCCCGGGGGCGACATTGCCAAGACCGCGGTCCAGGAGTTGATCACCCGTGAGAAGGTGAGTCTACTCACCGGATTCGTGTTTTCACCGAATGCAATGGCCAGTGCGCAGTTGGTGACGCAAGGCAAAGTGCCGATGGTGATCATGAACGCAGGGACGGCGTGGATACCGAACCTTTCTCCGTATATCGCCCGGGTGTCTTTTACCATGTGGCAGGCAGGCACCCCGTTGGGCAGGTATGCCAAGGACACTCTGGGTTGCGACTCGGCAGCCAGTGGCTATACCGACTACCCGCCAGGCAAGGATAGCGTGGCCGCTTTCAAGTTTGGATTCGAAGGGGCAGGCGGCAAGGTGGTCGATTCGATCCCGATGGGCGGGCCGCGTGAGGTTCCGGACTTCACACCGTTTTTCCAACGCGTAAAGGATGCCAAACCGGATTGTTTCTATGTTTTCGTGCCCGCCGGAAACCATGCGAGTGCCGTGGTCAAGACGTTTGCTGACCTGGACCTGGCTGGTGCAGGGATCCGGTTGATAGGTCCCGGCGATATCACCCAGGACACCAAGCTACAGGGTATGGGTGACCCAGCAGTCGGCATGATCACCATGCACCACTATTCGGCTGACTACGAGACCCCCGAAAACAAGACCTTTGTTGCGGCCTGGAAGGATGCTTACGGTGCTGATACAACGCCGGACTTCATGGGGGTGGCCGGTTATGATGGTATGGCAGCAATCGCCCACGTGATCCGGACCATGGATGGCAACATCACAGCAGAAGGCGCGATGGATGCGCTGAAGGGCTGGACATTTGCCAGCCCGCGAGGACCGATCATGATCGATCCTGAGACCCGTGACATTATTCAGGATCAGCATGTGCACGAGGTGGTGAAATCCGGAGATCGGCTCAAGATCAAAGTCTTGATGTCGATCCCGCAGGTGAAGGACCCCTGCAAGGCCAACCAACTCGGCAAGTGTGCCAGTAACTGACGTCTGAAAACTCCCGCCGGAGCGCTACAGGCCGGCGGGATTCGAGGCGTGTTAATCCGCCTGAACAGCCTGGCCGGGTGATGTCTGACATTCGGCTGGAAAATGGACGGTCTTCTTTTCCCACACCCCTGTGAGCCAGCTATCTAACGTCGTTGTCAGCATCATTTTTGATGGGCTGGCTTACGCGATGATCCTTTTCATCATATCGGTCGGGCTTTCGGTGACCATGGGGCTGATGGGTTTCGTGAACCTGGCGCACGGTGTTTTTGCGATGGCCGGCGGTTATTTCATGACCAGCCTCATGTCCCAGATCGGGGTTCCCTTTATCCCAGCGCTGCTGCTTGCTGCGATCGCCGTCGGGATCGTAAGCGTGGTCTTTGAACGGGTGTTCTATGCGCCGCTATATAAGGCAGGAGAGCTAGACCAGGTTCTTTTGTGTATCGGCTTGGTGTTCATGGCGACCGCCAGCTTCACCTATGTTTTTGGCCCTGATCCTGTCACCATCAAGGTGCCGGAGGAGTTGCGCGGGCAGTTGGATCTGGGATTCCGCCGGTTTCCCACCTATCGGGTGTTCATGATCGGTACTGGCCTGTTGATGGCCCTGGGCATCTGGTACGGCTTCGAGAAGACCATGATCGGGGCGCGGGTCCGGGCTGCTGTCGACAATCCCATGATGGCGCAGTCGGTCGGTATCAATGTCGATCGGCTTTTCCGTTTCACCTTTGCATTGGGGAGCGGCCTCGCTGCACTGGGTGGTGGTCTCGCTGTCGATATCCTGGGGCTGAGCCCCAGTTTTGCGATCCAGTACCTGGTGCTTTTCCTCATTGTGGTGGCCGTTGGTGGGCTGGGCACCATCAAGGGCGCCTTTGTGGCAGCCCTTATTCTTGGTGTCATCGACAACGGTGGAAAATACCTGTGGCCTGAGGGGGGAGCGTTTTTCATCTATGTGATCGCCATCGTCGTCCTCCTGCTCCGCCCGAATGGCCTTTACGGGCGTCATGGCTGAGCACCCGACTGTGACACCGAACAGTACACGAGGATTCTTCCGTTCTCGTCAGCGTCTGAAGTGGTGGGAGGGTCTGCCCTGGGTGCTCGCAGTCTCGGCTTTCTTCGTTTTACCCGACTACATGGCGTTTGGTACCCAGGTATTGATCACCATTATCTTTGCACTGTCCCTTGATCTGATCGTCGGATTCGCAGGAGTGGTGACACTGGGACACGCGGCATATTTCGGGGTCGGTGCCTACGCAGCTGGCATGGTATCAGCCCACCTCGGCTGGACTGAGCCGATATCGGCGTTGTTGCTGGCTGGTGTGATCGCCGCACTGGTGGGACTGGTATCGGGCGCGGTCCTGCTTCGTTACCACGGCCTGACTCTACTCATGCTGACCCTGGCGACTGCCATCTGCCTGCAGGAGTTTGCCAATGTCAACGAAGACGTCACCGGTGGTTTTGACGGGCTGATCGGCATCAGCTTTAAACCGCTCCTGGGAATGTTCGAGTATGACCTTTGGGGGCACACTTACTACTGGTACTCCCTGGTTGTCCTGTTGCTGGTGTTTGTTGGGGTGCGGATCGTAATGAACTCACCGTTTGGTATGTCTCTGATCGGCATTCGGGAAAACACCGATCGGATGCACGCGATCGGCACACCGGTGTACAAGCGTCTCGTCACCGTATATACGCTTTCGGCAGGTCTTGCCGGTGTAGCGGGCGCCCTGTTCGCCGAATCAAATGCTTACGTAACGCTGGATGTGCTGAGCTTTGCGCGTTCAGGCACCATCTTGATTATTCTGATTCTGGGCGGTGTGGGGCGTCTGTACGGTGCGTTTGTCGGGGCAGTGGTCTACATGGTGCTGGAGGATGAACTGGCCAAGATGAGCCCGGAGTTCTGGGAGTTTGGGGTTGGCCTGGTCCTGGTCCTGACGGTGATGTTTGCACAGGGCGGCCTGATCGGGCTGTTTGATCGATTGAGAAAGTATATCGGGGGCGCTCCCACATGAGTGAAGCGGTACTCCAGACAGTGGGCCTGCACAAGCATTTTGGTGCCCTAAGAGTCGCGCACAATATTCATTTCAGTCTAGAACGAGGTGCCCGACATGCGCTGATAGGCCCCAATGGTGCCGGCAAGACGACGTTTATCAACCTGATTACCGGGGTTCTGTCCCCTACAAGTGGGCGGATCTCACTCGAAGGTGAAGACATCACAGACCTCGGCCAGGCTGAGCGCAGTCGCCTCGGTATCGCTCGGACGTTCCAGATTAATCAGTTGTTCCGTGGACTGACCGTGCTGGAGAACGTTTCCCTGGCTATTGCTGAAAGGATGGGAATAGCCGGTGGCATGTTCAAGCCCTTGTCGGCCTACAACCACGTAACCGATGAGGCCATTGCTCTGCTGGAAGACTTCGATCTGGGCAGCGAGGCGCTGCGGCGTATCGATGAACTCCCTTATGGGCGCCAGCGCCTGGTAGAGATTGTCATCGCACTGGGGCAGAAACCCAGCGTGTTGCTGCTGGACGAGCCGGCTGCAGGGATTCCGTCGTCAGAGAGTCAGCATATCCTGGACGCGGCCAACGCTTTGTCCGGTGACATCACGGTATTGGTCATAGAACATGATATGGAGATTGTTTTCCGTATCGCCGACTACATCACCGTCATGGTGTCAGGAGAGATCTTTACCCAGGGGACGCCCGCCGAGGTCGCTGCCGATGAAAGGGTCCGTGCCGTCTATCTTGGACAGGCCCATCATGTCTGACGTCGCCCTCAGTCTGGAAAACGTAAATGCCGGCTATGGTCAGACCGTGGCCATCGAAGATGTCAGCCTGGAGATCTCAGGAGGCGAGGTACTCAGCATTATCGGTCGAAACGGCGTTGGCAAGTCGACACTGCTCACTACTGTCATGGGGCACACTTCCATGCACGGTGGCTCGATCAGACTGAAGGGAGATGAGATCAGTAAAGACAAACCGTACCGGCGGGTCTGGGCCGGCTTGGGGTTTGTACCGCAGGAGAGGCTTATATTCCCTTCTCTTTCTGTTGAGGAGAATCTTGCTGTAGCCTTCCGGCCCGGCAAGTGGTCTGGTGAACAGGTCCTGGCTCTTTTCCCTCAATTAAAAGATCGCCTTTACCATCTAGGTAACCAGCTGTCGGGTGGTGAGCAGCAGATGCTGGCCATTGGACGCGCACTGGTCGGAAACCCGGAGGTGCTGTTGATGGATGAGCCCTCTGAAGGACTGGCTCCGGTTATCGTAGAAGAGCTTCAGTCAGTAATGACCCGGCTTCGGGACGAGGAGTCGATGGCGATCATACTGGTCGAACAGAACAGCCGGGTTGCGCTGGGTTTTGCGGAGCGCTGTGTTGTCATGAACCGGGGCAGAATCGTGCGCGACGGCCCGAGTGCCGAGTTGAGGGAAGACCAGGCGTTGCTGGAACGTCTGATGGGGATCGACGCCACTTCAGATGGTCGTTCGGTCAATGACAGGACTTGAAATAGCACCGGAAGCCAGTGTTACGGCAAGGTCACTCTGCCGGTTCTGCCTCGATCGGGTTCGCCAGTACGCCGATGTCGCTGATCTCGACTTCCACGAGGTCACCGGGTTTCATGAAGACCTGGGGGTCACGCTTAAAGCCGACGCCGCCGGGGGTTCCACTGACAATCACGTCCCCAGGTTCAAGGCGGGTAAACCTGGAGATGTAGTTGATCAGTACCGGTATAGTGAAAATGAGTAGGTCCGTCGTGGCGTGCTGCATCACCTCTCCGTTCAAACGCGTGGTCAACGTCAGCCTGGAGGGATCGGGTATCTCGTCGGAGGTCACCAGCCAGGGGCCAAAGGGTCCCGAATGGAGAAAGTTCTTACCCGGCGTAAATTGGCTGGTGTGGCGTTGCCAGTCTCTGACCGATACATCGTTGTAGCACGCATAACCGGCGACGTGGTCAAGGGCTGAGTTCTCGGGGATCTTCCATCCGCCCTGGCCGATGACGACAGCCAGTTCGCCTTCGTAATCCAGGCTGGTCGACTCGGCCGGCCGCCAGATCGGTTGTTCATGACCGATCTGGGTGTTGGCAAAGCGGGTAAACAGGGTCGGAAATGAGACCTCGGGTCGGCCGGTCTCCTTACGGTGACTTTCGTAATTGAGGCCAACGCAAATGATCTTGCCGGGATTGGTGATGGGCGGCAGCAACTGCACCTCGCCAAGTGGATGGCGGCTGGCTTTCTGTCGGGCGCCGGCGACTATCTGGTGGACATCACCAGCGATCAGTGTTTTTAGATCCGGGCATTTACCGCTAACTTCCTGCCCGATGTTGACAACCTCGTCGCCGTCGACCAAGCCGATACTCTCTGTTTCTGAATGCCGATATGTGACCAATCTCATCAGTGTTCTCCTAACTGCGCAAATATCCGGGTCCCCAAAGGTTTAGCGCTTTTTCGCCGTGGGGCCATGTGCGTATGGTTCTGTCGTCTGTAAGTTGTTCCAGTTCTGCCGAGATCTCGATCCAGTTTTGGTCTGGGTCATGTACCATGAAAAACAGGTTGTTGCCAGGCCCGTGTCGGCCGGGGCCCCAGACAATTGGGACATCCAGGGTCGCCATGTGGTCGGCCCAGTCTCGAATCAGTCCCCATTTGCCGACCTCATAGGCATGGTGGTCGAGTCTCTTCTCGGCTGCTTTAAAGAAAGCAAAGCTGTGGTGCTCAAGGTCGCTGTTGAAAAAGCAGGCCCGCAGGTCACCCGTGTCGTCCTCGACTTTGTCAATCATACGGAAGCCCAAACAAGAGGTATAAAATTCGACCATCGGCGCCATCTCATCGGTAGCCAGAACCAGGTGCTGAAGCCTCGCCGGGCGGGTGTCATCCGGAACGTTCGAATCTGAAACTCCGAATACAATCCGGTTTCTGTCGGGGTCAAATACCGAGAAGGCAGAATCGCCAAACAGTGGACTGGGGGAGGGTTCTATAACCGAGCCCTGGTCTTCGAGTGTTGTGCGAAATCGATTGAGCGAAGTATCTGTGTTGAACGAATAGGCGCCGAAGCCTAGTGTCTTTGACGGACCGCTATCGATGAGCAGCTTTCGGCCAGCACCTTGAAGAAGAAACGGTGTGCCGCCGGTAGTCGCTTTCATGCACAGGGCATCCTGATAGAAGGTCGCCAAGCGGGCAGGCTCTGCCGAGTGGAGCATGACGTGGTCCAATCGGACCGGGTCGTTCTTCCAGTCTATGGTCATGAAGCGGCGCAGCGACCAACAACTTTGGTCGACGCTGCAGCAGCATGCTCAAAGCGCCGGAGGTTCACCAGATAGGATGGGGCAGGCTTGCTCTGGCCGGTGTTGATTCGGTGAACCCAGTCCATAGAAAGATAACCTCAGTCGATTCGGGATTCGTCCCGGTACATGACGTGATGTCTGTGCTCACGGATCCAGGTGTCGATCTGGTCGTCGGTGGGGAACAGCGCTGGGTCGAAACGGTCCCAGTGCAGGATTTGATCAAGTTTCTTTTTCCACCGTTTATATGGGGCCTTGAGCGGTGGGCCGAAACACATGATGTCGATGATGTCCAACTCGTCGGGTACGGCGAGGACTGGTTTGAGTTCCTGCTGGATAGCCTGCTGTCCGATAGCGGTCACCCACCATACAGCATAGCCCAGCGCAGAAGCAGCAAGGTGAGCTGACATCACTGAGGCGGCGACGCTTTGCAGCAGTATCCGTTCGGCGTTGTGCCGGTACATCCGGTCGATCTCTGAATCATCGTTGAGAACCGGAAAAGCCTTCACATAACGGAAATCAGCGACAACGACGATCACGCCTGGTGCCGAACGGATACCTTCATAGTTGGGTGTCGGGAACTTCATCTTTGCCAGCGCCCGGGCCTTCTGTTCGGCCTTGAAGCGCTCTGCCAGCAGATCCTTGGTCTTGCTCTCGGTGACTACGATGTAGTGCCAGGGTTGCGCATTGGCCCCTGAAGGTGCGTGCCGAGCGGCTTCGAGGATCAACTCGTAGTGCGAGTTAGGTATCTCACAATCAGGATCAAAGGCCCGGCTGGTCATTCGATCGCGAACAACTGACATCAAGCTGTTGTATCGGTCGGGCGCTTCTGTCATTGGGAGGGGTCCTTGTTAAGCGGAGGTGTTGGTCTTGAACTTGACGGGCCCCTGCCAGCGAGCAAACAGATCTTCCGGCAATTCGATGTCGAACTGGTCCAGCACACGGTTGACCGTCTGGTTGACCAGGTCGTCGATAGTCAGGGGGCGATGATAGAAGGCCGGCATTGCAGGCAGGAGCGTAGCCCCTATCTCAATGGCCTGCGACATCAAACGGGTGTGGCCCAGGTGAAGTGGCGTCTCGCGCAGAACCAGAACCAGTTTTCGCTGCTCTTTTAGCACCACGTCGGCTGCCCGGACCAGCAGGTTATCGGCGTAGCTCTGGGCGACGCCGGATAGTGTCTTGATTGAGCAGGGGATGATGACCATTCCCAGAGTCTGATAGGAACCGGATGAGACGCAGGCTGCGATGTCATTGAACCCAAAGACCTGGCCTGCGAGGCTTTCCACCTGCTGTAGCGAATGATCTGTCTCGAGCAGGATCGTGCGTTTGGCGGCGTGACTGACCACAAGGTGGGTTTCTAGCCCGGCCAGTCCTTGCAGGACCTCGAGCAATCGTATGCCGTAAATTGCACCGCTTGCCCCTGAAATGCCGACGATCAGGCGCCTGTTCATCCCCGGACCAGGCCGATCCGCACCCTTGGCCGCGCCTCACTGTAGTCTCGCTCATGGCCGCTTGCCTGATTAGCGGACCCGCCGCTCGTCGCATGCTGGCGGGTGAAGCGCATGTCAGCTGCGATCCGCCTGCCAAGCGGTGGCGGGCCGGTGTGTGAGATGCTGGCCTGCAAATCTGCAGTTATCCGCTCTTTGAGTGTAGACCGAGACAGGCGCTGCATCGTGAGGCGCATGTCAGCTGCGATGCGTTCCCGAAGCGGGCGTTCGTCAGCCTGCGGTAACGATGTGATCTGTGGAATCTCGATCTGGTAACTGTCGAGATCAACTGCCTTGTAAGCCGCTCGATCGTACTCTGCAGTGTGGGGAAAGGGCCGACAGCAGTCAAAGCCAACCTTGGTCCCGAGGTAATCCGTAAAGGTCGGGTTCAAGCCATGGCCGAAACTGTTATCGACCGTGAGTATCCCGGTTGCTGCATCCAGTCGGGTTGCCATAGCCCACTCAACATCGGTCGAGTTACGGATGTCGACGTCTTCGTCGACTACTGTGACCATCTTCAGTGGTGGGAATGCACTGAAGGTTGCCAGGATCGCCTGCTTCGACCAGCCCCGGCGCTTTTGCTCGAGTTGGACGACGGCGTGATAGAAGCCGCAGCCGCCATGGCTGAAATAGACGTCGCGTGTGCCGGGTACCTGACGCTGCAGCGTTGACAGCACATTTGCTTCACCCAGAAGCCCGACAGAGTTCCATACTTCGCTGCCGGAGATTATGGTTTGAAAAACCGGGTCGGGACGGGCGTGGATGGCGCGAACATGGACCACTGGGCGGGGCTCTCGATTAGCGTAATAGCCGGTGACCTCCGCGAAGGGCCCTTCTTCACCGACTTCTCCTGGAAACATTTCACATTCCAGTGCATACATGGCATTGGCGACCAGGTGTACGGGTAATGTTTTCCCTTCGACGAGCTCCAGTGGTGCTGCGTGGAATTCACTGGCGATGCCCAGTTCGTCGGCATCCGGCGGGGCAGCTTCAGCCGGCGTCGCGGCAGCGAAATGAAGGCCTGGTCCAACACCGCAGTTGAGGGAGAACCTCAACGGCTCGTTACGGTTTTGCGCTTTCTCCAGGTAGAGTCCGAGGTGACGACCAGCGTCAATATTGATGTGCAGTGTCGTGTTGTCGACAACCATAAACCGCTGGATAGATGCGTTTCGCACACCGCTGTCAGGATCCCTGGCAATCACGACCCCGGCATCGAAATAAGGCCCACCGTCTTTCAATGCATGAACAGGAATCGGCAGAGCCGACAGGTTCAGGGGGTGCGGGTCGCCTTCATAGATAGGGCCGTGTTCGACCATGATCGGCGCAACCGGTTGCCGCTGCCAGTTCTCGATACAGCTGGCGACAAAACCAGGTAGAGCCGGTTCATCCTGTTGCAGGAGATCCGCCAGTAACTCCCGCGACCAGTACAGCCCGGTAAAAACCGGTACCCGGTATCCCTTGACGTTTTCGAACAAGACAGCGCGCGGTCCAGATTCGAAGCGAGCTGCAATGCCCGCCAGATCAAGTTTTGGGTCGACCTCGGCGGTGATTCGTACCAGTCGACCCCTGTCGTCCAGGTAGTCGATGATCGTTCTAAGATCGGCGATTGTTTTGGCGGACATCTTTCAGGTGTGTTGGGTGGGTGACTCGAACCCGGGTCCTTTCAGGCCCTTCCCGGGCAATCTCATGCCACGAGCATACGGTGAAAATAGCGGTGGTTCAAGGGATTACGAGTCAGTTCGCATCTAATTTCTGGAAAAAATGGACTTGGTCATGGTGATCTTGGACGAGATCTCTATGCGCTGGCAGTGACGGTGCACCCGATTACGATACATTTGCCTTGAAAAAGAACGACTTCGGATTGTCTTCGAGAATACTGGATTTTTCTGCTTGGGACAGGATCTTGGACGAACGGACCAGGTTCCCCATTTTCTGCTCACCAAGGGGAAAGGGGTAATCGGTACCCAGCATGACGCGATCGATTCCCATGACATCGATCAACAGACGCAGTGCGCCTTGATCAAAAACTGCAGAGTCGACCGAGAATCGATCAGTGTAGGTCGATGGCAGCTGTGGGCAGTGTTCCCGAACGATGTCTCGGTGCTGCCAGGCGTTGTCTACTCGCCCCAGCAGAAAAGCAAAGCTGCCGCCGCCATGAGCAAAGCAGATCTTCAGAGACCGGGGCAGGCGTTCGAACGCACCAGAGAGGATCAGATGCAGGATGGACAATTGGGTCTCCGCCGGCATGGCGACCAGCCACTGTAGCATGTGCCGGTCCATTCGTTTGCGTCCGAGCATATCCCACGGGTGAATCAGTACTGGTGCCCCCACATCGGCACAATGGTGTAGGAAGGTAATTAAACCATCGTCGTCGAGATCCCGATCGCCGACATGGTTGCCGATTTGCACACCTAGATGCCCGCAAGACATTGCCCGTTCCAGCTCCTTACAGGCCAAGTCGATATCCTGGAGCGGAACCTGGGCGAGCGTCATGATGCGTCCTTCGGAGGTGCTGCACATTTCAAGCGCCAGGTCGTTGAACAGCCGAGCACAGTCAGCCGCATGTACAGCATCGCGCTGGTAGGCAAACAACAGTGGCGTTGCGCACATGATCTGCTGATCAATCTGGTCTCGGTCCATCTCCTGGAGTCGCCGCTCGATATCCCAGCAAGCAGAATTGACCGGGCGAAACTCCCGTTCCCCTACCATCAGCATGGCCTTGTCCTGACTGATGTGCTTGAGCCACGGCCAGTCCGTGGTCCCAGAACGCTCTGCCAGGTCAGGCCACTGGTAGGGGAGGAAGTGCGTGTGTATGTCGATAACGGCCATGCTATGTTATCGAATGCTTGCCCAGTCAGGTGGTGGTTTCTTTCCCGGATGCATGGCCCCGCACTTAGCACAGGTCCGTTGTGCCTCATCGTCATAGAACGCATCGAACAGCGGGGGCAGGTCCGTGACGATGTCCTTGACTTCAACCTCGACTCGATGGACAAGCTCGCCACAGTCAAAGCAGAACCACTCGAACCCATCTTTCATGCCGGAATGCCGGGCACCCTCGACGACCAGGCCGACTGAGCCGGCAACAGGTCGTTGTGGTGAGTGGCGGACGTGGGGGGGCAACAAAAAGACCTCGCCTTCACGGATCGGCACATCGTGAATCTCACCGTTTTCCGCGATTTTCAATACCATATCTCCAGTGACTTGATGGAAAAACTCTTCGGCCGGGTCATCATGAAAGTCAACCCGCTGATTCGGCCCTCCGACGACCATCACGATCATCTCCGAGGGTCGATCAAAAAGGTGTTTGTTACTGACTGGTGGTTTGAGATGCGACTGGTTTCGCTCTATCCAGTCCTTGAAGCTGAAAGGGTTCTGTTGTGTCATTGTGATTCTGCCAATCTCGTTGTAGGCATGTCGCGGGCGTCTGCCGGTGTCCGATCTGCAGGTGATCTTACCCCACATTTTGCGGCGCATGTCAGGACTGCCGGTCAGGGGCCTGTCTTGAAAATCAGCGGCTGTTCATCAGCTTTGCTGTGCACGGCGAGGAGGCTCGACCCGACTGGCAGTCAACCCGGTATTGTTCGGAAGAAGCCGGCCGTGGGCTCCGGCCTAAAGTGAAGTCCCGAGATCGGAATTGAAGCCTAGACGTGGCGCGAGAGGATCAGCCATTTAAGAAGACGCAAAAATATGCTTTGATAAATTGTGCTCACCCATAGGTCCTGGCAACAAGTTCGATCTCCACTGGCGCGCCACGAGGGAGTTCGGCGACACCGACAGCTGAACGCGCATGCTGCCCGTGGTCGCCAAAGATCTCCAGTAGTAATCCAGATGCGGCGTCAATGACAACAGGTTGTTGGTTGAAGCCTGGTTCGGAGGCGACGAATCCAACCAGTTTCAGGAACCGCTCGATGTCATCGAGTGTTCCAAGGGCCGATTTCAAAGCAGCCAATGCGTTCAGAATGCACGCTCTGGCGCAGGCCTGACCCTCGCTCAGGGTGACGGCCTTACCCAGACGTCCTGTGTGAACAAGCTCTGTCTTGCCTCCGGCCCATGGCAATTGACCCGAGACCCAGGCGATGCTGTGATCAACCACCACCGCGTTGTAGCTGAAGGCGGGTTCGCGCGGGGCCGGTAGCTGGATTCCCAGCGTTTCAAGTTGCTGGTCGATTGAAGTCATCGGAGCAATTGTAGCGATATAGCTGGACATCAGGTAAGTTCGATGGCTCAATATATTCTTGAAAAATGAAAGCCTCACGGGGTCGCCGTTGCGGCCAAAACGGGCAGGCTTTAGATAACTGCGCCAGTAGCTGGGTTAGTGCGGCCGGCTCAGAGCTTCAAAAGGGGCTACACCATGATCAATGGAAAGGTGCGGGAGGAGTACGATCAACACGGCGTTGCGGTGGTAAGGGACTGTATCAGCGCGGATTGGCTTGCAGTACTGCGCGATGTGGTCGAACAGGATATCGAGGATCCAGGGCCGTACGTACACCGCTACGAAGCCGAGGATGGCCAAGGGAGATTTCATGGCAATCTTAGGCTCTGGGAGACCAACAGTGGGTTTCGGGACTTCTGCCTGAATTCACCCTTGCCAGAGATGGCCGCGCAATTGCTGGGTTCGGTAAAGATCAACCTGCTCTACGATCAGTTGTTCGTTAAGGAACCAGGCACTCCCAATAGAACACGCTGGCACAATGACCAGCCCTACTGGGCAATGCGAGGCTGGCAGGTACTGACCTTCTGGATCACACTAGACCCCGTTACTCTCGACAGTGGGGCGATGGAGTTCATCCGTGGCTCTCACCGCTGGGGCCGCTGGTTCCAGCCCGAAATATTCGGAAAGGGGCCCGGCATAGAGCAGTACGAGCGAAATCCAGATTACGAGCCGATTCCGGACATCGACGAGATGCGCGATCGTTACGACATTGTCAGCTGGGACCTTTCACCTGGTGATGCCTACGTGTTCCATGCGCTGACGGTACACGGGGCCGGTGGAAACCTGACGACAAATGTCCGGCGACGAGGTTATGCCGTGCGTTTCACTGGCGATGATGTGGTTTACGATGCACGGCCCGGCACGAACAAGGGTCTGCGCTCTGCTGAGCATGCCGATGGTGATCTTCTAGATAGCAGCAGATACCCGGTAGTCTGGCGGGGTTGACGTCCCATCTGAAGGTTCAGCAAAGGCTCTCGGCCTGTTCCCGGAGCATGAATTTCTGGATCTTGCCAGTTGAGGTTTTCGGTAACGCGCCGAAGATCACCGTTCTTGGTGTTTTGTAGCCCGCCAAGTGTTCCCGGCAGAATTCGATGATTGCATCTGCTGTTACACTCTGGCCCTGGTGGAGCGTTACAAAAGCGCACGGTGTTTCACCCCACTTGTCGTCAGGTCTGGCCACTACCGCCGCTTCCAGAACCGCCGGATGACGGTACAATGTTTCTTCGATCTCCAGGCTGGAGATGTTTTCGCCACCGGAAATGATGACGTCCTTGGAGCGATCTTTGACCTCGATGTAGCTGTCGGAATGGCGGACTGCCAGGTCCCCACTGTGGAACCAGCCACCTGAGAAAGCATCCTTGGTGGCGTCGGAGTTTTTAAGGTAGCCTTTCATCACGGTGTTGCCGCGTATCATGACCTCGCCCATGGTTTGTCCGTCCCATGGCACGTCCTTCATGGTCTGCGGGTCCTTGACACTCGCCCCTTCCAAAGTGGCATAGTGAACGCCCTGTCGGGCGATACGGGCGGAGCGTTCCGTCACGGCGAGTTCGGGCCAGTCGGTCTGCGGGAGGCAGACCGTCGCAGGGCCGTAGGTTTCGGTCAGGCCATACAGGTGTGTGACGTTGAAACCGTTGTCCTCCATCGCTTCTATCACCGATGAGGGTGGTGCGGCACCGCCGGTGGCGATTTCAACTCGCTGTGCAAATCGGGTCTTGGCGCTCTCGGGTGCATGGGCCAGCATGTTCAGGACCACAGGTGCACCGCACATGTGACTCACCTTTTCATCACGGATCAGCCTGAACACCATTGCCGGGTCGATCTCACGAAGACACACGTGGGTGGCCATGGCCGCGGTCACTCCCCAGGTAAAGGTCCAACCGTCACAGTGGAACATTGGTAATGTCCACAGGTAGACAGACTCTCGAGTCAGCCCCATTGTGTTCATATTTCCAAGGGCATTAAGGTAGCCACCCCGGTGGTGGTAAACACAGCCTTTCGGGTTGCCGGTGGTGCCGGACGTGTACAACAGTGACAGGGCCTGCCACTCATCATCAGGCTGGTCCGAGTGATAAACAGCCTCGCCTTCTGCCAGCAGGCTCTCGTAGTCGGTTTCTCCGAGCAGGTCGCCTTCAGGAGCCGTCGGGTCGTCGATGTCTATCACGAGCAGTTTTCGGTCGATTTTCTGCAGAGCTTCACCTATGGTGCTCGAGAAGGCGCGATCGGTGATCAGAACGCGAGCCTGACCGTGCTCCAGAATGAAAGCGATCGTTCCGGCATCGAGTCGAAAATTCAGGGAATTGAGAACAGCTCCCACCATCGGGATCCCGTTGTGTGCTTCCAGCATCTCCGGGGTGTTTGCAGCCATGATCGCAACACAGTCACCCGGTCCAATTCCCCGTCGAGTCAAGGCGCTTGCCAGTCGGCAGGATCGTTCCCAGAACTGGTGGTAGGTGTAACGCCTCTCGCCGTGGATGATGGCGGTGTAACCCGGGGCGATCTGCGCCGCTCGACGCAGAAAGCTAACTGGCGAAAGTGGCGCGAAATTGGCCTCGTTTTGATCTAATTGGTCATTGAAGATCGACATGATTAACTCCTGCCGTCGCTGTGTCACAGTGTTCTACCTGGAGATTAACAGGCAATAATCATCAGGATGGTGAGATAGTCAAGCAAATTCGGCCATTGAATGCAGCGCGTGATCAGACCTGAAGGGTGCGGGTTATTAAATCTGGAACTGCCGTTGCTTGAAACCGGGCCCGTGAGGTAATGTAATCCTCGGTAGCCTTCTGATCCAAATAATGACGTCGGGCTGTCTGTTGCTGGAGGGGAAAACAATGTCGGAAACAAAACTGGATGATGCGCGAATCCTGATCTACAGCCATGATACGTTTGGCCTGGGTCACCTTCGGCGGTGTCGGACGATCGCACACTCTCTTGTGGAGCATTTCAAGGGGCTGAGAGTACTGATCGTTTCTGGTTCCCCGATCATCGGCAGTTTCGACTTCAAGGCTCGCGTTGATTTCGTGCGCATTCCAGGTGTGGTCAAGCTACGTGGTGGAGACTATACGGCGCTTTCCAGTCACACCGATCTCACGCAGACACTGCAGATGCGCTCTTCGATCATTCAACAGACCGCAAAGACTTTTTCGCCCGATCTTCTGATCGTAGACAAGGAACCGTTGGGGCTCAGAGGGGAGGTCAGGGATACCATCGAGTTGCTCCGATCGCGAGGTGCGCGCACTGTGCTTGGTCTGCGGGACATCATGGATGATCCCGTTTTGCTTCGCCAGGAGTGGAAACACCGGGGAATACCCATGGATCTTGAACGTTTATACGACGAGATCTGGGTCTACGGTGTGCCGGCCATGGGTGATCCACTACTGGGAATAGATATCAGTCAAGCTTCCCGGGAACGAATGGTCTACACGGGGTATCTAGAGCGCCATCTACCGGAGATGGCCAGGAACCCGGTGGCAGTGCCCGATGAACCATTTCTATTGGTGACCCCAGGGGGAGGTGGAGATGGGGAAACTCTGGTGGATTGGGTGCTCAGGGCCTGTGAGGAGCACGCCCGGCCAGATCTATATCTACTGATTGCACTGGGACCGTTTATGAGTCAATCCCGGCGCTACGACTTCCAACGCAGAGCAGCAGCGCTGGAACACGTTCAGACATTGACGTTTCATCCAGATATTGAGCTGCTGATTGCACGGGCGGCCGGGATTGTCGCGATGGGGGGTTACAATATCTTCTGCGAAATTTTGTCACTGGACAAAAGAGCATTACTGGTACCACGCTCAATGCCCAGAATGGAACAAACGCTTCGCGCTCGGCGGGCAGAGGAGTTGGGCCTTGTCGACATGTTACAGGGCGACGGCGACCGGTCTTCGATTGTTATGGCGCGTGCGTTGCAAAATCTGGAGCGGCGATCAGTGCCTTCCAAATCGGGTGGCCTGGAGTTGCTTACCGGAGTCGCCGAGGTGCGAAACCGTGTACAGGCGTTACTGGCCGTACAGAGAGTTCCTTCACTGCAGTCAGTCGCCAACTGACTTTCTTGCTCTCCCGAAGGCTGACCAGTGGAGCCAGTCCCTAGAATATTGTTCTACGTTCAGCATCTGCTTGGCGTTGGGCACTTGCGACGTACTCTGGCCATTGCAAAAGCTTGTTCGGGCCGTGGGGTTGAAGTACATGTGGTGAGCGGCGGAGTGCCGTTGAAAGAAGTATCCAACCTGGGGTTCGATTTTCACCAGTTGCCACCGGCGCACATCGCGTGCCGGGATTTCTCGTGCCTGCTGCAATCTGATGGCACCCCCATCGACGATCATTGGCGCTCAAGACGATCGGAACAACTGTCTGGCTTGGTCGAGGGGCTTCGGCCAGAGGTCTTAGTTACCGAGTTATATCCTTTTGGGCGTCGACAACTGAGTTTCGAATTGTTGCCGTTGCTCTGTCGTGCCCGGGAACTCCAGACCAGGGTGGTCTGTTCCATACGAGATGTGGTTCACAAGCGCAAAGATCAGCGTGAGCGTGAGACCGTGGATTTGTTAGATAAATACTTCGCCTGTGTTCTTGTTCATGGAGACGAGGAATTTATCCCCCTTCAGGAATCTTTCGGCTTGGCTGATCAGATCCGCAGCAGAATGCATTACACCGGGCTGGTGAGTACTGCGCCAGAAGTGGCGGGAAGCCAAGTACCAAACGGGGAGGTGATTGTCTCAGCCGGGGGCGGTGCGGCGGGGGAGGCGCTTTACCGCACCGCTGTCCGCGCAGCCGGGCTGGATTGTGTTCGTCATTTTAGGTGGCGGATTCTATTGGGAAGCCAGGCAGATCCCGAACTACCGGGCCAGTTGTTAGAACAGGCTCCAGAAAACGTTCAGATCGAACCCAACCGTCTGGATTTTCAACGGTTGCTGGGCAAGGCCAGGTTGTCGATTTCGCAAGCTGGCTACAACAGTGTGGTGGATGTACTCGTCTCGGGTGTGCCGGCTCTGCTGGTTCCTTTTCAAGGTGATGGCTCGGAAACCGAACAGCCGATGCGGGGCAGACGGCTTAAGGAGATAGGCCGGGCGGAGATCATTGACGAGGACGAGTTGAGGCCCGAGGAGCTGGCCCAAGCTGTGGCACGTTTAGCCGGGCCCGAGCCGTGGCGGTTGCGGCCTTGGGCTTGTGATGGGGCGCGCGCCAGTGCTGAACTGATCGCTCGTTGGGCGAGAGGGGCCAGATGACTGATGGTCCGGCCCAGGTGCTGATTCGCCCCTTTAATGTGGGCGAACAGCGTTTCTTACTCGAGTTGTGGAAGCGTTGTGGCCTGACAGGGCCCGGCAGTCGGCCGGATGCTGACATCCATGGCTGTACTGGTAATCCCTGGTCAGAGCTTCTGATCGCAGAACGCTCCCGTTCACCGGTTGGCAGTGTCATGGTGGGTCATGACCATAAGCGGGGTTGGGTGCACTACCTGGCCGTGGCGCCGGACTGCCGATTCTTGGGCATAGGCCGGCGGTTGATGCGCGCTGCGGAAAATTGGATGCGCGACCGGTATGTGCCCCGGGTCGAGGCGACAATTCGACCAGATAATCTAGTGGTTCGGGGCTTTTATGACCGTATCGGTTACCGGCCGGCAGACTTTGATGTGTTCGAAAAAAATCTCACCCATGAGTAATGAGTGAAGTTCGGGTTTGGTTGGTGCCGGATCAGACTTCGAAGAGCATGCTCTGCTGTCCGGGGTCAAGATTCAGGATTCAGTGGTATGTTCAGTTGTTCGACTTCGAGGTTGCCCTCGACAACACGAAACAGCTGGGCACAGTCGTCACGTAGTTTGACCGGCCACTTGTCTTCCATGGTCCAGCCAGTTGCCAGGCTCAAAGCGGAACGGATGACGCCCTTGTGACAGACTGCAATTGCAGGAAGAACCCCCGCAATTTTGAGACCGGCAATCCACTGTTTCAGGCGATCGCGGACGTCGCGCGGGCTCTCACCACCGTGTGGGCGAAAATCAAGACCCAGTGATTCATTCAAGACCATGTTCTCGCCGAGTTCTGCCCGTAGTTCCTGCAGTGTTTTACCTTCCCACTGGCCCCAGTCCATCTCGATCAACTCTGCGGCAGGGGTGGGATCTGCAGCGCCGAGCAGAATGGCTGTATCACGGGTACGGCGCAAAGGACTACAAAAGCATTGCCAGGTGTGAAAGCGCACGGGCAGCCTCCAGTGTTCGACTTCGGAGCGCCCTCGCGGGCTGAGCTCGGTATCGGTGTGGCCCTGAATCCGACCGGCCTCATTCCAGAGGGTCCGCCCGTGGCGTATAAAGGCGATTAGCGACATGCGTTGGTTACTTCGGTAATGAATTGATTAAGCTGTTGGGCTGCGCCCGCGAGACTGTGTATCCGAAAAGCCTTGTCTGATGCATTGCGCCCCATTCGTTTTCTTTGGGCGCTGTCCTTTAACAGGTGGCGCGCGGCGCGAGCGAGGGCGTCCGCGTCTCCGGCCCGGCTTAGCAAGCCGGTCACACCATCGTCCACGATGGTTGCCACGCCTTCACTGTAACCTGCGACGACGGGCAGCCCAGACTGCTGCGCCTCGAGCATGGCCATGCCGAATGCTTCTTTGACGGCTGGCCATATGAACAGATCGCTGGCGACAAGCAAGCGGCGCAAGGACTCTGCCGAGAGTCTGCCAGCAAAGCAAATCCTGTTCGGCTCAATTGAACGAAAAAAGTCGCGAACCGTACCAGACGCCTCTCCATCTCCAACGACCAGCAACTGCCAGGGTAGATCGCCCAGTACCGCAAGTACGTCAGCCAGTACCCGATAGGAAGTCAGCTTGTCTCCCGGGCGCATCATCCCGACACAGATCATCCAGGGCACTGCCGGATCGAGACTCTGTTCGGCTGCCAGAGTGTCGCGGCAGTTGGGCTCGCCCGGATCGACGGCCAGTGGTTCCAGAAATGGCGGTATCAGCAGTTGTTGTGCGGCGGTGGAGAGATGGGGTTGCAGGCATTCGACGTCACGAGGATTCAGGGAAACGATTCCGTTCGCCTGCGAAAGAGCACAGGCACTCTGAGTCGCACCCATATGCCACGGCCCGCCGACCTTTGACGGAGCGAAAGAAGCTTCGGCGACCAGGTAGGGTATGCCCAGAAGCCTGGACACACGGGGCCCGATCCAGTCGGGTGCTTTGTGATAGAGGTGATAGGTGAACCATACTTGCGGAACCGTGGTTGCCGGTTGTTTCTCGTAGCGACGGACTAAGCGCTCGGCGACTCGTTTGCCGGTCTGTCGGATGCGTTCTTGGCGGGTGATATCACCGGAGATATCCAGCGACCTGAAGCGGCTCGCAACCTGGATCTGGTGGCCTGTTGTTGTCAGTGCCTGAACGAAGAGGCGAGCCATCCGCCGGTCACCCGATGGTACTGGATGATCCACGGGTTTCATTGGTGCGTAGAAGGCGATTCGCACAGCAGTAATCAGCTCTGGAAAAGCCGGAGCATCGACAAAAGACCGCAACGCTGATTGAACTTTGTCCGTACAAGATCACTGGCAGTGCTTCCTAGGCGCAGGCGCAGTGCCGGGTCTCCGATCAACTGCTGCAATGCACCGGCAAGCTTCTTTGGATCGTCAGGGGGCACCAGCAACCCATGGCAGTGATGTGTAATCAGCTCAGAAATTCCGGGCAGTGACGTCGTGGCAATGGCGAGACGCTGGCTTGCGGCCTCCATGAGCACATTGGGAAGGCCGTCACGATCACCGTCCGAGTCGATGCGGCTGGCAAGAACAAAAATATCGGCTTTACGATATTCTTCCAGCAGGGCACACTGGTCACGGGGCCCCAGCCAAACAGTTCGCTCACCGATGCCAAGGTCTATCGCCTGCGCTTTGAGCCGTTTCAGTAATACGCCACCGCCCACGTGGGTAAAACGCCAATGTATAGAGTCCGGCAGGTCGGCAAGCGCCTTGAGGAGCACATCGAAGCCTTTCTTGGCGACCGCACGACCAACCGACAGTAGGCGGATGGGGTTTCCAGGGGTGCGTCCTTCGCTTTGACCAGAGGGGGCCGGTGGCTCAGGAAAGCGCGAAAGATCCAGGCCGTGGTAGTTGAGGTGAACCACCGTATTGGCCGGTGCGAGCTGGCGGAGGTGTTGCCGGCCAGCAATGGTGCAAGTAGTGATCCACGCACAGCTGGCTAATTTTTCTCTTTTCTCCCATTCCGCGGTCATCCAGATGTCTTTTGCGTGAGCCGAAACAGCCCAAGGCAGGCTTCGGATCATCGCGGCATAACGGGCAACCGATGCCGGTGTATGCAGGAAGTGAGCGTAGATCAGGTCTGTCGCAGGGGGCAGTGAGTGGGCCAGGACCAGTGCCTGGCCGAAACGCCGTGCGCGATTAGGGCTCGGATCACGCCGCAGGTCAGAAAACCACACGGCCAGTGCTTTTTTATAGCCGGGAAGGCGCCTGGCCCAGCACCAGGATCGGACGATCGCTTTGGGATCTTGGTAGAGGTACTCCGGCAGATATTGGACCGGGGTCGTGATCTCACGATGGACAGGATGAATCGCAGAGTCGGTGGGTCTGCGTAGTGAGACCAGCTGGAGCAGTAGCCCAGCTTGCTGCAGCCCGAGAATTTCCTGAGCGATAAATGTCTCCGACAGGCGGGGGTAGCCCTTCAGGACCATTGCTACGTTCGCGTATGAAGGGTCTTTACCTGTCATATGGTCAATCTGGATGGGATAGGGCGGTTGGGCAGGTTGTGGTATAAGTGCCGCATTATCGCATTGCACGGGTGCTTTAGCGGCCCGTTCTGTTTCAAAATCAAGCCGCTTGGCAAAACTATGGAACGCTCAATTTACAAGTACATTCTGAAACACACGCTGCGCGGTCAGTTGTTTCTGCTGTTGTTGAGTGGGATCTCAATGCCGTTGGTTTACCTCGGTCTGATGGTCCCGAAGGAGATCATAAATAAGGCGATTGGCGGGCAGAATATACCGGATGCGATTTTTGGATTTGAAGTCGATCAGGTCAGCTATCTTCTGGTTCTGTGTGCGATTTTTCTGCTCCTCGTCATCATCAACGGAGGCCTTAAGTTCTATATCAATGTTTATAAGGGCGTTCTGGGCGAACGTATGCTGCGACGTTTCCGTTACGATCTTTACAGCCGACTTTTGCGGTTTCCACTGCCGCACTTCAAGCGCACCTCTCAGGGGCAGCTCATCCCGATGATTACGGCCGAGACGGAGCCTCTGGGTGGGTTCATCGGTGATGCCATCGGGGCGCCGGCCTTCCAGGGAGCTTTGTTATTCACTTATCTTTTCTTCATCTTTCAGCAGGATGTCTGGCTGGGTTTGGCGGCCATCGTGCTGTATCCGCCACAGATGTGGTTGATACCAAGGTTACAAAGTAAGGTAAACCTGCTCTCCAGGCAAAGAGTGCAGACGGTTCGCGGCTTGTCGGACCAGATCGGGGAAACGGTGATGGGTATCGCAGACATACACGCCAATGACACATCCCGTTATGAGCGTGCCAGAGCTGGCAGTCGACTGGGCCGTATCTTCGATATCCGAGTTGATATTTACCGGCGTAAGTTCTTCATCAAGTTTCTGAACAATTTTCTGGCTCAGATCACACCATTCTTTTTCTATTCGATCGGTGGCTACCTGGTTATTCAGGGCGATGTCACGATCGGTGCGCTGGTTGCTGTGCTGGCCGCCTACAAGGACATTGGGCCGCCGTGGAAGGAGTTGTTGAAGTTTTACCAGGTGCTGGCCGACATCAGGGTCAAGTACGAGTCGGTCACTGGTCAGTTTCAACCGGCCAACATGTTGGATGAGAAACTTCAGGAGAGTGAAGAACCGGTTACGCCGCTGGCCGGTCAGATCGTGAGTAGTAACGTTGTCTATAGTGAAGATGAGCAGGTCAGGAGCGTCGATGGCGCCAGTTTCAAGTTGGAGTTCAACCAGCACGCGAGTGTGGTCGGCGCCAGTGGCAGCGGAAAGAGTGACCTCGCCGAGTTGATTTCGCGGCTGCTGTTCCCAACCGGTGGGCGGCTGAACTTGAACGAGACCAGCTTTGTGGATTTGCCCGAAAGCGTAACGGGCCGACGGCTGTCTTATGTGGGGCCCACTGCACATGTTTTCACCGGTACGATAGTGGACAACCTCTACTATGGGCTCAAGCATGAACCGCGACCGGCGGGTGAGGATGAGCAAATCAGCGAAGCTCACAAGAACACCCAGCATGAAGCTCAGGCCAGCGCGAACAGTATGGATGATCCGGAAGCAGACTGGCTGGACTATGAATCGGCCGGCGTCAAAGAGTCTGATGAACTGCTGAATAAGGCGATTGATATGCTCTCGATCTGTGGGCTCGAGCCGGATGTCTATGAATTCGGTCTGGGTACCGCATGTGAATCGGGCGTGTCGGATGAGGTCGCCGCGCAGATTCTCGAGGCACGCCAGCGCCTGTTTGCCATATTGTCCGAACGGGGAATGGAAAACCTGGTCGAACGATTTGAGGTCGAGCGTTATAACGTCAATGTGACCGTCGCTGAAAATCTATTGTTCGGGGCTCCGCTGGCCGCAGAGTTCCGGCCGGAAAGCCTGCCCAGCAATGCCACGGTGATGGGGGTGCTCAAGAAGTCCGACCTGTACCAGGATTTTCTGCATATGGGTTACCGGGTCGCAGAGACCATGTGCGAGATCTTTGCTGATGTGCCGCCAGAGAGCGAGTTGTTCGAGCAGTACAGCCTGGTCAGCGCAGATGATCTCCCCGTATTTGAAGGAATTCTCAAGAAGATCAGCTCATCCGGTGATGGTTCGATCGATCGACACCAGGAGGGTCAGGACGACGGCCTGGATGACGAAGAACGGGCGCTGCTCCTGGCGCTGCCGTTCAAACTGATCCCGGCCAGGCACCGCCTGGGTATTATCGACGACGAGATGCAGCAGAAATTGCTGCGGGCTCGCCACAACTTACGTGAGGAACTTGGCGAGGAAACCGACAAGGTCACGTTCCTCGATATAGAGAAATTCAACACCGCCCTGACCGTGCGGGGCAATATTCTCTTTGGCGCGTTGGTGTACGGGCAGGCTACGGCCCGCGAGAAAGTCAGTGAGATAGTTGATGAGGTGATCGAAGAGATTGGTATGCGTAAGTCGATTCTGGCTCTGGGAATGGACTACCACGTAGGTTCCTCGGGCGCTCGCCTTGGCTTGGCTCAAAAGCAGAAACTGGCCCTGGCCAGGGCGCTGCTCAAACAGCCCGATATGCTCATTGTCAACGAGGCTGTCGGGTCCCTGGACCCAACGGCCCAGACGAAGGTTGTTCAGGACGTTACGCGCTTCATGGCGGGTCGAGGGGTCGCGTGGGTAGTAGAACGGCCAGACCTGGCTTCGGAATTTGAACAGGTTCTCGTGATGGACGGTGGTCGAATCACCCAGCAGGGGAGCTACGCCGAACTGTCGGGCACCCCAGGGGCCTTCAAGCAAATGCTCGAGCAGTAGCCAACGAGTACGGTAGAGCACACAGATCCATGGCAGGGCAGGGCTGCGAGAACCAGCCACTCGGAATTGTAGTTCTCGAGCCCAGTTCGTCATCGGCACCTGGTGTGCTCGAGCAAAACCTGACAGATATCCGTGATCGAGGCATACGGGCGGATGTCATCACTTACGACAGCGGTGCCGGGGAGCGACTGGCGGAAAGCGGCGTTCGTGAACGTGCCCGGATGCTGTCGTCAGCTCTGTTGGAATCCGACTGCGATTATGTCATGGCCGCCCGCGGTGGATACGGTGCCAGCGATCTGTTACGCCACCTCGACTGGCAGGCGCTTGCGAAGATCTCTACCAAAATTATGGTTGGATTTTCCGATATCAGCGCGCTGCATGCTGCGTTGTACACCAGACTGGGCTGGCCAGGATTGCATGGACCGATGCCGGGATCGACCCTTTGGGGGAGCGGACCGGATGTGGCCAGTCTTCTGGAGTTTCTGTCAAAAGGACGACCTTGGTCCGGTCGAATCAACGTAGAACAGGTATCCATTGGCGAGATCTCGGCAGAGCCCAACGGAACGTTGCTCGGTGGATGTCTCAGCGTATTGTCTAATCTGATCGGAACGGGTTATTTCCCAGGTTCCCTGTCCGGCCACATGTTGTTTTTGGAAGACACGCGGGAAAGTGCGCCGCGGATCCTGCGCCTTTGGAACCAGTGGTTGGATAGCGGCCTGCTCGATGGCGTAGTAGCGCTGGTACTGGGGCGCTTTACCGAACTGGACGGTGATCAAGATGAAGACTGGCTGGTTCAGGCACTGATGTCACGCAGCCCGTGCCCGGTTTTCCGATCTCCGGATTTTGGTCATGTCACGCCCAATATGCCACTGGTGGTTGGCTCGCAGGCCAGGATCTCCAAGGGCGAGCTGGCTTGGTCATTGAATTAGTCGAGACAATTCTTGTCAATGGTGGCCTCCCCAAGTACCATCGGACAGACACCGACGCTGGGTTGCAGAGCGTTGCGTTTTAAGGAGGATAATGATGTTGACCGGTAGCATGGTGGCCATGGTCACCCCGATGAACGAGGATGGGTCGGTCGATTGGGACTCCCTGAAAAGGCTGGTTGACCATCATGTCGAGCAGGGTACCGACGCGATCGTTTCGGTGGGTACCACGGGTGAATCGGCCACGCTGAGTCATGACGAACACACCGAGGTCATCTCCAGGACGGTCAAGGCGGTCGGCGGAAGGATCCCGGTGATTGGGGGCACAGGGGCGAACTCTACAGCTGAAGCGATTTCGCTCACCCGGGGTGCTAAAGAGGTGGGTGTGGATGCCTGCCTGCTGGTCGTGCCCTACTACAACAAGCCCCCCCAGGAGGGCCTGTACCAACATTTCAAGGCGATCGCTGAGGCAGTCGCGGTTCCGCAGATCCTGTACAACGTGCCCGGCCGTACCGCGGTCGACATGCACAATGACACGACGCTGCGCCTGGCAGCGATTGAAAACATTATCGGGATCAAAGATGCAACTAATGATGTGGAGCGCGGGCGCGACCTGATTGAACGAAGCCCTGATGAATTCTTGGTGTTTTCCGGAGAGGACGGTACGGCCTGCCGATTGATGCTGGCCGGGGGGAATGGCACGATATCAGTGACTGCCAATGCCGCACCCAACTTGATGCACAGGATGTGCACGGCGGCGGTCTCTGGTGATGCCGACCAGGCGAGCGTTCTGGATGAGCAACTCGGCGACCTTCATGCGGCCATGTTTTTCGAATCTAACCCGATTCCGGCCAAGTGGGCAGTTCAGCAGCAGGGGCTGATCGGTTCGGGTATCCGGCTGCCTCTGATACCGCTGTCCGATCAGTATCATGACAGTGTGCGAGCCGCGATGAGTAAGGCAGAAGTGGTCTAACTGCTGTGCCTGTGGGCCTTCTACCAGGAGCTGGGAATCTGTGAACAAGGGAAAAGAACTGTATTCAGGTAAAGCCAAATCCCTGTACCTGACAGACGACCCTGAACGACTCATCATGGAGTTCCGGGATGACACTTCACGGTTTGACGGTGAAAAGATCGAGAAACTCGATCGAAAAGGCATGGTCAACAACCGGTTCAATGCATACATAATGGACCGGCTGCATGACGATGGAATCGCCAATCATTTCGAGGAACTGTTGAGCAACACCGAGTCGTCGGTCAGACGGCTGGACATGATTCCAGTCGAGTGTGTCGTTCGAAACATCGCGACGGGTTCGTTGTGCAAGCGCCTGGGTGTGGAGGACGGTTTGGACCTGGAGCCCCCGACTTTTGAGTTCTTCCTTAAAGATGATGCCCGACATGACCCGATGATCAATGAGTATCACATCCAGTCTTTCGGCTGGGCGACGCCAGAAGAAGTGCGCTCTATGCAGGAAAAGACCTTCAAGGTCAATAACATCCTCGGTTCGCTATTTGCCGACGTCGGTATCATTCTGGTCGATTTCAAACTCGAGTTTGGGCGCTGTAACGGTGATCTGCTGCTGGGCGATGAATTTACGCCCGATGGGTGTCGTCTGTGGGACGCTGAGACCCGCAAGAAGCTCGACAAGGATCGCTTTCGACGTGACCTCGGTGATGTGGTAGAAGCCTACGAAGAGGTCGCCCTGCGGCTGGGAGTCGAACTCGATTCCCCTGTCGCTGCCTCAAGCTGAAACCCGGGTACGCCCCGCTGTGCTGATCCTAGAAGGGGGATCGGCTGCTTCGGGGTTTCGTGTCCGGAAGATTCTCTCCGAGGCCCGTAGCCAGTTAGCAGGGCTCACCGCTCTGAGCGGGCGGTACTTGCACGTCGCAGCACTGGCTGATCCATTCCCGCCCGATCAGCTTTCTAAGCTTCGCTATCTTCTGGACTATGGGCAAGACCCCGGCGACCCCGATGGTGATATCGAGGTCCTGGTCATGCCGCGCCCGGGCACGGTCTCACCCTGGTCGACAAAAGCGACAGATATTGCCCATCGATGTGGGCTTGCAGATGTCATCCGCCTGGAACGCGGTGTGTCGTGGCAGGTCCAGGGCAGCGTCACGGTCGAGGATTTGATAGAGACGCTCGGGCCGCTGCTGCATGACCAGATGACTGAATCTGTTTTCCTCGGGCGCGACCGCCTGGTTGAGATTTTTCAGCCCGCTGAGTCAGCGCCGCTTGAGTGGATTGATCTTGTTCACGGAGGTAGGGAAGCACTCGCTTCGGCAAATGTCACTATGGGCTTTGCGCTGTCGGAAGAGGAGATCGATTATCTTGTGAGCGAGTACCAGCGCCTGGGGCGAAATCCAACAGATGCCGAGTTGATGATGTTCGCACAGGTCAACTCCGAGCACTGCCGGCACAAGATCTTCAATGCCCGGTGGACCATCGACGGGGATGAAAAGCCCGATTCTCTTTTCGGCATGATCCGCACGACCCACGAGCGCTTTGGTTCGTCCACACTGGTTGCCTACCACGATAATTCCGCAGTCATCGAAGGGCCGGCCGGTTGCCGGTTTCTGCCCGATCCCCAGACCGGTGAGTATTGCCGCCTGGCTGAGCGCTTGCACATTCTCGGCAAGGTCGAGACCCACAATCACCCGACGGGAATCTCACCGTTTGCCGGTGCTGCGACAGGTTCCGGTGGTGAGATCCGGGATGAGGGCGCAACCGGCCGTGGCGGCAAACCCAAAGCGGGGGTTACTGGATTCTCGGTCTCAAATCTGCGACTACCGGAGTTCGGCATGCCGTGGGAGGTGCCAGAGCAATCCTCTCCAAGGCAGGCTAGACCCCTGCAGATCATGCTCGAGGCGCCAATAGGCGGGGCGGCTTTTAACAACGAATTCGGCCGTCCCAACATCGGTGGCTACTTTCGGACCCTCGAAGTGCCGGGTGCCAGTGACAGTGAGGCGTTCCGCTGGGGTTATCACAAGCCGATCATGCTGGCCGGCGGCATTGGAAATGTTCGGGCCTGCCACATTCACAAAGAGAAGATATCGCCCGGGGCCTGTTTGATTGTCCTGGGCGGCCCGTCAATGTTGATCGGCCTGGGCGGTGGTGCCGCGTCCAGTATCGATTCGGGCCGCAGCACCGAAGCATTGGACTTTGCTTCGGTTCAACGGGGCAATGCCGAGATGCAGCGGCGCTGCCAGGAAGTGATCGACAGTTGCATCTCGTTAGGTGCCGATAGCCCTATCATCAGCATTCACGACGTCGGCGCGGGAGGGCTGTCCAACGCCCTGCCGGAACTGGTCCAGGACTCAGGACTAGGCGGATATTTTGAGCTGGATGCGATCCCCACTGATGAGCCTGGAATGTCACCGATGCAACTGTGGTGCAACGAAGCACAGGAGCGTTATGTGATCGCGGTGTCGTCCGATCGTATTGACCTTTTCGAGTCCATTTGCCGCCGCGAACGCTGCCTTTACAGTATGGTCGGCGAGGCCACTGAAACCAGATCGTTACGCTTGGAGGCCGGTGCAAAAACCGTTGCCGAGATATATGGCCAACAGACCGGGTCGACGGATCCTATTGATCTGGAGATGGATGTGTTGTTCGGTAGTCCCCCGCGCATGCACCGGAAAGTAGCCCGGAAACAGCCAGATTATCCGGGCTTGAGTCTCGATGGGGTCGACCTTGACGATGCTGCCCGTCGCGTTCTGAGACTGCCGGGCGTTGCCGATAAGACTTTTCTGATCACCATCGGAGATCGGAGCGTGACGGGCCAGGTCGCCCGCGATCAGATGGTCGGGCCCTGGCAGGTCCCCGTCTCGGATGTTGCTGTAACGGCAGCGGGGTTTGAGGGTTACGCCGGGGAAGCCATGGCACTGGGTGAGCGCGCGCCCATCGCGCTGGTGAACCCTGTTGCAAGTGCCCGTATGGCGGTGGCGGAAGCGATCACCAACATCGCGGCAACTACGGTTGAAAGCCTTTCCGATGTAAGACTGTCGGCGAACTGGATGGCGGCTGCTGGCCACCCCGGGGAAGATGCCGCCTTGTTTGATGCCGTACAGAGTGTGGCGATGGAGCTGTGCCCGCAACTGGGGATCTCGATTCCGGTCGGAAAGGACTCGATGTCGATGAAGACGGTATGGCAGGCCGCTGAGAAACGCTACAGCGTGGTTGCGCCTTTGTCCCTTGTGGTCACTGCATTTGCTCCGGTGGTGGATACCCGTTTGACCCTGACCCCGGTTCTGCGCACCGACCTGCCAACGAAATTGCTGCTGATCGATCTCGGCCAGGGTCGCAACCGTCTGGGTGGGTCGGCGCTGGCACAAGTGTTTGGCCAGGTCGGGCGCGAGGCACCTGATCTGGATACGGCTGAGCACTTGAAAGAGTTTTTTGTGGCTACCCGGAGACTGATGGCCGAAGGCCAGATCCTCGCCTATCACGATCGCTCGGATGGTGGTCTTTTTGTCACATTGTGCGAGATGGCATTCGCCAGTCGTTGTGGCCTGGAGATCGACCTCAGCCAGACTGACGATGTGGCTGGTGTGCTTTTTGCGGAGGAGGCGGGCGCCGTGATCCAGGTCAGGCGGGAAAACGTCGACGATGTGATGGGGCTTATTAAGGATAACGGCCTGGGAGATTGTGTCCGACTTCTAGGCGGAGTGAGTACCGCGCATGGCGATGTCAGGATCAGCGCTTCCGGCCGGCTTGTCTTTTCCGCACCCAGGGTGGATTTGCACAGGACCTGGTCCGAGGTGAGTTGGCGGATGCAGACGCTGCGCGACAATCCGGACTGTGCCCTTGAGGAATATGACCGCCTGCTCGATGTCGAAGACCCCGGGTTGCACGATACCGTGACGTTTGATCCCGTTCAAAACCCTGCGACTCGGGCCATACTGTCCGGCAATCGGCCCAGAGTTGCCGTCCTGCGCGAACAAGGGGTGAATGGCCAGTTAGAGATGGCAGCGGCTTTTGACCGGGCAGGTTTCTCGGCGATCGATGTGACCATGAGTGATTTGACTGAAGGTCGTCATCAACTGGATGCGTTTCAGGGATTTGCCGCCTGCGGTGGATTCTCATTTGGTGATGTTCTAGGTGCAGGACAGGGATGGGCGAAGACGATCCTTTTGGATCCTGCACTGAAGGACATGTTCGAGGCCTTCTTCAATCGGCCCGATCGATTTGCGCTCGGGGTATGTAATGGCTGCCAGATGTTCGCAGCCCTGAAGTCGCTGATCCCTGGTGCGCAGCGTTGGCCGGTGTTCGAACGAAACCTCTCCGAGCAGTACGAGGCACGGCAGGTGATGGTGGAGATACTGCATTCCGATTCTGTTTTGTTGAGTGGCATGGCAGGCAGTCGTTTGCCGATCGTGGTGGCCCATGGGGAAGGGCGTGCCACTTTCAACGGGGCGACAGATTTAGGCGAGTTGTCCGCTTCGGAACAGATCGCGCTTCGTTATGTAGACAACTACGGGGGGGTCACGGGGGTTTATCCCTTCAACCCTAACGGTTCGGTAGCAGGCATTACCGGACTGAGTGCAGCCGGCGGGAGGGTGACCATTATGATGCCTCACCCGGAGAGAGTATTTCGCACCCTCAACAATTCCTGGCACCCTGAGGAGTGGGGAGAGCACAGCCCGTGGTTGCGCCTGTTTCAGAACGCCCGGGTCTTCAGCGACTGAGGGGTGCGTTCACATCTCGGCGTAGGCGGGCCCACCACCCCCTTCAGGGGTGACCCAGGTGATGTTCTGGCTTGGATCCTTGATATCACAAGTCTTGCAGTGGATACAATTTTGCGCATTGATCTGGAACCGTTTGCCGTTCTCGTCATCGACGATCTCATAGACCCCGGCCGGGCAGTAGCGCTGGGCAGGTTCCTGCCAGCGGCTCAGGTTGACACCGAGCGGAACGTTTTCATTGGCAAGCTTCAGGTGCACGGGCTGATCTTCTTCGTGACTGGTGTTGGTCAGAAATACTGACGAATTTCGGTCAAAGGTCAGTACGTTGTCAGGTCTGGGGTATTCGATAGGTGAGAACTCGCTAGCGTCCTTCAGGGATCCGTGGTCCGTGCTGTTGTCCCGCAACGTGAAGGGTAGTTTGCCGCGGAACCAGTTCTGGTCCAGATAGTTAAAAGCCCCCCCGGCATAGGTGCCGAACTTGTGCAGTGCAGGGCCGAAGTTCCGTGAACTCTTAAGCTCGGTGTACAGCCAGGAGATATCGACGTTGCTCTGGTAGTGCGTGTGGTCCTTGCCGCCCGGATCGCCGTCGGTGAGTACACCGAATATCGTCTCGGCTGCAATCATGCCCGATTTCATTGCGGTGTGGGTGCCCTTGATCTTCGAGAAGTTCAAAGTTCCGGCGTTGCAGCCGATAACGAAGCCGCCCGGCACGGACATTTTGGGCAGCGAGTTGAAGCCGCCTTTGGTGATCGCACGGGCACCATAGCTGATGCGCTTGCCACCTTCGAGGTAGTGTCTGATTCTGGGGTGTGTTTTGTACCGCTGAAGCTCCTCGTATGGGCTGAGAAATGGCTGCTCGTAGTTCAGATCTACGATCAGCCCCAGCGACACATAATTATCCTCAAGGTGATAGAGAAAAGACCCCCCGGTTGCGCTGTTTTCGCTGAGTGGCCAGCCTGCACCGTGAACAACGAGGCCGCGCTCGTGCCTCGCGGGCTCGATCTTCCAAAGTTCTTTCAGGCCGATGCCGTAATGCTGCGGTGATTTCTGGTGATCCAAAGCATACTGTTCTATCAGCTGCTTGCCGAGATGGCCCCGACAGCCCTCTGCGAACACGGTGTATTTGGCATGCAGTTCCATGCCGGGCTCGTAAGTTCCTTTTCGCTCACCAGAGGCCGATACCCCCATCTCACCGGTCGCCACGCCTTTGACGGCACCCAGTTCGTTGAACAGGATCTCACTGGCAGGAAATCCAGGAAAAATCTCGACCCCCAGAGATTCCGCCTGTTCCCCGAGCCAGCGCGCGACCTTCCCCAGGCTGACGATGTAGTTACCCTCGTTATGCATCGTTTTTGGGATCATGAAGTTAGGAACTTTGATGGCTTTCTCGGCATTTGTGTAAAAGTACACCTCATCCCGGGTCACAGGGGTGTTGAGGGGAGCTCCATCTGACTGCCATTGCGGAAACAACTCATTCAAGGCGGTGGGCTCGATCACTGCCCCGGACAGGATGTGGGAGCCCACTTCGGAACCTTTTTCCAGCACAACCACGCTCAGTTCGCGTTCATTCTGCTGGGCCATCTGCATCAACCGGCAGGCGGTCGAGAGCCCGGCGGGTCCGGCGCCCACAACCAGCACGTCCACTTCCATAGATTCGCGTTCAATCGGTTCGTTGTCGTCGCTCATGGGTATAAAGGCTGTTCCTGGGAGTATCTCTAATTGCGTAGGGTAACCCTCAGCTGTCTGACATGGAAGGCGGGTAAGTGATGAATTCTGTTATAAATCAGGCATCGGCTCACTGGGCAAGCAACTATTTGGGAATAAACAAATGAATCTGAACAACGAAACCGCACTGGTGACAGGTGCAGCGTCTGGTATGGGTGCCGCAACCGCTGAGGCCCTGGCGGCGCGTGGTGCACGGGTGGCGATATTGGATATCAACGAGGCCGCAGCCAAAACAGCAGCGGGGAAGCTCGGCGGAGTGGGTATTGGATGCGACGTGTCTAACGCAGATTCGGCGGCCGCTGCCCTGGATGAGGCAGTGGAGGCTCTTGGAGCACCCCGGGTGGTTGTCAGCTGTGCTGGAATCGCCCTGGCATCGCGCATTGTCGGTCGCGAAGGCCCGCATGATCTGGCGGCCTACCAGCAGGTGATCAACGTCAACCTGATCGGCACATTCAATATTCTGCGGCTGGCCGCGGCCCGGATGATGGATCAGGAGACGGTCTCCAAGAGCGGTAGCCGCGGAGTGATCATCAATACCGCCTCGGTCGCGGCCTACGAAGGGCAGGTCGGCCAGGCCGCTTACAGTTCGTCCAAGGGCGGGGTGGTGGCGCTGACCCTGCCCGCGGCCCGGGAATTAGCACAGTTCGGCATACGGGTCATGACCATTGCTCCAGGCCTGATCAGGACGCCGATGCTGGGAGGCCTGCCCGAGGAGGTACAGGAAAGCCTCGGCAGCCAGGTGCCGTTTCCCAAGAGACTGGGCCAGCCCGAAGAATTTGCCAGCTTGGTTGAGCACATTGTCGACAATGAAATGCTGAATGGCGATGTGATCCGCCTTGACGGGGCGATCCGCATGCAGCCCCGCTAGACATTTGTCAGGCCTTGTCGGAATCCAGACAATGACCACACAGCAGGTGTTTTTGTTTGTGCTGTTGCTAGCAGTGTTTGGCATGCTTCTGTGGGGGCGTGTCCGTTACGATCTGGTTGCTTTTGCCGCACTGGTGGTGGCGACCGTCGGTGGGGCGGTACCAACCGAGCAGGCTTTTGTGGGATTCGGCCACCCTGCTACGGTGATCATCGCGCTGGTGCTGGTCGTCAGTCGCGGCCTCGCCAATTCCGGGGCCGTCGAGATGATTGCGCGTTACGTGATTCGTGGAACGCTCAGCGTAGGTTCCCACATCGGGATCATCGCCGCAGTGGGCGCGGCTTTGTCGGGTCTGATGAACAACGTTGCTGCGCTGGCTCTGCTGATGCCTGTCGACATGGAGGCGGCCGCGAAGGCAAAGCGCAGTCCTGCCCTTACCTTGATGCCCTTGTCGTTTGCGACGATCCTGGGCGGGATGGTTACTTTGATCGGGACACCGCCGAATATTGTGGTGGCGACGTTCCGTGGGGAGGCGCTGGGCGAGGCGTTCGGCATGTTTGACTTTGCGGCAGTGGGGCTGGTGGTAGCGTTGGTGGGGGTTCTTTTCGTAGCGCTGGTCGGTTGGAGACTGCTGCCGGTTGAAAGACGGCAATACAACGTACGTGAGGAGCTTCAGGATCTCGAGGGTTACGTCGCCGAGGCCAGAGTGCTGGAGGACAGTGCCATTGCGGGTGAGCGGTTGCGCGACCTGTACCCGATGGCCGAAGAGCATGACGTTGCCCTGCTGGGCCTGGTCCGAGCGGGTAAACGCCTTCCCGGTTTTGCCCGCCGGGAAACGGTTCGCGCTGGTGATTTCGTGGTGATTGAAGGGGCCGCTGCCGCTATGGAGAAGTTCGTGGGGACTGCAGGCCTCGAATATGCTTCGGCCGGTGGGAAAACGGCTGTGCTTTCGGATAATCAGATCTTGCTCGAGGTCGTGGTGCCGGAGGGTGCCAGGATCCAGGGTCGATCGGCGATGGATCTGCGGCTTGCGTACCGCCAGGGAGTCATGCTGCTGGGTGTATCTCGCCAGGGGCGGCCGTTTCGGGATCGTGTCCGCCGGCTGGAGATCGAGGCTGGGGATATTCTTCTTCTTTCAGGCCCTGAGGACCGACTGCCCGAGGTGGCGAGCTGGCTGGGTTGTCTGCCGCTGGCAGAGCGGGGGCTTCAGCTTTTACAACGGGACAAAGCCTGGCTGGCAATCGGACTTTTCGCGGGCGCGATCACGTTGGCTGCGACCGGCCTGGTGTATTTACCCGTTGCGCTGGCCGGGGCCGCATTACTTTATGTGCTGCTGGGAATTGTGCCGGTCACCCAACTGTATGACTCGGTTGAATGGCCAGTGATTGTGCTGCTGGGGTCACTGATACCGATCGGTGCCGCGTTGGAATCGAGTGGCGCCACGAACCTGATTGCCGGGCTGATCATCAACATAACCGATGGTCTCCCGGTGGTTGCGGTACTGGTGATCATCATGGTGGTCACAATGACTCTGTCGGACGTTCTCAACAATGTCGCAACCGCGTTGATCGCAGCGCCGATCGCGGTGAACGTCGCTACTGCCTTGAATGTTAGCCCGGATCCGTTTCTGATGGCGGTTGCGGTGGCCGCCTCTTGTGCGTTTCTGACCCCTATCGGACACAAGAACAACACGATCATCATGGGGCCCGGAGGTTACCAGTTTGGTGACTATTGGCGCATGGGACTGCCGCTGGAGTTGATTGTCGTTGTGGTCGGCGTTCCCGCGGTTCTCGTATTCTGGCCGCTATAGATGGTAGAAGTGGGTAATCGGACCATCATCTGGTTCGAAGCAGGGGCGGCTTAGCCTGGCGTTGAATTGCCAGAAGCGGTCGGCTTGACAGTCAGGGCGTTTGGAACCGTGCTGGATGGCTTTGACGGAGCTTTTTCGTCTACACTGGCTAGGTTGTGACCGAGCCCGCCGATCGCCTCCGTCAGCGCATCCGAGATCACCAGCAGGCCGAAGAATCCGAGCGAGTGGCGGAACTGTTACAGACGCTGCACCTGAACGTCGCGAATCGAATTGTCGGGGAATGAAATCCTGGTCGATATGACTGGTGGGACAGCCTCTGTCTCAGCAATCGGGTCGACCAGTAATGTTGCCGAGTCTAAGGTGACAACAAGCTCGAGTTCGCAGTCTACGGCTTTGCCAATAAAAAATGAAAATAATAAATGGAATAAGTTAACTAAACCGGCAGATAGACAAGAAGAAGGTGACCTTTTTAACACGTTTGGTAACTATTTGGAAAACCTTTTAACTCCTCG